>Ga0302184_10001403_pt1 | contig 15560 bp, 14 predicted proteins | sample I_Palsa_N3_3_FD_200233 | JGI IMG/M metagenome (GOLD analysis project Ga0302184, IMG submission 200233) | Peat permafrost microbial communities from Stordalen Mire near Abisko, Sweden - I_Palsa_N3_3 | ecosystem: Environmental > Terrestrial > Soil > Palsa > Peat permafrost | place: Sweden...
GGGATCCAGTCCGGCGAGCCGCGCGAGCTCGTGGCGGGAGAAGTCAGAGACCGTGAGCACGAGCAGCGCGCGCCGCGCGCAGGCGACCCCGAACCATCGATGCCACGCGGCGTACGTTCGGGTGTACGCCCGGGGCTCGCGCAGCACCGCGGCGTCGTGGAGCATCATCACGTTGCGCGGCCAGAGAAGCGGAGCCAGGTTGGCGGGCGAGAACACGAGCGCAGCGTGACGACGGGCGGCGTGGAGCGGCAGGATGAACTGCTCCCACGCCTGACCCAGCAGCCGGCCGGTGGCCCGTGGGCCAGGCCCAGTCACCAGGTAGCGTTCGGGTGCGAGCGCCCGCAGCCGCGGGATCAGCTCGACGGTCCAGCGCTCGACGCCGGTGATCGTCGGGCGAGCAGCAGCGCGGGCGTTGAGCAGGATCGGTCGCTCGGCGGGGCTCAGATCGGGATCCCCCACAGGGGGAACCAGCGCTCGAGTTCGGGCTCCATCGGCAGTTCTGAGGCCATCTGGGCCTTGATCTGGAGCTCGCGCTCGGTCGAGCGCTGCTGGGCGGCGGCTTCTTCGCCGGCGGCGGGGTGGGCGGCGTCGGAGGCCGGGACGAACGGGTACCAGAAGCCGCGCTTGTAGTTGTAGATGAAGTAGATGCGGTTCTTGTTCGCGTCGAGAAAGGCGAACACCGCGCACAGCAGGCGCTCGCCGTGGCCGGCGGTCTCGATCGAGGTGGAGACGGCGTTGATGCCGACGGCGAGGTCTTCGACGCTGGGCGCGCCGTCGGGGCTGCGCAGGATCATCCAGCGGTAGCCGTAGCTGTCGTCCTGGGTGGAGACGCTCGTGGCGCTGTCTCCGCCGGTGGCCCTGACGACGTCTTCCATGTCCCTGAGGGTCGCTTCGAACTCGCTCGTGGCGAGCGCCTGAAAGACGATCGCGGCCGTGCCGACGGGGTCGATCTGGTGCTCGGACTGGAGGGTGATGTAGGCCGTGGATATCGCGAACAGGCGGTCGGGCGCGGGGCCCTTGACCTCGTGGCGGCCGATGAGGATGTCGCGCAGGCCCACGGCTCAGGCGGCGCTCTGCAGCTGAGACTCCAACCGCTCGAGGGCGGCCAGGCGCTGCTCCAGCGGCGGGTGGTCGGCGAAGATGTTCATGAGCGACTTCTTGGTCTTGGCGGGGATGATGAAGAAGGCGCTCATTCCTTCGACCTTGCGCAGGTCCTGGCTCGGCACCCGCTCCATCGTGCCGCTGATCTTCAAAAGCGCCGAGGCCAGCGCGCTGGGCCGGCCGGTCAGCACCGCCGAGCCGCGGTCGGCGGCGAACTCGCGGTAGCGCGACAGCGCCCGCAGCAACAGGAATGAGATCGCATACACGAGCACCGACACGAGCAGGACGAGCATGACGCCCTCCTCCTCCTGGTTGTCGCGCCCGTATCCGCCACCGAAGCCGCCGCCGAAGAAGAGGGCGAACTGGGCGATCAGCGCCGCCAGCGTGGCGAAGAAGCTCGCGAGCGTCATCACCATCACGTCACGGTTGATGACGTGCGTGAGCTCGTGCGCCATCACGCCTTCGAGCTCGGCGGGAGACAGCAGGTCGAGGATCCCCCGCGTCGCGCAGACGGTCGTCGACTTGCGGCTTCGTCCCATCGCGAAGGCGTTGGGCATCTGCGTCTCCATCACGCACACCCGCGGCTTGGGCAGGTCGGCCTGCACGCACAGGCGTTCGACGATCCCATGCAGCTCCGGCTCCTGGGCGGGCGTGACCTCCTTGACGCCCATCGTGGCCATGGCGATCTTGTCGGAGGTGAACAGCTGCACGAGCAGAAGCACGAGCGCTATCGCCACGACCGAGACGGCCGCCGCGCCGGCGGCGAGCAGCACGCCGATGAAGACCACATAGACGAGGCCGAGCAGGAACATCGTCAGCAGCATGCGGGCCTGCAGGCCGGTGTCCTTGCCGAAGCTTTGAGTTCGTGTCGCCATGACACTCATTGTCGCAGGTGGGGAGGGAGTGCCGTTACAGTCCGGCAGGGATGTTGACCCCTCAGGCGGAGACACGGTGAAGCCCGAAATCGAAATCCTGGGCATCTCGATCAAGACGTTCGGCGTGATGTTCGCGCTGGGCTTCCTCGCGTGCGGGGCGGTCGTGGCGCGCAGGCTGCGGGAGCTGGGCAGGCCGGTCGACTGGGCGTATGAGATCACGTTCGCCGCGCTGGTCGGCGGCGTGATCGGCGCGCGCGCCTACTACCTGATCCAGAACTTCGAAACCGTCAAGCACAACCTGGGCTCGAGCATCTTCTCGGGGTCGGGGCTCGTGTGGTACGGCGGGGCGATCGGCGGCGCCATCGGGGTGGTGCTGTGGATGCGCTGGCGCCACGTGCTGGAACTGAGGATGTTCGACATGTGCGCGACGGCGCTGGCGCTCGGCTATGCGATCGGGCGCATCGGCTGCCAGGTCTCGGGCGACGGCGACTACGGGATCCGCTCGAACCTGCCGTGGGCGATGGGCTATCCGCACGGGACCGTCCCGACCCCCCCGGGCGTGAAGGTGCAGCCCACGCCGATCTATGAGACGGTCTCGATGTGCCTGTTGGCGTACGTGCTGTGGTCTCTGCGCGACCGCGTCCGCCCGGGTGTGATCTTCGCGCTGTATCTGCTTTTCAGCGGGCTGGAGCGGTTTCTGGTCGAGTTCATACGCCGCAACAAGGAGGTGTTCATCGGGCTGACCGCGCCGCAGCTGGAGAGCGCTGCGCTGATCGTGATCGGATCGGTCTGGCTCGTGATGATGGTGCGCCGGGGGGGCATGGCGGCGCTGCGCCCGAGCATGGCCTGACATCACCGTCCGACGGCGGCCGCAGCGCGCAAGCCATAATCACCGCGATGGTGACCGGTACGACCCTCTCGGACGTGTTCCCCCTCGGCAGCCGGCTGAACGAGCTCGGCCGGCTCGAGGTGGGAGGATGCGACACGATCGAGCTGGCCAGGGAGTTCGGGACCCCGGCCTATGTGGTGGCCGACGACGATCTGCGGCTGCGCGCCCGCGCGTTCGTGCGGGCGGGCCGCGAATCGGGCCACGAGGACTTCCACGTGGTGTTCGCCTCAAAGGCCTTTCCGTGCACGGCGGTCCTGCGCGTGTTCGCGCAGGAGGGGCTGTGGTGCGACGTCGCCTCCGGCGGCGAGCTCCACCTGGCGCTCGAGGCGGGCTTTCGCCCCGAGCGGATCGTGCTGCATGGCAACGCCAAGTCCGTGACCGAGCTCGGCATGGCGCTGGGCATCGGAGTGGGGCTGATCGTGGTGGACAACTTCGACGAGATCGATCGGCTCGAGGGGCTGCTCGCCGAGCGCGACGGCGGCGCCCAGCGAGTGCTCGTGCGCGTGACCCCGGACGTGCGGGGAGACACCAACGAGAAGATCTCGACCGGCCAGGCCGACTCGAAGTTCGGTTTCGCCATGGCGCAGGCCGGGGAGGCGATCGAGCGCGTGGCGGCCATCGACGGGCTGAAGCTCGATGGGGTGCACGCGCACATCGGCTCACAGCTGCTCGGCCTGGAGCCGTTTCGCAGAGCGGTGGCCGAGCTGGCGAAGCTCGGCGACTTCCCGGTGTGGGATCTCGGTGGGGGCCTGGGGGTTCGCTACACCGAGGACCAGCCGAGCCCGCCGGCGATCGAGGAGTACGTCTCGGCGATCGTCTCCTCGGTGCGCGGGCACGGCATCGGCCGGGGGCGGCTCCTGATCGAGCCGGGCAGGTCGTTGAGCGCCAACGCGTGCGTCACGCTGTACACGGTCGAGAGCGTCAAGAGCAACGTCTCGCACTGGGTGGCGGTCGACGGCGGGATGTCTGACAACCTGCGCCCGATGCTGTACGGGGCGGCCTATGAGGCGCACGTGGCCGACCGCTTCGGCGGTCGCACGAGGTGCGTGCTGGCGGGCAAGCACTGCGAGTCCGGCGACGTGGTCGTGCGCGACGCGCTGCTGGATGAGCCGCGGGCGGGCGATGTGATCGTGACGCCGGCGACGGGCGCCTACGGGTACGCGATGGCGAGCAACTACAACGGTGTTCCCAGGCCGCCGGTGATCTTCTGCGCCGACGGTGACGCGCGCCTGGTGGTCAGGCGTGAGAGCTTCGACGATCTCCTCGCGCGGGATGTCGCTGCAGAGGAGATCGCCCCCGATGGCGAGTGATGGCGCGAGCTCCGTTCCCGACTTCAAGGTCGGTCTGCTGGGCCACGGGACGGTGGGCTCGGCGTTCTCGGCCCTGCTCGAGGACAGGGCCGGGGAGATCGCGCGCTTCAACGGTCTCAGACCGGTGTTGTGCGGGGTGCTCACGCGCACGCGCGGGAGCTTTGAGGAGATCCTGGCCGAGGCCGACCTGCTGGTCGAGCTGATCGGCGGGATCGAACCCGCCCGCGAGTATCTGCTCAGCGCGATGCGCGCCGGCAAGGACGTGGTCAGCGCCAACAAGCAGCTGCTCTCCCAGCACGGTGAGGAGCTGTTCGAGACGGCGCGCGCACACGGTGTGAGGCTGCGCTTCGAGGCGGCCGTGGCGGGGGCCGTGCCGGTCGTGCGGGTGCTCGAGGAATCGCTCGCGGCCACGCCCATCGAGCGCATCCACGGGATCGTCAACGGCACCACCAACTTCATCCTCTCGGAGATGGCGCGCGGCTCGAGCTATGCCGACGCGCTCGCGCAGGCGCAGCGCTCGGGCTATGCCGAGGCGGACCCGAGCGACGACGTGAGCGGCCGCGATGCGGCTGCCAAGATGGCGATCCTCGCGCGGTTGGCGTTCGGCACGCCGGTGCACCTGGACGATGTGCGCTACGAGGGGATCGAGCACCTGCACGGCGATGATCTGCAGTACGCGCGCGAGCTCGGCCTGGGCCTCAAGCTGGTCGGCACCGCCGAGCGCCGCCAGGGCGGCCTGTCCGTGCACGTCCATCCGACGTTCCTGTACTCCGGGCATCCGCTGTCGTCGGTGTCGGGCTCCTTCAACGCCGTCACCGTGGAGTCCGGCACGATCACCGAGATCACGCTGTCGGGGCCGGGCGCGGGCGGCCTTCAGACAGCGAGCGCGGTGCTGGGGGACGTCGTCAGCGTGATGACCGGCGGCGCCCGCCCGCCCGCTCCCCCGCTGCCGCTGCGCCTGATCAAGGACGTCGAGAGCGCCTACTACCTGCACCTGGACGTGGTCGATCGCCCCGGCGTTTTGGCGGGCGTGATGGCGGTGCTGGGCGAGCAGCAGGTGTCGATCAGGTCGGTCGTCCAGCGGGGCCTCGGGGAGAATGCGCGGCTCGTGATGGTCACCCACCCGGTTCTCGAGTCGCGCCTGCGCGTGGCCGTCGAGAAGATCGGCGAGTTCGACTTCGTGCGCTCAGACCCGCGCACGATCAGGGTGATCGAAGAGGAGTTCTCCTGAGCCAGCCGATCGACATCGAAGAGCGCCTGCGGGCGACACCGCCCGTGCCGCTGCCGCTTGTGGAAGGGGCCGCCTTCACGGGCACGCATGTGCCGCTGATCGAGCGCTACCACGAGCGCCTGCCGTTCGACGTCGGCGACAAACTGGTGAGCCTGCAGGAGGGCTCGACGCCGCTGCTGCGCGCGCCTGTGCTGTCGGCGATGGTCGGCGCGACCGTGCGCCTGAAGCTCGAGGGTGCAAACCCGACGGGCTCGTTCAAGGACCGCGGCATGACGTGCGCGGTCTCGGCCGCCGTACGCGATGGCGCGAAGGCGGTGATCTGCGCCTCGACGGGCAACACGGCGGCGAGCGCGGCGGCGTACGCGGCGCGCGCGGGCGTCACCTGCGCGGTGATCGTCCCCGACGGCAAGATCGCGCAGGGCAAGATGGCGCAGACGCTCGTGCACGGGGCGCGGGTGATCTCGCTGGCGGGCAACTTCGACCAGGCGCTGACGCTCGTGCGCGAGCTGACGGCGACACACCCGATCGTGCTCGTCAACTCGGTCAACGAGTTCCGCATCGAAGGCCAGAAGACGGCGGCCTTCGAGATCCACGAGGCGCTCGAAGGCGGCTGCGACGCGCTCTGCATCCCGGTTGGCAACGCGGGCAACATCACCTCCTACTGGCGCGGCTTTCGCGAGCTGGGGGCGTCGCCGAAGATGCTCGGCTTCCAGGCCGAGGGCGCGGCGCCGCTCGTGCTGGGCCACGTGGTCGAGCAGCCTGAAACGGTCGCCAGCGCGATCCGGATCGGCAACCCCGTCCGCTGGGAGGACGCGATGGCGGCGGCCACCGACTCGCGCGGCGCGATCCGCGTTGTGAGCGACAAGGAGATCCTGACCGCCTACAGGCTGCTGGCCTCGCGCGAAGGGATCTTCTGCGAGCCCGCCTCGGCCGCGTCGGTGGCGGGGCTGCTCAAGTACGGCGGCGACGGCGCGGAGCAGATCGTCTGCGTGCTGACCGGTCGCGGGCTGAAGGACCCCGAGACGGCCCTCGCCAACAATGACGGCAAAGTCATCCACTGCGTCGCAGAGTTGGGGCCGATCGAGGAAGCGGTGCTGGGTGATCCGTAGGCGGGTCGTGCGGGTGCCGGCGTCATCGGCGAACCTTGGGCCCGGGTTCGACTGCATGGCCGCCGCGCTGGCCCTGCAGCTGGAGCTCGAGGTGGAGGAGACCGGCGAGTTCGCCGTGGAGTGCGAGCTGCCGGTCGCCAAGGGGCGCGAAAACCTCTGCGTGCAGGCGTTCGAGCGGTTGCACCCCGCCGACGGGTTCGCGTTCAGGATCCGCTCGCAGATCCCGCTCGTGGGTGGGCTCGGCTCGAGCGCGGCGGCGATAGTCGCGGGGCTGATGGCGGCCGATCACCTGTTCGAGCTGGACGCCGACCTGCTGTCGTTGGCCTGCGAGCTCGAGGGGCATCCCGACAACGTGGCGGCCTCGCTGCTGGGCGGGTTCGTCGTGTGCGCCGACGGCGACGCAACCAGGTTCGATCCCCCGACCGGCCTCGAGGCGCTCGCGGTGGTTCCCGACGAGACGGTGCGCACGCGCGCGGCGCGCGAAGCGCTGCCGGCGCAGGTGCCGCTCGGCGACGCCGTGTTCAATGTGGCGCACGGGGCGCTGTTGACGCTGGGCCTGGCCAGGGGCGACTGGGACCTGCTCGCGCGCGGGCTGCATGATCGCCTGCACGAGCGCTACCGGGCCGAGCTGTTTCCGCGCTCGTTCGAGCTGGCCTCGCGAGCGAGCGCGCTGGGTGCGCTGGGTGCGACCATCTCCGGGGCGGGCCCGACGGTGCTGGTGTGGTGCTTCTATGAGCAGACCGGCGTCGTGGCGCAGGCGCTGCGAGCGGAGATAGAGGGCTGGGCGAGCATCGTGAGGGCTCCGTTCGAGTCCCAGGGCGCCTACGTCGGCGAGCTCTGAGCGACCGGCGACAGCCGCTTGCGCGCCGCCTCGAAGCCGTCCAGGCGGCCGAGCACTTCACCTGCCAGGGCGATGTAGTCGGTGCCCAGGTCGGGGCGGTGGTCGAGGATCGAGGTCGCGCGCTCGGCAGACTCGGCATAGGCGATCGAGGCGCGCACGACCGTGTCGAACACCACCGCCTCACCGAAGCGCTCCTTCAGCGAGGCCAGTGCCTCGCGCGAGTGCACGGTGCGCATGTCGGCCAGGTTGAGCAGCACGCCGAGCAGCGACAGCTCCGGGTTGAGGCTGTCGCGCGCGAGCTCGACCACCTCCATCGCCTGCTCGACGCCCTGCAGGGCGAAGTACTGGGCCTCGGCGGTGATCAGCGCATAGTCGGCCGCGACGAGGGCGTTGACCGTCAACAGGCCGAGCGACGGCGGGCAGTCGATCAGCACCAGCTCATAATCCTCCGGCAGCTTTGCGAGCGCCCGCTTGAGCGTCAGCTCGCGCCCGATCTTGCCGCCCAGCATCAGCTCCGCCTCCGCCAGCGTGAGGTTGGCGGGGATCATGTCGGCCTGGATCGCCTTGACGGCGGTCGAGCGCCCGGACAGCACGTCGGCGGTCGTCGGCTTGGCGTCGGTGGGAAGGTCGAAGTAGTCTGAGAGATTGCCCTGCGGGTCGAGGTCGACCGCCAGCGTGCGCACGCCGCTGCGGCGAAACACGTCCGTCAGGGTGCGAACCGCGGTTGTCTTGCCCGTTCCGCCCTTCTGCGAGAGCACGGCGATCGTGTGGGCCATGGGCGCGATACTACGCGGCCCGCCCACCACGGCGCGGCGAGGCGTTCAGGCGGAGTCGCTCAGCGATGTCTGCCCGGGGATCTCCGAGGCCTCCCCGGGCGTCGCCGCCACGTTCAGGAAGCTCAGCCGGTAGCGGCCCACGATGATCTCGTCGCCGTCTTTCAAAACCCTTCCCTCGACCCGCGCGCCATTCACGAACACGCCGTTGAGGCTGCGGTCGTCGAGCACGCGCACGCCGTCCGGCTGGCGCACGATCAGGGCGTGCCGGCGCGAGACCGTGGGGTCGTCGAAGCGCACGTCGGCGGCCAGGCTGCGCCCGATGCGGGTCCACTCGCGCGTCAGCGCCACGGTGCGAAGCTCGCCGCCCTCGGAGTAGCACAGATATTGGCCCGGCTGCTCGATGGCGGCGCGGATCTTGTCGAGCTGCGCCTGCTGGTCGGCGGGAGCGGGCTCTGACAGCGTGCCCTCCCGTACCGCCCGCGTGCCCCCGGTGGTCAGCCGCTCGGTGCTGAACAGCGACGCGCGCACGAAGTCGCGCCCGGCGCAGCCAGGGCAGTCGGTCAGCGTGTCCGAGCCCTCGAGCGTCAGCACGTAGCCGCAGCGCCTGCAGCGAAACGAGCCCGCGCCGACGAACGTGCCCGAAGCAAGTGACTCCATGTTTTGGCCTCTCCCCTTTCTTCTCGCTGCAGCCCAAAAACGCTCATCGCTGAGGGAGCTCGTGGCGATCATTATAAGACCGCCCATCGCGGCATGGACGGAAGTTCTAATCAGCGAAATCCATCCGCACCCCGAATTCTGCTCGTAGCGGGGATTTTCTGCAGGAGGTCCGGGCCGGGTGGCGAAATCCGCAAGCAGCATGGCCCCTTCCGGCACAGATGTCGATCAGTTCCAGCGCCTGTTGCTTCGCCATGGCGCGGGCGCGCTCGAGGCCGACCGCCACCGCTGCGCCGACTGCGGGCGCTTCCCGCTGATCGGCGAGGTCGTACACCTGTATGAGGGGCGCGCAGGAGGCGTGATCTGCGAGCTGTGCCGTCAGCTTCGCCACGAGGCTCCGGTCGCCACCGCGAGCGTGCGCCACTCGGTGCACGGCCACGCGGTGCGCCTCACCGCTCGCGCGGCCTAGCTTCACCTCCTCGCACTAGACTCACGGGCGCCGTGGACCCCGTGACCGTCTCGATCGTCGTCTCCGCTCCGCGCGAGCAGGTGTTCGACTATCTGCAGGACATCGCCAACCACTCCGAGTTCACCGACCACTACCTGGTCGACTGGCATCTCACGCGGATCGACTCCGTCGGGCGCGGAGCGGGCGCGCGCTTTCGCATCAAGGCGCCGGGCAACCGCTTCAGCTGGGGCGATGTGACGTTCGCCGAGGTCGAGCGCCCGCACCGGATCGTCGAGGTGGGCCGCGGCGGCAAGAACAACCGCGTGCGCACGCTCGGCGTCTACGATCTGTCGGCCGCCTCAGCCGGCGCCACGCGCGTGCAGTTCACACTTCAGACCACCCCGGCGACGCTCACCGACCGCCTGATGGAGGGGCTCGGGGCACGCGGCTGGATCAAGCGCAAGAACGGCAAGGCGATGCGCCGGCTGCGCACGATCATCGAGCAGGGCGAGGGCCGCGGACGGCGCGTGACGGTCGCCGGCGGATAGACTGCCGCGTCGCATGTCCAGTCCTCAGCGCAAGCTCCCGCTCGTCGCGTTGGCCCTGCTTGCGGCTCTCGCGCTCGGCGCCTGCGGAGACTCGCACACCAGGGTGACCACCGGCACCTACGCCGGCGAGTCGGGCGCCAACGCCCCCTACCTGGACGTGGGCCCGCTGACCTACGAGGTTCAGCTCTCGCGCGAGCTGAGCCCCTACAACCTCGAAGACGCCGCCTACCTGGAAGGGCTCACCCCCGCGCAACGCAAGCTCGAACCCGGCCAGGAGTGGTTCGCGGTGTTCATGCAGGTCTACAACAACACCTCACAGCCCCATCCGGCCTCCGAAAGCCTGACGATCTCAGACACGCAGAACAATGTCTACAGCCCCGTGGTGCCCGGCCCGACCAACCCGTTCGCCTACCGCGGCGGGATCATCCCGGCCAGCGGCCGCCTGCCGGAACTCAGCTCGACCGCGGCCAACGGCCCCACCCAGGGCGTGCTGCTGCTGTACAAGATCCAGATCGTCTCACTCGACAACCGGCCGCTCGAGCTGAAGATCGTCGACCCCACCAACTCCGCCCTGACGGCCTCGGCGGAGCTCGACGTCTGACGGACGTCTAATGGCCTGAGTGCAGGCCCGCTTCCAGCACTTCGCGGGCGACCGGGGCCGCGGTGTCCCCGCCCGCGCCGTCTTTGACCAGCAGCACGGCGACCACGATGTGCGGGTGAAGCGCCGGCGCGAAGGCTGCGAACCAGGCGTCGGTGTTGCTCGGTTCGCTGGTCGACTGACAGCCGCCCGCGCTCGATTCGCCCGAGCCCGGTTCGCTCGCGCTCGCGCTCGCGCTCGAGCCCGCAGCGGAGGGTGTGCAGGCCGTCTTCAGTTCCGCGGTGCCCGTCTTGCCCGCGACCGTCACCCCGGGAATCGCAGCCGAGGTGCCGGTGCCGAAGCGCACCACGCCGATCATCAGATGGCGCACGGTGCGCGCCACCGAAGCGCTGATCTCCGCCGGGTAGGCCCCCGGCCGGGTGTCGGGCGTGAAGGTGGGGGTTGGCCGGTGCCCGTCCTCGGCGATGGTTGCGGCGACGGTCGCCATCTCGAGCGCGCTCGCGAGGACCTGGCCCTGGCCGATGGCCGTTGATCCGACGTCGAGTTCGCCCTGGATCTGCGAGGCGGCCGGCAGCGTGCTCTCCGCGGCGCCCGCGATCGAAGGAGGCTGGTTGAAGCCGAAGCGTTCCGCCGTAGCCACCAGCCGCGCCGCCCCCAGCTTGACCCCCAGCGGCGCGAACACCGAGTTGCAGGACACCGCGAATGCCAGTTCGAGCGTGCCGCCGCATTCCTCGCCGTTGGCGTTGTTCAGCCTGACGCCGTCGAGCGTGGCGTAGGTGGCATACGGAAAGACGGTGTGGGGGCTTGCGATTCGCGCCTGCAGCACACCGGTGACGGTGACCATCTTGAAGGTCGAGCCGGGCGGCTGGAGGCTGTCCAGGCCGAGGCCCGCCACGGCCAGGATCTGGCCGTTGGAGGGTTGCATCGCGACGATGCCGCCGAGCTGGCCGCCGAGCGCTGTGACCGCGGCGCGCTGCACGGATGGGGAGACGCTGCTGCGAACGGCCCGCGCCTGGCGGGGGGCGACCGCGGCGAGCACTCGCCGGCCCGCCAGGAGCTCGCCTCCGGGCGTGCCCCGCAGGCGCTCGTCGAATGCCCGCTCGAGACCGCTGACGCCGACGATCGCGGTCGGCGGGACGCCTTCTGCTTCGAGTTCGGCCCTGCGCGCGGCAGGGACCGGCCCGACGCTGCCGAGCACGGCGCTTGCATATTCCCCGAGCGGCGAGGTGCGGTCGAGCCCCGAGGACGGCTGGCTGTCGCCGGGGCCGGCTTCAGGGCTTTCGGCAAGGACGCTGCCGTCGCGCGCCAGCAGTTTCGCCCGCCGCGGCAGCATGGTGTGCCGGCTGAGACGCTCGCCCGGGCGAAGTCCCGGGAAGGCCAGCGAGGCCGACCAGGCGATGCGGCCGCCTTCGCCGCCGGAGGCCGTGGTGAGGGCGAACGACAGCGCCAGCGTGCCGAACAGGCGCGTGCGCACGCGCACGGGCACCAGCACCTGCCCGCCGGGGCCCGACCGAGCCGTGCCGGCCAGGCGCATGCTCGTCGCGGTGGCCGTCCTCAGCGCGTTGCGGTAGGAGTCTTCGAATTCGCCGATCGACGTGGCCTGCCGGGCGGCGGCGTCGATGTGTGAGTACATGCTCGCGTAGTCGCCCCGCGTCCAGTCAAGGACGAAGCTGCGCGCGAGCGACTGGGACGAGGAGGAGGTGTGGTTCGCGCCCACGATCGCACCGATCGCGAACGCCACGCACGCCATCGCGATCACCGGGCGCGCGCGGCGCAGGCGTTGTGCTTGGTTTTCAGTCGCGGACCGGTAGAACATGACGGGTGACAGCGCTCGACTGGCTCATTGTCGCGTTCGCGGCCGTGCTCGCGTGTTTCGGCTTCTGGCAGGGCTTCATCGTCGGGGTGCTGTCCTTCGGCGGATTTGCGGCCGGCGCGTTCCTCGGCACGCGCCTTGGGCCGCTGCTGCTCGCGAAAGGGTCGGCCTCGCCCTACGCTCCCGCGTTCGGCCTGATCGGCGCCCTGCTGGCGGGCGCGATCCTCGCCAGCGGCCTCGAGGGTGTGGGGTTCAGGCTGCGCCGCACGCTGATCATCCCGGGCATGGGCCTGCTCGACGGCCTGCTCGGCGCCGCGCTGGGCGTGGCGCTGTGCCTGGGCATCGTGTGGATCCTCGCCGCGGTGGCGGCGCAGACCCCGGGCCAGGGCGGGCTGCGGGCCGATATCCAGCAGTCGGTGATCCTGCGCGAGCTGAACAAGGCCCTGCCGCCGTCGGGACCGATCCTGAATGCGCTCGCGCGGCTGGATCCGCTGCCCTCGATCACCGGCCCCTCGCCGGACGTCGCGGCGCCGGAGCCCCAGATCGCGCATGCGCCGGGGGTGGCGGCGGCCGGGCGAAGCGTGGTGCGCGTGCTCGGCACCGCCTGCGGGCTGGCCATCGAGGGCTCCGGCTGGGTGGCCGAGCCGGGCGTCGTGGTCACCAACGCGCATGTGGTCGCCGGGGAGCAGGACACGACCGTCGAGGTCGGCGGCCATTCCCCCGGCCTGCCCGCACGGCCGATCTCCTTCGACGCCCGCAACGACATCGCGCTGCTGCGGGTGGAAGGCCTCGGCCTGCCCGCTCTGCAACTTGTCGGAGACCCTCCATCCGGCCTCGCCGGGGCGATCCTGGGCTATCCCGAGAACGGCCCCTTCAACGTGCAGCCGGGGCGGATCGGGCGCACGCAGGACGTGCTCACGCCGAACGCCTACGGGGAAGGGCCGTTCTCCCGGCTGCTGACCCCGCTGCGCGGTCTGGTGCGGCCCGGCAACTCCGGCGGACCGCTGGTGGACGCCGACGGGCGTGTGCTCGCGACGGTGTTCGCGAGCACCGTCGGGAGCTCCTCGCCGGGCGGCTACGGGGTGGCCAACGCGACCGTCTCGAGCGAGCTCGCCGACGCGAACGCGGCTTCCGGGCAAGGCGGCCAGGTGAGCACAAAACGGTGTACGGATGGGTGACACCCGCTACGCTGACCGCGATGTCAAAGACGCTGGTGATAGCCGAGAAGCCCTCGGTGGGGCAGGACCTGGCGCGAGTGCTGACCGGACCGTTCAAGAAGGGAGAGGGGTTTCTCGAGGGTCCCGATGAGGTGATCACCTGGGCGGTGGGCCATCTCGTGCAGCTCGCCGAGCCGGACGCGTATGACCCCAAGTACAAGACCTGGCGGATGCCCGATCTGCCGATCGTGCCCGACCATTTCAAGCTGATCGTGCGCGACGAGCGCTCGCGCAAGCAGATGTCGGTCGTCACCAAGCAGATCGGCCGCGAGGACGTCGGGGACGTGGTCAACGCCTGCGACGCCGGTCGCGAGGGCGAGCTGATCTTCGCCTACCTGTACGAGAAGGCCAAGGGCAAGAAGCCCGTCAGACGGCTGTGGCTGAACTCGATGACGAGTGCAGCGATGAAGCAGGCCTTCGCGGGGCTCCGGCCTGCCGATGAGTTCGCGCTTTTGGAGGACGCCGCCAGATCGCGCTCGGAGGCCGACTGGATAGTGGGCATGAACGCCACTCGCGCCGCGACCATCCGGCTGCGCAGCTCCTTCGACGGCGCCGTGTCGCTGGGGCGGGTGCAGACGCCCACGCTCGCCATCATCGCGCGCCGCGAGGAGGAGATCAGGGCCTTCAAGCCCGAGCCCTACTGGCTCGTCGACGCGACCTTCGCGGCCCCCCCGCTTGCGGGCGAGCCGGCCGCCGGCGAGCGCACCTACATCGGGCACTACCAGGCACCGGCCGGAAGCCCGGGCAACACCAGGGGCCCGCGCATCGCCACCGAGCAAGAGGCGCTCCAGATCGTCGAGGCGTGCCGCGGTGAGCCGGGCACCATCACCAAGCTCGAGAAGAAAGAGCAGCGCGAGAAAGCGCCCATGCTGTACGACCTGACGACGCTTCAGCGCGAGGCCAACAACCGCTACGGATTCTCCGCCAAGCGCACGCTGGCCGCGGCGCAGAGGCTGTATGAGGAGCACAAGGCGCTCACCTATCCGCGCACCAACTCGCGCTATCTGACCAGCGACATGGTCGAGGAGATCAAGCCGATCGCCGAGCTGGTGGGCGCCGATGCCGACTACCGCAAGGCCGCCGAGTACGTCACCGGGCTCGACGTGCTGCCGCTGGGGCGGGTGGTGAACAACGAGAAGGTCACCGACCACCACGCCATCATCCCCACCCGCGCACAGCACCAGCTCGAGAAGATGGGCTCCGACGACAGGCGCATCTACGACATGGCCGCTCGGCGCTTCCTGGCGGTGTTCCACCCCGAGGCCGTGTTCGAGAACACGCGCGTCGAGACCACGGTGTCGGCGGGCGACTCGTCGGCTTCGGCGGGCGACTTGTCGGCTTCGGCGGGCGGCTCGTCGGCTTCGGCGGGCGGCTCGTCGGCTTCGGCGGGCGGCTCGTTCGTGTTCCGCACGCGCGGCAAGCTCCTGTTGGTGCCCGGCTGGCGCGGGGTCTACGACGAGGTGGCCACCGAGACGAGGGCCGCGGGCGAGGATGACGACGACGTCGACCAGCAGCTGCCGCGCCTGCAGAAGGACGAGCAGGTGCAGACCCGTGAGATCGACAGCGCGCGCAAGGAGACCAAACCGCCGCGCCGCTACAGCGATGCGTCGCTGCTCGGAGCGATGGAGACCGCCGGCAAGCTGGTCGACGACGAAGAGCTGCGCGAGGCGATGAAGGACTCGGGCATCGGCACGCCCGCCACGCGCGCGGCGATCATCGAGCGGCTGATCCAGGTGGGCTACGTGGAGCGCGACGGAAGGGCGCTGGTGGCGAGCGAGAAGGGCCTGAACGTCATCAGGCTGCTGAACGAGCACGCGCTCACATCTCCCGAACTCACCGGCAGCTGGGAGCACCGGCTGGGCAAGATCGAGCGCGGCGAGGACTCGCGCAAGGACTTCATGAGCGACATCGCCGGCTTCGCCGAGGAGACCGTCAAGGAGCTCGACGAGACGCTCAAAGACGTGCGCATCCCGCGCGCGAGGCTCGGGCCCTGCCCGGTGTGCGGCCATGAGATCGTGGAGAACCGCAAGGGCTACTCCTGCTGGGCGCGCGAGGACCCCGGCTGCGGTTTCGTGATCTGGAAGTCCAAGGCCGGCAAGCAGCTGCCGATCGCGGTGGCGCGCGAGCTGATCAGGACCGGCTACACCGAC
>Ga0302184_10001405_pt1 | contig 15559 bp, 10 predicted proteins | sample I_Palsa_N3_3_FD_200233 | JGI IMG/M metagenome (GOLD analysis project Ga0302184, IMG submission 200233) | Peat permafrost microbial communities from Stordalen Mire near Abisko, Sweden - I_Palsa_N3_3 | ecosystem: Environmental > Terrestrial > Soil > Palsa > Peat permafrost | place: Sweden...
CTGCACGGAGAAAAATCCTATCCGATCGCGGACTGGCTGGCCGGGCGCGATGTCCGCTTCGTCTTCACCACCGGTTATGGCGCCGATGCGCTCGATCCCGGCTACCTGCGCTATCCGCGCTGCCAAAAACCGTTCGATGTACGAAATCTGTTCGTAGCGCTCACGAGCAGCTAGTCGATGGGGCAAGTCGACTCGCTCGCATAAACCTTTCGCATACCTTACCTCCCCGCCGCTTATTGATACATCCTTGACGGTGCCTCGCCACCGCGGTCAGAATGCTGCCTGTCAAAGCTTCCGGCCCCGCATCCGCATGTCGCAAATCTCGCATAGCCACGATGCCGCACACGAACTGCCCGACGCCTGCCCCAACTGCGATGCGCCGGTGCATGGGCCGTATTGCGCGCAATGCGGCCAGGAAACCGTGCACGAAATGCCGACCTTGCGCGAATTCGCGCATGAGTATCTGCATCATTACGTGGCCGCGGAAGGCAAACTCGTCCCGACTGTCAGGATGCTGCTGCTCAAGCCGGGGCAGCTCACGATCGAATATCTCCAGGGGCGCCGGCGCCGGTATGTAAAGCCGCTATCGCTGTATGTGACGGTCAGTTTTGTGTTTTTTCTGCTGCTGGGCTGGTCCACGGTCATGACGCCCGCTCCCTCCGTCGTGATACTCGACGGCAACCGCGCCGTGCCCGCCACCCAGGTCTTCTCCACCCTCGCCGCCTCGGAGACCGATCCGACTGGCAAACAGGTGTTGAGTTTCCTCGACAGACACATGAACTGGGTGTTTCAACCAGGCAAACTCGCCGCATTCAACGACCACGTTTTGCATCGCCTGCCGTATACGGTGTTCGTGCTGATGCCGGTTTTTGCGGCGATGTGTGGGTACGTCTATCGAAAGAGGCGCCAAAACTACGGCATGCACCTGCTATTTACGGTGCACCTGCATGCGTTTATTTTCCTGGTGTTTCTGCTTTGCCTGGTTCCCGGTGTGCAGAACTTTGGCGGCTGGGCCATGCTCGTGGTCCTGATCTACCTGATTCTGGCGCTCAAGCGTGTGTACGGCGGCCGCTGGTGGCCGCAAGTTGGACGGGGCACGCTGCTGTGGGCGGGTTATGGGGTGGTCACGAGCCTCGCGCTGGCGGTGCTCGCATTCGTCTCAACCGATCTCTGGCACGTGTCCTGAGCGCGCGGCAAGCTTCGAGCCCGTTGCGTGCACCGGCATCTAGAAGCCGACGATAAAGCGCGTCCCCGCGGCCAGACGGCTCACGGTCAACCGCCATTCGTGCGCGACCGCGATTTCCTTGCAGATGGCGAGCCCCAGTCCAGCGCCGTCGTGCCTGACGCCGGGGGCGCGCCAGAACCGCTTGAACAGGAACGGCAGGTGCTCCTCGCGGATACCGGGCCCCGCGTCGCTAACCTCGATCGAAGCCGCGCCTATGACAAGCCACACAGCGCTATTCGGCGGCGACACGTTGATCGCGTTTTCGACAATGTTTTTCAGCAGGATGAACAGCGCACTCCGGTCCGCCCACACTGAGGCCGGCGCGCCCGATGGGTCAAGCTCGAGTTTGACCTGCTTCGCATCGGCCTTGCGCCCGAGATACGCCAGAACGTCGCGTGCCACATCGACCGTACTCACCTCGCCGAAAGTGAAATTCTGTGCCTCGCTGACTTCGGCCAGATGCAACAGTTGTCGAGTCTGGCGTGCCATCAGATCGATCTCGCGAAGCAGCAGTCCCTTGTCCTCGATGCCGGGCTGCAACTCGATCTGACCGCGGATCAGCGTGAGCGGCGTCTGCAGTTCGTGCGCCGCCGAAGCGAGAAACTGCTGCTGCACGGCGAAGCCATTTTCCAGTCTGCCGAGCGCTCCGTTGAACGCCTCGATCAGCGGCTTGATCTCGCTCGGCATGCCTTGCAACGACAGCCGTGTCGTCAGATTGCGCGGCGTAATCAGCGCGGCTGCGCTCGACACCTCCCTCAGCGGCTTGAGGAGACGATGCACGGTGACCGTCAACGTCAGGCCGAAAATGATCGCGGCGATGGACGTGATGATCCGGACGTTGGCTGGAATCTGCCGAACCTTCGTACCGATCATTGCATCGAGGAGACGTGCGCTCGTTGCGATCTGCGCATAGAAACGCGCCGGTCCCTGCCGTAACTCGAGCGTCGTGATGTCGAACGATCTGCCTTCCATCTTTACCTGCTCGATATGGCCGACAGCCGCAGCGAGGTCGCCCGGAACCCAGGCTGGACCGTTCTGCGCGTCCGCCGAGGCGAACAACACGTGGCCCTGCTCGTCGAGTACGCGGTAGTGAATCTCGGTCGGCGCCGCCGAAAAAATCCAGGCTTGCTCCGCGGGCAGATTGAGGGAGACCGGACGGCCGGCTCCATCGAAGCGGACACCGCTGGCGAGCTCCTTCGTGTGTTGAATCAGGTCGTGCCGCCCCAGCATCTGTTCCGGATAGTGGTTGAACGCGTAGGTGACACCCATGGCCAGCACGGTTAGCGTCAGCGCCAGCGCGACGATGCTGGTCACCCATAAGCGCGCGGACAGACTTCGAATCCAGCGATTGAACATGGCGAACATGGTAAACATGATGAACGGCCCGCCTCAGGACAATGATGGTGCGTCGGTCGAAGCGGGCAGCGCCTGCAACGCGAAGCCCGCCCCCCGGATGTTGGCGAGCCGCAGCGTCGTCCCCACCGTCGTCAGCTTCTTGCGCAGCCGGTGTACGGTCACCTCCAGCGCGTTGGGCGTGACGGCCTCTCCGAGGCCCCAGGCCGCATGTTCGAGGGCCGCATGGCGAACGGTCTGGCCGCTCGCCTTGACGAGGCACAGCATGATCTGCAGCTCGGCTTGCGCGAGCTGAACCGAGCGATAGTCGCAGCGCATTGCGTGCTGCTGCGGGTCGACGGTGATGTCGGCAAATTCGGCAACCAGCGTCGACAGCGCCGCCGGCCGGCGCATCAGCGTGCGTACGCGCGCCACCAGTTCGCTCATGGCGAACGGCTTGGTCACGTAGTCGTCCGCGCCGCTCTCCAGTCCGTCGACACGGTCGTGCAGCGCATCGCGTGCGGTAAGCATCAGACAGGGCATCATCTGACCCGCTGCGCGCAACGTGCGCAGAAAGGCGAGGCCATCGCCGTCCGGCAAACCGCGGTCGACGATCAGCACGTCATAGTCGGCGCGGCTCACGCCATAGCTCGCCTCGGAGACGGTGTGGAACAGATCGGCCTCGATTCCGGCCGCCGCGAGCGCCTGGCGCACCATCTCCGCGAGGCGCTCGTGGTCTTCGACAATGGCTACCCGGGACATGATGGTGCACTCATTTGAACTGATAGAGGTAGGCGAGCCTCACCGCAGGAATGTAACTGCGTCCTACGATGGGGCTGTCGGTGATACCGCTCGTGAAGTGCTTTACGCCGACGTCCAGCACCAGTTTCTGCTGACGCGTGATGCTGTAGTTGACCCGCGTGCCGAGCGATACGTCGTAGGCGGCGGTGCCAGTGTACTCGGGGCGCCCTGCCCGTGCTTCCGACGCCTGCACGCCGTAATAGTAGTTGACGTAGTCGCTGCTGAGCCACTCGACGCCACCGTACGGTTGCAGCGAGAACTTGCCGAAATCGAACGACTTGCTGTAGTCGATTTTGGCTCGCTCGCCGCGGTTGCCGCCCAGCAGATAGTCGGCCGACAGCGTGCCGAAGCCGGTCTTCCAGGCGAGCGCCGGGCCGTACCAGAACGTAGGATCGCGGTTCTGCATGCCGTTCAGAATGGGCGCGTCGTTGTTCTTGTAGCCATCGGCGAGGGTATAGTCGCCGCGCAGGGCGACGCTCACGTTGTCCCAGGTGCCGATCTTCAGGTCGATCGCGGTGCCGAGGGCGTGGATCCATTTATCGTCGAAAGAAATCAGCGGAATCGGCGTGTATTTCGTGTCGCCGCTTTTGTACGGCGACGCCGCGATGCCCGCTCCTACGCCAAGGCCCCAATGCGTCACGTTGGTCGCGTTGCTCAGGACGGTGAAGCCAGAGTCGTCGGGGCCAGATTGAGCGTCGGCGCCGCCCTCTGCCCATGTGCTCGCCGAATACAGCGCGACGGACGCAAATGTCAGCACCAGAGGATACCTTCGACAAAAAGCTCTTTTCACGGTTGTTCCTAAAGTAGTGGGATCAGGCGGTCTCGACTTTAGGAGCGGGCGACTTACCCGTTACTTACTCAAACAATCATCGGCTCGGCGATGGAATGCGACGCCACGCGCGCCGCGGCGGATATGCCGGGCCGCCAACAGTCACAGCGGCCGGCAGGTGCTGGTAAGCCTTGGGTAAGTCGCGTGCGTGCAGCATGGATGCCCTCGTCCCCCTCTCTATCTGACGGCACGGTCATGCCCTTGAAACCCCGTCTTGCGACCGCGCTGCGTGCCAATCTCCTGCTGTTCGCGGTTTCGACAGGTGCCGCGGCGCTACCCTGTCTTGGGCTCATCCTGATGTTCGGCATGAGCGAGGCAGGCATGCCGGCGTCGGCTTATCTGGGCGGCTTGCTGCTCGTCGCGGGAGTGATCACGCTGGTGGTGCGCGGGCATGCAAGGCGCGCGTTTGAAGATGCGGATCTGGCCCGCAAGGTTCAGGTATATGAAAAACCGCCTTTCGGAGCGTCGATTGCCGGCGACTGCGCACAGCCGTGGCTCGTGCAGTTGCACCTTGAATTGCGGGGGCTTCAGTGCCGGGACTGATTGCGCGCCTCTCAACGCGAGGTGCGAGCGTTTTGAGCCCCGTGTCCTGTTGCAAAGCGCTTTACGGTTATTACCATCTGTTGCCGTTCGCGTGCCCTCGTTCGCCCCTGCGCCAGACGCCGCGCCCGAAAGCGTCTATTGGCGCGCAATGGCGAAAATTTCAAGCTTCACGCTTTGTTGCACTTGCGTAACTCAAGGGTCCTTTCGCAGCGCTACAGTTAAGCCGTCATCCCCACACGTATGGAGGTCAACATGAAAAGCAAACTCTTAATCAGCCTCGGTCTCGGGGCAGCTATCTTCGGCGTCTCGCAGTTCGCCAATGCGGGAGTCGGTATTGGGATCAACCTGGCGTTGCCGGCACCGGTTTATGTCGCGCCTGCTCCGGTTTATGCGCCGCCGCCTCCGCCGCCCGCTGTTGTTGCTTATCAACCGGTTGTGGCTGCACCTGTTGTCGTTTCGCCGTCCCTGATTATCGGCTGGCATAGCGGGCAGTACTGGGATGGGCATCGCTGGTGGTCGCGGCATGACTACTATGGGCATCGTCACTGGTAATCGCGCGTGGTTGTCCGGTTTTTTGACGGCCTTTCCCTGATCCGTTAGTGATCCTCTGGTGTCGCCCCTGCGCGGGGCGGCACCTGCTTTCTTCTTCACCCCTGTCCCCGCTAACACGCCCCCTACACCCTCATTGGTTTGTCCTCCTCCTGAAAGGAAGAATCGGTAAACCGCAAGTAACCTCGCCGCGCGGCTTCTCACATAGACTCGGCCTCCAATATTGTTTGGGAGTGCATTCATGTCACCGCCGGTAGCCCTAGCAATTCATTCCCTGCATTCCTTCGAGCTGACCGGCGATGGTCAATACCTCATGCTCAAAGGCAACCAGCCCGACAGCATCGCCCTGCACTACTCCGTCATGCATGAGCTGCTGGCCGCTATTTCCAATGCTATCGGCTGGTCAGCGCGCGTCCGCGAAAAGAACGACGACGTCAAGTTCGCCATGCCCTGCGAAGCGTGGGCCGTCGGCAAAGATAAAGGCGAGTCCTCTCATCTGCTTCTCTCGTTTCGTCTCCCCGGCGGCGCCGAGCTTTCGTTTCGCATGCATCGCGCTGACGCGCGGCATATGACCGAAGTGCTTTCGCTCGTGACGGGTCTCGCCAAAGTGGACGGCGCCCGCAGTGCCCGGCTGCAGTAGCGCGGCCGTATTCCCCTTTTGTAGCAAGTTCGCGCTCGCACTTCGGCATCGGCTATCGATGTACCTGCGATCCTCCTATTGTCTGTCTCTCCTGTCAGCACGTATGAACCTTGAAACACTATCGGCCCGCTATACCAGGGCGCTGACACTGATCGGCCTGAGCGTCACCTCCGTCTCGGCCTTCGCCGTCACGCCTTTCGTGGTGCGCGATATCCGGCTCGAAGGCCTCAAGCGCGTCGAACCGAACACCGTTTTCTCGTACCTGACCATCAAGCAGGGCGATACCTTCAACGATGACAAGGCGTCCGCCGCCATCCGCGCGCTGTACGCAACGGGCTTCTTCAATGATGTCAGGATTTCTGCCGAAGGCGATGTCGTGGTCGTGCAAGTCGAGGAACGCCCCGCCATCGGCACGATCGATTTCTCGGGCCTCCACGAATTCGACAAGGACAACCTGAACAAGGCGCTGAACTCGGTCGGGTTGTCGCTCGGCCGCTATTACGACAAGTCGCTCGTCGACCGCGCCGAGCAGGAGCTCAAACGCCAGTACCTGACCCGCGGCTTCTATGCCGCCGAAGTCACCACCACCGTCACGCCAATCGACCGCGATCGCGTCGGCCTGCTGTTTTCGGTGATAGAAGGTCCGAGCGCGAAAATCCGCCAGGTCAACTTCATTGGCAACAAGGTGTTTAGCGACGGCACGCTGCACGATGAAATGCAGGAGTCCACGCCAAACTGGTTCTCGTGGTACTCCAAGAACGATGTGTATGCAAAAGACAAGCTGACCACCGACCTCGAAAACCTGCGCTCGTATTACCTCGACCGCGGCTACCTCGAGTTCAATATCGATTCGACCCAGGTCTCGCTGTCACCGGACAAGAAGGAAATGTATCTCACGCTCACCCTGCATGAGGGCGAGCCGTACACGATTTCCGCCATCCGTCTGTCGGGCAACCTGCTGGATCGCCAGGCAGAGCTGACGAAACTCGTCAAGATCAAAGCGGGTGACCGCTTCTCGGCTGCCAGGCTGAAGGCCGCTACCAAGGCGGTGGTCGACAAGCTCGGTGAATACGGTTACGCGTTTGCAACGGTGAACGCAGAGCCGCAGATCGACCAGCAGCACCATACGGTCGACCTGACGCTGCAAGTCGATCCGAGCCGCCGGGTGTACGTGCGAAATATCAACATCGTGGGCAACACCCGCACGCGCGACGAAGTGATCCGCCGCGAAATGCGTCAGCTCGAAAGCTCATGGTTCGACTCGAGCCGTCTCGCGCTGTCGAAAGACCGGATCAACCGTCTCGGCTACTTCACCGACGTCGACGTCACCACCGTGCCGGTCGAAGGCACCGCCGACGAAGTCGACATCGCCGTCAAGGTCACGGAAAAGCCGACCGGCTCGGTAACGCTCGGTCTTGGCTACGGTTCCGGCGAAGGCCCGATCATTTCGGCGGGCGTGTCGCAGGACAACGTGTTCGGTTCGGGCACGAGCCTCGCGGTGAACGTCAACACGGCCACCACGTTCCGCACGCTGACGGTCACGCAGGTGGATCCGTACTTCACGGTGGACGGCATCAAGCGGATTACCGACGTCTACTACCGCACCAGCGAACCGCTCTATTACTCGAACGTCACCGACACGAGCTTCCGGATCATTACGCTCGGCGCTGACCTGAAGTTCGGCGTGCCGTTCTCCGAATCGGACATGGTCTACTTCGGCACCGGCATCGAGCAGAACCGCCTCGACGTCGATTCGACCACGCCGCAAAGTTATATCGACTACGTGAACGACTTCGGCCGCGTGTCGAACAACGTGCCGCTGACGCTCGGCTGGTCGCGCGACAATCGCGACAGCGCACTGGTGCCGAGCCGCGGCTACTTCACGCAGTTCAACGCCGAGTACGGCACGCCGATCGCCCGCACTACTTACTACAAGACCGATTTCCAGGCGCAGTATTACTACTCGTTTGCGAAAGGCTTCGTACTGGGTCTGAACTTCCAGGGTGGTTACGGTAACGGCCTGGGCGGCGAACCCTACCCGATCTTCAAGAACTACTACGCAGGCGGTATCGGTTCGGTGCGCGGCTATGAGCCGAGCTCGCTGGGTCCGCGCGATGCGACCACCGGCGACCCGATCGGCGGCTCGAAGCTGCTGGTCGGCAACATCGAACTGACGTTCCCGTTGCCGGGCACCGGCTACGACCGCACGCTGCGCATCTTCACGTTCTTCGACGGCGGCAACGTCTGGGGCACCGAAGGCAGCAGTACCGGCGCGAACGGCCTGCGTTACAGCTACGGTACCGGCCTTGAATGGATTTCCCCGATCGGGCCGCTCAAGCTCGACTTCGGCTTGCCGCTCATCAAGCACGCTGGCGACCAGTACCAGAAGTTCCAGTTCCAGATCGGTACGTCGTTCTGACGTCCACCCTGTTGCACGATGGATCGCGTGTCTTCGACGCGCGATCCATGGCATTTCTGCCATCTTCGCATTCCATACAAATTGCCTTCACATCATTACATCTCTGCAATGTGAGGACTGCTGCCCTTACGAACGGCCTCTACTATTACGGCCGTTTACACAGCGCCTTCTCCGTAACTCCTCGCAATGTCTTTGAAGGCTGCAGGGCGCGGCAAGCGGGCCTCGGCACATTAAACTCCTGCGCATGGCTATTCAAATTCTGGTTGTCGACGATGACGCCGATCTGCGCGACCTGTTGCGCATCTATCTGGGCGAAGTGGGCTTTGAGGTCTCTGTGCTGCACGACGCGAGTTCGCTCGAGCGTCGGCTCGAACGCGAACGTCCCGATCTGATCGTCCTCGACCTGATGATGTCGGACATCGATGGCCTGACCGCGCTGCGCAAACTGCGCGCCACCGGCGACGACATTCCGGTCATCATCCTGACGGCGAAGGCCGACGCCGCGGATAGAATCAAAGGTCTCGAACTGGGCGCAGACGATTTTCTCGCCAAACCGTTTAATCCGCGCGAGTTGCTCGCCCGCGTGCAGGCTGTGCTGCGGCGCCGCACGCAGCCCTCGGCAGCGGCGCCCGAGCAGCGCGAGCCGTTTGCCTTCGGCGCCTTTACGCTCGACTTTCAGTCGCGCACGCTGATGCAACGTGGCCGCCCGCTGATGCTGGCGGATAGCGTGTTCGCGTTATTGCGCGTGTTCGTCGACAATCCGATGCATGCGCTGACCCGCGAACGCCTGATCGAGCTGCTGCACGGTCCGGAATACGACGGCACCGACCGCGGCATCGACGTGCAGGTGTGGCGCCTGCGCCGCATCCTCGAAGCCGATCCCTCCGCGCCGCGCTTCATTCAGACGGTGCGCGGCCGCGGTTATCTGTTCGTGCCCGAGGGCACGCCGCAGCCAGGGTCTTCATGAGCCGGGGCTTTTCGCCGGCTTTGGCTGCCGTCTTCATCAAACAGAAAGAAAGGGATCGTTGGATGGTGACAACGCGCAGTAAACGTGGCACTTTTCCGCAGTTGTGGAAAATCTCTCTTTTTCACCTTGGCCTGCGGCCGCTAACCGGACAATTGAACCGGTTGCGCAAACAGGCGCGAGTAGTTCTTGCCGGCCTTGCCCACGTTGGCCAGGCCAGACCTATCATCAAACGCAACACCCGTTTTCGGAGATTGATATGAGCGAAGCCGTGTCCACGCAGCCCAAGCGCTCGCGCGTCAGGATCATCCTGGTCGCGGTCATAGTGCTGGCGCTGGTCGCGCTCGTGGTTATGCACATCCTCGGGCAGAAGAAACCCGCCCGCGGCGCGGCCCCGCAAGTGGTGACCGTTGCCACCGCGACCCTCGGCTCGATGCCCGTGACCCTGAGCGAACTGGGCACCGTAACGCCTACCGCAACCGTGACCGTGCTGCCGCAACTGAGCGGCTACCTGACTGAAGTCGGCTATCAGGAAGGCCAGGACGTCAAGAAAGGCCAGTTCCTCGCCCAGATCGATCCGCGTCAGTATGAGATCGACTTGCAGCAGGCCCAGGCGGCGCTCGCGAAGGACAAGGCCTCGCTCGCCCAGGCTCGCTCCGATCTCGCGCGCTTTGAACAGTTGAACGAGCACAAGTCGATCGCCGAGCAGACCTTTGTCGACCAGCAGTTCCTCGTCCAGCAGGATGAGGCCACGGTCAAGTCGGATCAGGCGAACATCGCGCAATTCCAGCTCGACCTCGCTTACTGCCATATCACCGCGCCGGTTTCCGGACGCGTCGGCCTGCGCCTCGTCGATCCGGGCAACTACGTCACGGCTTCGTCCTCGCCGGGCATCGTCGTCATCACGACGATGAAGCCCACCACGGTGCAGTTCACCGTGCCGCAGGACTCGCTCGCCGCGGTGCTGCAACGCATGGGTTCAGGCGCCAGCCTGCCGGTCACCGCCTTCAGCAGCGACAACTCGAAGCAGATCGCTGTCGGCACGCTGTACGCGGCGAGCAACCAGATGGCCACGGCCACTGGCACGGTCACCTTGCGGGCCACCTTCGCCAATGACGACGAAGTGCTGTTCCCCAACGAGTTCGTCAACGTCAAGCTGCTGGTCGATACGATGCAGAATGCCGTGCTGGTGCCGACCCCGGCCGTGCAGACCGGCGCGCCTGGCGACTACGTGTATCTCGTGAATGCCAACAACACGGTCTCCGTCCATAAGGTCACGCTCGGACCGAGCGACGGCAAGAACACGGTCATTACAGCGGGGCTCTCGGCTGGCAACATCGTCGTGACGGACGGCACCGACCGGCTGAGCGATGGCGCGCCGATCAAGGCGGCTGCCGCAAAGCCCGCCTCGGGCAGCGCAGCATCAGCTTCGGACGCGGACTCGTCATCGGCCGCGGCAGCGGGAGCCGCGAGCGGCGCCCATGGCCATCATAAGCACGGCCAAAGCGGTGCCTCGGGGGCAAGCGCCGCCTCCGCCGACGCAGCTTCGTAGACGCGGATCCACTCGCCGATGAATATCTCCCGTCTGTTTATTCTTAGACCCGTAGCTACGCTGCTGCTGATGATCGCCATGGTGCTGGTTGGCCTCGTCGCGGTACGCGTGCTGCCGGTCTCTTCGCTGCCTAACGTCGACTATCCCACTATCCAGGTGCAGACCTTCTATCCGGGCGCGAGTCCGGACGTAATGGCCACCACGGTGACCGCGCCACTCGAGGTGCAACTGGGCGAGATCCCAGGCCTGCAGCAGATGACCTCGTACAGTTCGGATGGCGCCTCGGTCATCACGCTGCAGTTCGACCTGTCGCTGAACCTGGACGTCGCCGAGCAGAACGTCCAGCAGGCCATCAACGCGGCCAACAGCTTCCTGCCGGCCGGCCTGCCCGCGCCGCCGACCTACGCCAAAGTCAACCCGGCCGACCAGCCGATCCTGACGCTCGCGGTCACCTCCAGCTCGATGTCGCTCACGCAACTCGAGGACGCCGCCAACAACCGCCTCGGCACCAAGATCTCGGAAGTCTCGGGCGTGGGTGTCGTGACCACCAGTGGCGGCAACGTGCCGGCCATCCGGGTCGAAGCCGACCCGCAAAAGCTGGCCGCCTACGGCCTGAATATCGACGATCTGCGCACCCTCCTCAGCTTCGTCAACGTCAGTCAGCCGAAGGGTAATTTCGACGGTCCGGACCTCGACTACACGATCAACGGCAACGACCAGATCTCCGATCCGAAGGACTACCTGAACACGGTGATCGCCTACCAGAACGGCTCGCCGGTGTTCATGCGCGACGTCGCCCGCGTGACCTCGGCCGCCCAGGACGTCGAGCGCGGCGCCTGGTATAACGGCACGCCCGCGATCGTGCTCAACGTGCAGCGCCAGCCGGGCGCGAACGTGATCGCTACCGTCAACCAGATCATGAAGGAGTTGCCGCAGCTCGAATCGACGCTGCCGGCAGGCATGAAGGTCACGGTTGTCTCGGACAGTACCGGCGTGATCCGCTCGTCGGTCTCCGACGCAGCCATCGAACTGATACTCGCCATCGTGCTGGTGGTGGCGGTGATTTTCGTATTCCTGCGCAACGTGCCGGCTACGCTCATCCCGAGCATCTCGGTGCCGGTTTCGCTGATCGGCACGCTGGCCGTGATGTACCAGTTGAACTACTCGATCGACAACCTTTCGCTGATGGCGTTGATCATCGCGACCGGCTTCGTGGTCGACGACTCGATCGTGATGATCGAGAACATCGTGCGCTATCTGGAAGAAGGCAAAACGCCACTGGAAGCGGCACTCGAAGGCGCCGGGCAGATCGGCTTCACGATTCTGTCGCTCACCATCTCGCTGATCGCCGTGCTGATTCCGCTGCTCTTCATGGGCGGTGTGATCGGGCGCCTCTTCAGCGAATTCGCGGTGACGCTCGCGGTCACCATCGTGCTGTCGGCCGTGGTCTCGCTGACTGTCGTGCCGATGCTGTGCGCGCGGCTCTTGCGTGCCCAGGCCGAACGCCATCCGAGCCGCTTCGAGCGGATTAGCGAAGGCCTCTTCGACAAGACACTCGCCGCCTACGACAAGGGCCTGCGCTGGGTGCTCGATCACCAGGTGCTCACGCTTCTGGTGTTCGTCCTCACCCTTGTGCTGACCGCCGTTCTGTACATCGTGATTCCGAAGGGCCTGTTCCCGGTGCAGGACGTCGGCGTAATCGAGGGCATCAGCGTGGCCGACAACTCGGTGTCCTACAAGGCGATGGTGACGCGCCAGAGCGCGCTCGCCGATCAGATCCTGAAGGATCCCGATGTGGTCTCCCTCACCTCGTATGTGGGAATCGACGGCACCAACTCCACGCTCAACAATGGCCGCTTCCTGATCAATCTGCGCGACCACGACAAGCGTTCGGACACCGCGCAGGAGATCGCGCGGCGCCTGCAGACGGAAGTCGCCAATGTGCCCGGCATCAAGCTCTTTATGCAGCCGGAGCAGGATCTGACGCTCGACACCACGGTCTCGCCGAACCAGTACAGCTTCGTGCTGCGCGGACCGAGCCAGCAGGCCTTCCAGAAGTACGTGCCTGAACTGATTGCGCGCCTGCAGAAGATTCCGTCGCTCGCCGATGTGCAAAGCGACATGAACACCGACGGCATGAGCGTGAACGTCGAAGTCAACCGGCAACTGGCCGCGCGTTTCGGCATCACCCCGGCGACCATCGACAACGCGCTCTACGACGCGCTGGGCCAACGGATTGTCTCGACCATCTTCCAGCAGTCGGACCAGTACCGCGTGATCCTCGTCGCCAAGCCGGAATCGCTGCCTAACGTGGGCTCGCTTGGCAACCTGTACTTGCCGAGCCAGACCAGCAGCACCGGTCAGGTCCCGTTGTCTGCCATCGCCAAGATCCAGATCGTCAAGTCGCCGCTCGTGATCAGCCATCTGGCACAGTTCCCGTCCGTCACCATCTCGTTCAACCTCGCGAAGGATGCGTCGTTGAGCACGGCGGTGAAGCAGATCCACGAGGCCGAACAGGCGGTCAATCTGCCGCCGTCGATCACCTCGTCGCTGCAGGGCGCGGCGCAGGCGTTCCAGGACTCGCTCTCGAGCGAGGTGTACCTGCTGATCGCCGCACTGGTGGCAGTGTATATCGTGCTGGGCGTGTTGTATGAGAGCTTCATCCATCCGGTGACGATTCTCTCCACCCTGCCCTCGGCCGGGATCGGCGCGCTGCTCGCGTTGATGATCGCCGGCAGCGATCTCGACGTGATCGGCATCATCGGGATCGTGCTGCTGATCGGTATCGTCAAGAAGAACGCCATCATGATGGTGGACTTCGCGCTCGACGCCGAGCGCAACCACGGCAAGCCGCCGCGCGAGGCGATCTTCGAGGCATCGCTGCTGCGCTTCCGGCCGATCCTGATGACGACGCTCGCCGCCATGCTCGGCGCGCTGCCGATGCTGCTCGGCACCGGCACGGGTTCGGAGCTGCGCCGCCCGTTGGGTCTCGCGATTATCGGCGGCCTGACCCTGAGCCAGATTCTCACGCTCTTCACGACGCCGGTCATCTATCTGTTCTTCGACCGCATGGCCGAGCGCACGCGGCGCTGGCGCAATCGCAACAAACCGCAGGATCCGTCCGGGGATTCGTCTGAAGGCACGCCTGCAGGTACGGCGGAGGACACGCCTTGAACATCTCGGCGTTATTCATCCGGCGCCCGGTCGCGACGACGCTTCTGGCCATCGCGATCCTGATCGCGGGGACGCTCGCCTATTTCCGGCTGCCGGTCGCGCCGCTGCCGAACATCGCCTTCCCGGTGATCGTGGTGCAGGCGCAAATGGCAGGCGCGAGCCCGGAAAACATGGCCTCGACCGTGGCCGAACCGCTCGAGCGGCGCCTGGGCACGATTGCCGACGTCGAAGAGCTGACCTCGATCAGCTATGTCGGCTCGTCGATGATCGTGGTCGAATTTGGCCTCAACCGCGACATCAACGGCGCGGCGCGCGACGTGGAAGCGGCCATCCAGGCGGCGCGTGCCGACCTGCCGACCACCTTGCGCAGCAATCCGACCTATCGCCAGTACAACCCGGCGGATTCGCCGATCATGGTGCTCGCGCTAACCTCGAACACGCTCACCAAGGCACAGCTTTACGACTCTGCGGATTCAGTGATCCAGCAGCAGCTCTCGCAGGTCAGCGGCGTGGGTCAGATAACGCTGGGCGGCGGCGCCTTGCCATCGGTGCGGGTCGAGTTGCAGCCGGGCAAGCTCAATAGCTACGGCATTGGCCTCGAAGACGTGCGCGCGGCGATTTCCGCGGCGAACGCCGATAGCGCCAAGGGCCACCTCGACGAGGGCGACCAGCGTTACGTGGTGTTGTCCAACGACCAGATTACGAAGGCGGCGCCCTACCGGGACCTTGTCGTCGCCTACCGCAACGGCTCGCCGGTGCTGCTGCGCGACGTCGCCCAGGTGAGGGATTCCAACGAAAATATCCGCAACGCCGGGCTCTACAACGGCAAGTCGGCGGTGTTGGTGATCGTTTATCCGATGCCGGGCAGCAACATTGTCAGTACCGTCGCGCAGATCCGCAACGTCCTGCCCTCGATTGAGGCGACGCTGCCGCACAGCGTCCATGTGCAGGTCGCCGTCGACCGTTCGGAGTCGGTCCGGTCCTCGGTGGCAGACACGGAGCGCACGCTGTTTATCGCCGTGCTGCTGGTGGTCGGCGTAGTGTTCGTCTTCCTGCAGTCGCCACGCGCCACGCTGGTGCCGGCGGTGGCGCTGCCGCTGTCGATCGTCGGCACCTTCGGGCCGATGTACCTGCTCGGCTACAGCATCGACAACCTGTCGCTGATGGCGCTCACAATCGGCACCGGCTTCGTGGTCGACGATGCGGTGGTGGTGCTGGAAAACATCACGCGCCACCTCGAATTGGGCCTGAGTCCGAAGGAAGCCGCGCTGAAAGGCAGCGGCGAAGTGGGCTTCACCGTGATCTCGATGAGCCTCTCGCTGATCGCGGTGTTCCTGCCGATCCTGCTGATGCCGGGCATCGTCGGCCTGTTGTTCCATGAGTTCGCGGTGACGCTGTCCATCGCGATCCTGATCTCGCTCGTGATCTCGCTGACGGTCACGCCGGCCATGTGTGCGTACGTGCTGAGCCGCAACAATGCCGGCCATTCGCGCGCGCGCTGGGCCACCTGGATCGAGGGGCAATTCGACCG
>Ga0302184_10001407_pt1 | contig 15552 bp, 12 predicted proteins | sample I_Palsa_N3_3_FD_200233 | JGI IMG/M metagenome (GOLD analysis project Ga0302184, IMG submission 200233) | Peat permafrost microbial communities from Stordalen Mire near Abisko, Sweden - I_Palsa_N3_3 | ecosystem: Environmental > Terrestrial > Soil > Palsa > Peat permafrost | place: Sweden...
CCCGAGGCCGCGGCGCCCGCCAGCCCGAGCGCAGCCGAGCTGAACATCCGCCGGTAGAGGGGTATTCGCTGCGCCCTCAGGTAGAGCACCCCGCCGAGGACCAGCGGCGCCAGCAGGGCATACAGCGGCGGCAGCAACAGCGCGATCGGGAGCCACCAGGCGGAAAGCAGGTCACGGGACACGCCGGACGGATGGCCGAGTCGCCGCATCGCCTCGATGCAGATCACCGCGGCGGCCAGCAGCGCGGCGAACAGAATCACGTTATCCGTCTGCGGTTCGCGGAGGCCGGCCAGTTGCCAGCCGATCAGGGCCAGGTCAACGCCGAGGACAGCGACGATGTACACAATGAGTGATGTAGGCATGGCAAGCAGCGGCCAGCACGACGTCCACTTGATCAGGCGCGACAAGCGCTTCTCGCGCTGTTCTATCGCCTCTTGAACAGCTGACATGCCCTCTGCCCATCATGAGCGACGCCTCTGCGGGCCCCTAAAACCGGCGGCCGCCATCACTTTAGGTAACATCATAGGTGCGCTTCGTGCTGTCAGGCTGGCGAACCGATATGTTGGCTAGGGCCGATTTCCGGTCCTCCGGCATACCTGTCGGTACGCCGGAGCCGCTGCGGCCGACACGCCGTGACCACGAATGTGCTGGTGGTGCCGCACGGCGTAGCTACACTATGTTTCCAGTTGTATCCGTTCCGTGCGGCACCTGGCAGACCGGCAAGGCACCTGACAGACCCGCGGCTGGCCCCCGGCAGACCGTCAGGAGAGTGGACTCGATGCGAGGCGTTATCTGGAGCTAGCGCTCAGAAGGACGTGGTGGCGCTAGCTTCCTCGTCCTCGTCGAGTGCCCGCGCGGCGAGTCCGGCTTCGTCTAGATCCCGGCCGAACCGCTCGACCGCCTCTTCGTCGATCATCTCGGCCGGCCCTTCGGCCATTTCCGAGGTTTCCCCGGTGTCCGCAGGCCAGTTCCCGGCCGGGTCGCCTTCGGTGGCCGCGGGCGGAGGGCTCGGGCGCATGTAATTGGCTGGGCCCCGGTTCAGGTCGTGCCCCACGGTGTCCGCCACGATGGAGATCACGTTCTTGAGCTGCCCGTTCTTGTCCTCATAGCTGCGGGACTTGAAGCGTCCTTTGACGAAGACCGGCTCGCCCTTGTGCATGCTGGCGCGCACGTGGTCACCCAGCCTGCGCCAGCAGGTGACGTCGTAGTACGACGTGTCCGCATCCCGCCATTCGTTGGTCACCCGGTCTTGGACGCGGGTCGTCGCGCCGACCCGCAGGTCCGTGACCCGGAGGCCATCCTTGATCTGGCGCTGCCTGGGCTCCTGGGCCACGAAGCCGACGAGGGTCACGTATCCGCCCTGGTTCATTACGATCCTCCTTGGGATTCCCGGCAACCCCACGCCGCCGGGTCTCCACCACAGTCGCTGAAACGCAACCCGTTGCGCTGATCCTGCCGGGCTCCTGTGGATAAGCCGGGCTTGGCCTGCCCGCCTGTGGACAACCAGGTGACGGGTTAGAGCTGGTTCAGGCGTGTCATTTCCTCGGCCGTGAGGGAGAACCCGAACAGGTCCAGGTTCGACTCGATGTGCTCCGGCCGGGCGGACTTGGGGATGACGATGATGCCGAGCTCAAGCTGCCAGCGCAGGACCACCTGGGCCGGCGTCACCTCGTGGCTCTTGGCGATCTCGGCCAGGACCGGATCCCGCAGCCGGGTGCCCTTCAGTGAGCTATAGCCCTCCACCGCGACGCCGCGTTCGGCGTGTGCGGCCAGCAGGGCCGGATCGTATTGGGGCAGGCTCCACGCGATCTGGTTGACGGCCGGACGCTCCCCGGTCGCCTCGATGAGCTCATCGATCTCGGCCACACTGTAATTGCTGACGCCGACCGCACGACACAGCCCCTCGTCCCTGACGGCGAGGAATTCCCGCCATAGCCGCGGCGAAACCTGCCGACGAGGCGGCCAGTGCACCAGCCAGAGATCCACGTAATCGGTGCGAAGGGCGCGCAGGCTCTCGGCGATGATGGCCCGCGCACGCCCCGCGCTGCCGGGCGGCAGTTTGGTGGTGACAAAGACGTCACTTCGGTCCAGGCCGCTGTCGGCGATGGCGCGGCCGACCTGGTCCTCGTTCCGGTAGATGGTGGCGGTATCGATGTGCCGGTAGCCGACCTGCAGCGCGTGGCGGATGGCCTGATATGCCTGCTGGCCTTGCATCTGCCAGGTGCCGAACCCCACCATCGGCATGGCGACGCCACGGCCCAGGTCCACCACGGGAATCTCGGTCATAGCACGATTGTCTCAGGTGGCCAGGACGGCGCGGATCGAACGGGAGAGTTCTCCGGGGACGTCCTGGACCAGCAGGTGAACCCCGTCGCGGACGACATCCTGACCGCTGATCACGACGTCCCGCACGTCAGCCGCCGAAGCGCTGAACACCGCCGTCTCCAGGGCCAGGCTGTCGTCGGCGCCCGCGGTCCGCACGCTTTCCAGGGAGATCGTGACCAGGTCCGCCCAGGTCCCAGGGGCGATCTCGCCCGCGTCAGGCCAGCCCAGGCTGGTGTGTCCGTCACAGGTAGCCGACAGCAGCAGGTCCTCGGCGGTGAAGTGCCCGCGCGAACGGCGGGCCAGTCGCTCGGTGTACTCGACGCCGCGGGCTTCTTCGAGCATGTCTATCACCGCGTGGCTGTCGGTGCCCAGGGTGAGCGTGCACCCGGCCGCGTCCAGCGGCCGCGAGGGGGCCAGCCCGTCCCCTAGGTCGCGCTCGGTGGTGGGACACAAGCAGGCGAACACCTGCGCACCGCCCAGCAGTTCCAGGTCTGAGGCACTGACGTGCGTCGCGTGCACGACCGTGGTCCGCGGCCCGAGCACGTCTTCGTCGTACAGCAGCCGGGCCGGCGAGACGCCGTAGACGGCCCGGCAGGCATCGTTCTCGCCTCGCTGCTCGGACATGTGGACGTGCAGCGGGGCCCCCCGCCGGCGGGTCCAGGCCACGACCGGGTGCATCTGCTCCGGCGGCACCGCGCGGACCGAGTGGATGGCCGCGCCGGCCCGCGCGTGCGGTGAGATCATGCCGTGCTCGTCGAGCCCGAGCGCGTCGACGCGCCCCGCCCACCGGAACGCGTCGCCGTCGCTGAACCGTACCTGCGGGCCGGCCAGCGGTAGCACCCCGGACCGGTCGAGACCGCCGGTCAGGTAGCAGGTATCGAGCAGCGTCAGGCGCAGGCCAGCTTCTGCCGCTGCCTGGACCAGGGCCCGCCCCATCGCGTTGGGGTCGGCGTAGGGACGCCCGCCCGGCTGGTGGTGCAAGTAGTGGAACTCGCCGACGCAGCTCACCCCGGCCAAGGCCATCTCGGCGTACACGGCCCGGGCCAGCTGGAGGTAGCTGTCCGGGTCGAGCCGGGCCGCGGCCTCGTACATCCGCTCACGCCAGGTCCAGAACGTCCCCTGGCCCGCCTGGGTGGTGGCCCGGAACGCGCGGTGGAAGGCGTGCGAGTGCGCGTTGGCGAAGCCGGGCAGGGTGAGACCGCTGAGGCGTTCAGCGGCCGCCGGGGCGGCGGGGGCGGACGGGAGGACGGAGGTGAAGCGGCCGCCCTCGGCCTCGATGAGGACGTCGCGGCGCAGGCCCTGGCCGGGGAGCCAGGCCAGATCGGCGAGCCAGCGCCGGACGGTCACGGCCGGGCCGGACCTGCGGGGCCGGCGGGGCCGGGAGGGCCTCCGGGAGCGGCGGGACCGGGAGGACCAGCAGGGCCAGCAGAGCCGGCGAGATTCTCGAGCACGGCGGCGAGGGCGCGGACGCCGGCTTCGCAGTCCGCCTGGTCGGCGTGCTCGGCCGGGGAGTGCGAGACGCCGGCCGGGTTGCGTACGAACAGCATGGCCGTCGGCAGCCGGGCGGCCAGGACGCCGGCATCGTGCCCGGCTCCGGTGGGCAGCACGGGTGGACCGGCCAGGACGGCGGCGATCCGGTCCCGCAGATCCTGGTCAAAACGCACTACCGGAGTGTACGACTCCTGGCGCACGGTGAGCGTGACGCCGTGCTCGGCGGAAGATTCTTCGGCGGCCGAACGGACGCTGGTGACCGTGTCCCGCAACGTGTCTTCGTCCGGGGCGCGGGCGTCCAGCCAGGCTATGACCGCGGCGGACACCCCGTTGGAACCGCCGGGCTCCGCGATCACCTTGCCGAAGGTGGCCAGGGCCCCGGCGCGAGCGGCGAGCTGACGGGCCGCGAGCACGGTGGCCGCGTACGGCAGCATCGGGTCGTGGCGGTCGGCGAACCTGGCCGTGCCCGCGTGATCGGCCCGGCCGCCGAAGTCCAGCCGCCACCGGCCGTGCGGCCAGATGCTCTCGGCGATGCCGACGGCGGCGCCGAGGGGCGCCAGCGCGCGGCCCTGCTCGATGTGCAGCTCGACGAAGGCGGCGATGGCGCCGAGCAGGTCATCGCGAGGGCCGATCAGGCCGGCGTCGGAGCCCGCGGCGGTCATCGCCTCGGCCAGCGTGACGCCGGCGTCGTCGGTGAGGTCCCTGGCCGTCTGCGGGTCGATGGCGCCGGTGAGCAGGCGGCTGCCGAGGCACGGAACGCCGAACCGGGCGCCTTCTTCCTCGGTGAAGGCAGCAAGCACCACTGCTCGTTCCGGATTAAAGTTCTTGGCTTTCAGGAGGTCAACGGCGGCCAGCGCGGCGACTACGCCGAGGCCGCCGTCGAAGCCGCCGCCGTCCGGGACCGAATCCAGGTGACTGCCGGTCGCGATGGCATCGGCGCGGGCCTGGCCCCACCAGGCCCACAGGTTGCCGTTGTTGTCGGGCTCGACGGCGAGGCCGCGCTTTTCCGCCTGGTCAGTGAACCAGGCGCGGCAGGCGGCGTCGGCGGGGGTCCAGGAGTAGCGGCGGTAGCCGCCGGTCTGCGGGTCGCGGCCGAGCGGCTCGAACTCACGCCACAGCCCGGCGAAGGTGGTGTCTTGGTCCGCGGTCATGGGGCCATCGGGACGCGGACGCCGCGGTCGGCGGCGACGGCCGCGGCCTGTTCGTAGCCGGCGTCGGTGTGCCGGATCACGCCCATGGCCGGGTCGTTGGTCAGGACGCGTTCCAGCTTGGTCGCGGCGAGTTCGGTGCCGTCGGCGACGCAGACCTGGCCGGCGTGGATGGACCGGCCGATGCCCACGCCGCCACCGTGGTGGATGGACACCCAGGACGCCCCGGAGGCCGTATTGACCAGCGCGTTCAGCAGCGGCCAGTCGGCGATGGCGTCGGAGCCGTCGGCCATCGCCTCGGTCTCCCGGTACGGCGACGCGACCGAACCGCAGTCCAGGTGGTCACGGCCGATCACGATCGGCGCGGCCAGGGCGCCGCTCTTGACCAGCTCGTTGAAGCGCAGGCCGGCCAGGTGCCGTTCGCCGTAGCCGAGCCAGCAGATCCTGGCCGGCAGACCCTGGAAGTGCACCTTCTCCTGCGCCAGCCTGATCCACCTGGTCAGGGCCTCATTCTGCGGGAACAGGTCCAGGACGGCCTGGTCGGTGACGGCGATGTCCTTCGGGTCGCCGGACAGCGCAGCCCAGCGGAACGGGCCCTTGCCTTCGCAGAACAGCGGCCTGATGTAGGCGGGCACGAAGCCGGGGAAGTCAAAGGCGCGCTCGTACCCGGCCAGTTCGGCCTCGCCGCGGATGGAGTTGCCGTAGTCGAAGACCTCCGCGCCCCCGTCGAGGAAGCCGACCATGGCGGCGACCTGCTCGGCCATCGACTCGCGGGCCCGGCGGGTGAATCCGGCCGGATCCTCGGCGCGCAGCGCGGGCATGTCCTCGAAGGCGACGCCCCGGGGCAGGTAGCTCAGCGGGTCGTGGGCCGAGGTCTGGTCGGTGACGATGTCGATGGGCGCGCCGCCGGCGAGCATGGCACCGAAGACGTCCGCCGCGTTGCCCAGCAGGCCGATGGACAGCGGCTCCCCCGTGTCTCTGGCGGCGACGGCCCGGCGGATCGCGTCGTCGACGCTGCTGGCCTGCTCGTCCAGGTAGCCGTATTCGATCCGGCGGGTGATCCGGGACTGATCGCACTCGACGCAGATGACCACGCCGCCGTTCATGGTCACGGCCAGCGGCTGCGCCCCGCCCATGCCGCCGAGCCCGCCGGTCAGCGTGATCGTGCCGGCCAGGGTACCGCCGAAGCGCTTGGCCGCGATCGCGGCGAACGTCTCGTAAGTGCCCTGCAGGATGCCCTGGGTGCCGATGTAGATCCAGGAACCCGCGGTCATCTGGCCGTACATGGTCAGGCCGAGCTGCTCGAGCCGGCGGAACTCCTCCCAGGTCGCCCACTGCGGGACCAAGTTGGAGTTGGCGATCAGCACCCGCGGCGCCCACTCGTGGGTGCGCAGCACGCCGACCGGCTTGCCGGACTGGACGAGCAGGGTCTCGTCGTCCGCCAGCCCCTGCAGCGTCGCGATGATCGCCGCGTACGCGTCCCAGCTGCGGGCCGCGCGGCCGGATCCGCCGTAGACGATGAGCTGGTCCGGGTGCTCAGCCACCTCCGGGTCGAGGTTGTTCATGAGCATCCGCATCGCGGCTTCTTGCGCCCAGCCCCGGCAGCTGAGCTGGGGGCCGCGCGGGGCGCGCACCGGTGCGTGCTTCGGTGGGTTCGAGTCGCTGGCGATCATCTGCCCATCATGGCGGGGAGGAATTGAAGGTGACAAGCGGGCCGGCCGGTTGCTAGGTTCGGCGGTTGTGCATCGGGTCTCGGTGATCGGCAGCGCGGGCTCGGGCAAATCGACTGTGGGCCGGGCCCTGGCGGAGGCCCTCGGCACCGAATTCCTCGAACTTGACTCCGTCTACCACCAGGCGGACTGGACGCCGCTGCCCGCTTCGCAGTACCGGGAGCGGGTCGCGGTCGCGGTGGCGGGCGAGGGCTGGGTGATCGACGGCAACTACAGCACGGTCAGGGACATCGTGTGGGCGCGCGCGGACACCGTGGTCTGGCTCGACCTGCCCAGGCGTACGGTGATGCGCCGCCTCGTCTGGCGGACGCTGCGCCGCGTCGCGGGCCGGGCGGAACTGTGGAACGGCAACCGCGAACGATGGCACAACATGCTGAGCTGGGACAAGGACGAATCGGTCATCGCCTGGGCCTGGCAGACCTACGATGCGCGCCGCGAGCGCTACCTGACCGCGATGGCCGACCCGGCGAACAGCCACCTCCGCTTCGTCCGCCTGACCAGCCCGGCCGCGGTGCGGCGTTTCCTTTCCTGTCGCGGCGGCGAGTTCGTCGGGTCCTCAGGCGGCGACTAGTTCGGCGGGCTCGGCGATGACGTCGACCAGGGCGCCGTTACGCATCACGGTGACCGGGAGCGGGCGGCCGATGGCTTCTGAGAACATCAGGCGCTGGAGGTCCTGGGCGGCCTTGACCGGCTGGCCTCCGGCGGTCAGGAGCAGGTCCCCGGCCCGCAGGCCGGCCCGGTCGGCCGGTCCGCCCGCTACCACCTCGGCCACGAGCAGGCCCGTGGTCCGGCCGAGCCGGTCGCGCCACACCGCCGGGACCGGACCTGGCATCGTGACCAGGCCCAGATACGCACGGCGGACCCGGCCGTCCTGCATGAGCGCCGAGATGATCCGCCGGGTGGTGGCGTTCACCGGGACGGCCATACCGAGGCCCACCCCGGCCACGGCCGTGTTGATGCCGATGACACGCGCCTCGGAGTCGGCTAGCGCCCCGCCGGAGTTGCCTGGGTTGAGCGCGGCGTCGGTCTGGATGACGTCTTCGATCAGCCGGCCGCGGGCCGGCAGGGACCGGCCCAGCGCGCTGACCACGCCGGCCGTCACCGAGCCGGCCAGGCCGAGCGGGTTGCCAACCGCCACCACCAGCTGCCCGACGACGAGCTGGTCGGCTTCGCCGAGTTCGGCCGGCTCCGGGGTGTTGCCGTTGGCGCGCAGCACCGCCAGGTCGGACAGCGGATCCGCGCCCACGACCGTGAACGGAGCCGACGTACCATCGGAAAACGACGCGGTACCGCTCGTCGCCTGGCCGACCACATGCGCGTTGGTCAGCAGGAATCCGTCGCCGGTGAAAACCACGGCCGATCCGAGACTCTCCCCCGCGCCGCCCGGGCCGCGGCGCGGCACCCGCAGGCTCGCGACCTTGGGCGTGAGCCGTTCGGCGACACCGGAAACAATCTGGGAGTACGCGTCCAGCGGGTGACTAGCCTCCATCACATCTCCTGGCCCATCCATAATTTGATTACAGGATTACATGTAACCATGAAATCTTGAGGCAGCTTCCCTGGGCCCGTTCCGCCTGAAGCGGAATCGCGCGGCCGGTCCGGTCATCGGGACGGGGGGGCGTGGGCGGCTAGGCCGATAGGGTTGCCTTCTGGGTCTTCTATGGTGGCGAGGGTGCGGTTCGGGCCGTCGGGAGACGGGGGCTCGAGGATCTTGCCGCCGTGTGCCGTGACACGGGCCAGGGTCTCGTCCAGGTCGGATACGTGGAGCCAGAGCATGGGGCCGGCCTCTGGGGCCGGCGGGCGGCCCGGCACCCACTGGCCGATGAGGCCGGGAGCGACGAAGTCCGGGGTGTGCTCCTCGATGTCCCAGCCGAAGACGGCAGCGTAGAACGCGGCCGCGCGGGCGCCGTCGGCGGCCGGGAGCTGCAGGTAGCAGACCTGGCCGTGGGTCAGGCTGAGCACCCGGCCGGTTGGCGAGTCTTCACTCATGACTCATCCTTTCCCTCGGCGGAACGGCATTCGACCACGTAACGGCCGGAGGACTGCGGGCCGGCCGCGAGGATATCCAAGCCGGCCCGCCGGGCCAGTGCGGTGAACTGCGTCAGCGTGCTGGTCTTCCCGCCCGCGACCAGCATGTCGATACCCAGGGACCGTGGCTGGTCATCGGCCGCCACGCCGCCGAGGACGGCGATCCGGCCGTCGGGACCGGCGGCCTCGGCGCAGCGGCGCAAGATGGCCACCGTCGGTTCGTCCGGCCAGTCGTTGAGGATGCTCTTCAGCACGTACAGGTCCCCGGCGGGCAGCGGATCGAAGAAACTCTGGCCCTTGGCCGTGATCCGGCCGGCGACCCCGGCTTCCTTCATCGTCCCGGCGGCCCGGGCGACCGTGCCGGGGAGGTCGACCAGGATGCCTCGGGCCTGGGGATGGCGGCGGAGCAGCGAGGCCAGCAGGGTCCCGGTGCCGCCGCCGACATCGACGACGGTACGGACCGCTTCCCAGCCGCCGGTGAGCTCGATGTCATAGTCGGGGACACCATGTCCGACCGGTCCCATCAACGCGTCGAAGTCGGCCGCGATCCGCGGGTGCGCGGCCAGGTCCTCCCAGAACGGCCGGCCGAACACCTTGTCGTAGGACGGCTGGCCGGTGCGGACGTAGTCCAGCAGCGTGCCCCAGGTATGCGCCATCCGGCCGCCGATGCCGTCCAGGTCGATGAAGTGGCGCGCCTCCGCGAGCCCCTCCGCCGCCTGGTTGCACGAGAACCGCCCGGGCGAGTCCTCCGTGAACACCCCTTGGGAAACGAGATGGCCGAGCACGGCGTGCAGGGCGTCGCGGTCACATTCGGCCACGGCGGCCAGCGCGCCGATGTCGGTATGGCCGGCCGCGATGTGTTCTCCGATGCGCAGGGTCGCCGCTACCCGCAGGCACCACGGCGTGGACAGGTCCAGCATTGTCTCCAGGTCCACTCCGTCCGGCGGGGTCCGGTCATCAGCCACGTGCGGCCCCCTCGTTCCGGTTTACCATCGTCTCGTGACCTTCCTGTTCTTGGCCCTGCGACCAGCGCGTATCCGGTTGGCTACGATCTTGCCAGCTGGCCGGGGCCCGGGTCTTGGCGAAAAGGGACACCGGTAGGGCCGTGGCCGTCATCGTCCGCCGACCGGGACCGCCGCTGAGCGGGCTGGTAACGGCGATCGTCTACCGGGCCGGCGAGCAGCCGCAGACGTCGGTCGAGAAGATACTGCCGAGCCCGGAAACGGGCCTGTGGGTCAATCTGAACCGCGACGAATTTCGCTCCTTCGACCAGGCCGGCGCGAGCCGGGGGGTGGCCGGCGCCATGCTGGCCGGGCCGACGAGCCGCGCTTGCCTGATCGAATTCGAGCAGGGCCACGCCCACGTGTCGGTGACGTTCGCGCTGGGCGCCGCCAGCCGCTTCGCCGGGCCTTCGCTGCCCGAAGCGCGAGACGAACTGGTGCCGCTAGAAACCCTCTGGGGGCGGTCAGGTGCCTGCCTGCGCGAGCGGCTGCTCGAGGCCGCGACGCCTGCGGACGCGCTTGAGGTGATGGAAACGGTCCTGCTGCGCCAGCTGACCGGCACGCTCGCGCTTGATCCGGCCGTGGCCGCGGCCGCCCGCGCGCTATCCCGCGGCGCGGGCGTCGGCGAGGTATCCCGTGACCTCGGGCTGCTGCCCCGGACGCTGCGCCGACGGTTTACGGCGCAGGTGGGTCTGACCCCCAAGCGCTTCGCCCGGGTGCAGCGGCTGCAACGGCTCGTGCGTGACCTCGACGGGCACGCCCGCGCCGACTGGGCCGCGATGGCCGCCCGGCACGGCTACGCTGACCAGCCGCATCTCGCCGACGAGTTCCGGGACCTCGCCGGCGTCACCCCGGGTGAGTACCTGCGGTCCCGCGTCAACGGACCCAACCACCTGCGGCCCGGCGGAGCCGGGCCGACACGCGCGGCGTGCGGCTGAGGGCGGGGATCAGCCGGTGCGGGACAGCGGGCCGCGGGCGGCAGCGAGCTCGACGCGGAAGCGCTCGTAGTCGGCGAGTTCACGGCCGGCCGGGACCAGAACCAGGTCGCTGGCGACCGCGGCGATCTGGGCCAAGATGGCGTGGACGGCCAGGTCACGCTCCCGATCCGCGGCCAGCACCACCATGTTCTGGCACCACGACGAGATCAGCCAGCCCAGCAACAGCAGCGCCGCGACCATGACCCCGAGCCATGGCGCCAGGGACACGTTGCTGACCAGCGACGTCGGCTTGTGCTGGGACTCGCCGAGGATGAGCGCGATCCAGACCAGGCCCGCCAGCGTCAGCAGCATGAGCAGCCACTGCGCGAGCGCGATCAGCCGCCACCACCCGGTCACCTTGGCCCGCGGCGGCAGCCCCTGGACGACGGCTGCACCGAGAGCGGCCTGGGCCTCATCCGCCCGGGACCGCGCGGCCGCCAGCACGGTCCGCGACCACGGCTCCGGCAGCGTGCCGCCCACCTCGCCGGCGAATACCGTAATCGCGTTGTCGATGTCGGCCCGCTGTGCCTGCGGCGCAGCGGCCGGGTCCGCGGCCAGCGGCCTAGGTGTCCGGCCTCGCAGGCGCGCGCTCAGCCGCGCGGGCGGCCAGCCGATGTAGCCGGCGGCACTACGCTCACGCAAGCCGTTCAGCGTCTCGGTCACCGCCGCCACTCCCGCGGCTTTCGCGAAGGCGGCGGTGAGCGCCCCCGCAGGACCTGCCGGAACGTAGCTGGCGGGATCTTCGGCGTCGTTGACCGCGCTGTCGCTATCGGGCGTCGCGTCTTCCCAGGGTGGCTCGGCGGCGAAAGGCGGGAGCGCGGGCGCCGCGGCCGCCTGCCATGGCTGCCAGTCGCTGACGGCGGTGACCGGAGCTTCCGGGTCGGGGTGCCCGTTGCCGTTGCCCGGGTCACCCTCGGGGGAGGGGGGCGTCGGTGCGGCAACGATCGCCCGGGCGGGCGCTTCCGGCGGCTGCCAGCCGGGTACACGATCCCCGGCGTATACGGCGAACCGCTCGAGCAGGGCGTCGACGTCCGCCTCGATCCGGTCGGTCACGGCGTGCCGGGCCGCCACGGCCCCGGCCAGCACGCGGCGCAGTTCGCCCAGGCCGGCGCCGGTGGTCGCGGAGGTGACGAGCACCTGAGTCTCGGTCAGGCCTTCCGCCTCGAGCAGCCGGCGCAGGTCCGACTCGCAGTCGGCGGCCTGATCAGCCGGTAGCGTGTCCGCCTTGTTCAGCACGACCGACATCACCGCGGTATGCCCGGCCAACGGCACCAGGTAGCGCCGGTGCACCGACGCATCCGCGTACTTCAGCGGGTCAAGCACCCAGACCAGCATGTCCGCCATCTTGACCAGGCGATCGACCATGGCCGCTGACCCGCTGACCACGGAGTCGTGATCGGGCAGATCGAGTAGGAGCAGCCCGTTCAGCGTCGCCTCACCCTCATCCAGGGCACTCGCCCGGGCGTACCGGTGACGGCGCTGGACGCCGAGCCAGTCGAGCAGCGGGGCGGCCCCCTCCATGCCCCACACGCACGCGTGCGAGTGCTTGGTGGTGGGCCGGGTCACGCCGGCTGGCGAAAAACTTGCCCCGGACAGGGCGTTGAACAGCGTGGACTTGCCGCTGCCGGTCCCTCCCGCCAGGGCCACCACGGTGTGCGACGCGGACATCCGCATCCGCTCGCCCGACCGTCGCAGCAGCAGTTCCGCCTCGGTGAGGAGTTCGGTGTTGAACCCGTCGGTCCGGGCGAAACCGATCTTGGTTAGCTCGGTGAGCGAGGTCAGCCGGGCGGAAAGCCGCGCACTCGGCAGTCCGGCTATCCCGACCGTGTTCGATGTCACCTAACCGCCTCGAGCGAGAATTCCGCCTGGTAGACCCGGACCGCCGCGACATCGTCGCAGGGACCGGCCGCGTCGATCACCTCAACAAACCTGACCAGTTCCTCGTCGAGCAGCAGCCGGACCCGGTCGAGCAGGTCGGCGCGAGCCTTAGCCATGATCTCGGTCAGCGTCGCCGCGCCGAACACCGGGGTCAGGATCTGCCGCGGCTCGGTGTAGATGCTGGCGGCTTGGGGTGCGTCCTCGCCGAGCATCGCCAGCAGGACCACCAGGCTGAGCGCGTCGGTGTCAAAGGAGATCCGCCTGGTGTCCCCCGCTTCCACCAGCCTGGTCAGTTGGTCCTGCCACGCCCCGACCGCGCGGGCTGCCCGCACCGCCAGATCCGGTGAGGACCGGCTGAACACGGCGGTCTGGGCCGCGTCGGCGGCCGTGATCGCGTCCGCGGCCGCGAGGTCGGCGTCAGCCGAGTCGGCCTGGCCGCTCTGTCCGCCCGGCCCGAAGACCGATTCGAACACCTGCTTCGCGCGCACGTCCCGGGCCCGCTCCGCGGCGGCGGCGGCCAGCAGCACGGCACCGGCCGGGTCGCCGCGCCAGGTGTCGTGGACCTGCTCGGCGGCGCGGTCGGCCAGCGACACGATGAACGACTCCAGGGCCGAACGAAGCGAGGAATTGAGCGCCGCGGTCCGCGACGGCCCGCGCCGCGCCCGCCTGCCCTTCTTGTTTGGTGCCTTGACGCCGCGGCGCGGCCGCAGGTCCCCGCCGGCCAGGCCGTCCTCCCACCGCGCGATCACCTCGCCACGCAGCAGCGTGCCGTCCCGCAGGCCGCCGCCAGCCTCGGCGAACGCGCCCTGGTAGGCCGTCTCGGCGGCGCGCCGCAACTCCGCGCGGAGCACGACCTGCGCCTCGACGTGCGCGGCGATGGCCGGAACCCTGGTCTTGAACGTGTCGAGCACACCCGACATCGTCTGGGTGAGGACCGCCACCCGGCGGTCGGCCCGGACGGCGGTATCGGCGAGCCAGTCGCGGATCGGCTGGTAGGCGTCGGGCGGGAGCATCCCGTCGATGAGCGGGACCTCTGGTATGACGAAGCGGTCCGCGGCGTCGATCCCGTTCGCGTCGAGCATGGCCGTGAAGTGCTTGACGAGTTCGGCCCGGTACTGCCCTGGTACCCGGGACATGACCACGCCGAGCGCGGCCTTCCGGTCCCGCGCGTGCTGCAGGACCTCCCAGACCGGCCCGTCGGCATACCGGCTGGCGCTGGTCATGAACAGCCACAGATCCGAGGCGTCCAGGAACTGGTAGGCAAACTCGTGGTGCGCCTGTACCACTGAGTCGATGTCCGGCGTGTCCAGCAGGGCGATACCCCTGGGCATGCCCTCGCTCGCGGCGAGAACGAGGAGGCCGTCCCGGCCGGGCCGGGCCAGCCCCTCCTGCCGGACCCGCGGCAGCGTGGGCAGGAAGTTGTTCTCGGCGAACCAGTCGATCTCGTCGGGATGGCAGGCCAGCACCGGGCTGTTCGTGGTCGGGCGGCGCACCCCCGTCGCGCTGACCTGCGCGCCGACGATGCTGTTCACCAGCGTCGACTTTCCGGCCCCGGTGGAGCCGACCAGGGCCACCAGGACGGGGGCCGCGGACCGGCGCACCCGGGGCAGCAGGTAATCATCGATCTGGCTGAGGAGCTTGGCGCGTTCGGTCTTGACCTCGGCGGCACCGGAAATCTCGAAGACGAGGGGGACCGCGGCGATCCTCTTCCTGAGGTTGAGCAGGGCAGCTTCGAGCAACCGCGCGTCCACCCTGACGTGAGGCTGGGCGGGGGCGGCGTCCTCAGCATCAGGCTCTGCGGCTCCGAGTTGGGCCTGATCGGGGCCGGGCGGTGGCGGCGGGCTGTCATTTTGGGCCGACGTATCCTCGGCGTCCTGAGGGGACGCCGCTGAGTGACCTGGGACTACCCTCACGTCACGGTCATTCCCGCTTTCCCCGTGATTCGCACCACTATCGGCAACATCGCTAGTCATCCTGCTCTCGCCAGGGCCTTCAGACTCAGCAGCCACAACAGCATCCGCACCGGACTCGTCTGGGCTACCGGCCGCGGGCGCCGATGACGGTGCCACGCCCTGACCTTCCATCGTACGAACGGCCTCCTCAAGCCCTTCACCCCGGCCTGCATCTCTCAAGCTCCCGGGCGGGTCGGGGCCTGGCGCGTGTTCCGGGTCGATCGCCTAGCACGCGGAGTTTATCCTCTTCGTCAGGCGGTTACATCGCGCATAAGTTCCGTAATTTCCGCGGCGATGCTCACGACGTCGCCTACCACGACGATCGCGGGCGGCCGGATACCCTCCTGTGTCACGACGCTTTCCACTTGATCCAGCGTTGAAGTAATTGTGCGCTGCGTGGGAAGAGTACCGTCTGCGATTACCGAAACGGGAGTACCCGCGCTGCGCCCGTGTCGCAATAGTTCGTCCGCCACCGCGCCGATCCGCTCCACCGCCATCAGCAGCACCAAGGTCCCCGAACTGCCGCCCATGAGCTCCCAGTTGACGGTGGATCGTTTGTCACCGGGCGGAACGTGGACCGACACGACGTGAAAATCCTGGGCCACGCCTCGGTGGGTGACCGGTACCCAGGCGCTAGCGGGCACAGCCACGGCGCTGGTGACGCCGGGCACGACGGTGACGGGTACGCCCGCCCGCAGGCACGCCAGGACTTCCTCGGCGCCCCGGCCGAAGACAAACGGGTCGCCGCCCTTGAGCCTGGCCACGAAACGACCCGCGCGGGCGTGGCTGATCAGCGCCGAGTTGATGTGTTCCTGGGCCATGGCCCGGCCGTAGGGAATCTTGCTCGCGTCGATGATCTCGACGTCATCGCGCAGCTCGTCGAGGAGCACGCGGGGGGCCAGCCGGTCGGTGAGCACCACGTCGGCCTCGGCGAGGAGCTGCCGCCCGCGCACCGTGATCAGCCCGGGATCGCCGGGCCCGCCGCCGATGATCGCCACTCCGGCGCGGCGGCCGCGTTCGTG
>Ga0302184_10001412_pt1 | contig 15504 bp, 16 predicted proteins | sample I_Palsa_N3_3_FD_200233 | JGI IMG/M metagenome (GOLD analysis project Ga0302184, IMG submission 200233) | Peat permafrost microbial communities from Stordalen Mire near Abisko, Sweden - I_Palsa_N3_3 | ecosystem: Environmental > Terrestrial > Soil > Palsa > Peat permafrost | place: Sweden...
ATTCCGGGCACATCGGTCCAGATTTCGAGGCGTTGCGCGCGCAGCTTCGCCGCAAGATACGCAGCAGAGGTATCCGAGCCGCCGCGGCCGAGGAGCACGGTATCGCCCTGCGCGTCGCTTGCGATGAATCCCTGCGTCAGGATGACGGGCGCGCGCGCGGACAGATGCGCCTCAAGCTCCGCGTCCGGTGAAAAAACGCAGGTGGCCGAAAGCACGGCGGCTTTGTTTGCCGCGCCGTGGCGCTCGCTCGCGCGCAGCATGCCGCGCGCATCGGCCCACTCGACGTCGATACCCACGCTTGCAAGGTAACGCGCGCCAAGATCGGTCGCCATGAGCTCGCCGCTTGCAAGGACGCGGGCGCGCGTGCGGTCGCTCGCCGCGGCGCCACGAACGCACTCAGCCGTGATCTCGCGCAGCTCGGCGAATTGCCGCACGAGCTCAGCGCTGACGTCGAGCGCAAGCTCGCGCGCAAGCTCACGGTGTCGCGCCTCGATGGCATCAAGCCGTGCCTCACGCTCGTGCGTGCGCGCGGGATCGAGGAGCTCCTCCAGACGATCGGTCACGCCGCTTAAGGCGGAATGCACCACGAGCACGCGGGCGCCGCTGCTGCGCCGCTCGCGCACGATGTGGGCAATGTTGCGCCAGGATTCGAGTGAGGAGACGCTGCTGCCGCCGAATTTAAGGACGATCCAGGATGAGGCCGAGCGCATCACCGACACGACTGACCGGCGCGCGTCCCGATCAGGACTCGTCGTCAAAAGTATCGCGCAGGTCTTTCTCAAGCTTGCGGTCGGCGAGAATTTCCTCGAGGCGGCTCCAAGCGGCTTTTCCGCGCTTACCCTGGGTGCGTACGCGCTTATCCACTTTGTCCAATAACCGCTCGTAGTCGGTGCCTTCTTCGGCTCCGCTTAGGAATTCCTCGTCTATATCGAAGCTCTCGGTGTCTCGCTCGGGCATCGCGTGCAGGCTAATTCTTTATAACAATCAATAAGTAACGCGCTTTTACCGCGCGCCGCAAGGGTTGCGAACTATAACGGATTCCCGCCGCCGATCAACTGTGATACATGCGAGGCCTTATCTTGCACCGTCGCGCACCACCACCGGTGCGCCCCGGCTTAAGCCCAAGCCATCGGCGGCGCTTTGCTCGGCGCGGGCGATTTCGATGACGCCGAAGGAGTTGACCAGCGCCAGATAGTCTCCGGGGCGCACATCGCCATAGGTGCGCTTCAACTCGAAAGCATGGTTGCCGGCATGGACTCGCGGTGCGCGAAAACGTGCGATGAGCGAGCCGTCAATGTTGGTAATGAGATTGCCGAAGTGATCGATGGTCATGACGAGCCCCGTCACGTGACCCTCGACCGTGGGTTCATCCACCCAGGATGGCACCAAGGTCGTGACACGCTCGCCGAGGTCGGTCGCGACGCAGCGCCCGGAGGCGAGCTCCGCGGCGAGCGGCGCGAAGATGTCCCGACCATGAAAAGTGGCACTCGCGTGCTCGATGCCGAAGCGCACCAGAGCCTGCGGCGTGAGGCGCACGATCGTGGCGTTCTGATGACGCGCCACGATGGGTGCCAGCAGACCATTGTCCGGCGCAAAAAACAGATGCTCCGCGGCGGCGACGATGATGATGTCGCGCGACGTGCCGACGCCCGGATCGACGACCGCGACGTGCACGGTTCCGGGCGGAAAATAAGGAAAGGCGCGCGCAAGCCAAAAACCCGCCTCGGCGGGCCAGTGCACCACGATTTCATGCGTGAGGTCGATGATGCGCGCATCGGCGAAGCGACTGAGAATGCAGCCCTTCATGACACCGACGAACGGGCCCTGGTGCCCGAAGTCCGTCGTGATGGTGATGACTCCGGAGGCTCGCGCAGGGCTCATAATGCGACGTGACAAAATCCTGAGGGTCGCTGAACATGTCTGCATCTGCGCCGCGTGTCAACGGCAGTGTGAGCCGGCGCACACTCGAACTGCATCCGATGCCAGCGCCAGGGCGTATGTAGACCATGTCCAACACCGACGCCGCGAACAGCATGGAGGACGAGCTTGTGCAGCTCGTGCATGCGTGCGCGGCGCGCAACCGCCAGGCCTTGAGGAAGATCTACGATCTCATGGCCGCTCAGATGCTCGCGAGCCTAATCCGCATTTTGAAGCGGCGCGCGCTCGCCGAGGAGGCGTTGCAGGACGTGTTCGTCAGCATTTGGCAGCGTGCGGCGCAATTTGAAAGCGCACGCGGGTCGGCGCGTATTTGGTTGATGGCCATCGCGCGCCATCGGGCGATCGATGTGCTGCGCAGTGAGCGGGTGGATCTGTACCGCGAGGCCGACGTCGAGCAGATGCCCGAACCCGCCGAAGGCATCAGTGATTGGTCGAGCGCCGGCCGCTCGGCCGCGGCGCTGGCGCGCTGTTTCCAGGAGCTCACCGGCGAGCAGCGCCGCGTCATCGAGCTCGCCTTCGTCAATGGCTATTCGCACGCCGACATTGCGCGCGTGACGGGCGAACCGTTGGGCACCATCAAGAGCTGGATTAGGCGTGGACTCGCATCGTTGCGGGCGTGTCTCGAAAAATGAAACACGATCAGCCGCAACTCATTGACGCGCTCGCCTCCGAATACGTGCTCGGCACACTGCGCGGCGCGGCGCGGCGGCGCTTCGAGCGCTGGCAGCGCGAGGAGTGGCACGTCGCAAGCCGCGTGCGCGCCTGGGAAGCGCGCCTCATTCCACTTGCGCTCGGCTTGCCGCCGATCGCGCCCTCACAGGAGCTCTGGCCGAGCATCGAGGCCCGCATCCGCGTGGCCGACGCTTCGCGCGCGGCTACGCCGCAGCGTCGCGTAGCGCGCCCCGGCCTACGCGCGCTTGCCGCAGTGCTGGTGCTGTGTGCCCTCTTCGCCGGCGGCTTTGTCGCGTGGCGCATGACGGAGTCCCTGCGGCTGCAGACGGTGGCGACGATCAAGGGCGCGCAGGGACCGCTCGTGTGGAGTATTCAGCTCGATTCGCGCGGCGAGCGGCTGCGGGCCGTGGCGCTCGCGGGTGCCGCCGCACAGCCGGGACACTCCTTTGAACTTTGGGCGCTGCCACCGGGCAAAGGCGCTCCGGTGTCGCTCGGACTTCTGCCGGACGCGGGGCAGCTTGAGCGCACGCTCAGCATCGCGCAGCGCACTGCGCTCTCGAGCGCCACCCAAGTGGCCGTGAGTCTTGAACCCACCGGCGGCTCACCGACGGGGGCGCCGACGGGACCTGTGCTGTTTGTCGCGGCTCTCAAACGGGCCTAAGCCACTTAAGGGCGCTCCTGCTGCGCAAAGTGCGTCCGCGCTCCTTGGGAAACCTGCGTAACGAACGTGCTTTCGGGTTGCGCGGTCAGTGCCGCGGATCGCTCGGCGTCTGCTGCGCCGGCGGCGCTGGCGAAGATGCGGCGTCGGGTGCCGGCAGGGTCGTCGCGGATTGCTCAGCGGGCGGCGTGGCGGCGGCCGGTGGCGCGGGCATGGTAATGGTCGGCGGAACGGAGGGCGTTGCCGGTGTCGTCGGGGTTGCGGCGGGGGCTGCGGCTGCCGGCGTATCCAAATCCGCCTGCAGGCCGACCAGCGTCGGCATGCCCACCGCGGCCTTCAGAGTATCGCGCGCCAGATCCCAATTGATGGCAGCCGTGGTCGAGCCGAGAGCATGGTCGAGCTGCGGCGACAACGTGTCGAGGTCCGGTTCCATCGGCTGCCCCTGGGCATCGATCTGCGGATGCACTTCGAGCAGGAGTTCACCGTCGACGTAAGCAACCTTCACCGGATCATTGACGAGCCACACCTTGGTACCTACCGGGACTATCTTAAAGAGCGCCTCGATGTCCTCCGGATACATGCGAATGCAGCCGTGGGTAACCGCCATTCCGACGGCTTGCGGATTGTTGGTGCCGTGAATGAGGTAATCCCCCGGATGGATCGCGAGGCGCATGGCGTATTCCCCCAGGGGATTATCCGGCCCGGCAGGGACGACCTTGGGAAGCGGATCACCGTTTTCGGCATGCTCTTTTAGAACCGACGGCGGCGGGTGCCACACGGGAGCTGTGATCTTGCTGACGATCTGGGTTTGTCCCAGGGGCGTGCGCCAGTCCATTTTGCCGACGCTCACCGGGTAAGTAATCACGACCGGTTTCTCGTGCCGCTTGGGGCGCGGATAGTAGTAGAGGCGATGTTCGGGCAAGTTGACGACGATCCCCTCGCGCGGACCGACAGGCAGGATGCGCCGACCGGGCACGAGCACATCGGCACCCGCGCCCGGGATCCAAAGGTCGAGCGTCGGGTTGGCGCGGCGGATTTCCTCGTACCCCACGCTGTTGCGGCGGGCAATGTCGAGGAGCGTGTCTTCGTAGGCGGCCTTGACGTATTGATCGGCGCCATACACCGGTGGGGCATCCGGCGTCAGTTCATACTGGGTGGCGATCACCGGCGCACATAAGAGGAACGCAAGTGCACCCAGGCCGAGCCGGCACTTATTCATGATTTTACAACCGATGTTCGCACCACAGCCCTGTATTGTATGCAAATTCGGCGCCGCAATCGCACAAACACCGCGCTAGCTCGCGACTTTTATGCGCGGGCCACGCTCAGAGTCGCGCGTGAACTCATCGGCATGCACCTGGTGCACGATGACGGCAGGACCCGGCGCGCGGGGCGCATCGTCGAGACCGAAGCCTATTGCGGCCCCGAGGACCTGGCGGCGCATTCGGCGCGCGGCCACACGGCGCGCACCAGCGTCATGTTTGGGCCACCCGGATATGCCTATGTCTACCTGATCTACGGCATATGGAACTGCCTGAACGTCGTGACGCAAGCGGCCGGCAAACCGCACGCGGTGTTGTTACGGGCGCTCGCACCGCTTCTGAACATCGCCGACCCCACCTGGGGACCGGGACTTCTGTGTCGGGCCATGCATATCGATCGGCAGCTTAATGCGGCGGATCTGTGTGGCAGGACGCTGTGGATCGAACGACCGGGCGAGGAGGCGCCGACGCCACGAGTCGCCCGCGCGAAGCGCATCGGGGTCGACTACGCCGGGGTATGGGCCGAGCGAGCCTGGCGGTTTTTCGACCGCGATTCACCGTACGTGTCGACGGTCAAAGCGAGCGCTCGAAGGAGTGCAGTTGCTGCCTTCCCGCGCGGGGGGTCTCGGTCGGAATGTCCTGCTCCGCCGAGCGCCAAGAAACGCTAGATCCCTATCGCGCGAATACCCGGTCGTGAGCCCTGGACCCGATCCGCCTGACAACGCTCTCGCAGGAAGACAGTAACTGCACTTAATTAACTGTCCCCACGGGGCAAAATATCTCAGCGGGCAGGAGGTTCCGCTCCCCTAGCACTCCTGGGACTCACGCCGGGTCGCGCGGCGCGTCTTAATTCGAGACATTGGCGTGAGACGGTGCAGGCGCGACGGTTGCCGCCGCGCCTGCGGTCGATGCCACGGGGGCGCGTACCGAACCACAGCCCCCGCGCTGCAAGAGGTCCGCGAGGGCCGCACAAGCGTTCACCGAAGTGAGCGGCACGTCATGGGTGGTCAGATTCTGCGAGGTGCGCTCGAGCACCCGGTAGAGCTCGGGTGACGAAACATGAGGCCGCGCCGCGAGAAGCAGCGCAACCGTGGCGCTGACCTCTGCCGCGGCGATGGAACTGCCCGAGGCGAAATCCCAGTGGCCTCCTGGAACGAGCGTCAGCACTTCGTGAGCCGGCGCCTGGAGCTGACTGCCCGCACCCGATGACTCCTCGGCGACAGCGATCGAAAGGACGCCCTCCACGTCCGTGGGGAAGCCCGCCGGCGTGCCCGCCGGCGGCGCGGCGCCGACGAAGATCATGCCGCGTTGCATGCCACGCTGCAGCAGGCGCGCGAGCAGCGGATCGGCTGGACCTGCGAGACTCAGATTGACCACGTCCGCCTGCATATCGATGGCGCTGCCGAGTGCCTGAGCCAGCGTGAAGCTGTTGCATGCGGCAGACGCGCCGCCGTGCGGCGCCTGCCAGCACGCCTTCAAAGCGAAGAGGCGCGCATCGGGGGCGATGCCGACGATCCCAATATGGTTGTCCGCGATGGCGGCAATCACGCCGGCGACCGCGGTGCCATGGCGGTCGAGGCGGAAAGCAGATTCGTCGGCGTCCACGAAGTTGCGGTGTGCAATCACCTGCCCGGCAAGATCCGGATGCTCGAAGTCGATGCCCGTATCGATGATCGCGATGCGCACCCCGGAGCCGCGCGACCACTGCTGCGCCTGCGCGACGGTGAGATCGCGCAGCACGGTCTGCAGACTCGCGTACGGGTCGTTGTACGCGCCTACAGTAGAGTCCGTCTCGGTCGCAAATTGATTGAGCGGCTGCGCAGAGTCGACGCGCGGATCTTGGGCGAGGCGCGCGATCATCTGTGCGGGCAGCGTGTCCTCGGGGACGCGAAACACGACGCAGTGCACGCGCAGCGCGGCGATAGGCCAGGCGGAGACTTCGTGCAATCCATAGTCGTGCGTGATGGCGCGTACGGTGGCACGCGCGGCGCTCGTGACGCCGTAAAGTCCGGCGCTGTCGTAACCGCGCAATGTCGCGCCGGCGCGCGTGGACAGTGGCCGCGGATCGTTGTGCACGGTGACGACCACGAACTGTGACGGCTCCGCGCGCATCTCCTGCGGCAGCGGCGGCGCGCGCAGTCGCGTGCTCGGCGCCGCGCAGGCCGCGAGCGTGATGCAGAGTAGGCTTGCCAGAGCGCGTATCACAGTCTCAATCTTAGGGCGCGCTCGTAACCGGCTCTGCGAAGCGAACATTGGCATCCGCGCGCAGCGCCGCCAGGCGCTGCGCCACGGCAGCCGCAGAGTCGCGCCCGGGAGAGAGTGTCAGCGTGAAGACTCCGGCCTCGGTCGGTCCGGCGCTGATGTACGCATCGATGGAACGCAGCAGATGCTCAAGCTCGTCGAGCGTGAGGTTCGATGAAAACACGACCCGCAACTGCTCACCGCCCGCGCTCGCAGCCTCGGGCGCGGTGAGAGTGACGTACGGCGCGGCGGCCGGCGTTTGCCGCAGCGTCCAGCCGCCCCAGGCAGCCAGTCCGAGCGCGACGAAAATGCTGGCGGCGAGGACCCAGCGCACGGCGGCCGCGTGGGCCGGCGACAGGACCGGTGCCGGCAGCGTATCCAGCCGCGCCGCAAGTTTCTGAAATGCAGCCTCGGAGGCGAATGCAATGCTGTCGTCGGCCTGCATGGCCTCAAAGATGCAAAGCTGCTGCGCGTATTCGCGCGCGCACTCTGCGCAGCTTTCAATATGCGCGCGCACCGGCGCGGCCTCGCCGCCACTTAAGCGGCCGTTCACGAGCCACGGAATGAGTTCCCAGATGACCCCGTGCGGGCCCCCCGGCACCGAGTCGGCACTCATTCGAGCGTCTGCGGCTGCATCCCGGCGAGCGCCGGCAGCAGCACCTTCAGTTTCTTGCGCGCATGAAACATGCGCGTCTTCACGGTATTGACCGGGCACTTCATGATTTCGGCGATTTCCTCACAGGAGTGCCCGAGGTGATAGGCAAGCTCCAGGACCAGGCGCTGCTCGGACGGCAGCCTTTCGAGCGCAGTGCTGAGCCATTCGCGCCGCTCGGCCGCACTCCAGGGTTCATGACTTCCTGCGCCCTCCTCGCCCACGTCATGTTGCGCACCCGCATGCGCAACGCTTGCGCGCTTCAGGGCTTTGAGCCCGCGCCGATAGGCAATCCCCATGATCCAGGTCGAGACGTACGAGGCGCCGCGAAAATCCCCGGCCCTCTGCCACACGACCCAAAATGTATCGTTGATGATTTCCTCTGCCAAGTCATAGCGGGATGTGACGCGCGTGAGGAACCGGGCAAGGCGCCGATGATAGATGAGGTACAGCTCCTTCAGCGCCGCGCGGTCCTGTCGCGCGATGCGCTCGATGAGGCCGCGGTCGCGCAAATCGCTCGCCGCCGCGCTCGCGCCGGCCGTGCGCCCCAGGCGGGTTGTGCCGGTCGACTCAGGCTTCACGGGGGCGCACTCTTCGCGCGCGTCGCGCGGCCGCGGAACAGGAGACAGCGAAAGTGCGAGCATACCGGTGAGTTCTGCTCAGGCGCATATAGGTTCAAAACCGCCACACGACAGTGCCGACCCAGTGGTTGCCCGCGAGCATATTGCCGTATAGATAGCTCGCGCGGGACTCGACGCCAAAATACGCCAGGTCAAGCTGGAATGCACCGATTGCATAATCAACGCCGGCGTTCCAGTACACGTACCCAGAAATCCCCCGCAACTCATCGTACCATCGCGTGTTCCGAATAGTGCGCCGTGTCCGGCGTCCATGCCGCGGTGAGAAAAAATCGATCCTGATACGCCCACGTGCCGGAGAGCTCGTCGTAGTCGTAGTGAGCCTTGCCGCGGGTGTCGGGGTAGGCATAGTGAACATATTTGGCCGTGACGCTCGAGTCGGGGTCGATGAGAAAGGTGCGGCCGGCGTAGGCGTTCAATTCATAAGTTGCGCCGGTTGCGTAACGCCCGATGCTTGAGCCCCAAAGGCCGATGAAATTCTCGGCCAGCGCCCCGCCCGATCCGCTTCGATAGTGGATGTCGCCCTGAACCGCCGGATCACCGTCGGACTGTGACAGGCCGTGATAGATGTAATCCGAGGTGACATCGACGGAGCCGCCCAAGGATCCGTCCGCCCAGGCGGCGCTCGCCGCGCCGTAGGTGCAGGCAACTGCGACACTGAGCAGTAATGGGCGCCGCGGCATGGTTGTCCCTGGAGCTCCGACGGGCCCCGGCTCGTATTATACCGGCCGCCTGTTTCTGACCGCTTCCAGACCCGAACGGATATCGGGGAGCCGAAATCCCAAAAACTCAAGCGCCAGCGACGCATCGAAGTTCGGGCCCGCGAGACGCAACCAATTATTGAGGGCGTGTTTGGTCCATTGCATCGCGGTCGCACTGCCCGCCGCAAGCTTGCGTGCGGTTTCCAGCGCCTCCGTGTACACCGCGTCGTCATCGACGCAGCGCGCCACAAGTCCGATCCGCTCCGCCACTTCCCCCGTCACCGGCTCATTCAGCAACAGGTAGTAGCGGGCGCGCGCAAGACCACACAGCAGGGGCCAGATGAGCACGGCATGATCACCCGCGGCAACGCCGAGCCGCGTATGGCCGTCCATCAACCGTGCGCTGCGTCCAGCGATGGCGATGTCGGCGAGGAGCGCAACGGCGAGCCCGGCTCCCACGGCGCTGCCGCGGATGGCCGAGACCACGGGTTTCGAGCAATTCACCAGGTTGTAGACGAGATCGCTCGCCTCCTTCCATACGCGCACCAGCGCGGCGTCATCGGCGATCATCTCTTCGATGAGCGCAAAGTCTCCACCCGCGCAGAAGTGCGCACCGGCGCCGCGCACCAGCACCGCACGCACTGCCGCGTCGGCATCGATGCTGCGCCAAACCTGTGCCAGGTCGCGGTGCAGCGCGGCGCCTGCGGCGTTCAAGCGCGCCTCGTTGGCAATGATCACCTCGAGAATTCCCGGCAGCGGCGCATCGAACTGTAGTGCCGGATGGGCGGCACGGTAGGCAGGAAGGGAAACGGCAGCGACGCTCGACATGGCTGTTAGGCTACTTGGTCCGGAATGGCGTGTTCACTCACCATCGTGAGCACATCGTAGCTTGCCACCACGGCGCCGTCCTGGTTGATGATTTCTGCGTCCCAGCGCACCTCGCCGTAACCTGAACCGGCGCGCAACGATTTTTCCTTGCAGCTGATGCGCACGCGGATCCGGTCTCCCGGCTTCACCGGTTTGACGAAGCGCAGCGCATCGATCCCGTAGTTCGCAAGGACGGGGCCGAACTCGGGTTCGACAAAGAGCCCAGCCGCCGCTGCGATCAGAAAGTAGCCATGCGCGACCCGACCGCCAAACAGCGGGTTGCGGCGCGCGGCGACTTCGTCCATGTGTGCGTAGAAGTGATCGCCGGACAGTGCCGCAAAAGCCTCGATGTCTGCGAGTGTGACCTCGCGCGCGCGCGAGTTGAAGCTGTCGCCGATCACGAGCGCGCCAAAGGGAATCCGGAACGGATGCACCTGCGGATCGCGCTGCCGTGAACCGCGCACCCAGCGCGAGGTCACCGCCGTCAGAGTGTCGGGTGCGCCCTGCACTGCCGTGCGCTGCATGTAGTGCAGCACCCCGCGGATACCGCCAAGTTCCTCGCCGCCGCCGGCGCGGCCGGGGCCGCCATGCACCAGATGCGGCAGCGGCGAGCCGTGACCGGTGGAATCGGCGGCGCAGTCCGCATTGACGACGAGCACGCGGCCGTGAAAAGGTGCAAGGCCCGTCACCAGACGTGCGGCGGTGGCATCATCGGCGCTGAAGACGGAGGCGACGAGGCTGCCGCCGCCGCGGCGTGCGAGCGTGATCGCCTCATCAATATGGGCGTAAGGCAAAACTGTGCACACCGGTCCGAACGCTTCCACCGTATGCACGGCGCTCGCGGCGCTCGCATCGCGGCAGTGTAGGAGGCTCGGGGCGAGAAAGGCGCCGCGCTCCGCGTCGACGCCAGCAGGCTCCAAGGCAAGCTCGCCGCCAAATATCGTCGCACTCTCGGCCGTGAGGCGCGCCAGTTGCGCGCGCACCTCGCGCCGCTGCGCAAGTGAGGCGAGCGGCCCCATATTCACGCCCTCCTGACGCGGGTCGCCAATGACGAGCTGTGCCAGGCGCGCGCGCACCGCCTCGAGCACCTGCGTGCACAGTGCCGCGGGCACGATGGCCTTGCGTATCGCGGTGCACTTCTGCCCCGCTTTGACGCTCATCTCGCGCACCACTTCGCGGACGAAGAGCACAAATTCAGGCGCATCCGCGCGCACATCCTCGGCAAGAATGCAGGAGTTGAGAGAGTCGGTCTCCGCGGTGAATCGTACGGAGCGCTCGGCCACGGCCGCATGGCGCCGCAGCTGCGCCGCGGTTGCCGCGGAGCCTGTGAAGGAGACGACGTCCTGGGCCTGCAGGTGGTCGAAGAGATCTCCGACGCTGCCGCAGACGAGCTGCACGGCGCCCGCCGGCAGCAGGCCCGATTCGATGATGCGGCGAAAAACGAGCTCGGCAAGATAGGCGGTGCTCGAGGCGGGTTTGATAATGGCCGGCACTCCGGCGAGCAACGTGGGGGCGAGTTTCTCGAGCATGCCCCACACCGGAAAATTGAACGCGTTGATGTGTATGGCCGCACCCTCGAGCGGCACACAAATATGCTGCCCCAGGAACTTGCCGCTCTTTGACAGCGGTTCCGTTGCCCCGTCAATGTAGACGCGACCGTTCGGCAGCTCACGCACGCCTTTACTCGCATAGACGAAGAGCGTGCTCAGGCCTCCGTCGATATCAAGCCAAGAGTCATGCTTTGTCGCCCCCGTGCAGGAGGAGAGCGCATAAAATTCTTCCTTATGGGCTCCGAGAGCCTTCGCAAGACTCTTCAGAATCCCCGCCCGCTCGTGAAAGCTGAGCGCCCGCAGTGCCGCTCCGCCGACGCTGCGCGCATGCTCGAGCGCGGCGCCAAAATCAATGGCCGGCGCGCTCATCTGCGCCACTGCTGCGCCGTTGCTCGCATCGCGCAGGACTTCACCAGCAGCTCCACCGCTCGTCCAGCGTTCCCGAATGAAGCTTTCCAGCAACATTTGATTTCCCATCAGCGTGCGGAGTGTCCGGTGCGCGCGGCCTGCCACGCGGCAAAGGTGCTCTTTTGTGCGGCAAGCTCCGCTATGAGAGGGGCGACAGACCAGTAGCGCGCCCCGTGCTCCACCGCGAGTCGCCCTATGCCCTCGGAAACGACGCCAAGCCCGATGGCATCAGCGTACGCCATCGGACCACCGCGCGCGCGGGGAAAGCCGTAGCCATTGCACCAGATGACGTCAATATCGAGCGGCGAGGCGGCGATGCCGTCGGTGAGTATCGCCGCGCCCTCGTTGATGAGGGCATAGATGCAGCGCTCGATGATCTGCGCGTCGCTCATCTCGCGCGGCACAATGTTGAGGCGTTGCGCCTCGGCGCGGATGAGGAGGTCAACTTCAGGATCCGCGTGCCGCACGCGCGACCCGGTCTCGTAGCGATACATGCCGCGACCGCTCTTCTGACCCAGGCGTCCGCTTTCGACGAGAAGATCCGCAACCCGGAAGTAGCGCGGATCGTCGGGCAGGTCCGTGCGCTCGCGGCGCACGCGGTAGCCCACATCAAGGCCCGCGAGATCACCGACCGCGTTCGGCCCCATCGCCATACCGAACTCCTCGAGCACCGCGTCAATGCGCGAAGCCGCCACGCCCTCGAGCAGCATCAGCTGGTTTTCGCGGCCGTACGCATAGAGCATGCGATTGCCGACGAATCCAAATCCATTGCCGACCACGACGCCGATTTTGCCGATACGCTGGGTGAGCGCGAGCGCCCGCGCGACACTCGCCGCTGAGGATTTGGGGGCGCGCACGATCTCGATGAGCCGCATGATGTGGGCCGGGCTGAAGAAGTGCATGCCGACCACATCCTGGGGACGCACGGTGACGCTGGCGATGGCGGCCACGTCGAGCGTCGAGGTGTTGGTCGCGAGCAGCGTATCCGCACGGCATTTGGCGTCGAGCTCGCGGAACACGGCCTGCTTCAACTGCAGATTTTCGAACACCGCCTCGATGACCACATCGGCCGCGCCGAGCGCCGCAATGTCGCTCGCCACCGCGACCCGCGCCTGCGCGGCGGCACTCGCTTGGGCCGTGATGCGACCCTTCTGCACGCTCGCGCCAAGCGCGTCGCGGATGCGGCGCACACCGCTCTCGAGCGCTGAGGATTGCGAATCGACCAAGGTGACGTCGAGGCCGCTTGCGGTGCAGCTCGTGGCGATGCCAGCACCCATGGTCCCGGCGCCGATGACGCCGACGCGCTTCACATCCGCAGCGTGCTCGCCCATGCGCCCTAGCGTCCCGTGAAGCGCGGAGCGCGCTTTTCAAGAAAGGCAGCCACACCCTCGGCATAGTCCGGGCCGTGCCCGAGTTCACGCTGATAATCGCGCTCGACATCGAGCTGCTCGGCAAGGCTGCGCGCGCCTGAGCCGTATAGAGCCTCTTTGGTCCGCGCCAGAGCTCGAGTCGGCGCCGCGGCGAGACGGTGCGCGAGTTCATCCACTGCGGCGGCAAATTCCTCATCGGGAACGCAACGCCAGATGAGCCCCCAAGCCGCGGCCTGTTCGGCAGGAAGTTTGTCGCCCAGGAAGGCGACGCCGACCGCCCGCGCCTGCCCGATAAGCCGTGGCAGGAACCAAGTGCCGCCGGAATCGGGCAGCAGTGCGACCTTGGAGAAAGACTGGATGAAGCTTGCCGAGCGTGCAGCGATCACAAGATCGCAGGCCAGCGCAAGATTGGCTCCGGCGCCAGCCGCGACGCCATTCACAGCGGCAATCACGGGCATCGGCAGCGCGCGCAGCGCAAGCACCAGAGGTTTATAATACCGTTCGATCGATTCGCCGAGATCGGTCGCGGTGCTTCCGGGAGTCACCACGCGATCGCTTAAGTCCTGTCCTGCACAAAATCCACGCCCGGCACCCGTCAGAATGAGTACCCGGCAGCTGGAGTGTTCTTTGACCTCGCGCAGAGCGAGCCGTACCTCCTCATGCATCTGGCTATTGAAACTATTGAGGCGCTCCGGGCGGTTCAATGTCAGGCGTGCGATGCCGGCGCTGCACTCGAAGAGGATGTTTCCGTAGCTCATATCTTCAGGTCTCATCGTAGGTGATTTCGAGCTCGGCGGTCTTCGCGTGCGCCTGACAGGCGAGGATGAAACCCTGCGCGAGCTCCCAGTCCTCGAGCGCGTAATTTTGCGTCAGCTCAACTTCGCCGCGCACAAGCTTGGTGCGGCACGTGGAGCACACGCCGGCGCGGCAGGAAAAAGGCAGATCCAGCCCCGCGCGGGTCGCGGCCTCGAGGATGCTCTCCGTGCCGGTGCGCATGCTGAAGGCACGGCGCCGTCCGTCCATGACGACCTCTACTTGAGTTTCTCCCGTGGCAGGAAGCGGCGCACCGGAACCTGCTGGCGCGCGCGGCGCGGCTGCAGCGCCGCCATCCGCCTGAATCTTCTCTGCCGCGACGCCCAGCTCCAGAAGTTGCGCGCGCAGCGGCGCGACGGCGCTGCCCGCGCCGATCAGGAAGTATTCATGCACGGCGAGCGGATCAAAGAGCTCGGCGGCGACGGCGCGCAGCTTGCCGGCATCGAGCTTGCCGGCGAGGAGCTCGCCCTCCTCCGGTTCGCGCGCCATGATGAAGTGCAGCGCTAAGCGCCCGAGATGTTGATCCTTGAGTGCCAGGAGCTCCTCGAGCGCCGCGTCGCTCACTTCGCCATAGTGACCGTAGAAAACGATAACCGAGGAGAGCGCTTCATCGCGAAGTCGGGCCGCGACGAGTGGCACGAGCGCGCCAAGATCGCGGTCCGCGGCCAACGCGACATAGCTCCTTGCCGCGCCGGGGGCCGGCGCAGCCGATGCGCCATCGTGCGGGCGGGTCATCGCGGGCCTAGATGCATTTGAAATAGTCAAAAGGCTCAAGACAGTCCGTGCACGTGTAGTGCGCCTTGCACGGTGTCGAGCCAAATTCACTGACGAGTCGCGTCGCCGTACTCTGGCAGCGCGGACAGCCGACCTGCGCTGCGCCAAAGAGCCGCTTGGGATTCGTGACGCTTTCCACCGGAGGGGCGATCCCGTAGGCGCTCAGCTTGCGGCGCGCGGCGGGCGTGATCCAATCGCTCGTCCAGGGCGGAGCAAGCTGCGTCTCAATGACGACATGAGCGAGGCCTGCACGCGCAAGTTTCGCTTCCACCAGGCGGCGAATGACTTCCGTCGCCGGGCAGCCGGAATAGGTGGGAGTCAATCCCACGCGCGCATCCTCGCGCGATGTGCCGCGCACATAGCGCACGATGCCCAGATCCGTAATGCTCAAGATTGGAATTTCCGGATCGTTGACCTCGCCAAGGAGCCGCCAGATCCGCTCCTGCCAGTCACCCGGCGCAAGCTCTACTTCTGCGGCGAGGCTCATCGGCGCCTACCACTCGGCCCCAGGATAGGCGCGCTGCAAGAACTGCATCTCGGCCAGCATATAGCCTAAATGCTCGGTGTGGACGCCGCGCTTGCCGTGCCATGGGAACGGTGCGTCGGCCGGCCGGGTCAACGTGGCTTCGGCCAATACGGCGTCGATGCGCGCCGACCACAGCGCCCTCAAGGCTGCCGCGTCCGGTGCAATGCCGGCGGCAATCATGGCCGCATCCACGCCGTCATCGGCGAAGAGTTCGGTCGTAAACGGCCACAGCTGCGTCAGTGCGTCCTGCACCCGCGCGTGACTTTCCGCCGTGCCGTCGCCCAGGCGCACGACCCAGCTTGCGCTGTAGCGCACATGATATTGAGTCTCTTTCACGGCCTTCGCGGCGATCTCCGCGAGCCGCGGGTCCGCGCAGGTTTGCAGCGCCGTATAGAGCTCGAGCTGAAATGCCGACACCAAAAGCTGCCGCACCA
>Ga0302184_10001413_pt1 | contig 15501 bp, 17 predicted proteins | sample I_Palsa_N3_3_FD_200233 | JGI IMG/M metagenome (GOLD analysis project Ga0302184, IMG submission 200233) | Peat permafrost microbial communities from Stordalen Mire near Abisko, Sweden - I_Palsa_N3_3 | ecosystem: Environmental > Terrestrial > Soil > Palsa > Peat permafrost | place: Sweden...
TGCTGCAGGCCCTGCGCGCCGCCTACGACCGTGGTGCGCGGATCGCCTCCATCTGCACCGGCGCCTTCATCCTCGCCGCCGCCGGGCTGCTCGATGGCCGCACCGTCACCACCCACTGGATGCACGCTAGCGAGCTCACCCAGCGGTGGCCAGCCGTCCGGGTCGAACCCAACGTGCTCTACATCGACGACGGCCAGATCCTTACCTCGGCCGGATCAGCAGCCGGGCTGGACCTGTGCCTGCACATCGTCTCCAATGACCACGGCACCAGGATCGCGAACACTCTGGCCCGCCGGCTCGTCATCCCGCCGCACCGAGAGGGCGGTCAGGCCCAGTACATCGAGCAGCCGCTGGCCGCCAGCGGCGCCCAGGGTCTCGGCTCATCGCTGGACTGGGCCAGGGAGCACCTCGAACTGCCGCTGACGGTCGAGGACCTCGCCCGCCAGGCCATGATGAGCCCTCGCACCTATGCCAGGCGGTTCCGCGAGACGACCGGTACCACGCCGCTGCAATGGCTGTGCGCCGAGCGAGTCCGCCGCGCGCAAGACCTGCTCGAGAACACCGACGACACCATCGAGCGCATCGCGACCTCGTGCGGCTTCGGATCGGCACACCAGATGCGCACGCACTTCACCCGGATCAACCACGTGACCCCGCACGCCTACCAGCGAAACTTCCGGTCCCGCGCCGCAGCCTAAGACCGCCACCGGGCCCGCAGGCCGTGCCGCGAACGCGGCCACAGTCGGACCGTGTCATGCCAGCCGGTGGAACCGCCGGTTCACCGCCCGCTGCAGGCGACGGCGCGGCAGGTTGAACAGCACCGCCGCTATCACCGTAGCGGCGGCTACGGCCACCGGCGTGTGGAAACTGAACACCTGGGTGGCCAGCAGGACCAGTCCCGCATACCCCACCGTCAACAGTCCGGTCATCAGCGCGTACCTCATATTGTGCAGACTACGGCGGGACCGTTCCGGGAACGTTACGGCTCAGCACGAAGCCCCTCCACGGGGACTGGCCGCCTCGCCAGGGTCATGACGAGCCGTCTGGTGCGGTCAGATCGGGCCCTTGGGGAGGGGCTGCGGGCCGCCGTGGTACGGGCCCGTTTCATAGCCCGGGGGTTCGGGATTCTCCTGCACCTCGGACCACACGTGCTGCCCGCCGGCCGTTCGGGCCGGGACGGTAAGGGTGACCCGGGTGCCCGGGACATGATGGAAATGCCCGTCAGCGCAGTTCGGCGTGCAGTCGTTGTACACCAAGGTCCCGACCGCTGTGGCGCTGGTGGCGGTCCAGCTGGTCCAGTGCAGAGCCTCCAGGAGCGCGTTGTAGTCGGCGCACGCCAGGACGATCTCGGCGGGTTCCACGCTCGGGGTCTTGCAGTTGCCGTACACCTCGATCCCCGCATCGACCGGGGGCTGGCTCGCCGTGGCGTGCGCGGACGCCGCCGGGAGCGTTTTCGCTGCTGCATTGGCCGGAGCCGCCTTGGGTGAGGAACCGCATCCGGCTAGAGCCAGGGCCGCGGCCACGCCGATCGTCCCTCGCACGAACCATCCGCTGCCCGGCCGGGTGTCACGTCGAACGCTCATGCCCTTAGGACGCCGGGCAGGGGCGGAAGGTTGGGCTGGCTTACCGTATCCGGCCGGGGATTGCTGTCTTGACGGCAAGTACCACCGGTCGTTCCGGAAAAAGGCACTTCTTTAGCCGAGTGGACCGGACATCGATCCGGCGGGCTGGATGGCGCGCTGGCTCCTGGCTCAGGCGGCCGACGGGGGTGGAGCCTGCGACTCGGCGCGGGCAGCGCGGGCTACGGCCAGATACCTGAGCGCGTCGGATACGACGGCGCGGGCGACGGCCACCGCCGCGTGCCGGTCTGGCGCGTGTACCGTGACGATGCTGATGATCCTGTCGTCCGTGTGCGCGCTGACGATGCTGGCGGACTTGTGCCATGCCGCCTCGTCGGCCGCCACCGCGAACGCGACCGGGTCGGGAAGCTCGCCGTCCTGGTCGCGTGAAACCGTGACGGTGACGTTGTACCGGCTGAGCTGTTCGTACATGCCGGGAACGATAATTCTGATAGCTGACCTTTCCGGCTTGCTTTCCATCCCGGGAAGCTCCGCACCCAGACGGCGCATGGACGGGTTCAGGTTCCGCGCAGCTGGCAGCTAGCTTTCCCTCGCGTTTAGCTCAGGGCGCGGCCGGGACGGGGCGCTGGGTGAAACGGACGTGCAGGCCGAGACGGCGCAGCACCCGGACGAACCAGAGGGCGGACAGGAAGGCTCCCGCGACGACGCCGCCTAGGGTGACGGCGGTGGTGAGTAGTTCAACCACTTGGGCTGACGCGATGGCCATCGCCACGGCCAGGCCCGCAGTCGACGCCGCGAATATCGCAGCCCACAGCCAGGTCACCTCCTGGAAGAACCGGTCCAGCCCGGGAGGACGAGAAGACGGCTGGCGCAGCCCCACCACCTCGGCGGCCAGCTGAGCCACCAATGGCTTGCGGGTGGGTGCGGTCCGCGCGAACAGGACGGCCAAGGCCAGATTGGCCAGCGGGAACTGGAGCAGGAACACCAGAATGCTCCCGGTGGCGACCACCAGGGCCGCCTGCAGCGTGAGCACCAGCGCCGAGATGATCAGCAGGCCGGGGACGCTCCCTGTCGCCACCTTGCGCACGGCCACGGTCAGCCAGATCACGCCAGTCGCGGCCACCATCCCGGCGGCCCGTCCGCCCAGGGTCGCGCCGACGAGATATCCGGCGACAGGAAGGCCGAGGGATTCGGCGAGGTTCCAGCCCGCGGTCAGGATGAGCCGCCAGGGACGGGGCAACTCGAGGTCGTCGCGCGGCCCGACGCCGGCCTTCCCCGTATCGGCGGGTAGATCCGTCTGCGGGCTCATCTATCGTGCTCCTTCTCCGCGGGCCGTGCGGCCCGCCGGGCCCGGTCTGGGCCCGCGGCTTCCAGTTCACCGCGCGACCCTGAACACCTGCTGCAAACGCGCGGTGAACGGGCTCTGCGATACATGCACCAGCACCTCGGATGCTGTGCTCGTGGCAGGTCAGGACCATGGGATCGTTCGCGGGCCGGTGGCCCTGGCCCGCAGGGCGGCGAGGGCGGTGGCCTGGCCGGTGCCGGTGAGCCCGTAGCTGCGGTCACGCCAGTCGCCGCCGACAGCCAGCAGGCCAAGGACCCGGCACAGGTTGCTCGTTTCGTGCAGGGCCCAGCTGACCTGATGTTCGTCCGGCAGCTCACCGGTCCGGCTCTCCCGGAATCCCTCTTCGGCGACCGACTGCCCCACGGTCGCCTTGATCCAGGTATCGGGTACCGAGTCCGCGTCCAGGAGCACGGCGAGGAACAGCTCGCCGGCGAACACGGTGAAGTGGTCGTCGCTGAGCAGGGCGGCGGCGGCCGCGCGCCACAGGCTGTCGGGGTCGGCGAGAAGGCGACGGCCCTTGGCGGTCAGCGTGAGCATCCGGCCCGACCGGCGGGCCAGGCCTAGATCCTGGGCGAAGCGACGCAGCTGGTGCAGGTCGAACAGGTCGTCCTCAGTCCGCGGCAGGCCCGGGAAGTCCCACCCGAACCGGTCCGCGCTCTGCTGGACGAAGTTCCGGTTCAGGTTGCCGGTCTGGGTGAGGGCGATACCGCCGTCCAGCTGGCCGAGCAGCCAGCCCAGCGGGGGAAGCGGGTCGTTAGCGGTGACAGCCGGGAGTTCGGCGGGCTGGAGCAGCCGGTTGGCGAGCGCGGCGAGAATCCGGCGGCGGGTTTCGCTGCGCTGCGCGTTGACCCAGGTCTCGGCGCGCTCGGTGAGGATCACCTGGGCCAGCGTCTGACCGAGCAGTGCGGCCTGCGGGACATTGAGATGGGCTCGCACCAGTTCCTGCTGGCGGGCCTTCCACCCCGGCCGTCCCGGGACCAGGTCGCCGCTGGCGACGGCGACCTCAAGGAAATCGGCGGTTGACGAGCGCGCGGTCGCCTCCTCCAACCCCATCACCGCGCCCCATTCGAACTCCGGCAGGTCGGGCGGGGTGATGCCAGAGGCGGCGGCGGCCCGGCGGAAGGCGGCCTGGCCCCGCGCGGTGCTGACCTCGTAGGCATTCAGGATCTCGCGTGTCGTCCCGGACCGGCAGATGGCGGCGTACCGGGGCAGCTGCAGCAGATCCAGCGCCTGGGCCAGCGCCGAGACGATCCGCAGCTTCTCATCGAGATCGGCGAACCATTTCACCGGCAGCTGGTACCAGCAGAAGCCCTGAATCCGCTCCTGGGTGATGAACGCCAGGCCCGGATCCCCGGCGATCCACTCCAGCGCGGCCCGCGCGTCCTCGGCGACGGCCTCGTCCCGCTCGGCCAGTTTCGCCAGAGCCGCCGCGATCTGAAGATCCTCATCCCCAGCCATCACACCTCCGCCCGCCGCTACGCTATCCTGACGCGCCACGGCGCTGGTGGATGTTCCGGCGAGTCTTACAGGCGCGAAGGCCTAACCGGGGTCAGGGAGGTCTTGGCCATGGGGCGCGGTTCCCGGCGGGGCTTGCAGGCGGGTGATCTGCTGATTGAGGTAGTGCTGTTGCTGGAGGTTGGTAGCCACTCGGGCTGCGGCTCGGTACGCCTCAAGCGCGGTAGTACGGTCGCCAGCCATCTCGAGGAGCTGTCCGCGGACGGCGTGGAAGCGACGATCGGCGTTGATCCGGGCATCGGCCCCAAGACGCTGGACTAGTTCGAGGCCGGCCCGGGGCCCGGCGACCATGCTGACGGCGACGGCGTGGTTGAGCGCGACGACCGGGTTGTCGTCTAGGCGGAGCAGGACGTCGTAGAGGGCGGCGATCTGGCGCCAGTCGGTCGCTTCGGGGTTCTCCGCCTCATCGTGGACAGCCGCGATCGCCGCCTGGAGCTGGTACGGCCCGATGGGCCCGCGGGGAAGGGCGGCGGTGACGAGCGCGATCCCTTCGTCGATGCCGTCCCGGTCCCATAGGCTGCGGTCTTGCTCCGCCATGGGGATGAGTGACCCGTCGGGAGCTGTGCGGGCGCGGTGGCGGGCGTGGATGAGGAGCATCAGGGCCAGCAGGGCGGCTACCTCGCTGTCATCGGGCCGCGCCGCGTAGAGCGTCCGGGCGAGGCGGATCGCCTCCTGGGCCAGGCCGACCCGGATCAAGGCCGTTCCTGCTGTGCTGGCGTAGCCCTCGTTGAAGATCAGGTACAAGACCCGGAGGACGGCGTTCAGCCGGCCTTCGAGTTCGGCGGGGGCGGGGAGGGCGAAGGGGACGCCGCTGTCTTTGATCGCCTGCTTGGCCCTGGTGATCCGGCGGGTCACGGTCTGCTCGGACCCAAGCAGAGCACGGGCGATCTCCGCGGTGCTCAGCCCGCCGACGGCCCGCAGCGTCAGGGCGATCTGCGAGGCGGGCGACAGCGAGGGGTGGCAGCACAACAACAACAGCACCAGCGTGTCGCCGTCATCCCCGGCAGGGGGCGCGTCCGGCCGGGGCGCGCCGCGCTCGGTCAGCGCCCAGCGGGCGACCGTGTCTTCTCGCTGCCGGCGCGCCTGCTCGGAGCGCAACAGGTCGGTGAGCCGACGCGACGCCACGGTGATGAGCCAGGCTCTGGGGTTGCCGGGCAGACCGTCTTGCGGCCATTGCATCGAGGCCGCCAGGAGCGCCTCCTGGGTGGCGTCCTCGGCGAGGTCGAAGTTGCCGTAGCGGCGGACCACGGCGCCGAGGACCTGCGGCGCCAGGCGGCGCAGCAGGTCCTCGGTCTCGGCCGCGATCACCGGCGCCCGGCTTTCATGCTCAGCCCTCGAAGTCCGGCTGGTGCTCGTCGATCGGCCGCACATCCGCGTAGGCGCGTACCCGGAGGCGCTCAGGGCCCGGGCAGCTGGCCAGCCGAGCGGTGATCTCGGTCGCCCGGTCGAAACTGTCGCACTCTACGACCCAGTAGCCAGCGAGCACCTCCTCGGCCTCGGCGTAGGGGCCGTCGGTCACCACTGGGACCCCCTCTTTGAACTGGACCCGCCGAGTGTGCACCGGAGCACTCAGGCCCCGGGTCTCGACCAGCTCGCCCGAGTCCAGCAGCTCCCGGTTGAACGCCTGCATGAACGCTCCCAGCGCCGCCCAGTCCTCCTGGGTCCACGCGGGCTGCTCGGAGGGCTGCCCGACCATCTCCTGGTACTGCTGCTGGGAAGCGAACGTCAAGATCATGTACTTCACCGTCGTTGTCCTTTCGACCAGTGGCACCCCGTTGGCGCCCTCTTCGCAGACGTCGGAGCCGATGCCGCCAGATCGGACATCAGCCGCGCTCAACGCCGCCCAGGTGGCCCGGGTCTGCCCGCTGCACTGCGTCGAGGCCCTTCGCCTGGCAGAGTCCGACTATGGCCGGCGACAGATCGGTGCACAGGACTCGCAATCCCTGCCCCTGGCCGGTCCGGTTAGTCCTCCTCGAACGGCCAGAACAGTCTCACCTCCAGGATGCCGAGGCTGGCCATCGGGTGCCTGCCCGCGATCTCGATGGCTTCGTCGAGGTCGGCGCACTCGAGCACGTCGAAGCCGGCGACGTCCGCCGCCCCGCGGGCCGGCCGTACCCGGTGCCCCGGGCGCTAGGCGCGCCTGAGGCGGAGCCGCAGGTCCCTCAGTGCGGCGGGCGGGTAGCCGGGCGGCTCAGTCCCGGCTACCCGGCCAGCCGTCGGCTTGGCCTGCGGGTGGGCTTACTGGGCCTTTAGCGGGGCAGGGTGAATGGCTCGGAAATGGTTACTGTCAGCGGGAACCAGTGCGCTCCACCGGGATAGTAGGGAGCCCCGCATATCGTCTGGAGGTATCTCATGGCCGGTCCGGCTCCAAGCGAGGTATCTCCAGCATTGAATCCGTAGCTTTTGCTGATCACGTAGGTGAGCGATCCGACATAGTTAGAGCCGACTATGCTCGCGCTTCCGCTGACGTTAAGTCCGTTTGTGGAGCGGAAGGCAAGGTACAGGTCGGGGCTCGCGTAGCTCAGGAACGCGAAGGTATCCAGGGGATTCGGTGCCGGAAGCTGGATCTGCGTAGCGCCGCCGGCCACCCGCTGCTTGATGTAGGTCAGGATATTGTTGTTCTCGGCCGTGAAGACTGGGCTCTGCTTGATCTCTGACGCCGCTAGCGACGTGTCCGGCAAGTCGATCGCGTCACCGCTGCCGCTCAGGAAATCAGCCAGGAACTCAGAGGCGGTGGGAAGGCCGACCTTCTGCCATTCCCTGACGATAAGATCACCTGCGGCTTCATCCGTTTTGTAGGCATGCTGACCGGCCGGCGTCGCGCAGATCTTGGCGTCTTGCGGGCTCCCCGTATCCTGCTTTCCTGCCTGCCCAGAGGTGTTGAGAACGGAACCGGTCACGGTGAACGCGGGCCCCGACACCCCGAACTCCCCAACCGCGAAGCCGTCGGGGTCGGCGGTGGTCACGGTGATGCTCGTGAGCGGGGCCGAGCTCGTCGAGTAGAACCCGAAGTACTGTGCTCCCCACTCACCGCTGACCGGGATGGCGCCGGACGTGGTGCCGTCGCTGTTGGTCGCGGTGATCGTGAAGACCCGGAATTCCTCGGGCTGGGCGTAGAGATAGAACGCCTGCGTCGCGGGCGGCAGGGTCAGCGTGACGGTTGCGGAAGTCGTCGCGTAGACATCTCCGTCGTAGTCATGGCTCCACGTCGCCCAGCCGCCATGGGGAGTGACGTCATGCTTGAGGCTCGGGGAGAATCCCAGCGTCCCGGTTGGCCCCGCGACTCCGCTGACGTCCTCGCCGAGAGGCTGGCTGTCCGCGCTGAAGGGCGTCATCGTGTAGGGGCCGAGCGTCGACGGCGGCGCGGACATTCCCGGCCCGCCCGAGAAGACAATAGAGTCGGGCGCTGCGCTCGCCGCGCTCGCCGTGAGCGGGGCCACGGTGCTGGCAAGCATGCAGGCCGCCAGGACCGTGGCAGCACGCCTTGGATATCGATGAATATTTCCCGCCAAAGAGCTAAAAAAAGCCCCCGTGGCCCTCGAATATCTACTCATTGTCCCCTCCGCTGTCGGGCTCTCGGGGAGCAAAGAATCATTCCGGAACCGTACGGAGAGAGAGTCTAGCCTTGGATCCGGGGATAACTAGAGGTAGCAATGTAATTAGGGTACCTTTAGCCTGTCCTGAGTATCCTTTTGTGCAAATCGCTCGCTTTCGTCGGGATCGAGAAGCTTGCCGGCGGCAGGCCGGGCCCGGGCGGGAACCGGTACCCGGCCGATGAGTTGACGCTGATTTCAGCGTCTCAATCGGCGGGCAACCGACCCAGCTCGGGAAACGGGGCGACCAGGTAGGAATGCCCGCGGGTTCGAGAAGGGACCACACGATGGGGCAGGCGAGCGCAGAACAGGCACTACGGGCACTGGAGCCCCTCGTGGGCGAGTGGACCGTGGCGGCGAAAGGCCCAGACGGGCAGACGTGGCCCGGTGCGGGGCGGGCCAGTTTCCAGTGGCATCCCTCACGGGCGCATCTGGTCCAGCGCACCGTCATCGAGATGCCTGGCGCCCCGGACAGCATCTCGATCATCGGCTGCGACGGCGCCGACGGCAGCTATATCCAGCTCTACAGCGACGAGCGCGGGGTGTGCCGTATCTACACCATGCGCATCGACAGCAGGGAATGGATACTCCAGCGCGAGGGTGAGCCATTCCCGCAGCGGTTCATCGGGACGTTCGGCGATGATGCGCGCACCATCGAGGGCCGTTGGGAGAAAGCCGAGAACGGCCCGGAGTTCACCGTCGACTTCTATCTGACATACCGGAAAGTGAGCACCTGATCCGCTAGCTTCTTCTTTGTCGGTGTTACGGGAGGGATCTGATGGAGCGCAGGCGTGGATTGACCGTTGCCGTGGGCGCCGCGCTGCTCGGGGCGGCGCTGATGGCGTTCCCGGCCTGGCCGGCCGGCGCCGCAGCTGGCCAGGCCGCAGCTGGTCAGGCGGCGGCATCATCGGCCAGCTGCAGTTCCTCCTCCCATCCGGCGCTGGCGGCCAGGATCGGCCGTGATATCACCGCGGCGCGGCGCGGCCGGGTCTCCACCGTCGCGGTGGCCGTCGATGACCCGGGCCTGGGCCTGACCTGCTGGCTGAACAGGTTCTCGAGTTTCGACTCCGCCAGCGTGATCAAGGTGACCATCCTGGCGGCGCTGCTGCGCAAGGCGGAAGACCAGCACAGGCCGCTGACCGCCACCGAGGCCGCCTTGGCCAGGTTGATGATCACCCGGTCCGACAACGATGCCGCATCTGACCTGTGGGCCGAGCTCGGGCGAAGCTACCTCCAGCACTTCCTCGACGTGGCCGGGATGCGGCACACCTCTCTAGGCCAGGACGGCTACTGGGGCCTGACCCAGATCACCGCCAATGACCAGGTCGTCCTGCTCCGGCTGCTGCTGAACAGCAACGCGGTTCTGGACCCCGCCTCCCGCAGCTACGCCCTGAAGCTGATGGCCGAGGTTATCCCGGCGCAGCGCTGGGGTGTCCCGGCCGGCGCGCCGCCCAGCCTGACCGTGCACGTCAAGAACGGCTGGCTGCCCCTGGCCACGCACGGCTGGCGCATCCACAGCATCGGCTGCTTCACCGGCCGCGGCGGCAATTACAGCATCGTCGTGCTGACCCAGGACAACCCGACCATGGCCTACGGGATCACCACCATCGAGACGATCGCCCAGGCGATCAACCACGACCTCCACGCCGCGGCGGGCTGATGCCCTGGGGGTGGTACCAGGATCGTTCCGGAAAAATGGATTTTCAGCCTTCCCGGCGGGTGACGGTGGTGCGGGCCCTTACGCTTGACGGGTGAGCGGGGTCAAGGCCAGCAGGTCCTTTGGCGCAGACATTCAGGTTGGCCGCCGGGAAGTCCGGTGGCCGTTCGGCAGATTCGTCATAGGCGATGGGGAGCTGACCGTCCGTTCGTCACCGAGCCGCTGGATCCGGGCGCGCTCGGCGAGCAGAGAAGCCGTCGGCGAGATCTCCGTCTACGAGCGGGTGGAAATCCGCTTTCCTGTCCTTCGCGGGCGTCGGCGGGACGACCTGAGGTTCGAGGATCCCGGCAGCCCATTTTTCGGCGTTGCGCTGATGCTGCCCAGGCGCATACGGATCATCGAGGATCTGCGCGCTCGCGGATATTCCGTGACCGACCGGCGGTCATGAAAGCGGACTGGGCAGGAGCGCGACCTTCCCGGTGACCCGCCGTCCCGCCAGCTCGTTCAGCGCTTCGGCGGCACGCTCGAGTGGGTAGGTCACGGGGGCGACCGGGTGCAGGCTCCCGGCCGCCACGCGATCGAGCAGGTCGGCTAGGAGTTCGGTGTGGCCCGCGGGATCCTGACGTGACCACGCGCCCCAGTCGACCCCGATGATGGCACGGTTTTCCAGCAGGACGCGGTTGAGCGGCAGCCGCGGGATGGTGCCGCCCGCGAAGCCGACGACGAGGTAGCGACCGAGCGCGCGCAGGCTGCGGAGCGCGGGTTCGGCAAACGGGTCGCCGACGGGATCGATCACCAGGTCGGCGCCGGCGCCGGTGACTTCCCGCACGCGAGCCTTCAGGTCCTCGGTCTGGTAATCGACCGCGACCTGCGCTCCGGCGCCAATCGCCGCGGCCCGCTTGGCCTGGCTGGAAGCCGCCGCGATCACCTGTGCGCCGAGCGAACGGGCCACGTCGACGGCAGCGAGCCCGATCCCGCCGCCGGCCCCGAGCACCAGAACCCATTCGCCGGGGCGCACGGTGGCCCGCCTGGTCAGCGCGAACAGGATCGTCGCGTAGCTTTCGACGGCGCTCGCGGCCACCTCGAAGCTCACCGCGTCCGGCAGCGGCACGACCGCATCGGCGGGCAGCACGCGGTGGGTGGCGTAACCGCCGAGGTCAAACGAGCTGCTCACCACGCGGCTCCCCTGGGCCACGGAAGACACGCCCGCGCCGACCTCGAGCACCTCCCCCGCCGCCACCAGGCCCGGGGTAAACGGCAGCCGCGGTTTCAGCTGGTACGCGCCGCCCACCATCAGGCCGTCGACGAAGCTGACGCCAGCGGCGCGGACGCCGACGAGCACCTGGCCCGGGCCCGGCCGCGGATCAGGCGCCTCCGCCAGGACCAGGCGGTCCGGTGGGCCGAACTCACGGCAGGCAATGCTTCTCATCTCATCTCATCTCCTCGACCGCGGTGCGGGTTGCCGCGGGTGGATTTTCCCTCACCGCACCGACTTGCTCCCAACCCGATTGTCTGGCATGGCGTTGTCCGGGGCCAGGTCAGGTGGTGACGGGTGGTGGTGCTTCGTTCATGACTGGATGGTTGTGATGGGGCACACAGAGCTAATCAGGAACGATGCGCTCAGCTGGGCTGTTTGTGTCCTTCGCACGGGGCCATCCAGGCGCCTGCACAAACAGAAGAGAGATAAGTCATCTTGTACCCGGTCAGCACGACAAGTCTTGTCCGTCATCGCGCCGGGGTGGGTGAACCGCTCGTGCTGCTGCACGGTGTCGGGGAGTCAGCCGTTGGGTGGCGTCCGGTTCAGGACGCCCTCAGCCGCGACTATGACGTGATCGCGCTGGACTTCCCTGGCTTCGGCGGCTCCGCCAGGCTTCCGGCACATGCCCTGCCTAACGCCGTGGCGCTGGCCGGCGCGGTCGAACGCGAGATGGACCAGCTCGGGATCGGCGACTTCCACGTCGCCGGGTACTCCCTCGGAGCCCGCGTCTGCCTCGAGCTCGCCACCCGCGGCCGGGTCCGCTCGGTCATCGCGATCGCCCCCGACGGGCTGGGAACTCCGCCGGAGCGGGTTTACCAGGCGGCGGCGCTGATGGCGGGCCGCACGATGGCGACCCTGCTGGCACCCGTCGCGACGCTGATGACCGCGTCCGGGCCCGGCCGGAGCCTGTTCTTCGCGATGGAACGCAGCCGGCCATGGAAGCTGACCCGGCAGGACGCCCGCGAGCTGCTGCTGAACTTCGCCCATGCCCCGGACTACGAGGAGACCGTCCTGGCCAGCATGTACGACATCCCGACCGGCCTCGACCGGATCACCTGCCCCGTGCTGATCATGCAGGGCACCGCCGACCCCCTGATCAGCATGCAATCTCCCCGCTTCCTGACGTTCATACCCCACGCCCAGTTCCGATGGCTCTACGGCCTCAGCCACGTCCCCATCTCCGACGACCCGGAACTCGTCACCGGGCTCATGCTCGATTTTCTTAACACCACAGCGGAAGCTCGGGTTATCTAGCCGGTTAAATGCAACCAGGGAATCCTAGGATGATCATCATGGCGCCGTGCGCCAGCGGCCGGTCCGATGGGGGCTAACCGCTAACATCACAGCAGTCGTCATGAGGCGAGGTTCCGGTGGCACGAGCACAGGGCGGGCACCGGCGTCGTAGCCGGCCGGGTGGTCTGTCGCTGGACCGGATCGTCACGACCACGCTAGAGCTGGTGGATGAGCAGGGCATCGGAGCGGCGACGATGCGGGCGGTGTCGTCGCGGCTGGGGGTTCGCTCGATGTCGCTGTATAGGTATGTGCAGGATCGTGATGAGCTGTTCGACGCGGTGGTGGAGCGGATCGTCAACGAGCTCGCCGACGATCCGGAAGTCCAGCTGCGTCCGGTGGACGGGTGGCGACCGTATCTGGCCGGCATGGCGCACGGAGTACGCCGTTACGCCCGGGCGCATCCCCATGCTTTCCCGCTGGTTGCTACCCGGCCGCCATCGGCTCCGTGGGTGAACCCGCCGCTTCGGTCGCTGCGCTGGGTCGAGGCGATGCTGACCGGATTGGTCCGGGAGGGGTTCAGCGACGAGCAAGTGCTGTTCACCTACCGCACGTTCAACAGCTTCCTGCTCGGTTACCTGCTGCTGGAAACCAGTGCCATGACGCTACGGGATCCAAAGCCGGGCGATGGATCCTTCACCGGTACCGACACTAGTTCCAGTGATGGCGGGCAGGCAGCCGCCAACCCGGTCATCGGCGGCCTGAGCCCCGCCCGCTCTGCCGAGCAGCGAGAGGCGCTCCAGGACGCCGACAGCCCAGGCGAGCTGCTCGATCCCGCGGACGGGATTGACGCTAGGCATTTCCCGACGGTGCACCGCCTAGCGGCGGGACTCGCCGAGGACCGGTGGGGCGGGGAGTTCGAGACGGGCCTGGAAGACATGCTTGACCGCGTTGCGGTGTTCGTGACCGACGACCGGTCCGGCGAAATTGACGCCGTAAACCCCGGCGGTGGACGGCCTCGCAGCTGAGGGCGCTGCCCGGGCAGGATGGCTTTGCCACTAAGTGGACACTGTAAGCTTCCCACGTAAGTTTATTGTGTAAGTTTGCGTATAAGCCGTCCGGCTGCGGGTAGTGGGGGCCAGCCGGACGGTGCACGGGGACCAAGCTCGAGCGGGCTCAGATGCCGCCGCCGGTCCGCAGATCGCGGATGGCCGCCAATGCTCTATCGAGGAGATAGCCCGGATGACAGATAACTACCTGCCCCCCGCTACGCCGCCGCAGGGCGGCGAGCCGTTCCCGCCCGCATCGGCGCAGGAGCAGGGCACGGCTGACGTCGTTAAGGATCAGGCGACCGACCTGAGTCACAGCAGTATTCAGACCGGAAAGCACGTGGCCGACGTGGCCCGGGAGCAGGCTTCTGGAGTCGCGGCAGAGGCCGGCCGTCAGGGCATGGACCTGCTGCACCAGGCTCAAGGCCAGCTGGAGGAACAAGCGGCCCAGGGTCAGCAGCGGCTGGCGAGTAACCTGCTTTCGCTCAGTGATGAGCTCCGCTCGATGGCAGATGCGTCCGGCCGGGGCGGCATGGCCGCCGACCTGGCGAGTCAGGCGGCCTCGAGGGTCCGCAATGCCGGGCAGTGGCTGGACGACCGCAAGCCCGGCCAGGTGGCGGGCGAGGTGCAGTCCTTTGCGCGCCGCAGGCCGGCGGTATTCCTGGCCCTGGCGGTGGGAGCGGGCCTCGTGGCCGGCCGGCTCACCCGAGGGCTCAAGGACGCAAATAGCGATGATTCCGCAGCGCCTGCCGCTGCGCCTGAGGCTACGCCTCCAGCCACGCAGGGGCTTAGCGGGCAGTGGGCCCCGCCGTCCGACCTGACCAGCTACCCGCCGGCCAGGGCCGCGGGCGTCGACGATCAGACGCTGGGCGTTCCTGTCCCGGCTAGCGGTCTGCCGCCAACCGTCGGTGATCCGGCCTGGGCGGCCGGTCCAGCGTACGGCGAGCGGAGCCCCCTGGTCACTGATGACCAGGCGGGCCGTCAGGGCACGCTGTGACCAGCCCGTTCGATCCGACCCTGCCGCCGCATCCCGATTCGCGGCCGTCGGTCGGCGAGCTGTTCTCAGATGTTGCCATGGATCTCAGCACGCTCATACGCCAAGAGGTGGAGCTGGCCAAGGCCGAGGTTCGCCAGTCAGCTACCCGGGCCGGCAAGGGCGCCGGGATGCTGGCGGGTGCAGGCATCAGTGGCCACATGGTCTTGCTGTTCGCGTCGGTCGCCGCGTGGTGGGGCATCGGCGACGCCACCGGTCATGGCTGGTCGGCGCTGATCGTAGCGGCCATCTGGCTGATCGTCGCGGCGATCCTCGGGCTGATGGGGCGCCGGCAGTTCAGCGCGGTACCGGGCGTCCCGCAGACCGCGCAGACGGTGAAGAAGATTCCCGACGCAATAAGAGGAAACGAGGGCACATCATGACCAGCGACCCGGACCAGATCCGTGAGCAGATCGAGGAAACCCGCATCAGCTTGAGCGAGGACGTCAATACCCTGGCCGACACGGTCAACCCGGCACATGCCGCCAAGCGCAAGGCAGCCAGCGCACGTTCTGCCGTGCTCGGAGTAAAGGACAAGGTCATGGGTGCAGCGTCACAGTCCGTCTCCAGCACGACTTCCGCGGCAGGAGAAAAGGCGTCGGCGGTTCAAGAAAAGGCGTCAGCGGCTCCAGACCGCCTTCGCCGCCAGGTGGCGGGTAACCCGCTGGCGGTCGGCCTGATCGCGGTAGGCGTCGGCTGGCTCGCCGGCTCGCTTCTTCCGGCCAGCAGCGCCGAGGAGCGTGCGGCAACGAAGGTCAAGGAAGCCACCGCGCCAGCCGTCACCAGCGCGGCCAAGGATGTCGCAGCCAGCCTCCAGGACTCATCCAAGCAGGCAGCCGAATCGGTTAAGGCCGCAGCGGCCGACGCCGCCGACACCGTCAAGGATGAGACAGCCAGCTCGGCACACGACGTCCGGGATCAGGCATTGGCCGCCCGCGACACCGTGGCCGACAGCCGTCACTAACCACCCTGGTCTCCCACTATAAATCCGATCCTGTTAATGTCCGTGTCGCCCCAGTCCCCGGTGACTCAGCCGCTCACGCGCGTGAGCGAACACCCGGAGATGCCATGACTGCCCGCCCTGAGCCCACGTCTGCTCCGTCGCAACCCCAGGCCCGGGGGGAGACCGTTCTTCATGATCGCCGGATCACGGTCGACGGGGTGCAAACCCAGTACCTGGACGCCGGCGCCGGAGCGCCGCTGCTCCTGCTGCACGGGCACGAGCAGAGCGCGACCAGCTG
>Ga0302184_10001417_pt1 | contig 15484 bp, 16 predicted proteins | sample I_Palsa_N3_3_FD_200233 | JGI IMG/M metagenome (GOLD analysis project Ga0302184, IMG submission 200233) | Peat permafrost microbial communities from Stordalen Mire near Abisko, Sweden - I_Palsa_N3_3 | ecosystem: Environmental > Terrestrial > Soil > Palsa > Peat permafrost | place: Sweden...
GACGGCGCGGAGCATGTAGTGGGCGACGTCGGCGCGTGAAATGACGAGGCCGCGCCAAAGGTTTTGGCCGTGGGCCGTCCGGTAGGTGCCGGTCAGCGGCTTGTCGGTCAGCCGCGGCGGTCGTACGGCAGTCCAGTCCAGGTCGCTGTCGCGGAGGATGTCTTCCATCCGCGCGAGATCGGCGTAGTTTTGGCGGAGCGCGGTCTTGACTAGCGGGTTGAGCAGGTGCTGCATGATGAACCCGTCGCCGGGGTCGTGCTTGGGCGGGTTCGGCCTGCCGGGTGAGGGCACGGTCCCGATGGGCGCGGCGCTGACGACGACGATGCGTCGCGCGCCGGCGGCCTTCATCGCCGTGACGATGGCCTGGGTGCCGCGGGCGGCGATTCCGGTCTCGGCCTTCGATCGCGGTCCCAGGCCGGAGAGCACGCCGTCGGCTCCTTGGACCGCGGAGGTGAGCATGGCCGGGTCCGGGGCCGCCAGGTCGGCGGAGACGACGCGTATCTGGCTGGACAGCTCGTCGGGCAGTTTCTGGGGATGGCGGACGACCGCGGTGACGTCGTGACCCGCATCGACGGCCTGCTCGAGGATCTGACGGCCGATGCCGCCGGTCGCGGCGAATATCGTGAGCTTCATGGATGGCCAGGCCCTTTCCTGTGCGCGGGCGCCCCTTCCGGGGTATCGTTTCTTCTGTATTCCAGAAGACATTAGGATAATATCATATGGTTTCCATATCATCTGAGGATGCCGGCTCGGCGCGGCACAGACGGCGGCTGAGCGCGGCCATCAAGGAGGCGCTGCGCGAGCTGAGCATCCAGCTGTCCCTGCTCAACCATCACGTCGGCGCCCGCGTGGAGCTCAAGGACGTCGATCTGGACTGTCTTGATCTCATCAGCCGGACCGGCCCGCTCAGCCCGAGCGCCCTGGCCCGACGCGCCGGGCTGCACCCGGCCACCATGACCGGCATCATCGACCGGCTCGAACGCGGCGGCTGGGTGGCCCGCGACCGCGGCACCTCCGACCGCCGCGCCGTCCTCATCCGGGCGCTACGGGACCGCAACTCCGAACTGCTGCACCTCTACTCGGGGATGAACACCTCGGTGGACCAGATCTGCGCCGAATACAGCGATGCCGAACTCCGCCTGCTCACCGACTTCCTGCGCCGGACCGCCGACGCCGGACGAACCGCCACCGACGAACTGGCCGGCGACTGAGGCAGACGAACAGCAGCCGCCGGACCGTCAGGCTGGCCGTGCTCACGGAACCGTGTAGGCGACCAGCTGCGGGTGGCCGCCTCCGCTCGAGCTCGTCTTGGGGCCGCCCGCCGGGACCAGCACCGTGTTGCCGAAAACGGCGATCGGCGCATTCGCCGACGTGGGCAGCTGGTGCTGGTAGACGATCGCGCCCGTGTCGCGGTTGAGTGCGATCAGGGCCCCGGTGTAGAGCGTGGTGATGAGCAGGTCGTTGGAGACCGTGGCCGCGCCGAGCGGCAGCGTGGCGACCTTGGTGTCCCATTCGACCTTGCCGGTGGCCAGGCTGAGCGCCTCTATCTCGCCGGCCTCGGGACCGCCGGCCTTGTCCCCGTCGGCCGACTTCGGGCCGGTGAAGGTGATCGGGAGGTCGATGGTGTCCACGTACACGCTCCCGTCCGCCACGGCCATGCTCGACAGGATGCCGCCCAGCGAACCGGGCGCTACCGTGTACGGATACGTGATCGTGAGCTGGTGCGACAGCGCGAGCACGGAGTCGTTGTCGTGCCCGTTGTGCTCGCCGACCGGCGTCTTCCACAGCAGCGCGCCGGACTGGGCGTTCAGCGCGTAGACGTATCCCACCTTGCCGCCGGCGATGATCACGGGAACCCCGCCGATGGCCGCCGAGATCGGCGACGCCTGCAGGTCATGGTCCGCGAAGTCGTCCGGCACGGCCTGGTAGTACCAGCGCAGCTTCCCGGTCGCCGCGTCCAGGTTCACCGCGCTGTCGGTGTAGAGGTCTCGCGACGGATGCGCGATGGCCTGGCCGATGCTCTGGTACGGGTTGCCGAGGCCGAACGTCACCGAGCCGTCGCTCCCGACCAGCGGCGGCTCCCAGGCCCCGCCCGAGCCGACACCGAGCGCCTGCACGGCCGTGCCAGTGCCGATGACCGTGTTGAACTTCCACAGCAGGTGCCCGTTTGACGCGTTCAGCGCCAGGAGCACCCCGCCGCCGGGTCCCGAACCGTAGGCGCTGGCCAGGTACACCCGCCCGTCCGCCACCTGCGGCTGGATCTCGAACGACCCCTGGCCGCTGTTCAGCAGGCTGCTATCCACCCAGATCGTCTTGCCGGTCGCCGCGTTCAGCGCGAACACCGAGGTCGACGTGTCCCCGTACACGGCGCCGTCCGCGACCGCCACCCCGTCCGGCCCGGGCCCGCTCTTCTCCGGGACGTTAACCGTGTACTCCCACTTCAGCTTGCCGGTGGCCAGCGCGAGCGCGTAGACGTTGGCGTCCTCGTCCTGCAGGTACACGACGCCGTCCTGCACGACCGGCGGCGCGGTCAGCGAGCCGACACCCGGGGCGCCGGCCGCGGCCGTGCCCGTCAGCTTGAACGCCCAGGCCTCCCGCAGCCCGGACACGTTCGCCGCCGAGATCGCTGAGTCCGGCGCGTTCCTGGTGTTGGCGATGTCGCCATTCGGGTACGGCCACGATCCGGTCGGCGCCGCCGCGCCGGGGAAGGCCGTACTGACCGGCGCCGGGCTGCCGCCACCGCACGCCGCGACCAGCATCGTTATCGAGATGAGCAAGGTCACCGGGACAAACAGCCGCACCCAGGGACATCCGCGCCCAGTCAGCTTCGCCTTCATCTGGCTTACCGCCTTACCTCTAAAAATTGATATCACAACGATAGACATATGACATCAGTCAAGTCAAGGCGTCGCCGGGGCCGCGAACGTGAGCTCGGATTGGGCAGCGCCTTCTCCTTTGATCGGGCGGGGACTTCGTCCGGTCGGAGGTACGACGAACCGGCGGGGACGAAATGGGCGGTCGGCGGGGAAGAAGTCCGGGGGCTGTTACGAGCGATCGTTCTGGATCAAAATGCAGATCGCCGGGCCTGCTGAGGATGGCGGCGGGAGCGAAGTGAGCCCGAGACCAGTGCCACGGCTCAACAGCTTGCCGCTGGGCGTCTCGATGTGTAACCCTATAGGGGTTAGTGACGGGTTACAGTGGGAGGTCTCGTGCCGAAGATCAACGTCTACCTTCCCGACGCGCTCGCGTCGGCGGTCAAAGACGCCGGCGTGCCGGTGTCCGCGGTGTGCCAAGCGGCGCTCTCCGACGCGGTCGAGCGGGTCGGGCGAACCCGGAGGGGCATTGCGGCGCTGCGCGACCCCGCAACTCCCGCCGCCACTCTCCGGCGGATCGGCGAGGGCACTCGCAAGCGGATGACCCCGCGGCTTGCCGCGGCACTCGAGGCCGCCGCGTTGGACCCTGACGGCCGGGCCCGGCCTGCTGTTTCCTCGCTCGACCTGCTGCGCGGGCTGCTCGACGACGGCGAGAACCTGGCCGTGCGCCTGCTGCTGACCCAAGGCGCCGACGTCGACGCACTCGCCGAAGCGAGCAGGGCGAGCGACACCGACGAACCCGGTCCTGGAGGCCCCGAGTCCAGTGACACCCTGCTCGGGCGGCTCACGATGCCAGGACGACTCGCGTACGCGGCCGCGCTCGAAACGGTCGTAGAACTCGGGCACAACTACGTCGGGTGCGAGCACCTCCTGGTCGGACTTGTCGCGAGCGAGGGCCAGGCCCGAGATCTGCTGGCCGGGCACGGCATCCAGGCCACGGCGCTGCGCCAGGCCATCGGGGCCGTCGCCGCAGGTGTCGTGCTTGAGCGGAGCAGGTCAGCCGGCCGGGACGCCGGCGCGCTGGCCGACCTGACCCGGCGACTGGAAGCCATCGAGCGGCAGCTCGCCGGGAGCTCGGGCGCATGATCCGCCCCGAAGCGGAGGGCGGGGCGAGCCCAGGCCGAGGCTAGTCGCCCCGTACCGAATGGCTTGCTGAGCCTTCCCGTCTCACGTATGTTAGTTACTAACATGTTAATGACTAACATATTGGAGATGCCGGTGCTGACCCGCAAGTGGTGGATGCTGACGGTGACGTGCCTGTCGGTGATCGTGGTGAGCCTGGATCTCACGATCTTGAACATCGCGCTGCCCGCCATCTCGGCCGGGCTGCACGCAGGCACCGGCGACCTGCAATGGCTCGTTGGCGCCTACTCGCTCGTCTTCGCCGGGGTCATGCTGCCCGCCGGGATGGTCGGGGACCGCCTCGGCCGCAAGCGGCTGCTGCTGGCCGGCCTGGCGGTGTTCCTGGCGGCGTCGCTGTGGTGCGCGCTTTCGGTCTCGGCGGGAGAGCTGATCGCGGCGCGAGCGCTAATGGGGCTGGGCGCCGGGATCATGTTCCCGCTATCCCTGGCGGTGGTCTCGGCCGCGTTCGGAGATGATGACCGGCCCAAGGCTATCGGTATCCTCACTGCGGCCGTCGCGCTCGGCCTGCCGCTCGGGCCGGTGCTTGGCGGCCTGCTGCTGCAGCACTTTTCGTGGCACTCGGTGTTCTGGATCAACGTGCCCGCCGTCTGTGTGACCCTGGCCGCGGGAGTCGTTTTGATGCCCGAGTCGCGCAACTCCGCCGCGCCGCCACTGGACGTCCTGGGCGCGCTGCTGCCCGCCGGGGCGGTCACCTGCCTGGTATGGGGCGTCATCAACGGCCCGGAACATGGCTGGATGGCGCGGTCCACCTGGCTGCCGCTGGCCGGGTCGGCGGTGCTCCTGGCCGCCTTCCTCGGCCGCGAACACCGCTCGGCGAACCCGGTCATCGACCCGGCGCTAGTCCGGGATAAACGGTTCACCTGGGGCACAGCCGCGACCATCGCCGTGTCGGTCGCGCTGTTCGGGATCTTGTTCGTGGTGCCCCAGTACCTGCAGAGCGTGCTCGGCGACGACCCGATCAGCGCCGGGCTGCGGCTGCTGCCGATGATGGGCGGACTGCTGGTGGCCGGCGGTGTAGCGGGCCAGGTGGTGCGGGCCGCGGGCACCAGGCTCACCGTGGCCGCCGGGCTGGCCCTGCTGACGGGCGGACTCGCCATGCTCAGCCAGATCCACCTGGCCACGGGCTATGCCTTCGTAGCGGCTGGGCTGGCCCTGTGCGGGCTCGGAACCGGCGCGGCCATCGCGGCCGCGATGGACGCGGTCATGACGGCCGCGGGCAGCGACGATGCCGGCATCGGTGCCTCGGTGAACAGCGCGCTGCGGCAGGTCGCCGGGGCGATCGCGGTCGCGGTGCTCGGCAGCGTGCTGTCCGCCACCTACGCCCGCGATCTCCGGCCCGCCCTGGCCGTCCTGCCCGGCCGGGAGGCCGCTGAGGCGCGCGCTTCCATCACCCAGGCCGCCGAGGTCGCCAGCCGCCTGCCATCAGGCGGCTCCGCGCTGCGGATCGCCGCCGGAACCGCGTTCCTGCACGGCATGAGCGCCGTCATGCTCATCTGCGCCGGAGTCGCTACCCTCGCCGCCCTCACCAGCTTGAGGTACCTGCCCGGCCGCACCGCCCCACGGGATCTGGCCTCGCCGCAGGGGGCCGCGGCCGGCGGTGCGGCCTCGCCGCAGGGGGTCGCGGCGGGCGGCGCGGCCTCGGCGGAGGGGGCTGCGGCCGCAGCCCCGGACACCGGTACGCGACGATGACAGTTGTGACCGAACCCGTACCGGACTGGCGGCAGCGCAAGAAGGCCGCCACCCGCGACCGCATCCGCGCCAGCGCACTGCGGCTATTCCGCGAACAGGGATACGACGCGACCACCGTCGAGCAGATCGCGGCCGCGGCCGGCGTCTCGCACATGACGTTCTTCCGCTACTTCCCGGCCAAGGAGGACGTGGCGTTGTCCGACAGCTACGACCCCATGATTGCCGTCCTGCTCGAACAGACCCCGGCCAGCTGGCCCCTCACCCAGCGAATCCGGGCCGCGCTGCTCCAGGGCCTGGCGCAGGTCTACGACACCGACCGCGACGCACTGCTGGCCCAGAACAAGCTCATCGTGTCCACGCCCGTGCTGCGGGAACGGCTCTGGTCCGACCAGATGGCCACCCAGCAGCTCATCCTCCAGGCTCTAGGCCCCCGGCCCGGCTTCCAGGCCAGGGTCATGGTCGCGGCATGCCTCGCGGCCGCAAGCACCGCCGTCCTCACCTGGGTCGAGAACAACGGCACCCCCGAACTACCCGACCTCATCAACGAGGCCTTCGAAACCCTCACGGACTATCCGACCGCACGTAATGAGCTGTAGCCCAGGGAAGGAACGCGGGCTGGAACGCGGTCGCGCGGCGGTCAGCCCGTACAGCCCTTGATGGTGCCGACCGGGTCGCAGTTGTCGGGCGTGTTGCCGGAAACCTCGGTCAGGGTCAGCGCCACGCTGGCAGCGTTGTAAATACCGCCGCCCCCGTACCGGGCGTTGTTGTGGACGATAGTGCTGGAGGCCGCGGTCAGCGTGCCGTCGTTGTAGATACCGCCGCCCACCGCGACCGCGGCGGAGTTGTTCTTAATGGTGACGGAACTCAGTGCCGTGTGGCCGGTATTGACGAGGGCCCCGCCTTCGAAGGCACCGTTCTTGGTGAAGGTAGTGCCGATAACCGCCGCGGTGCCTGCGTTGTAAATCGCCCCGCCCATATTTGCGCTGTTATCGAAGAAGCGGGAGCTGCGCAGTGTCATGATAGCGTCGTTGGTGATCGCGCCGCCGGCTTCGGCGTCATTGAGTGTGAAGTAGACGCTGGTTATCGTCAGGGTCCCGGACTTATTGTAGATCGCGCCCTCGCCCTCCTCCGAGTTGCTGTTGTCCGCGAAGGTACCGTCGAGCACGGTGATATCACCGCCTTCATTTTCGATCGCGCCGGCGTTATCGTAGGCGCTGCCGCCGCCATTGCGGAAGTTCACCCTGGCGAGATTGACGTCTCCTGCGTCTACCGTGAGGATCGTGAAGGCCGGGGTGCCGGCAGCCTCGCTGCGCTCGAGGGTGGCGCCGGAGCCCGCGATGGTGAGGCCGGTGCGGATGCCGGGCAGCGGCGCAGTCAGCTGGTAGATACAGCGGGCCGCGAGACGCAGTTTCTCGCCATTGCTGGCGCCGGAAATGGCCGATATCAGCGCCGGCGTGGTGCACGCCACGGACACGGTGCCTGCGTGCACCGGGCTGGCCATTGCCCCCTGGGCGGCGGCCGCGGCGCCGAGGACTATCACGGCACCGATAACGGCCGTTCTTGTCGTAGTAAGCATGAGCTTGTGGTGCATGTAGTCATACCCCCGTATGTACGCATACCCCCGTATGCGGGAAACTCCTATATAACCGGCTCCGCGACGCACGATCCAGACAATTAAACCGAAGTCGGCAGGCTGCTTAAAATTATGCAGCAATCTCTGTATTCTGGCTTCTGGATGGCGTGGTCCGGCGCGTCAAGAACTCGCCGGAACGTTATCATGCGCTCGGAGCGTTAGTGTCGCGGTGCGAAGCGAATGAACGGGCTAGCGCCTTGGCCCGGACCACATCGGGGTCTCGCGGGTCGGCCGGCAGGTCCTCAGCCTCGGGGCGCTCGCGCCGGATCCTCGGCTTGTCGATACGGATGCGCTTGTTTGTCATCTCCGGTTTCCTCGTTTCTGGGTGGTGGGCCGACGTCGGCCGTTCACAGGGCTTGGACGTTCTGGCGTTGGGTGGTGCTTGCGTGCTGAGGGTCCGTCGCGGGGAGCTGCGGGGATTGCGTCCCGGGGTCGGCGGGCCGGGCCGGGAGCAGGAAGATGGCGACGAGAGCGCCAACGGCGGCTACGGCCCCGGCGACGAGGCAGCCTCCGGCGAAGCCGTGCAGGAAGGCGAGGATCGCGGCGTCCTTCAGCCGGGATCCGAGCTGGGCGGACCCGGCCTGGCTGGCGTTGCGGGCGGCGATCACGGCGCCGCCGACCGATCCCCTGGCGGCGGTGATAGCCCGGGCCGGCAGTCCGGCGGGGAGCGTGGCGGCCAGCCGGCTGGTGTACAGGGAAGCGGCGACGCTGCCGATGACGGCGACGCCGAGGGTGCCGCCGAACAGCCTGGTCGCGTCGTTGACCGCCGACCCGACGCCAGCCTTGTGTTTCGGGACGGCCCCCATGATGGCCTCGGTGGCCGGTGCCTGGGTCAGCCCCATCCCGATGCCGAACACGATCATCTGCGCGGCGATCACCCCGTAGGAGGTCGTCTGGGAGACCGTGGAGATCCACAGCAGTGCCGCGCAGAACAATGTCAGCCCGCTGCCGACGATGATTTTGTTGCCGATCCGGACAGCCAGCCTGGTTCCGGTCACCGACGCGACCGCGACCGACCCGGCCACCGGCAGCAGCCGCACCCCGGTGCCCAGCGGGCCGTAGCCCTTGACAATCTGGAAGTACTGGGTCGCCAAGAAGATGAACCCGTTCAGGGCGAAGAACGCGACGGCCACCGACCCGCTGGCGGCGGTGAAGCGCGGGTTGCGGAACAGCGCGATATCCAGCATCGGGTGCGCGGTCCGGGCCTCGGCCGCCGCGAAGGCGACCAGCAGGACCGCGCCCGCGGCCAGCGTGCCGAGGGTCCGCGCCGAGCCCCAGCCCCAGCCGGGCGCCTGGATGATCCCGAGAACCAGCACGCCCATCCCGGCGGCGGACAGGATCAGGCCTCGCCAGTCCGTCTTCGGGATACGCGGGTCCCGTGAGGTCGGCACGGCCCAGGCGGCCAGGGCCGCGACTCCGGCCGCCACCGGGACCATGAACAGGAAGACGCTGCCCCACCAGTAATGCTCCAGCAGCCAGCCGCCGATGATCGGGCCGGTGGCGATCCCGACTCCGGTGGTGGCACCCCACAGGCCGATCGCGGCCGCCCGCTCGCGCCGGGCCGTGAAGACGTTGGTCAGCAGCGACAAGGTGGCCGGGAACATCATCGCGGCGCCCAGTCCCATAATCGCCCTGGCCCCGGTCAGCTGACCGGTGGAGCTGGCGAGCGAGCCGGCCAGGCTGGCGACGCCGAACACGCCGAGGCCGGCCAGCAGCATTCCCTTGCGTCCCAGCCGGTCGGACAGGCTGCCGGCGACCAGGACGAGCGTGGCGAAGACCAGGTTGTAGGCGTCCACCACCCACTGCAGGTCCGTGGTGGTCGCGCCGGTCTGGCGGACCAGGCTGGGCAGGGCCACGTTCACGATCGTGACGTCCAGGCTGATGATGAACGCCGCCAGGCACAGCGCGAGCAGCGTGATGCGCTTGCGTGCGGGCGAGGTAGCGGGCCGGCGGCTGGTCGCGGTCCGCGCGAGCACCCGGGCCGCGTCGGCGGCGTTCACTGGTCCCAGTGCTTTCGGAGCGCGTCGATGAGGTCGCCCGGGCGTTCTTCGGGGAAGAACAGGCGGCCGTCGATCTCGATGACCTGGCTGGCGCCGGGGATCAGGTTCTTGAGCCAGTAGGCCCAGGACAGGTCGAAGAACACGTCATGGGTGGCCCAGGCGATCAGGGTGGGCACGGTCAGCTGGGCGAGCTGGGGTTCGGCGGCGAGCAGGTCGTCGGGGCGGAGCGAGAGGATGAGGCGCTCGAACTGGCGCGCCCGCTCAGGGGTGCCGAGAACGGGGTCGAGGAAGGAGTGCGCTAGTTCGAGATCGAGGTGGGTGACGTCCTCATACCCGGGTCCGAAGACCACCGCGCGGGCGGCTTCAGGGTCTGCCAGCAGGGCGGCTGCCCCGGCGGACAGAGCTCCCGCGGCGGCCATGTCCACGGTGGGCCTGAAGGCGTCGGGCGGCACGTTGTCGTGCGCGTCGCAGTTGGTCAGGCACAGGGAGCGAAGCCGGTCGCTGTGCCGGGCCGCGAACACCTGGGACACGGCGCCCCCGGTGTCATGAGCCACCAGATCTACCGACCCGAGGTCGGCTGCCTGGCAGAATCCCTCGACCACGTCGGCCAGGGCAGCCAGTCTGAAGTCCTGGTCCGGTGCCGCCGGGGTCCGGCCGTGCAGCGGCAGGTCAATGGCCACGCACCGGCGCTCGTCGGCAAATGCCCGGATGAGGTGATGCCACAGCAGGGCGTTGGTACCCACGCCGTGGACGAACAGGGCGGCCGGTCCGCTGCCGACGTCGATGCAGCTCACGGGCCCTTCCGGCGTGGTGACGGTGCGGCGGTGGGCTTCGAGCTCGATGATGGTCACAGTCCCTCCAGTGGCGCCTGGTCCGGCGGGCCCGGACCAGGTATGGTTTAGTAAACCGACTGACGGTCTAACTCTGTAGACCGACAGTCGGTTTGTCAAAGGAGTTTTGGGTTGCATGCCTGACCGGGTCAACCAGAACGTCGCGCGCGGAGCGGCAACCCGTGAGCACCTGCTCGCGGTGGCCACCGCGCTGTTCGCCGAGCGCGGATACGAGGCGACGTCGATCGACGCCGTCCTGCAGGAATCCGGCGTCAGCCGGGGTTCGCTCTATCACCACTTCAAGGGGAAGGACGCCCTGTTCGAGGCGGTGCTGGAAGCACTGGAAACCGACGTCGGGCGGCGCACCATCGCGGCCGCCGCCGGCGCGTCTGGTCCGGCGGCCGCGTTGCGGGCCGGCTGCCTGGAATGGGTCCGGATTGCCAGGGATCCGGTGATCCAGCAGATCCTGCTGATCGACGCGCCCTCGGTACTCGGGTGGCAGCGCTGGCGGGCCCTAGAGGAGCGCCACGCCCTCGGGCTGATCAAAGGGGCCCTCGCGGCGATCGCCGACGAGGGAGGGCTGGCTCCCGAGCTGATTGAGGTGTTCGCCCACGTCGTCCTGGCCGCGAGCGACGAGATTGCGCTGTTCGTCGCCCGCTCGGACTCACCTGACGCGGCCATGCTGGCCGGGACCGGAGCGATCGACGAGGTCATGTCCCGTCTGCTCGGCAGCCCCGGCTGATCCCTCGGCAGCTACGGGATACCCTGGCCGCTCGGTTCGAGGAGGGACCAAACGATGGGGCAGGCGAGCGCAGAACAGGCACTACGGGCCCTAGAGCCCCTCGTGGGCGAGTGGACCGTGGAGGCGAAAGGCCCGGACGGGCAGGCGTGGCCCGGTGCGGGCCGGGCAAGTTTCCAGTGGCATCCCTCACGGACGCATCTCATCCAACGCACCGTCATCGATATGCCTGGTGCGCCGGACAGCATCTCGATCATGGGTTGCGACGCTGCCAACGGCAGCTATGTCCAGCTCTACAGCGACGAGCGCGGGGTGTGCCGTATCTACAGCATGCGCATTGACAGCAGGGAGTGGATACTGCAACGCGAGGGGGAGCCATTCCCGCAGCGGTTTATAGGGACGATCAGCGACGATGCCCGCACCATCGCGGGCCGTTGGGAGAAAGCCGAGAACGGTCCGGAGTTCACCGTCGACTTCTATCTGACCTACCGCAAAGTGGTCCTCACCTCAGGCCTGAACACGGTTCCCGAACCGCACGAGAGAGGACTCCATGGCTGACGAGCAGACGGCGGCGGACGGCACGGCGGTACGGGTCGCCCTCTGGCGAGCGATGCACGTGCAGGTCGACCCGCCGCCACATGTGCTCGAGGACGAGATCGGTCTGCAGCTGGCCGGCCCCGACGACGGCTGGCGCGATAGGCCGGATATGCACCCGGCCGGCACCAGCCGGTTCCGGGCGGCCATTGTCGCCCGTGCTCGGTTCATCGAGGATCTGGTGGTCGAGCAGGCCGGCCGAGGCGTCGCCCAGTACGTCATCTTGGGCGCAGGTCTGGATACCTTCGCCCAGCGCAGGCCGGAGATCGCCGCCCGCCTCCGGGTGTTCGAGGTCGACCAGCCCGGTCCCCAGGCCTGGAAGCGCCAGCGACTGATCGAGCTGGGCTTCGGCATCCCTGCCCGTTCATGAGCCGCCTGCCATGCCCCGGACCGCCATGCCGACGGCGGTGCGAACGACATCGGTGAGCGTCGAGGATGCGTTGGCCTGGCGGACCCAGTACCGGACAGCGGCCCGCTCCGCTCCGGCCACCACCGCAGCCAGGACCTGGGGCTCCAGCTGGTCCTCCTCGGCGCCGGTGCGCCGGGCGATGGCGCCGGCCAGGGCTGCCTCGGCGGCAGCGGCGGCCTTGAGGTACTCGCCGTGCAACGCGGGCTCCTTCGCCACCAGGGCCCGGAAGTCGCGGAGCCAGCCCGAAGGCAAGCCATCCATCTCGTCCTGGTCGTACATGCTGGCCACAGCCGCGGCGAGAGCGTCGGCGAGTGGCTCTTCCGCCGGGCGGCCGGCCAGGTTGGCCGCCAGCCGGGTCGCCCGCCGGGCGGTCGGCCAGACGATCGCCGCTTCCTTGCTGGCGAAGTAGTTGTTGAAGGTCCGGGGCGAAACACCGGTCGCCGCCGCGATCTGGGGAACCCGCACGCCAGCCAGTCCGTGTTCTCTGGCTAGGTCGAATGCGGCCAGGGCGAGGTCGAGGCGGGTCTGCTCCTTCTGCTGGTCGCGGCGTCGGGCCGGCGGGTCCATCAGTGCCGGCAGTGGCGATGTCATGAGCGGGCCTGCGGGGTGTGGTGCCGACGGCGGGTGAACTGGACGATCGACAGGGCCAGGAACGGGGCGCTCATCACGATCAGGAAGGCCGAGTGCTCGGCGAGGCCGAGGGCGAGGAAGACGATGTTGGAGATGGCGCTAAGGACGGCGCCGAGGACCGGGTAGCGGTGGCTGATCAGGAACAACATGACTGGGCTTCCTTTCGCGATGACGGCCCCGACCGGACCGTTCATGGCTTGAGCGTAACAGTCATTTGCGTATCACGCAAGTAATGCGTGCTACGCAAATATTAGGACCGTGATCGTGGTTAGCTTGGGCAGCGCTTCCCCCGGGGTCGGCATCCGCGATTGGGTTCAGTAGCCGGAGGATTCGAGTTTGGCGCGGACCTCGGCGGCGCGGCGCCAGGCCTCGATCATGCGCCGCTCAGCCGTGCGCTCCATCCGCCGTGCCCGGCGCAGCGCGCGCTGCCGGCGTGCCTGCCGCCGCTGCTCCGCCAGTTCCCGGCAGCTGCGAAGCCGCTCTGCCGCTAGCTGTTCCATGGCATGTGTCACGGGTTACTCCAACGTGTCCGTCGGCGCCCGGCGCCGCGTAGTAGCCATTCGTGCCGTCGCAGGCGCCACCCGGCGCTCAGTCCTCATCGGTGCCTGCCGCACGGATGAACGGCAGCTGGATCTCGAACACCTGCTGGGCCACGTCGGCGATATCGTCTATTTCGTGTAGCCACACTTCGCGGCCCGGGCCGGGTACCGGGTGGTAGCCCTGCTCCTCGATCCACCGGACCAGATCGTGGTACACCATCGGGAAGATTCCCGCCGCCGGGCCGCTGCGCACCGCGGCGGCTGCCTCGATCTGCGGCAGGACGCGGTAGTGCGCTGGCGCGGGCAGCTCACCCGGTGGCTCGGCCACCGGCAGGGCCAGGCAGACCGTGACGTCCTCGCCGTGCTCGCGTTCGTAGAAGACGATGCGGGGCCCCGTTTCCTTAACCCGGTCATGGATCCCGAGCTGGTCGAACTGCGCGGCCAGCTGGTTGACGACGGGAACGATGTTCGCCGCCCCAAATCCCGGAGCCCGCCCGGCGATCACGACGACGCCGATGGCAGGAATTCTCTTGGTCACGATGTCATCTGCGGGCACGGCATCCTCCCGGGCGATGCTGCGGAGCCGGGCCTCGACTCCGAGCAATTGGTTCTTGTGTTCCTCGAGTTCATGCTCCAGCTGGGCGCGCCGCAGGATGAGCATGCCGCGCAGCTCGCCGAGCGTGACCCCGTCCAACAGCCGCCTGGCCTGGGTCAGGGAGAGCCCGAGCTCCTTCAGTGCCATAATCCGGTTAAGCTGCCCCAGCTGCGCTGCCGAGTAGCCGCGGTACCCCGTGTCCGGGTCGACCGTCGCCGGCCGCAGCAGCCCGATCTCGTCGTAGTGCCTGAGCGTGCGGACAGATACGCCCCCGAGCCGGGCGAACTCGCCGATGCTGAACATGACACGAGCATGCAGCCCTCACGCAACGGAAGAGTCAAGAGCACCCGCGGCACGAATAAAAATACGCGGCCTCTGGATGCTGGTCAGAGAAGCTCGCGGCGCACGAGCCAGCGGGGCTTGCCGCCGCGTCGGCCGGCGGTCTGGCGGACGCGCTTGAATCCGTGTGCCTCGAAGAGCTGGACGGTACCGACATAACCGCTGGTCTGGTCGATGCGCTCGTCGCCAGGGTCGACCGGGTAGCCTTCCAGCGCGGTCGCGCCCATTGCGTGCGCGTGCCCGACCGCGCCGTCCAGCAGCTGGTGCATAAGCCCGAGGCGCCGGAACCCCGGCCGCACCACGAAGCAGATCACCGACCACGCGCCCTCGTCCTGGACATGCGGGATCGTCCGGGAGTTGACCAGGGCGCGGTAGCCGGACTTCGGCGCGACCGAGCACCAGCCGGCGACCTCGCCGTCGACGTACGCCAGGACGCCGGGGCCCGGTTCGCTGGCGCACAGCGCGCGCATGTGGGCGATACGGCCGGGCATGCCGAGGCTGGAATCGCGGTACACCATGCAGACGCATCCGCGGCCACCCGGCTTGCGCGGCACCATAAACGACGCGAAGTCATCCCATCGCCCGGTGGCCGGCAGCACCTCGATCCTCATCTGCCGAGGATAGCCTCCGCAATTATCGCGGCGGCTCAATCGGGCAGGCGGGCGAAGGCGCGCACGGGGATGGTGCCGGTTGCCTCGATGCGCAGGGGCACGGCGGTGAAGCGGGCGCCGGCGGGCGGTAGCTGGCTGAGGCCGGTCAGGTGCTCGACGACGGGGATGCCAGCAGCGAGCAACAGCGAGTGGGCGGGCCGTTCGGCGTCGGCGATGTCGTCGATGTTGAGCGCGTCGATGCCGACGAGTGCTGCACCGTGGTCGACAAGCCAGCTGGCGCCGGCCCGGGTGAGGAAGTGCCGGTTTTCTGAGTAGGCCGGCGTGCCGAACCGGGCGTCGTCGCCGGTGTGGAGCAGGACGGCGGTGCCGTGGACGTCTAGGGCGGCTAGGGCGCCGACGTCGATCCCGTGCTGCGGGGCGCCGGCCATCCGCACGACCACCGCCGGGAGGTCGACGGTCTGTTCCAGGCGGATGGCGCTGAGGTCGGCACCGTCGGGATAGCGGTGATAGGGGGCGTCGAGGTAGGTGCCGGTATTGCCGACCAGAGTGAGCTTGTCGATGGCGAACTCCGTGCCCGGAGCGTAGTGCTGACGTGATGCTTGCCTGGTCAGGTGGGGGGTGATGACCGGTCCGGGAAGTCCCGGATAGGTGGTCAGGCCGGCCCGGATGACATGGCTGAGTTCGACCAGCCGTCCGGTCGTGGTCGCCGGGGCCGAGCGGCGATCTGAGGGGCCACCCCGCGTTCCCTTGTGTGCTTCGGCGAAGACGCGGGTGTTGCTGAGCTCGACCGAATCGGTCATCAGCAGGCCGAGCGAGGCGAGGAACAGCGCGGCGATCTCGGCCTCGCCGACGTCAGGTGA
>Ga0302184_10001421_pt1 | contig 15471 bp, 13 predicted proteins | sample I_Palsa_N3_3_FD_200233 | JGI IMG/M metagenome (GOLD analysis project Ga0302184, IMG submission 200233) | Peat permafrost microbial communities from Stordalen Mire near Abisko, Sweden - I_Palsa_N3_3 | ecosystem: Environmental > Terrestrial > Soil > Palsa > Peat permafrost | place: Sweden...
AGGCCCGCACGCGCTCCTGCGAGCGCGACGGCGCCAGCACCAGCACGCGATGGCCCCGCCGCGAGAGCTCCGAGCTGACGCGCTCGACGTAGGCGTTCACCTCGTTCTCCTGAGCCTCCCACGGATACGGGGTCACATGGGCTATGGAGAACGACGACGCCATCGGCTCCGCCATTATCTCGACTGCAGGGGTCCCGGCGGCGAGGCTATTTGGCTGCGGGCACTGCGACCGCGCGCGATCTGGGCGCCCGCGCCCGGCGCGGGGCCGCCTTGCTGGTCGCAGCCGCGCCCTTCGCCCGCGTTCCCGGGCGCCCGGCGTACCTCGCGATGAACTTCTCGGTGTCGGCTCGGGCGAGGTCGTCGGGGCGCTGGTTGTGGGGCGACTTCATCAGATACGACGAGGGCCCATCCAGCTGACCGCCGACGCCGTGGTTGAGCGCCAGCTTGCAGCAGCGCACGGCGTCGATCACGATGCCCGCCGAGTTGGGGGAGTCCCATACCTCGAGCTTCAGCTCGAGGTTCAGCGGCACGTCCCCGAATGCCTGGCCCTCCACGCGGATGTGCGCCCACTTGCGGTCTGTCAGCCACGGCACGTAGTCCGAGGGGCCGATGTAGACGTCCTCGGCCGGCAGCGCCTCGTCCATGATCGAGGTGACAGCGTTGGTCTTGGAGATCTTCTTCGACTCCAGGCGCTCGCGCTCGAGCATGTTGTAGAAGTCCATGTTCCCGCCCACGTTCAGCTGCGAGGTGCGCAGCATCTTCACGCCGCGGTCGGCGAACAGTCGGGCGAGCGTGCGGTGCACGATCGTCGCGCCCACCTGGGACTTGATGTCGTCGCCCACGATCGGCAGGTTGGCCCGGGCGAAGCGCCTGTCCCAGTAGTCCTCGCGAGCGATGAACACGGGGATGCAGTTGACGAAGCCGCAGCCGGCCTCGAGCACCTGCTCGACGTACCACTTGGTGGCCTGCTCGGAGCCTACGGGCAGATAGGAGACGACCACGTCGGTGTGCGTGTCCTTGAGGATCTTCACGATGTCGGCGGTCTCGCCCGGGGCCTTCTTGATCTTCTCCTTGAGGTACTTGCCGAGGCCATCGTGGGTCATTCCGCGGTGGACCGGCACGCCGAGGCTGTTCGGCACCTTGGCGAACTTGATCGTGTTGTTCTGCCCCGCCCAGATCGCCCGGCCGAGGTCCTTGCCGACCTTGGTCGAGTCGATGTCGAAGGCGGCCGTGAACTCGATGTCGCGCACGTGGTAGCCGCCGAGATCGACGTGCATCAGGCCAGGCACACGCTCCTGCGGGTTGGCGTCGCGGTAGTAGTGGACGCCCTGCACGAACGCCGAGGCGCAGTTGCCCACGCCGATGATCGCCACCCTGACCTTCTCGGACTGGTAGCGCCCGGCCCCGTTCTTAGAGGCTGTGCCGTTCTTCGAGGCCGCACCGTTCTTTGAGGCTGCGCCGTTCTTCGAGGCGCGGCCATTCGTCTGCTGTGTGCTCACAAGGAAAGTCCTTCCGTAAAAGTTCGCCCTAACTACTCCGGCCGGCGCGCGAGGTCACACCGACAGCTCGCGACGGACGTGCCAGATGCGCTGCGCCACCGTGACCAGGCTGAGCGCGGCGAGCACATACACCGCCGGCTGCAACAGCTCGAAGTTGCCCAGCGACGCGCCTCTCGCGAAGATCAGCCCGATCGCGAGGATCACCACGCGCACCGGCCGCGTGGCGATGCCGACCTTGCACTCCACGCCGAGCGCCTCGGCGCGCGCGCGGGTGTAGCTGACCATCAGCGAGGCGAGCACCGCGACCACCACGGCCGCCGCCGCCACGCGGTTGCCGTGCAGCGCGAAGTAGCCGGCCACCGCCGTCAGCACGATGCCCTCCTCGACGCGGTCGAGCGTGGAGTCGAGGAACGCGCCGAACGGCGTGCCCTTGCCGGACATGCGCGAGTAGCGGCCGTCGAGGGTGTCCATCGTCGAGCCCACGATGAACGCCACCCCGCCGAGAAAGAACAGCCGTTCCCACACGAGCACCGCCGCCACCACGTTCAGCGCGAAGCCCGTCAGCGATATCGCGTTGGGGGTCAGCCGCGACTCGATCAGGCGGTCGCGCATCAGCTCGCGCCGCTGTCCCGCCGTCAGCGCCCCCCTGCCCGCTGCCCGCGGGCGCCTCGCCCCCGATCGCCGGCCGCTCGCGTGCGAGCCGGCGACACCGTTCGGCGTGCTGTGCGGAGGGGCCTGTCCTCTCTGTGGCATCGTCGCCCCGCTCCCCTACCCGCTGCTCAAGTGGGGAGGAGAGGGGGTCGAGAACCGCCACACGGCGGGCCGGGCGCGCGCGAGCCAGCGCGCGCCATATGCCGACAGTCCCGCCGTGAGAGCTCCCAGCAGGGCGTCGACGATGAAGTGGTTGGCCGTCGCCACGATCACGAATGCCATCAGGAACGGATACAGAAGCCACAGGACGCTCACCGCCCGATGGCGCGCCAGGCGGGCGAGCGGCCAGCCGATCATCAGCGCGAACGCGACGTGCATCGAGGGCACCGCGGCATACGGGTTGAACAGCGCGGTCATCGACGAGCTGGCATGCGAGACCTGCACGCCCGTGAAGTCCGAGACGCTGTCGATGAAGCCCCACTCGGGCATGAACCGCGGCGGCGCCGTCGGGAACACGGTGTAGCCGACCAGCGCGATCGCCATCGCGATCATGAACATGTTGCGCACGAAGTAGAAGTTGCGGTTGTGGCGCAGGTACAGGTAGGCGAGCGCACCGATGGTGACCGTCGTCTGCGCGTTCACGTACAGCCAGCTCGAGAAGTCCATCAGCACGCGGCTGCCGGACGCCCACGCCTGCACCGAGGGCTCCACGAAGACGTGCAATGTGCGCTCCAGCGAGATCAGCTCCCGCGCGTGGGCGAACGCGACGTTGGCGTCCCCCTCGACGAGGCCCCGCACGAGCCGGTAGCCGATGTACGCCGCCCCGAACAGCGCCACCTGGCGCAGAACATCGATCCATCCCTGCGGCAGGAGGCGCCCCTCAAGGACACGGACGCGGGCGACCATCCCCGAGAACCCTAGTCGATGCTCAGCGGCAACGGGGTCCGTGGCTGAATACCCGCGCGAGCGAGAAGCCGATCACGACGTGCAGGCGCCCGGCGCGAGACGCTTCCAGCTCGGTCCAGCCGCCGGGCGCTTCGCGCACGCAGCCCGCTCCGCGCGAGATCGCCCAGTAGCTGGTGAAGCGAACGCGCGCCACGTACCGCCCCGCCCGCGGCACGCTGAGCGTGAACGAGTCGCTGCCCAGCTGCGTCAAAAGCGCCGGCGGTTGGGCGAGCGCTCGTGCGCCCAGCACGGCGAACAGCCGCCAGTGCGCGGAGCGCCACACTTCGCGAAGCGCCACCCGCCGCGGCGGCCTGCCGGCGCCCGCCGCATCGCCGCTCGCGCTCAGCTCACCGCCGCGCACGAGCCTCGCCTCCGCCCGGCCGGAGTAGTCGAGCGGCGCGTCGGGGAGGGCGACGTAGGCGATCGCCTGTTCAGACAGCCACGCTTCATAGCGCGCCGCGCTCAGCTCCTGCGAGCTGTAGAACAGCCCGTTGCGATAGGTGTCGAGCTGACGCTCCCAGCCGCGCGCGATCGCGATCTGCGGGGCCACGAACCGCGCCTCCCAGTGGTCGCGCGTCGGTACCACCTCGATGCGCGCCGGCCGCGCCGAGTAGCCGACTCCCAGCACGCGCAGCTCGCCCAGCAGGGGCGCGTAGTAGGAGGCGTGCACGGCGGGGTCGGAGGCGGCCGACAGGAAGTCCGCCACCGGGGCGTTGGCCTGCCAGTAGAAGAGGATCGGCGCGAGCGCCACCAGCATCCGCCGGCGGCTCGCCGTGCTGCCGGCGAGCACGCAGGCCGCGAGCGGCCCCGCCACCAGCGCGCCCAGGCGGTCGACGTTGCCACCGACCGCGGTCGGTATCGCGTAGCAGCCGATCAGCGCCGCCCCATACAGCAGCGTGCCGGCCCGCAGCGCCCGCCGCCCGCGCCCGATCACGCCCGCAAGCACGAGCACGCCGGCGAGGTCCGGGTAGAAGGCCGAGCCGACAAACGGCTGCGAGCCGCCTTCGGGAAAGGCCAGCGTGAGCACGGCGATCGGCAAAAGCGCCGCCAGCAGGAGCATCAGCGGGAACCGCCGCGAGCGCTCGGCGAGCGCCCACCCGAGCGCCGCCAGCCCGAGGAACGCCCCGGCCACGGGGCTCGCGAGCGCGCACACCACGGCCGCCGCGAGCGAGAGAGCACGGCGCCCGCGCTGGGCCAGCAGCAGGGAGCCCAGGCCGACGGCCAGGCCGAGGTCGAACGGCACGCGGCTCGCCAGCAGCCCGACGGCGGCCCCGATCGCGAACCACATGCTCGCGACGCGCACCGCCGGCGCCGGGAAGCGAGCCTCGATCAGCGCCCCGAACAGCGCCGCGGCGACGGTCATCGAGATCGCCGCCACCGCCAGCGGGCCGATCAGCCAGGCGAGCGCCGGGGCGAACACGCTGTAGGCGGGCAGATGGTGGCCTGCGTACCAGCCGTTGTCCCACAGGCTGAAGCCCGCCCGCCCGAACAGATCGGCGCGATAGCTCGCCGCCGCCAGATCGGCGCTGGGGGGCGCCGTGATCACGTACGCCAGCCCCAGCACCGCGGTGATCGCCCACGCCGGGGCCCTCTGCACGACCGCGCCGGCCCTCACCGCCGCCGGCACGCGGCTGCTCACCGCGATGCTCACGCTCCCGAGGCGTTCAGAAAGCTCACCACCCGGTCGACCACGTCCGGGCGATCCAGCCAGGGCACGTGGCCGGCGTCTGCGAGCTCGAGGAGCTGTGCGTCTTTCAGCGCGCTCGCGTAGTCCCGCCCGAAGTGGGCGGGCAGGTAGGGGTCGCGCATGCCCCACACCACCAGAGCCGGACATTGAAGCAGGCCCAAGTGCGCGCCCGCGGCGGCGAGCACCTCCGGGGGGGAGCTCCGGTACAGGCGCAGGATCGCCCGCTGGGTGCCCTGGTCGAAGTGGTCGAGCACGCTCTGGAGCCAGGCCTCGGGCATCGGGCCCGGGGTTGCGTTGGTCTCCCTCGAGATGAAGCGAAGGACGCGCCGGTTGCCCGTCCCCATGGCCAGCTCGCCCACCAGCGGGGTGCGCCAGATGCGCGCGATCCGGTGCCAGCGGTAGCCCGCCAGAAACGGCACCGCGTTGATGATCACGAGCCGCTCGATCCGCTCGGGGTGGCGCTGGGCGAAGGCCAGGCCGACCGCGCCCCAGTCATGCACCACAAGGCTCACCCGCTCGAGCTCGCGCTCCTTGAGGAACCGCTCGATGAAGCGCTCGTACTCGCCGATCGTGTAGCTCAGCGAGCCGGGCTTGCCCGAGCGTCCGAAGCCGGGAAGGTCCGGGGCCAGCCCGCCGGTCCGCTCGAGGAAGGAGACCCAGTCGTCCGAGTTGTTGGGCACGCCGTGCAGGTACAGCGCCGGCGCGCTCCAGACGCCCGCGGGCGCCGGCGCCTCTCGCCAGAACACCGGCAGCCCGTCGAGCTCTTCGACGTGATCGCTGACCTCGGACACCGGCCGAGGATATAGAGGCCGCGCGCGCCGGATACGGTGAAGCGGTGCCCCGCAGCGCCCCCGGCCCCCGCGCATGGAAGCCACCGTCTCGCGCCCGAGTGCGCAGGATCCGCGACCGCCTGCGCGAGGTCTACGGGGTTCCGCTGATGCGCCCGCACCGCCATCCGATCGCCGAGCTCGTGCTGACGGTGCTGTCGCAGTCGACGAACGACCGTAACCGCGACGTCGCCTATCTGGGCCTGCGCGAGCGCCTGCCGACCTGGCGCGCGGTCATGCGCGCGCCGGCCGCGGACGTCGAGCAGGCGATCAGGCCGGGCGGCATCTCGAGGGTCAAGTCGCAGCGCATCCAGGCGATCCTCGAGGCGATCGCGGCCGACTCCAGCGACCCCGGCGGGGCGCCTTCGCTCGACTGGCTCGAGCACGCTTCGGTCGAGCAGGGGCGAAGCTATCTGACATCGCTCCCCGGCGTGGGCCGAAAGACGGCCGCCTGCGTGCTGCTGTTCGCCTACGGCCTGCGCGAGGTGCCGGTCGACACCCACGTCTCGCGCGTGGGCATGCGCCTGGGGCTGCTGCGCAGCGGCGCTCCGTTCGAGGAGCTCCACGACCAGATGCTCGCCCTCACCCCGCCCGGCGGAGAGCTCGAGCTGCACGTCAACCTGCTGCGCCACGGCCGCCGCACCTGCCACGCGCGCAGCCCCGCATGCACCGACTGCGCGCTGGCGCGCATGTGCCCGAGCCGCGCCATCTTCGTCTCACCCCCGGGCGCGGCGCCGCCCGCGGGGCGCGCCTCCCGGCGCCGGGGCGGGAAGGCTGTTCAGCCGCGCGGCAGCACGGCGAACGCGATCACCGCGTAGTGCAGCGCCGCGGCCACGATCACCAGGGCGTGGAAGACCTCGTGGTAGCCGAACACCTTCGGCGCCGGGTCCGGCCGGCCGCTCGCGTAGATGACCGCCCCCACCAGGTACAGCAGCCCTCCGAGCGCGAGGCCCGCCACGCCCAGCCAGCCGATCGTCGCCGGCAGCTGGCCGAAGATCGCCGCCGTCACCAGCCCGAGCGCGACGTACACGCTCGCGAACAGCCACTTGGGCGCGTCGATCCATACGAGCTTGAACACCACTCCGCCGAGCGCTCCCGCCCACACCACGATCAGGATCGTGCTCGCCAGCGAGCCGTGCAGCGCCAGCAGCGCCACCGGCGTGTAGGTGCCGGCGATCAGCACGAATATCATCGAATGGTCGAGCCGCTTCATCCAGCGCCGCGCCGACGGCCGCCATGTGACCCTGTGATACAGCGCGCTCGTGCCGAGCAGCGCGGACACGGCCACTGCGTAGATCGTCGCCGCCACCCGGGCCCGCCCGTCGGAGGCCGCGAGGATCAATCCCACGCCGCAGCCCAGCGATACGAAGAAGGCGTACTCGTGTGAGACGCCGCGCAGCTTGGGCTTCGCCGGAGCCGCCAGCCCCATCGCCGCGGATATCGAGGCCGGGCTCATCCCTTGACGGTAGCGCCGCCGGGGGCGTTTGTCACGCGCCTGGTGTCTGGACCGCCGCCCCGTCGAGGGTGCTTGAAGTGCTGCAGGAAATCTGCCATACTCCGACTAAGATTTATTAAGCTGATTCAAAGGAGTATTCCCACATGGGCAAGACCATAGGCATCGACCTCGGCACGACGAACTCGTGCATGGCCGTGCTCGAGGGTGGCGAGCCCACCGTAATCGAGAACGCCGAGGGCGGCCGCACCACACCATCGGTCGTGGCCTTCACGGCCTCCGGCGAGCGACTCGTCGGCACCGTCGCCAAGCGCCAGGCCGTAACCAACCCGCAGAACACCATCTTTTCGATCAAGCGCTTCATGGGCCGCAAGGAGGCCGAGGTGCGCGAGGAGGAGTCGATCGTCCCCTACAAGGTCGTCTCCGGCCCCAACGGCGACGCGCGCGTGGAAGCCAACGGCGAGCAGCATTCGCCGCCGGAGATCTCCGCGATGATCCTGCAGAAGCTGAAGACCGACGCCGAGGCCTACCTCGGCGAAAGCGTCGACGGCGCCGTGATCACCGTTCCCGCGTACTTCAACGACGACCAGCGTCAGGCGACCAAGGACGCCGGCAAGATCGCCGGACTGGACGTCAAGCGCATCATCAACGAGCCGACCGCGGCCTCGCTGGCCTACGGCCTGGACAAGGAGTCAGACCAGACGATCCTCGTCTTCGACCTCGGCGGCGGCACCTTCGACGTGTCCGTGCTCGAGATCGGCGACGGCGTGTTCGAGGTCAAGTCGACCGCCGGCGACAACCACCTCGGCGGCGACAACTTCGACAAGGCGGTCGTCGACTGGCTCGTGGCCGAGTTCAAGAAGTCGCAGGGCATCGACCTGAGTGCCGACCCGATGGCGCTGCAGCGGCTGTACGAGGCGGCGGAGAAGGCCAAGATCGAGCTGTCCACCACCCAGGAGACGCAGATCAACCTGCCGTTCATCACCGCCGACGCCTCCGGGCCCAAGCACCTCGACACTCGCCTCACCCGCGCCAAGCTCGCCGAGCTGACCTCGGCGCTGCTCGATCGCGTGGTCGCGCCCGTGCGCCAGGCGATCGACGACGCCAAAGACAAGGGCGTCAAGGAGATCGAGCACGTCGTGCTCGTCGGCGGCATGACGCGCATGCCGGCCGTCCAGGAGAAGGTCAAGGAGCTGACCGGCAAGGAGCCCCACCGCGGCGTCAACCCCGATGAGGTCGTGGCCGTCGGAGCCGCTATCCAGGCCGGCGTGCTGGCCGGCGACGTCAAGGACGTGCTGCTCTTGGACGTCACTCCGCTCACCCTCGGCATCGAGACCAAGGGCGGCGTGATGACCAAGCTGATCGAGCGCAACACCACGATCCCCACACGCAAGGGCGAGGTCTTCTCCACGGCGGAGGACAACCAGCCGTCGGTCGAGATCCACGTGCTGCAGGGCGAGCGCGAGATGGCCAACTACAACAAGTCGCTCGGCAAGTTCCAGCTGACCGGCATCCCGCCGGCGCCGCGAGGCATCCCGCAGGTCGAGGTCGCCTTCGACATCGACGCCAACGGCATCCTCAACGTGTCGGCGAAGGATCTCGGGACGGGCAAGGAGCAGAAGATCGAGATCAAGTCCGGTTCCGGGCTCTCAGAGGAGGAGATCAAGAACATGGTCTCCGACGCCGAGTCCCACGCCGAGGAGGATCGCGCCGCGCGCGAGCTCGCCGAGGCGCGCAACAACGGCGAGAACGCCGCCTATCAGGCCGAGCGCCAGCTCGCCGACCTCGGCGATCAGGTGGACGCCGACTCCAAGGAGCGCATCGAGGCCGCGGTCAAGGATGTCCGCGAGTCGCTCGAGGCGGAGGACCCGAACACGATCAACGCCAAGACCGAGGCCCTGCAGACCGCGTTCCACGCGATCTCCGAGGCGATGTACCAGCGCGCGCAGGAGCAGGCCGCGGCCACCGGCAACGGCGCTTCGGCCGAGGATGGCGGCTCCTCCTCAGATGATGAGGACGTCGTCGACGCCGAGGTCGTGGACGAGCCGACGGCATAGCGCGAGATGACCGACTCAAGGCAATCGATCGACGAGCAGCAGCACGGCTCCCCCGGCGTGGACGCGCCGGGGGACGGTGCGCCGCGGCCGGGCACGGCCGAGACGCTGGCGCCGGAGGCGTCCGAGTCGCCCGAGTCGCGGGCCACGGGCGCGGACGCGGAGCCCGGCGCCGGCGCGGAGGGCTCGGCGAGCGGCGCTGCAGGGGGCGACGGCGACATCGCCGAGATCGAGGGTGACCTCGACGAGCTGGTGAAGATCGCCGCCCAGCGGGACGAGTACCTGGCGCTCGCGCAGCGCACGCAGGCGGACTTCGAGAACTACCGCAAGCGCGTCGCCCGCGAGTCCGCCGGCGCTCAGGCGCGGGGCGTGGTCAGCCTCGCCAAGGAGCTGTTGCCGGCGCTCGACAACCTCGACCGCGCGCTCGAGGCGGCAGCTGAAGATGACCCCCTGCTTGAAGGCGTGCGCTTCGTGCGCTCGGAGCTGAGCGCCGCGCTCGCGCGCGTGGGCATCGAGTCCTTCTCTCCCGTCGGCGAGCCCTTCGACCCTGCCCTGCACGAGGCGATGGCCAGCACCGAGCAGCCGGCCGGCGGCGCCGCCAGCGGGACCGTGGTGGAGGTCTACCAGCCCGGATACCGGCTGGGCGCGACCGTCATCCGGCCTGCGCGGGTCGTCGTCGCCGCGTAGCCGAGGGAGAACCGATGGCAACGCGTCCCGACTACTACAAGACACTCGGGGTCGACAAAAAGGCGACCCCCGAGGAGATCAAGAAGGCCTACCGCAAGCTCGCGCGCAAGTACCACCCCGACCGCAACCCGGATGACAAGGAGGCGGAGGCGCGCTTCAAGGAGATCTCCCAGGCCCACGACGTGCTCGGCGATCCCGAGAAGCGCAAGCAGTACGACACGGGCGCGGGACCGTTCGCGACCGGCGCGGGGCCCGGCGGCGGCTTCGGCGGCTTCGGCAACTTCGACTTCGACGGCTCCTCGATGGGCGACATCCTCTCCAACCTGTTCGGCGGCGCGGGCGGGGCGGGTGGCGCGCGCACCCAGCGCCAGCGCCAGCGGGCGCAGCGCGGCGCCGACCTCGAGGCGCAGGTCTCGATCTCCTTCGACCAGGCGGTCGCCGGCGCGCAGGTGCCCCTGCAGGTTCCGATGCGCACCGTCTGCGAAACCTGTCATGGCACGGGCGCCAAGCCGGGCACCACGCCCACGGTGTGCCCCCGCTGCGAGGGCCGCGGCATCGAGACGCAGGGGCAGGGCATGTTCTCGATCTCCCAGCCGTGCTCGCTGTGCGGGGGCTCGGGCACGGTGATCGAGGATCCCTGCCCGACCTGTCATGGCTCCGGCGCGGTGCGCACCGTCAAGCGGCTGCGCGTGAACATCCCCGCCGGCGTGCGCGACGGCGGGCGCATCCGCCTGCCCGGCAAGGGCGAGCCGGGACTCAACGGCGGCCCGCCCGGCGACCTGTATCTGATCGTCCACGTCTCGCCCTCGCCCGTGTTCACGCGCAAGGGCGACAACTTCGAGGTCGAGGTCCCGCTGACGATCCCCGAGGCGCTGCGGGGCGCGGAGGTTCAGGTGCCCACGCTGGACGGCACGAAGACGCTGCGGGTGGCCCCGGGCACCAAGCACGGGACGGTGCAGAGACTGCGCGGCGAGGGACCGCCCAAGCCCGGCAGCGGCAAGGGCGGCTCCGCGCCCACCCGCGGCGACATCCGCTACCGCTTCGTGATCGACGTGCCGGACAAGCTCGACGAGGAGCAGCGCGCGGCCGTGGATGCCCTTTCGAAGGTGTTCAACGGCGATCCCCGCGCGCGGCTGTTCCCCGCGCGGACCGATCCCGACCCGGCCGAGGCCGCTGAGAGCTGATGATGGACGAGCAGCCTCCCACGATCGGCAAGCTGGCGGCCTCGCGCCGGCGCTCGACCGCCACCATCACCCGCGTCGAGGTGGCGACCGACCGCGGCGTGTTCATGATCTCGGTGGCCGCCAAGCTTGCGAACATGCACCCCCAGACGCTGCGCATGTATGAGTCGCGCGGCCTGATCGAGCCCCAGCGCTCGCCCAAGGGCACGCGCCTGTACTCGCACGAGGACGTCGAGAAACTGAGGCGCATTCAGGAGATGACGGCCGATCTCGGCCTCAACCTGGCGGGCGTCGAGCGCGTGCTCGATCTCGAGAAGGAGATCGATCGGATGCACGAGCGCATCGAGGAGATCGAAGTGCAGGCGCTGCAGGCCCAGGTGCGCCTTGCCGAGGAGCTCGAGCAGGTGCGCCGCTCCTTCCGCGCCGAGCTTGTGGTTCCCTACCGAGGAGGCGTGGAGCTCGTCCGCGCAGCCGACGTCCGACCATCCCAGAGGTTGACCCATAGGAGGAACGATGGCGCCTGATGGAGCCTCCCCCGCAGCGCAGGCTCCTCCCGAGGAGGAGCAGAGCCCGCTCGAGCGTTTCGGGCGCGACCTGACCGAGATCGCCGAGCAGGGCAAGCTCGATCCGGTGATCGGGCGCGATGATGAGATCCGCCGCGTGATCCAGGTGCTCAGCCGCCGCACCAAGAACAACCCCGTGCTGATCGGCGAGCCCGGCGTGGGCAAGACCGCGATCGTCGAGGGCCTCGCCCAGCGGATCGTGTCCGGGGACATCCCCGAGTCGCTGCGCGACCGCCGCGTGATCGCGCTGGACATGGGCGCGCTGATCGCGGGGGCCGCCTATCGAGGCGAGTTCGAGGAGCGGCTGAAGGGGGTACTGAAGGAGGTCTCCGACGCCGAGGGCACGATCATCCTGTTCCTCGACGAGCTGCACACGATCGTCGGCGCGGGCGCTGCCCAGGGCTCGGTCGACGCCTCCAACCTGCTCAAGCCGATGCTCGCCCGCGGAGAGCTGCGCGCGGTGGGCGCCACCACGCTCGACGAGTACCGCAAGTACATCGAGAAGGACGCGGCGCTCGAGCGCCGCTTTCAGCCGGTCACGGTCGGCGAGCCCTCGGTCGCGGACACGATCGCGATCCTGCGCGGGCTGAAGGAGCGCTACGAGGTCCACCACGGCGTGCGCATCCAGGACAGCGCGCTGATCGCAGCCGCGACGCTCTCCCACCGCTACATAGCCGATCGCTTCCTGCCCGACAAGGCGATCGACCTGGTCGACGAGGCCGCCTCGAAGATCCGCATCGAGATCGACTCGCTGCCGACCGAGATCGACGAGGTCGACCGGCGCGTGATGCAGCTCGAGATCGAGCTCACGTCGCTGCGCAAGGAGAAGGACGACGCCTCCAAGGAGCGCCGTGGCGCGATCGAGGTGGAGCTGTCGGAGCTGAAGGAGCGCTCGGCGGAGATGAAGGCCCAGTGGCAGAAGGAGAAGGACGCCATCCAGGGCATCCGCGAAACGAAGGAGCGCCTCGAGCAGGCCAGGGCCGAGGCCGAACGCGCCGAGCGCGAAGCGGACCTGCAACGGGCCGCCGAGCTTCGCTACGGAGAGATACCGGAGCTCGAAAAGAAGCTTGCCGAACATGAAACCGCCGAGCGCGAGCGCACCGAGAGCGAGCAGGGCGCCGGCAATCTGTATGTCAAGGAGGAGGTCGACGCGGAGGACATCGCCGAGGTAGTCGCGCGCTGGACGGGCATCCCCGTCAGCCGCCTGCTGGAGGGCGAAAGCGAGAAGCTGCTGCACATGGAGGACCGCCTGCACGAGCGCGTGGTCGGCCAGGATGAGGCTATCGAGGCGGTGGCCAGCGCGCTGCGCCGCTCACGCGCGGGTCTGCAGGACCCCGACAGGCCGATCGGCACCTTCCTGTTCCTGGGCCCCACGGGCGTCGGCAAGACCGAGCTGGCGCGCGCGCTGGCGGAGTTCATGTTCGACACCCAGGACGCGATGATCCGCATCGACATGTCCGAGTACATGGAGAAACACTCGGTCTCCCGGCTGGTCGGTGCGCCCCCCGGCTATGTCGGCTACGAAGAGGGCGGCCAGCTCACCGAGGCCGTCCGCCGCCGCCCCTACGCGGTGATCCTGCTCGATGAGATCGAGAAGGCCCATCCCGATGTGTTCAACACGCTTCTGCAGGTGATGGACGATGGGCGGCTCACCGACGGGCAGGGGCGGACGGTCGACTTCAAGAACACCGTCCTGATCATGACCTCGAACATCCCGGTCCCGGATGACCTGTCCGACACCCAGATGCGCGCCGCCCTGCTCGAGTACTTCAAGCCCGAGTTCATCAACCGCCTGGACGACGTCGTGCGCTTCCACGCGCTCACCCGCGAGCAGATCTCGGAGATCGTCGATCTGCAGGTCGCGCAGGTCGTCGAGCGCATCGCCGAGCGCGGCATAGCGGTGACGCTCTCAGGCCAGGCGCGCGAGCTGCTCGGGAACATGGGCTATGACCCCAGCTATGGAGCCCGCCCGCTGCGCCGGGTGATCCAGAAGCAGCTGGTCGATCGCCTGGCCACCGCGCTTCTCAGGGGCGAGATCCACGCGGGCGATGTCGTCAGCGTGGGCGTGGCCGACGGAGAACTGGTGCTGGAGACCGCCGGCTCCGAGGTCGCGGGGGCACAGACGGCGGCTGCTGTCTAGTAGGCCGTCTAACATCCGCCCACTCAATCGACACCGGGGGACATCAATGACGGCATCAATCAAAGGTCGCGCGACGGTCGTGCTTGCAGCGCTAGGCGCACTCATGATCGCAGCGCTCGCCATGGCACCGCAGTCGCAGGCATCGACGGTATATGCCTGTGTGAAGACGAAGAGCGGGACGCCTCGCATCGTCAGCAAGAAGGCGAAATGCAGGAAAGGCGAAAAAAAGCTCTCATGGGGCACGCAGGGCCCGGCCGGCCAAAACGGCGCCGCGGGAGCCACGGGAGCCAAAGGTGAAACCGGCGCGGCGGCCACCGCGCTGTGGGCCGTTGTGGAATTCAATGGCACCCTCGTGAGAGGCGGAAGCGGAGCGGTCTCGTCGACGAGCATCGTCGCAACGCCGTCTCACTACATCGTCACATTCAACCGCGACGTCACCAAATGCGCCTACATCGCGGCCCCGGCCAGCAACGTAGCCACCACCTTCCCGCCGATCGGCTTCATCGGCGTCGCCCCCGCGGAAGGAAACCCCGATGGGGTGTTTGTGAAGACGGAGACCAAAGAAGGTACAGAACAGCAGGAGTCCTTTGACCTGGCGGTCTTCTGCTGAGCTGGTAGATGCACGGAGTGGCGGATGCCCCGGCTCCAAGCGGCCCGGGGCGTCCGTCGCTCCCGCTTGGCCGATCGTGAGGGGGACGCGCCAAGCCGCATCTGGACGGATGTTGAGGGCGGTGGGCGGTGCGCATGTCATGGTTGGCCAAGCATTAAACGCGAGTCACCCGGCTGTCAGCCGTGGGCTCCCGCCGAGAAGCGCGTCGCCAGCCCGGCGGCCACCCACCGACACGCGAGGAGCGAGCCATGCCCGCAGCAGCCGCCAGACATGGGACGGCCGGCCTCGCCGGCCTCGGGCCGCTTCTTCTGCTCGCGCTTGTCACCGCCCCCCAGGCCCGGGCATCGAGCATCTATGCCTGCGTGAGCAGGCACGGTGGCGCCGTGCACCTCGTGCCGAAGGCCGCGAGATGCAGGAAGGGGGAATCGAAGGAGTCGTGGAACACAAGGGGCCGGGCCGGCGCAACGGGGGCTGTCAGCGCCAACGGAGCCGCTGGGCTCAACGGATTCAACGGAGTCACCGGCGCGAACGGGCCGGCGGGACCGACCACTGAAACCGGCGCGCCCGGCGCCGCAGGCGCCAGAGGCTCCGCCGGCCCGCCGGGCGGCACTGGTGAAACGGGCGCCACGGGCGTCGCGGGTACGAAAGGCGCCACAGGCGCGCAGGGACCAACGGCAGTCACGGGTGAAACGGGCGCCACGGGCGTCGCCGGGACAAATGGCGTCACAGGGGCGCAGGGACCGACCGGAGCCACAGGTGAAACGGGCGCCGTGGGTCCAACCGGCGCTGGTGGCGCGGTGGGTGGGTATTCGGCTAGCAACGCCGCTGCCGTGAACTTCACGACTAAATCCGGAAACCCCACGTCGATACTTATCAAGGAAGGCATCCCGGCAGGAAGCTTCATTGTCTATTCAAAGCTCGTTGTGACGGCCTCAGATACGGAACCTGGCGCTGCGTGGCTCGCCGAATGCACAGTTACCGACAAACCCTCGACGGGGGCCACCACGGAAGATACGGCTGCCGCTACCGGAGTTATCGTCGCCGACCATACACTTGACGAGTCTGCGACGACTCTGTCGCTTGGCATGGGTGTCACAACGACGGCAATTAGCAAACTCACCCTTGCGTGCTCCAACGTCTCGAATAGCTCAACTACCGGCGGCTTCACCCTGAG
>Ga0302184_10001423_pt1 | contig 15460 bp, 15 predicted proteins | sample I_Palsa_N3_3_FD_200233 | JGI IMG/M metagenome (GOLD analysis project Ga0302184, IMG submission 200233) | Peat permafrost microbial communities from Stordalen Mire near Abisko, Sweden - I_Palsa_N3_3 | ecosystem: Environmental > Terrestrial > Soil > Palsa > Peat permafrost | place: Sweden...
CCGGTACAGCACCTGGTACTGCCGGGCGTCGCCGGTGGTGAGCTGCAGGCTGGCCGAACCCTTGGGACACAGCCGCCCGCGGCTCACCGGCGAGTCCGGGTCGCCTTCGATCTGGATGACCTTGGAGTCTTTGACGTACACCTTCTGCCCGCAGCCGACCGCGCAGTACGGGCAGACCGACTTGACCACGGAATCGGCGGTGGCCGTCCTGGCCACGCGGTTGCGGCCGCTCTTGGCCGCGGCGCCGAGGCCGCGCCGGTCGGCTCCGGTCAGCTGCCGGTAGACCGGCCAGGACCCTATCCAGGTAGGGGTGCCCATAGCGTCTGTGCCACCTCCAGCGTCACTGTGATCGGCGTTGGTGGGAATTATCTCCTACGCTACGATCTGACCGGACGCGGGGGGGAGGGAGGAAGGGCAGCCGATGGCAGATGCCAAGGGAATTGACGTCTCGAACTTCGCCGGGGATTTCGATTGGTCAGGCACGTCGGGCCTGTCCTTCGGCATCTGCCGGACCAGCCAGGGCCTCGGCGGCAGCGGCACGAACTCACCGGACCCCTACCTGGCCTGGAACTGGCCCAGGATCAAGGCTAGAGGGCTAGCCCGGGGCGGCTACCACTTCCTCGACCCGGCCCTGAGCGGGGCGGATCAGGCCAGCTACTTCGTGGACACGGTCAGCAAGGCCGGCCTGGAGACGACCGACATGCTCTGGCTGGATAACGAGACCGCGGGAGCGTCCGCGGCCGACGTGGCGGCCTGCGCCCGCGACTTCATGGCCAAGCTGGTGTCTTTGCGCCCGCACAACCCCCGCGGCGTGTACTCGTTCTACGACTTCATCACCTCGGGCAACTGCGCGGGGCTGGAGTCCTACCCGCTGTGGCTGGCCATCTACCAGTCGGCGACGCCGAGCGCGCCGTCGCCGTGGAAATCCTGGAAGTTCTGGCAGTCCGGCGGGGCCAGCAACCATGACGACGACGTGTTCGACGGCAGCGCCGCTGAGCTGACCGCGTGGATCAGCTCATTCCAGCCGAACCTGGAGGAAGAAGTGCAGTCAGGCCAGCTCAACACCGGCGCCGGTGCCGTGACGATCATCACGGTGCCGCGGGGCAGCGCCACCAACATCGCCTTCGGCTGCGATAACGGTGTCCAGGGACTCGCGCCCGCCGTCCTGCGGGTCGCGATCTACGACACCGAGTGGCACGTCACGGCCAGCGTCACGGTGGACTCCACCAAGGGCCAAGCCCAGGTCCGGTTCTCCGACTCGAAGAACACCGAGGTGATCTCGGTGGTGCGGCAGGACGCCGGCCAGGTCATCGTCGGATACGAGGTGTCGTAGCCGCCTCAGGCCTTGCCGAAGACCAGGAGGAACTCGAGCAGGCCGTTATCCTGCGTGGTCACGAAGCCCCCCAGGCTCGGGTTCTGGATGTTGTAGTCGGAGAACAGGACCGGGATGTGCCCGACCACCTCGATCTGCGTGCCCCCGTCCTTGGCGGTGCCGCGCTCGGCGGTCAGGGTGAACGTCACCGCGCGGGTGGTGCCGTGCAGCATCAGCTTCCCGTCCGCGGTGTAGCTCTTGATCACGCCGGAAGCGGGCAACGGCGCCAGGTCGATCGGGTGAGTCAGCGTGAAGGTCCCGGTGGGGTACTGCGCCACGTCCATGATCCGGCTGTCGAACTGCGCGTCCCGCTGGCTCTTGTCGCTGTGCACGGTGTCCATCGGGACGCTGAAGGTGGCGGCCGTGGCGGTGGTGCCGACGATGGTGAGGTGCCCGGTAACCGAGGTGGTGCGGCCGACGGCGGTGGTGTTCTGGCCGAGCAGCACCTCGTTGACGCGGTAGCCGACGACGGAACCTGAGCCGACACTGTACGGGCCGGCCAGCGCCGCGCTAGCCGCGGTGCCCGCCGTCGCGGTGCCGCTGGCGGTGGTGCCGCTGGCGGTGGTGCCGCCGGACGAGGAAGACGCGGAACTGCTGGTCGTCGGCAGCGACAACGCGGCCGGCGTGCTGACGTTGAAGAAGTGGATGTAGACGAACGGCCCGCCGACCCCCAGGACGACGAGAACGACGATGGCTCCGATGAGCCATCTCAGCCAGTGACGCGGCCTCGTGAATGGCATAGCGTTAGCTTTCTGAAGGTGATGACATCAAGGCCCTTGATTTCAGGCCGCCCGCCGATTGTCTCCCCTGACCTTCTCAGTATGCTCTCAGCAGCCTCAGGATCCGCGGAATCCAGGCCCCATGACGACCCGGCCGCTATGACGACCCGGCCGCTATGACGACCCGGCCGCTATGACGACCCGGCCGCTATGACGACCCGGCCGCTATGACTACACTCCGGTCCCAATGATCCTTATCGTGGCCGGCGTGTCCGGCAGCGGCAAGACGACGGTGGGAGCCATGCTCGCCGGGCGGCTGGGCTGGCGGTTCGCCGACGCGGATGAATTCCATCCCGCCGCGAACATCGAGAAGATGCGGGCCGGAACTCCGCTGACCGACGACGATCGCTGGCCATGGCTACGGGCTATCGGGGCCTGGATGGACGAGCGCATCGCCCGGAACGAATCGGTCGTCATCACCTGCTCGGCCCTCAAGCGCTCCTACCGGGACATGCTGCTGCGCGGCCGCCCGCAGGCCCTGATGGTCTTCCTGGCCGCGGACCGCCAGGTGCTCGCCCGGCGGCTCGCCGCCAGGCATGGTCACTTCTTCCCCCAACAGCTCCTCGGGACCCAGTTTGAGGACCTGGAGCCGCCCCGGCCCGGCGAGCACGTGGTCACCATCGTCCCAGCTGGCGACCCAGGCGATACCGTCGCATCGATCATCGCGGTACTGTTTGCTGGGGAGAAGGGGCTGTTTGCTGGGGAGAAGGGGCCGGGCCAGGATGCCGCGGCGGGCGCCTCCACCCCACCTAGCGCCTCCGACGCAGCTGGCGGTGATCATGAAGCTGAAGCTTGACCTGCACGACATTTACAACCGGGGACAGGACATCGACCGGGCGCTGCAGGCGATCATCGACGAGGCCGTGGCGAAGAAGGCACCGCTGGTCGAGATTATTCCGGGCAAGGGTTCCGGCCAGCTCAAGAAGCACGTACTGAAGTTCCTTGAGCAAAAAGAGATCAAAGCGAAGTATCACCGGGTGGAGAAGGACTCGAAGAACTTCGGCCGCGTGTTCATACATTTTCGCTGGTAGACAAGACATCCTCGGGCGGCGCCGCCGTCCGGCCCGCTTTTGCCTGCCCGCTTTCCCTGACGCGCGCGTCGGCCTGCGGCGGGTAACGTGCCGCACCTAGGGAAACATTCGATGCAGACTCTGAAAGAGCAGCCGGATCCCGCAATAATGACAGCCTTCAGCTATACATCCGACCGAGACAAAGGAGGCGTGTCATGCGGTTCAATCTCTTGACTCGCCGGATCATGGCCCTGGCGCTTGGCCCGGCTCTCGCCGTGGCGGTGGCGGCCTGTAGCAGCAGTTCCAGCACGTCCGCGACGACGTCGCCGTCGAGTTCTGCGGCCTCAGCTCCGGTCGGCAGTCCGTCCGCGGTGGCCAGCTCAAGCAGTTCCGGCGCGGTGGCGGAGATCACCGCGAACTGGGAGAAATTCTTCAGCTCGAGCACCACGGCCTCGCAGAAGGCCGCCCTGCTGCAGAACGGGAGCACGTTCGCCTCGGCCATCAGCGACTTCGCCAAACTGCCCCTCGCCAGCGGGATCGGGGCCAAGGTCACCAAGGTGGTGCTGAACTCCTCGACCAAGGCCACCGTGACCTACAACATCACGTCAGGCGGAACGAGCCTGCTGTCCGGCCAGAGCGGCACGTCGGTGTACCAGGACGGCAGCTGGAAGGTCGGCGACGGCAGCCTCTGCGGCCTGTTCAAGCTGATACCAGGTGGTTCGGTGCCATCCGCGTGCGGTTGATCCGGCTGACGAGGGTCGCCAGGATTGGCTAGCCAGGCGGAGGCGGTCTCCGGTGACCGGCCCGGCGTCGTACCGCGAGGCGGCCAGGGGCTCGCGCTCGCGACGCTGTGCACGCTGCTGTTCCTGACGTTTCTGGACAACACGGTGGTCAGCGTCGCGCTCGGCGACCTGCAGACCAGCCTGAAGGCGAACGTTACCGACCTGCAGTGGGTGGTCGGGGCCTACGCGCTCACCTTCGCCAGCATCATGCTGGCCTGCGGGATGATCGGGGACGAGCTCGGCCGCAAGAAGGTCATGCTGGCTGGGGCCGGCGTGTTCTGCGCCGGCTCGGTCCTGTGCGCGCTGGCCCCGAACGTCGGAGTGCTCATCGCCGGACGCGCGGTGATGGGCCTGGGCGCGGCCGCGAGCGAGCCGGGCACCCTATCGATGCTGCGTCAGCTGTACCCGAACGCCAGGGCCCGGAGCCGGGCGATCGGAGTATGGGCCGGGACGTCCGGGTTCGCGCTCGCCGCGGGCCCGGTCATCGGGGGCGTGATCGTGGGCGCCTGGAACTGGCGTGGCATCTTCTGGTTCAACCTGGTGTTCGGGCTAGCGGCCTTGATCGTCGCGGCGATCATCTTGCCGGAGAGCGCGAACGCCGAGCCAGCCCGGGTCGATATCCCGGGTACGCTGCTCGGCGCGGGCGCGCTCGGCGCCCTGGTCTTCGCGATCATCGACGCGGAGTCGGCAGGCTTCGGCGCGGCCGCCGTGATTATCTTGCTGGGTGCGAGCGCGGTGTTGTTCGCGGCGTTCGGCTGGTGGGAGCACCGCGCTCCGTATCCGCTGCTTGACCTGCGCTTCCTGCGCATACCCGAGTTCGCCACCGCCCTCGTCACCGCGTTCGCCACCTACTTCGCCACCTTCGCTATCTTCTTCTTCACCGCGTTGTACCTGGTCGAGGTCGTCGGCGCGTCCGGCTACCGGCTGGCGGCCGTGTTCTTGCCGATGACCATCTTGATGATCGCGGCCTCGGTGCTCGCGGGACGCTGGACGGCCCGGGCCGGGCCGCGCTGGTCGATCACGATCGGCTGCCTGCTCTTCGCCACCGGCCTGTTTCTCGCGGACGGCTTCCTCTCCCCGCACCCGGACTACGGGCCGCTGATGGTGGCCCTGGGACTGGCCGGGATCGGCATCGGCACCACCGTGGTACCCATCACCTCCTCGGTGCTCGCGGCGGTGCCGCCCGAGCGATCGGGTATGGCCGCGTCCGCGACCAACACCAGCCGGGAAATCGGCGCCGTCACCGGCGTAGCGGTCCTCGGCTCGCTCGTCTACTCGCAGCTCCGGTCCAGCCTGGCCGGACAGATGACTCATCTCGGCATCCCGGCCGGCTTCCAGACGCTCGTCGCCAACGCCCTCGAGACCGGCCAGATCCCGAGGAACACCGTCGCCTACGCGGGCTACGGCAAGCTCGTCCAGGAGGTCATCGGCGCCGCGTACACCGCCTTCCACAACGGGTTGCACGCTGCGCTCTACCTGTCGGCCGGGCTGGTGCTCGCCGCCGGGCTGCTCGCCGCGATCACGCTGCGTTCACCACCAGTTGACACAGGGTCTTGACTTTTCTGCTCAATTGAGCGATCCAGGTATAGGACGGCAAAGGCGCACGGCCAACCCTCGACGGAAGAACGCAGCTAAGCGAGGCTGACCATGGTCTGTTATGCCCGGCCCGCGAGCAGGTTCGCAGCCTTCCTGATCGTCGCCTTGCTCGTGTTCGGCCGCCCAGTCAGTCATTTCCTCGACACCGCGGCCATCCTGGTCGCGGCGCTGGCGGCTACCGGCGGCGCGGCCATCGCCGCGGCGCTGGTTTTCGCCGCCTTCGCCTCGACCCGGCACCGGCGGGCCGCCGGCGGCGGCTGCGTGAACTGCCAGTTCCGCTGCCAGCACGCCATGACCTCCTCGCCGCGACGGCTCTGGCTGGTGACCACCGCCGACCGCCAAGAAGCTGGCCCAGCGCATCCTGCCCGCACGCCGTCATCGGGCCGCCCGGGACCTGTGCTGCTGCCCATACCGCCCATCCGGCCCGCCGGGCTCGCCGGGGCCGCGCCACGCTGGCCCGACCGCCCCCTTCTCCGCGCCCCCGGTCAGCAGGAGCGGGTCCGCTCGCCCGCGTAGCGCACTTTGGATGCCGCCTGGCAATCGTTAACCGCGAGGATGTAACGTTGACGTCGGGGTTAGGTCTGCTTTCGCAGGAAGCATCTATCGCAGGAAGCATCACGAGGAGCGCGCATGGCGGTTGACAACGTCCGGCCGGATGAGAATCCGGGCACTGCTGGCCGGGGCAAGAACTACAAGTGGATTGCCCTGTCCAACACCACGCTCGGCATCTTGATGGTCACGATCAACCAGTCCATCTTGCTGATCTCGCTGCCCGCGCTGTTCCGGGGCATCAAGCTCAATCCGCTGATACCCTCCAACACCTCCTATTTTCTGTGGATTTTCATGGGGTTCATCCTGGTCACCGCGGTGCTTGTGGTCAGCCTGGGACGGGTCGGCGATATCTACGGCCGGGTCCGCATGTACAACCTCGGCTTCGCAGTGTTCACGATCTTCTCGATCCTGCTGTCGGTGACCTGGCTCACCGGGCCGGCCGGAGCGCTGTGGATCATCATCATGCGGGTGTTCCAAGGCATCGGCGGGGCGTTCCTGTTCGCCAACTCCACCGCGATCCTGACCGACGCGTTCCCCCAGGACGAGCGGGGCAAGGCGATGGGGATCAACGGCGTCGCCGCGGTCGGCGGCTCCTTCCTCGGGCTGATCCTGGGCGGCGTGCTCGCCCCCATCGAGTGGCGGCTGGTGTTCCTGGTCTCGGTACCGTTCGGCTTGTTCGGCACGGTCTGGGCCTACCTCAAGCTGCGCGACAACGGGATCCGCATCCCGGCCAAGGTCGACTGGCTGGGCAACGTCCTTTTCGCGGTCGGGCTGATCGCGGTGCTCACCGGGATCGTGTATTCGCTGCTCCCCTACGGCGGGCACCCCACCGGGTGGACCAATCCCTACGTGCTGTCCGCCATCTTCGGCGGGATCGTGGTCCTCGTCGTGTTCGGCTGGGTGGAGACCAAGGTGCCTGCGCCGATGTTCCGGCTGGACCTGTTCAAGATCCGCGCGTTCACCGCCGGGAACATCGCCGGCATGCTGGGTGCGCTGGGCCGGGGCGGCATGCAGTTCATGCTGATCATCTGGCTGCAGGGCATCTGGCTGCCGCAGCACGGTTACAGCTTCGCCCGCACCCCGCTGTGGGCCGGCATCTACATGGTCCCGCTCACCATCGGCTTCCTGCTGCTCGGCCCGATCTCCGGGATCCTGTCCGACCGCTACGGAGCCAGGCTCTTCGCCACGGCCGGCCTGATCGTCTCCGGAGCAGCGTTCCTGCTGCTCGAACTGCTCCCGATCAACTTCAGCTACATCTGGTTCGCCCTGCTGATTTTCATGTTCGCGGTCGGCATGGGGCTGTTCTTCTCCCCCAACCAGGCATCGGTCATGAACAGCCTCCCGCCGGACCAGCGGGGCGCGGGTGCGGGGATGCTCAACACCTTCCAGAACTCGGCCACCGTACTGTCGATGGGCCTGTTCTTTACCATCGTCACCCTCGGGCTCGCCTCGCGGCTGCCCAGCCACCTGTACAAGGGGCTGGTCGCCGCGGGGGTCTCTCCCAGCGCCGCCCACCTGGTGGCCAACGAGCCGCCGATCGGCAGCCTGTTCTCGGCCTTCCTCGGAGAAAACCCGATCGCAGAACTCCTCGGCCCCACCGGTGCGCTCAGCAAATTGTCGCCCAGCCAGGCCGCCTACATCACCGGCCGGTCGTTCTTCCCGAAGCTGATCGAGGCGCCGTTCGCGGCCGGCCTGCACCTGGCGTTCACGTTCGCCGCCATCGCCACGGCCATCGCCGTGGTGGCCTCCGCCCTCCGCGGCCGCCGCTACATGCACCGGCCGACCGAACCGCTGGCCGAGGAAATGGCCGAAGGCGCCGCAGAGGCTGCCGGGCTGGTGGGACTGGACGAGACCGCCGCGCTGCCGGGCGGTAACAGGAACGGAAACGGGGCCGTCCGCAGGTCAGGGAACGGCGTGCGCGCCGCCTCGGCGAGTTCCGGCCCGGACACCGAGTTCGGCGCCTCCGCCAAGAACGCCTGATGAGGTCGAGAGCGACTTCCGGTACCGCCGAACCAGCGGCAAGCGAGCCGCCGACCGTGCAGGACGGGGCGGAACACGGGCAGCTTCTCGGCATCGGAGCCGCCGCCGCCCAAGCCGGAGTGTCAGAGCGGGCGCTGCGCTATTACCAGCAGCTCGGCCTGATCACTCCCTGCGCATGCACCCCAGGCGGGATGCGCCGCTACTCCGAGGACGACCTGGCCCGGGTGGCGCGCATCCGTCAGCTGCAGGTCCTGCTCGGCCTCAACCTCGACGAGATCGCCGTCGTCCTGCGCAACGAAGACCGGATGGCCCAGATCAAGCGCACCTACCTGCACGAGCACACCAGCGACGCCGAGCGCCGTGACCTCGTCCGCGAGAGCCTGCAACTGCAGCACGACCTGCGGGCGACAGTGGAAGCCAAGCGGGTCGCGATCGAAGGTTTCCTGGCCGACCTGGACGCCCGCATCGCCCGGTCGAGCGACCTGCTGGCGCAAATGACGACCCCGACCCGGTGACTGTCAACCCACACTGTCCTGGTCTTCGACGAGCTCTGACCCGGCCGAGCTGGCCACGGTCGCGCCGCCAGAAGGACCGGACCTGCCCCCCATCCGGTGCCCGTCGAAGATGCGCCAGCACGCTCCCCCGGCTCGTTTGGCCTCATACATGGCGAGATCGGCGCGGGCCAGCAGGCCCGGGAGATCACCACTGCCGACAGATTCCGCGACACCGACACTGACCGTGAAACTGACCGGCATCCCACCGCTGCTGGTCACCCGGGCCGGCGGTCCGGTCAGCCGGGCCGCGAGCTGAGCCGCTCGCAGGCTGGTGGTCCCCGGAATCATGATGATGAACTCATCGCCGCCGTAGCGGCCGGCGATATCGTCCGGCCGCACCTGCTCGCGGCAGGACCGGGCCAGATCGGCGAGCACCTGGTCGCCGGTGGCATGACCGTACAGGTCATTGATCTGCTTGAAGTGATCGACGTCGATCATCAGCGCGACGAGAGGCTGGCCCAACCGCTGCGTCTGGGCGAAGGCGCCGTCGGCCAGATCCATGAAATGGCGCCTGTTGTACAGACCGGTCATCTCGTCCATCGAAGCGAGTTCCCGGTAACGGCTCGCCAGACGTCCGTTGTCCCGCAAGGCGGCGAACTGGCGCAGGCTGACCAGGACCGTCAGCACGAGCGCGCCGAGGAGGACGGCGCCCAGCGGATTGAAGGCGACGTTCTCCAGGCCCACCACCATAAGCAGCAGGTAGCTGCCCGCGACAGCCAGATAGGGCAGGACGCTGGGACGCGCGGCAGCATCCCGTGCCGGGGTGGCGAAATGTTCCCGGGGCTCGGCGCGTAGCTGGCAACTGGCCGCGATCCACATGATCGCCAGCGCCACGTACCACAGGGAGTCGACGGGGTCCCCGCCGAGATAGGTCGAGTGGACCGTGATGTAGTCATAGCTGACATCGGCCGCGATGAACACGATCAGGCCGGTCGCGAAGATCCTCAGGGATGCGAGGCTTGAGCGCGGTGCGCCTCGCCACAGCAGCGACAGCACCCCGAACAAGAGCAGCAGGTCGCCGACGGGATAGGCAAAGGTCACCAGGTCGGCCAGGTCGAAGGGGCCGGCCAACGCGATGGCCGGACCGAGCGCCACGTACCAGATGAACGTCGCTCCGCCGACGAAGACCGTCCCCATGTCGAGCAGGAGGCGAATTCGCTCGGACCGCGTGCTGCGGCGGGAGGGGAAGGAGCGCAGGCCGGCGAAGGCGACGACGTAGAAGCTCAGGTATGCGGCGTCGGCCCAGGTGGGATAGGCCCTCTCGTGGAGTACGTTCTCGTAGATGAACTGCAGCCCGTCGCCCAGCAGGAACAGCCAGAGCGCAACAGAAAGCAGGCGCCACGCGCGGCAGGTCGGCCGGCCGAGATCCTGGCGCAACGACACCCGCCAAGCGCAGATGGCCGCGGCCGAGTTCACTGGGAAGTACGCCAGGTCTCCGATCAGCGCCTGATGCCGATGACCGCCCCAGCGGAACAACTGCCAGAGTCCGTACCCGACCAGCATCGTCAGCACGGCGGTAAGCGTCGCGGCCCCGGCCTGGTCCACGGCGCGCCGGCCGGCCCGCATCAGACCTCGACGGGCCCCGCCCACCTGGCTGCCGGCGCCGTCCGGTGCGGCCGCTTCAGTCACTGACGGCGCGATCTGGCTCTCCCGCACGCCTCGTCGCAGCGCAAGCTGGTCCTGCTCGCGCAGCCAGTCCGCAAAATCACCGGCTGACATAGGCCGCCCGAAGAGAAAGCCCTGGGCCAGGTCGCACCCGAGGGCATGCAGCTCGGACCGGACGGCCTCGGATTCGACCCCTTCGGCGACGACCTTGACCCCGAGCTGGTGGGCGAGGTCGATGGTGGTCCGCACGATCATCCGGAAGCTCGCGATCGTGGCCATCGGCTTCACCAGGGACATGTCGAGCTTGAGCTCATCAATGGGCCAGCCGCCGAGGCTCTCCAGCGAGGCGAAACCGGTGCCGAAATCGTCGAGGGCGACCCGCACGCCGACCTCGGCGAGCTGAGCGAAGAAGGTTTCGCTCACCGCCGCGGTCCCGGTCTGCTCACTCACCTCAAGGGTAAGCATGCAGCCGGGCACGCGCTCGCTCCGCAGCAACTCGACGATGACAGCGGGAAATTCAGGGTCGATCGCGCAATCGGGCCCGACATTGACCGACACCGGGATGCTCCATCCAGCGGTGGCCCAGATCCGTTGCTGGGCGAGGGACAACCTCAGCATCAGACGGGTGAGTTCCCCCATCAGTCCCAGTTGCTCGGCGCATCGGGCGAACACCGCGGGCGGCAGGGTACCCAGTTCGGGGTGCTCCCATCGCGCGAGGCATTCCGCCGCCGCTACCCGGCCCGACGACAACTCGACCTCGGGCTGGAAGTGGGCCACGAGCTGCCCGCTCGCCAGGGCATGCGGAAATTCCGCCAGCAGCCTCGCCGCCACCTCTTCGGTTTCGACCGCCATCGCCGCCGCTCTCCTCGATGAAACTAAAACTCCCACTTATACAAATAGTAGTCACACGTTCACAATTTGTTAGAAAGCCGTCTGGTCTGACGGTCCCGCGCTCAGAGGCCGAGGCTCATCACACGCTGAGGCTAGATGGTGAAGCCGATGGCATGCAGCTGTTCGCGACCGCTGTCGGTGATGTCGGCCGGCCGCCAGGCTGGTATCCACTGCCAGTCGACTTCAAACCCGTCGAGGTCACCAAGTGAGGCGAGTTCGGTGCGGATCTGGTCCTCCATGACGCCGGTGAGGGGGCAGGCCGCCGACGTGAGGGTCATGGTGATGACGGCAGTTCGCTCCTGGATGTTCACGGCCCGGACGAATCCGAGGTCGACGATGTTCACGCCTAGGTCGGGGTCGATCACTTCCGAGAGCGCCTCGCGCACGGCGGCGGCGCGTGCGCCGTCCGATCCGGCGGGACCATCGGGCGCCAGAGCGGGATCAGGCGGCCGGGGTCCAGGCGGCACGGGTCCGGGCGGCCGGGGTCCGGGCGGCGGGAGCATGTCAGGGCGGATAGTGGCGTGGAGGCCAGCTGGCTGCAGGATGATCCGCACGCAGCAGGTCGGGCTGTGGATCCAGTCCGCGACGCCGTGGGCCTTGCGGCGCACCCGGATAATGTCCTCCGCCGCCTGCACGCTGCCGCCAGCGACGACAAGCAGCTCCGGATCGAGGCCCGCGCCTTCGGCTTGGACGATGGCGCGGTCGAGCAGCCGGGCGATCGGTTCGCAGGTGCGGCCGGGGCCGAAGCGCAGCCGGGCGCGGGCGGAGATAACGGGCCGGCCGGTGATAGCGCCGAGCGCGGTCCGGCCGTCACTCTCCGCGATCCGTAGTTGCGGTTCGTCAACGTGCCATTCGGCGGCGAGCGTCAACGGCCGATGTCCACGTAGATCGTGCCGTCGTCATCGACCCGGCAGCCGAAGCTCTTCAGCTGCACGTCATCCGGGTTGATGCCACAGCCGGTGGTGGCGTTGAACTCCCACAGGTGCTTGGCGCAGGTCAGCGTGTCCCCGTCTAGATCACCCTCGTCCAAGGCCGACGCCTGATGGGGGCACCGGTTGGAGTAGGCGCGGACATGACCGTCGATGTTGACCAGCAGCACGGCTTCGCCGTCGACCAGCACGGCGGTCATGTCGCCTTCCCAGAGGTCATCGAGGTTGATCGTTTCCCGCCACGGCGCGGTCATCGCGATCTCCACGTTTCAGCTGGCCTGCGTCGTTCCGTTATGGGCGCCATCGAACAGCCCGGCGAGATACCGCTCCCGTGCCGCCCTGGCGTGCGCAGCGACGTCAGCCGCCGGCCCGTGGCTCCCCGGTGCGGTTTCCAGGATCGTCCCGAGTCCCAGCGCCGCGTCATCGGCCCACGCCGACCAGCGGTCGATCCACTTGGCGAACACGGCGCGGTTCTCCGGGCGCTGGCTCACGGCAAAGTCGGCCAGGGCCCGGCTCCACCGGCCGCGGCGCCTGGAGTCCTCAGCCAGGAATGAGGTAAGCAGCCAGGTCAGGTCATCGGAATTGCTCTTGGCGACCTGACCGAGCTGGGTCAGCAGGACATCGTCGAGGGTCGGGGAGAGGACGAGGTTGAGGGCGGTGAACGCCTCCCCCCAGTCGTAGCTGATCAGTGCGTACTCGATCGCCTTGCGGGCGGGCTGCCAGCCGTCGTGCCCTTCCCACAGCGACCGCTCCGCCGAGCCGATGCCCGAATCCGGACGGGCGATCTGCAGTTCCCTGGTCCGGTAGGCGATGGTGGTCACGCGGCGGAGGAAATCCGCGGTGGCGAAGCCGGCCGCGTTGGTGACGTAGGAACTGGGCGCCATGTAGCCGATGTAGGCCTCCACCTGCTGAAAGCCGTGGCACAGATAGCGCGATGGGGTGAGCAGCCGGCTGAGCAGCGTTACTGATCCTGCGGCCAGGCTGGCATCGGCCTCTGCTTCGGCGTGGGCCTCGAGCGCACCCTGCACCTTCACCTCCGCGTCGGACTGCAGGTTGACGTAAGCCTTGTAGGTCAGTGCGTCCGGGTCGCGGTAGGCGTCCCAGTTATCCGCCTGCAGCGGCGAATTGTCCCGGTAGGTGAGGAACCACAGGTTGGCCGCCGAGGACGGATTCTGCTCGAAGGCCGAGGACCGGTTCTGTCGCGTGGTCCAGTTCTGTGCATGGGTGACGATCTCGTACTCACTGGGCATCTTGCGCACGTCACCGAACGAACTGAAGGTGCGGCGCGGGCGGAGCTTGCGTGCGGGCGTCTCGGTCATGCTGTCACCGCCTTGTCCCGGGCCTGGGCTTTTCCAAGAGCCACGCTCTGCCAGGTGATGGCGTCGCTGGTGTTGATCACCCGGCCGCTGAACGCGGACATGATCCCGCCGAAGGACCTGATCTCGTAGTCCGCGCCGAGATAACGGCGCAGCGTCTGCTGGGTCACCGTGATTTCGTCCTCGCCTTGCACCCGGACGTAGGCACCGCGGTCGATGACCTCGATCTCGGTGTCCGGGTTGTCGTCCTCGATCGCGGCGATGATCTGCTCGACCTCGTCGCCCATCCGCAGCACCGGGCCCACCGGGTTCTTCATGACCGCTCCGGGATGTCGTACTCGACCGTGACGTGATCGAGCGGCTTGATTCCCGCGGCGGCGACCGTCAGGTCGCCCGGCAGCCGTTCGCCTTGATAGATGACGATCTTGTCGTACGGCAACGCCCGGACGCGCTTGCCCTCGACGTGATGGGCCACCGCGGCGGCCACCTCGGCCATCGTGTTCGCGGTGGTGACCGGGACGAGGATCTGCACGAAGTCGGTGGCGAAGATGGCGCTGAGCGGGACCAGTTCCGGCGCGCGGTCCTCGGCGCCACGTTCCGCCGTCATGACTGCGCCGTCCCGGCCGAGGCGGGCGCGGCGATGCCCTCGGCGGGCCGGCCGGCGTAGTCCTTGGTCCAGGCCTCGTAGTCCGGGTCGTCGCCCATCACGTCCGGGGTCAGGCCCATGTAGCCGAGGATCCCGCCGACGTCCATCGGCTGGATCTGCCCGGCCAGGAACCGGTCGATCAGCGTCTCGTGGTTGACGTTGTCCCGGTCCTTCCAGAAGATCTGCCGACAGGCGTTGGTGCAGAAGTGGTAGATCCGGCCGTCGTAGGTGAGCTGGATGTCCCTGACCCGCCAGGTCCCGTCGCGGGACTGGGTGGCGTTACAGGCGGGCAGGTGACAGGTGCTGCACAGCCACGGCAGCGTCTCCGGCAGCGTCGCCTCCATGTTGTTGGCGTTGACGTTGTCGATGATCACGTCCCACTTATCGCCGTAGACCTTCTCCCAGTTGGGGTACTTCTCCACCAGCCACGCGCGCTCGTCCGGGCTGACCGCCGCCATCGGACGCCACCACAGCGTGGGCCGCCAGAACCACAGGCCCATGTGCAGCCCGTGGTGCCAGATGTCCAGGCCGCGCATGAACTCGTCCCAGTACCACGGCTTCTTCAGCCCGTAGTCCTCGATGGTGTGGATGAACTGGTCGATGATCCACTCCTCCATGAACTCCCGGTAGGACTGCTTGCGGTGCTCCAGCGGGGTGTAGTAGTCCATCGCGGGCCCGGTGAGGGCGGCGAACGCGCGGGCCGAACCCCAGAAGGCCTTGTCGACCACCCACTGGGCCCGGACCGGGTCGTGCTCGACCAGGATCTCCAGCGTCGGGCCGCCTTGCTGGGAGTGCCGCGCCTCGTCGGTCTGGATCGAGGAGATCATGTTGGCGAAGTTGACGTCGCCGGACGCCAGCGCGTCCGCGGCCAGCGCCACGAACTGCAGGTTCGTGAACCCGGTCTCGAAGGTGAGCGGAAGCTCGATGGCGATGTCCACCACGTTGGAGGAGATCATCATGGCGTCGAACAGGTTGCGCAGCGAGATCGCCACCCAGTCGTTGGTGTGGAACGTCTTCTGCGTCCAGTCGTACTGCGGGTCCTTGCCGATGAACTCATGCCCGAAGAACGTGGTGATCGCGGCGTGCCGCAGCTCGTCAAGCGCACCGAAGGTGGCCATGTTCCGCCACGATCCGTTCAGCCCGAACCTGGCCATCTTCAGCTCGGCCAGCACCGCGGCGTACTCGACCAGGGCGACGCCGCCGAAGTGCATCTTGGTGGCGGACTTCCAGCCCTCGGTCAGGCTGTCGAACGCCGACGAGCGCTGCAGCGCGGCCTTGACCGCGTACGCGGCCGACTCCTTCTCCCGCTGGGTCGCGACGTACTCCGGGTAGCTGACCTTGTAGCTCTCCTCCCACGCCAGCCAGGCCTCGCGGGGAACCTTGCCGGTGCCGCTGAGCCATTCGGGGAAGACGGCGTCGTCGTCGACGTAGCGGTAGGACCAGTCCAC
>Ga0302184_10001429_pt1 | contig 15440 bp, 22 predicted proteins | sample I_Palsa_N3_3_FD_200233 | JGI IMG/M metagenome (GOLD analysis project Ga0302184, IMG submission 200233) | Peat permafrost microbial communities from Stordalen Mire near Abisko, Sweden - I_Palsa_N3_3 | ecosystem: Environmental > Terrestrial > Soil > Palsa > Peat permafrost | place: Sweden...
CCATGGTGAGGTAAGACTCGTCGGCCTGCCGGATCATGACCACAAGCTGCTCGGTCAGATCCCCGAGCTCGTCAACCAGCTCGGCCGCGAGCCGGGCCACGACAGGGTGACCTGTCGGCCCGGTGGTGGCGCGGCGCATGGCCTGAACAGTAGCGGCAGCGCCGCGAAGTGACCAGGTTCGCAGGATGCCCGGGTGCACTCAGCCGCCGGTGCACAACGTGGCCTCATGACTTCTGTACCCGCGCACAGTGCATTCCAGGCTGCGCGGCATGCATACTCCGGCTTTTACGGCGACCGGTACGCCCCGGGTCCGCGCCACGGCGGCCCGAGCCTCCCATTACGCCCGATCCGCAGCGTCCATCCTTTAGCGAGGAGCGAAAGTGAGCATGAAAGCCAGCAACCCGGCCGGTTCCAGCGACGGCTGGCGCGCCGGTGCGCCGCGGCGGCCCGGCTTGCCGAGGCGGCAGTTCCTCGCCAGTGCGGGAGCGGCCGGCGCGGCCGTTTTCGCCGCCCGTGCCGCCGGCCTGGGCACGCCGGAAGCGCTGGCGGCCACGCGGACCAGCGCGTCCCGGCGCAGCGGCGTGGCCACGGGCATGCCAAGCCTGCCCGAGGTGTGGAGCTGGGAGCAGCAGCTTGTCCGGTTCGGGACCAGATACACGGGCAGCAGCGGGCACGTGGCCTATGTGGACTGGCTCACCGGGCAGTTCTCCGCGATCCCCGGGTTCAGCATGCAGACCGACCGGCTCACCTTCAACCGCTGGCTGGCCCGCGACTTCGCCCTGACGGTGAGCGTTCCCGCGACCGTGGGCAGGTCGGGCCCGGTCCCGCTGACCTACTACTACCCCTACTCCGGGCAGACGCCGCCCGGCGGGGTGACCGGTGATCTCATCGATCTTGGCGTCTACCTGCCCGCCAGCGGCCTCACCGAGGCGTTCTGGGCACCGGCCAGGGGCGGGATCGCCCTGGTGCGGGCCGCGCCGTCAGTGTTCTCGCTGGATGCGGGCCAGACGGCGATCGGCGGCTACGAGCCGGGCAAGACCTCCGCTCAGGCCGCCGAGGACTACACGGCCTACGCTGCCGCGCTGACCCATCCCCTCTGGCAGGGCATATTCGATCCGGTTCCGCTGCTCGACGCGAGGAACGCCGGGGTGCTCGGCGTGGTCGTTACCTGGACCGGGCTGCCCGACGACGAGGTGATCAACCAGTACAACCCGTTCACCACGGGTTATCCGGCGGCATCCGGCCTGCCGGCCCCTGGCGATCCGGGCTGCCCCGCGGTGTGGGTCGGCGACTCGACCGGCACCGAGCTGTCCGGGCTCGCGGCGAGCGGCCAGGCGAGCGCGACGCTCGTGCTCACCGCGGACATCACCGTCGGTGCGGCGACCGAGACGGTCTGGGGCTCGCTGAAAGGCACGGGGAACACCGGCGAGAACATCATCATCATCATCATCAACACCCACACCGACGGGCCGAACGCCACCGAGGAGAACGGCGGGCTCGGGCTCATCGCACGGGCCCAATACCTGGCGGGGCTTCCTTCGCGCAATCACGACATGTATTTCGCGCTGGTCACGGGGCATTTCCAGCTGCCGCAGTTTGGCGGGGAGATCCTGAACCTCGCCCATCCCGAGGCCGGCTACGGCGCCATCAGCAAGTGGATGCTCGATCACCCGGACATCTACCAGGCCGCCACGCTCGGCGTGACCGTCGAGCACCTCGGCGCCACGATGTGGACGAACGACCCCGTGACCGGGCAGTATGTGCCAACAGGCGGTTCCGAGTGGGGCACCACGTACACCATGCAGCGGGACATCCTCAGCCTGGTCAACGCCGAGCAGGACGCCTACCTCGCCGCGGTCGCCGCCGTCAACGCCAGCGGCTGGCCGGACTATCCCGTGGCCACCGTGCGGCCGGGAACCATCCCGCTCTACGTCGGCGACGGGTTCGTCGCTGTACGCGGCCGGGCTCGGCACCGTTTCGCTGTGCCCGGCCCCCACCTACCTGCTGCAGGCAGGGGATGCGCAGCAGCCGCAGCTGCTGGACCTCGACAAGCTTGACCAGCGCCTGATGTACGGCCAGATCCTGGCCTGCGCCCAGACCATCGGTGCGCTCGACGCGGTCCCGGCATCCGCCCTGTAGGCCGATGCGCCCGAGCCGGGCGCGCCACCGGGGGCGGCAAGACGATCGAGATGATCGCCCGGCTCGGTGATGGGTCCCGGTGGTCCTGGGGAACTTTTGGTCGGATATCCCTGACCGGACTTCCGCAGCTGGTAGGCACTTCCAGGCTTGATCATCATGGTTTTGCCTGGTCAGGAAGGTGAGCGGGGCTGGAAACGCGTAGCTCTGTAGGCACACATCTCCCGGCGTGCCGCTCGGTCTGGCTTGGTGATCCTGTTTAGCTTGTAGGCGTGTGCTTGCAAGGGTTGCGGCGGAGGAACAAGGACGGCACCGTGGTGTCGTATCTGCAGCTGGCGCAGGATGAACGGCACCCGCGCACCGGCAGCCCGGTCGCCAAGGTGATCCGCAACTTCGGCCGGGCTGACCCGGTGGACCGGGCCGCGCTAGCCCGCCTGGTCTCCTCGATCTGCCGGCCTGATAGGTGTGCAGGATCAGCCAGACGCCGTAGCCCAAGCTGACCCATTCCTCGTAGTAACCACGCTCGCCGTCCTCGTCGTACCAGGGATCATCGTCCCAGTCGTTCGCATCGTTCACACCTTCTGTTACGGCTTTGTCCGCAGACACACTGACGATTACTCAGCGATGAACGTTTCCGCAGTTCATGGGTGGTTTACCGAGGCGCATAGGTCATTAGCGAAAGCAACTATCCAGCGCTAGCAGCATCCCCCCACACCCCCTGGAGCGGCGTCCGGCCCGCGGCGATATCCCTGTTTTTCCCGCGAGAGTTTCAGTTCCTGACCTTCGCGGTGGCGCGTTTCCATAGTGCCCGAGTGATACCTCTTTGGCACGTGCCAAAGGCACAGCCCCCCGCACTCATGACGCCAATGACGTTCGGGGGCCGACCTTGGATCCATGCTCAGCGGCCTGGCGGCGGTGTATGCCCTGGCGCACCCGCGCAGTTCACGGCGAAGGAAACGCGGGAAGCACCGAAGGCGCGAGGGGCGGCATAGTTCGTAGTCAAAGGTACAAAAGTCGCCGCGCTCTGCCTTGTGGACCACTGCTGGGTGGTTAGGACGCTTCCACGTGGCCCCACCCGGACGCTGATCCGGACGTACTGGACTTTGCGCTCGCGCGCTGGGACCGCACGCTGCGTCTGTGCGTGATCAGGGTGTTTGAGTCGATGCCGACGTTCGTGCCGCCGCTGATGTGGTGGCTGGTTTCGCGCCGCTAGCCGATCCTTTTGCCTGCGGGGGGCGGCTCCGGCATCCGCGCCGTCCGCCCCCGTTCCGGCAAGCGAATAGGGCGTAAGGGCCCCTTACGCATATCTTGCTTCCGGTCATCGGGGGCCGCCATGCCGCCATACCACCGATCAGGGCCCGCGCCGGGCGGCCCGAACCGGCCCGGGTCACCTTGCGCCAGCATCCTTAAAGTGCTCAACTCATTACAGAGAGTGATACTGCTTCGCTATTCCTGGCTACTAAATCGTTACGGCCAATAACACAGAGTAATTGAAGCGCTTATCAAAGTAACGTGATGGTTGCGAAATAGTTCCCTACCTTTTGCCCAACCTAGCTGCGGAGACCCTTTGGGTTACGGCAATCGTGCATAATCGCTCACTCTGCATAGCAAGCGATGTCCGATATGTCCAAATGCCTGTCCCCAGAACGTCTGCCAAGATGAGGGGTAGAAACATATCGGGGCACGCCAACGTGCGTGCAGTCGGCCTAAGGCTGTGTCTGGCAAACCGCCAGGGAAAAGAGCGGGTTTGCCCGAGGGGGGCCACGTGCAAGGCGTTAATCAGAAGACCGCTGGAGGCTGGGTCTTTAGTCACCGGGAAATGGCACTCAACTGGCCATTCAAAAGCAGCGCAAACATTACATGTCACATATTTAGCGCACCCGCCGATCACCTTTGCCTGTCGCCTATGCAACACGTCGCCGCCGCCAACGAGGTCGCCGCCGCCACCCGCGCCGAGACCCTCGCCGGCACCGGCAAGGTGCCTGGTGAGCGTGGCAGCGGCTGGACGGTGCGGGTGCGGCCGCGGGTGGGGCCCCTGGCGGCCGCCGGTGCGGGCCGATGGGGGCAGCTGGCCTGCGTTTCCCGGGCCCGGGTGCTGACCCAGGCCCGGGAAACGCGGGCCGCGTTGCGGGCCCCGGCCCGGCGCCGGGCGGTGCCGTGATGGCCGCGCTGCGGGCCGTGGCCCGGGCGGCCGCCGTTGCGGTGCCGGCCGCGCAGCTGGCCCGCCTCGGCTTCCCGGCGCTAATCGGGGCCTTCGGGCTGGCGGTGCTGATCCTGGCCGTAGCGTGCTGGGTGCTGGCCAGCGACGCGCGGTGCGAGCGAGCGGCGAAAGTGCTGGGAGCCTGCCACGCCGCGCCCGCCGCAGTAGCCCCCGCCCCGGTCCCGGCACGGGCGCGCTGGTGGCGGCGGCGGGCCGGGTAGCGGCGGAAATACGTCTCAGTCGAATACGTCACCCCTGCGAGTCCGCCGCGGGCGGTTCCGGATCGGCGCGCCCGCCGTCACGAAACTCTGCAGTAGCGGGTCATCGCGGGCTGGTGGCGGTCTCGGGCAGAAGCTGATCCGGTTGGGCTTGCTCACGCCGGGCCGGGTGCCTGGACCTAAGCAGCAGAGCGCGCGCACGTCACCCGCTACGAGGCGAAAGATGCATCACCATGAGCAGTTCCCAGCCCGGCCAGCCTGTTTCCGCGGGCCGGCCGCCGGCTCGGCCGCGCCACGATTCCGCCGGGCTGCTTAACCTTCTGAACGGCGCGCTCGCCGGCGTGGGCGGCGTCTACCTGGCCACCCATTCGGTCGTGGTCACGATCATCGCCGGCGTGGTGGCCATGGCGCTCGCGTCCTTGGCGGTCACCCGCCCGCGGTAGCCGATACCTGACAGGAAGGTGAATCACGCCTGGCAGCAAAAAAATCCGGGCTGTCACCTCACGCCCGGGGCCGTCCCCGGGCCACGTTGTTCTGGGTGCTAGCGGATCTCGTATGTTCCGTCCAGCCGGGCGCGGCCGATGGCGTGGCCTGCGGTGGCGGCGATCACCTCATTGAGAGTGAAGCTGGCTGGCAGGCTGGGGGCCTGGTCGAGGGCGAAGAGCTGGAAGACGTAGGTGTGGGGCCCGTGTGACCGTGGCGGCATGGGCCCGGCCCAGCCGCGGTGCCCGAGCGCGCCTTTCCCGTGCCGGATCCCCGGAATAGGGCTGGGGTTGGTGAGGACGTTCTCGGGGATGCCGTTGAGCGAGGGGTCGATGCCCAGCGTGAGCGCGTGGGTGGCTGGCTTCCCGAACGGGACGTCGGGGTCTGCACGATGAGAACGAGCTCAACGGTGCCGGCCGGCGGCTGCGTCCAGTTCAGGGCGGGTGAGATGTTCGCGCGGTCTCCTTCTACCTGTGAATCTGGCTACCTACCTGTGAATCTGGCTACCGTGGGTCTGGGGCTACGGTCGGCGGGCGGCGTGGTCAGGGCTGCCCGGCCTGCGGTCGAGGAACTCGATGATCTCGGCGCTGGTCGCGGTCTCGCCGAGCTTGGGGAAGACGCGTTCGAGGCTGTGCCGGTGGGAGTCGGGGTCGTGGTCGGCCATCGCGTCCGTGGCAAGCACGACGTCGTAGCCGTGGTCGTGGGCGGAGCGTGCGGTGGACTCGACGCCGGCACTGGTGGAGACGCCGGCGAGCACGACCTGGGTGACGCCGAGGTCGCGCAGCAGGGTGTCGAGGCCGGTGTCGTGGAAGGCGCTGCGGCGCCGCTTGGTGATCAGGTGGTCGCCCGGCTGCCGCTCGAGCTCGTCGATGATGTCCGCCCAGCCCGCGGGCAGCGTGCCGGCGCTGCCGGGCGTGCGGCCCTGCCGGGCCGACGTCGTAGCGACAGACTAGACGACACCTAACGATCTTTAATGGCGGGGGTTACTGAGTCTGGTCAGCTGGCGCGCGGTGCGGCATGCCGGAGTCATGAGGTACCCCGATGGCGGCGGGCTGACCGCGGCGGAGCGGGCCCGCCGGGAGCGGATGCGGCTGGCGGCGGCGGAGCTGATCGAGGCCGGGGCCAGCGACCGGGAGGTCGCCAGGCGGTTCCGGGTGTCGCGGATGTCGGCGAACCTGTGGCGGCGGGCCCTGGCGGTCGGGGGCCGAGATGACGGCGAGCGGATGCCGCTGGCCGAAGGGGACCCGGGCGGGGCTGAAGAAGTTCGGCGGGTCCGCCGTTCTGTACGATCTGGCTGGGTGTCATCTGTCGGAGGCGTGGATGATGAAGGCGGCAGTGATTGATTCGCTGGAGCGGGGTCCGCGCTTCGCCGACTTCGCCGAGCCGGTCGTAACCGGCGGGGAGACCCTGGTCGAGGTCACTGCGGCGGGCCTGCACCCGATCGTGCGGATGCTGGCTGGCGGGGAGCACCCTGGCAGTCAGGGCACGCTGCCCATGATCCCAGGTATCGACGGTGCGGGCCGCGCCCCGGACGGCACCCGGGTATATTTCGGCGGCGTCCGCGCCCCTTACGGCCCCATGGCCCAGCGCGCGGCGGCCGGGTTCGTGGTGCCACTGCCCGACGGCCTGGACGAGGTGACCGCCGCCGCCATCGTCAACCCCGGAGTCGGCGCCTGGCTGGCGCTGACCCGGCGGGCCGCGCTGCAGCCCGGTGAAACCGTGCTGGTGCTGGGCGCCACCGGCGTTTCTGGCCGTATCGCCGTGGCGCTGGCCGCGCGGATGGGCGCCGGCCGGGTGATCGCCGCCGGCCGCAACCAGGCCATCTTGGACCGGCTCGGCGCGACGGCCACGGTCACGCTCGGCGGCGCCGATGACCGGGCGGCCCTGGCTGAGGCGGCCGGCCCGGACGGCATCCACGTCATCATCGACTACCTGTGGGGCCAGCCCACCGAGGCGGCCATCGCGGCCATCACCAGGCGTGGCATGACTCATACCGTCCCGCGGGTTCGCCTGGTGGAGGTCGGGAGGATGGCCGGGCCTGTCATCTCCTTGTCCGCTGACGTGCTGCGCATCTCCGGGCTGGAGATCCTCGGCAGCACCATACCCTTCGCTGAGATTACCGGCGTGATACCAGGGTTCATGGCCATCGCAGCGGCCGGCGACCTGCCGATTGAGATCGACGAGGTGTCTCTCGGGGACGTCGAGCCGGCCTGGCGTCGCAGCGGCGGCCGACGGATCGTCTTCCGGCCCTGAACCGGCAATTGAGCAACCAGCGCTCATGACCGGTACCGAGGGCAGGAGCCCGCTGAAGGCGACCACCGGCCCGCCCCCGAGACGGCCATGGACAGTCGGCCGCATGCTGGCGAGGGCCGGGCCGGCATGGTCATGCCGCGGTTTCCGGAGTCGGCCGGCTGCGCAGCAGGGAGATGCTGGCAATGATGACGAACACGAGCCAGACCACGAAGCCGACAGTGCCGACCGCGACCCACGGGCCGCCGTTGACCAGGGCGACAGTGAAAACGGAGGCGGTAAGCAGGCAGGCCGCTCCGGGCCAGGCAGTCAGGGCCAGCCAGGAGGGGATGAGCCGCATTTCCGCCGCCGCCCGGCTGAGCCCGACGAGAGCGACCGCGATGGCGGCCATGTCCAGGCCGAACGCGGCGCCGTGCATCGCCCACAGGGCCTGCACCACGGCCGGGGAGGCGGCCAGGGATCCGGCCTTGGCGGTGAGGACGATCTCGGTGACGGTCACGACCCCGAACAGGGCGGCGATCGTGGCCGCGGCCAGCGCGCCCGTCCCTGCCCACCACCGGGTCCGTTCGGCCCTGGCCCGGGCCCAGAGCCCGGCGGCGAACGGGAACAGGGCGACCCCGAACGTGTTCAGGCCCAGCGGCACGAGCGCGGCGGCCCGATGGTGCAGGAAGTACTCCGTGACCTGGGCGGGCGAGGCGCCCTGGCCCGGGGCGCCGGCCCGGATGAGGTTATCCGCCACCAAGGTAGCGGCGAAGATCAGGCCTGCGGCCCCGGCCAGGCGGCCGGAGATGGCGGGTGCTTGCGGCTGGATTCGGCGCTGCTGGCCGATGGCGGTCTCCGTGCTCATGACTACTCCTTACTAGACTGGGAACCTGGTGAGTTGAACGGTTAGCTATTAAGGTGCGCCCCGCGGTAGCACCGGGCGCTGGCCTTATGCCCGGCAGGTCATGAACGGCTCGCTGCGGGTGCGGCGTCTACCTCGATCGGCGGGCCGACGATGCGGCCGTGGCCGGCCCAGATGGCCGCCAGCCGCTCCGGGTCCGGTGGTCCCTGCAACTCGGCGAAGTAGGCGGACTGCGCGGCGAAGAACTCCTCGATCCCGCCGGGCACGTTACACCCGACGAGGTGCACCGGGCTGCCGGAGACATTCGCGTAGGTGTGCGGGATCTGCCGGGGCAGCCAGGCGAAACAGCCCGGGCCCAGGTGTCGGCGTACGGGTCCACGTGCATAGCTGGGTACGGATGGACGTGCAGATGAAAGCTAGGCCCGGGTGATCGACATCAGCCACAACAGGTGGATGCGTATGGACCCGCGCATTGGAGCGGGACCGGGGGGAGTCACGGTCAGCTGGCCACAGGCTCAGCCACGCTTCTCGGTCTTGAATGTCGCTGGCGTGAAAGCTCTTCGCGCTCGCTGCCCATGACTCGCCGGATGTTCGTCTGGTCGCTCGACGCCTCTGCACGTTTGCCCGTACCTACCTCTGCACGTTAGGGAGTACGCCGACACCAGGTCGTGGCGTTCCTCGCCGACCTGGATCAGCAGGTGGCCTTCGACTACGTAGAAGCTCTCGTCGGTCTCGTAGTGGACGTGCAGCGGCGGACCCGTGGTCCGCGGCCCCAGCATCCCGTCAGCGACGGTGAGCAGGCCGCCGGTGTCGGCCGCTCCGGCCTTGATCACCGGGAAGCTGCCCGGGTGGCTGCGGGCCTGGCCTGCCGCCAGCACATACGGTGCTGCTCGCTCGTTCATGAGAACCCCTCAGAACATCCTTGACAGCTGTCAAGCAAAGGTTAGGCACTATGCTTGACAGGTGTCAAGAACCAGGGAGCGGATCCTCGCTACGGCGCGGGAGATCACCGAGAAGCAGGGCGCTTTCCCGTCCATGTCGGCGCTGGCCCGCGCGGTCGGCATCTCCCGGCAGGCGCTGTACCTGCATTTCCCCGACCGGACCGAGCTGCTGCTCGCCTACGTCGCGTACCACGACGACAGGGAGCAACTGGCGGCCGGCCTCGCCACGGTGCGCGATGCCCCCGACGCGGCGGGCCGGATCCGCGCCTGGGCTCACATGCAGACCTGGCACAACCTGCGGATCGCGGCAGTCGCCCGGGCACTTGACGCCACCAGGCACGACGACCAAGCCGCGGCCGCCGGGTGGGACGACAGGAGCGCCGACCGCATGCGCGACGCGACCGCGATCGTCGAGCGGCTGCGCGCGGAAGGGCGGCTCCACCCGTCCTGGGCAGACGACGAGGCGGCGGTCCTCCTTCGGGAGCTGACGTCGTTCCGGGTCTGGGACGACCTGGTGAACGACGCCCGGATCGCACCCGACCGGTACGTCGAGATCATCACGGCCGCGGCGCTCAGCACGCTCGGTGCCCCCGTCACCCAGCCGGCCAGCCCTGCGAACGCCGAGGGTGTGTCACCGGCCAGCTGAACCCGCCGATCTCCTGCCGGGCCAGGCCTCCCAGCACTCGGCCAGCTCGTCCAGCGCCGCTGAATGCCGGTCAGGCACTCCCGGAGGCACAGCCCACGTGCGCTGGCCTGAGCACGGACGAAATCCGTCTAGGTCTAGACCATCTTCAATAGTGGGAGTTACGAAGGTCGAGGCTGGTCTTGGCCAGGAAGCCGTCGAGGAGGCCGGCCCGGTACTGCATCCGCCTGAGCCGGGTCTCCAGCGCGGTCAGCTGGCCGATGTTGTGCTTGGTGAGGTTGGCCAGGGATCTCTTCAAACTCGACCACACGCCCTCGACCGGATTCAGCTCGGATGCGTACGGCGGGAGCTGGAAGACCGTCAGCCAGGAGCGGGCCGCGACCAGCTCGCGCATCGCGCGGCTGACGTGGGTGTTCAGGTTGTCCCAGATGAGAACGACGGGCCCGTTCAGCTGCTGGTGCGCGGCGTCCAGGAGGCGGGCGTAGTCCGCCTCGGTGAAGCCCTTGCGCCGGCCGTCCCGGCGTCCGCCCAGGTGCGTGCGGCAGATCAGCCGGGGCTGGCAGCCGGGTCTGTTGGCGATCAGCGCGGCCAGCGACACCCGCGTGTTGTGGCCGCCGGTCACGGTCACTACCGGGGTATGGCCGCGGCGGCCCCAGGTGCGTCCTTTCGGCGGCCTCAGGCCCTGGCCGGACTCGTCTTCGAAGCAGAGCCAGGCGCCCAGGTCCGCCGCCGCCCTTTTATGACGGGCCAGGTCTCCTCCCGCCACCGGGCAATCTGGTCCTCGTCCCGCTCGGCCGCCCGGCGGGCCGGGACCTGCACGCTCCACCCGATCCGGTGCAGCAGCACATCCATCCCGGCCAGCGTGTACTCCACCCCGAACCGCCGCCATACCTGCCCGGCGATCCGGGCCAGCGTCCAGCACTGATCCGCATAGCCGCAAACGGCCGGGCCGGTGTCCAGCACCGCCTCCAGCTCGCCCAGCTGGGCCGGGGTGAGCTTGCACTGGGCGCCGCCCGCGCCCCTGGAGGCCAGCGCGGCCCCGCCCCCGCCGGCCAGGGCCCGCCGCCACCGGTTCGCCGACATCCGCGACACCCGGAACCGCCTGGCGACCTCCCGGTCGCTGGCCCCGGCCTCGATCAGCTCCGCCGCCGCCAGCCGCATCCGCTCCCGGCGGGCCCGCTCCGCCGCGGTCAGCCCGCCGCCATCGGGGTACCTCATGACTCCGGCATACCGCACCGCGCGCCAGCTGACCAGACTCAGTAACCCCCGCCATTGAAGATCGTTAGCCCGCGTCATTAGTGTGTATTTAGATGAAGTGTCCGCCCAGATACTAAACATATTTTGGGCCAGTAATCACACATTCGGGGCACGGCCGGGAACTATCGACGCATCGTCGATCCCATCACACGTGCTATCCCGGTCCTGGTTCCCCGTGGCGATCACCGGCATCCGCCACCCGGCTCCTCTTGCGTTCTCGGGCGGGAGGGTGAGGTTTCGCGGGCCAGGGCCCTCACGGCCCAAGATGTCATCGGGATTCATCAACTCGCATAGGTCGAGAGACAGGCAGCCGCACCCGATGCATCCGGTGAGTTTGTCGCGTAGTTGCGTGAGGCGGTTAATGCGCTCGTCGAGATCGCCGCGCCACGCGGTCGAGAGCCTCTCCCAGTCGCGACGCGTTGGCGTGCGGCTTTCCGGAAGAAGCTGGAGGGCCGCCTTGATCTGGCGCAGCGGGATGCCTACGCCTTGCGAGGCGCGGATGAAGGCGATCCTGCGGAGAACGTCCCGTGAATAGCGGCGCTGGTTCCCCGCAGTCCGGCGGCTCTCGATCAGCCCCTCTGCCTCGTAGAAATGCAACGCGGAAACGCTGACGCCGCTGCGGGCGGCCGCTTGGCCGACTGACAGCTTTTCTGGGGTTCGGGCAGACGCAACCACTATTTTGACCTCAATATTACTTGAGGTTTTAGCCTTCAGGTTATGACTCTAACCGACGCCGAGCAGCGTTTCCTTGCCCGCCACGCACGCGGCCACCTGGCCACCCTCGGTCCTGACGGCCTTCCCCAGGTCAAGCCGCTCGGGTTCAGCTATAACACTGCCCTGGGAACGATCGATATCACCGGGTGGAACTTGGCCAACAGCGCCAAGTACCGCAACGTCCGATCCAACCCTCGCGTGGCCTTCGTGGTGGACGAGGTAACCGCCCCGACCATGGAGGGGGCGCACTTCCTCGAGATTCGCGGCGACGCCGAGACCGCTGTCGGCACCCATGACCTGGACGGCCACCTGGCGCCCGAGATCATCCGGATCCGTCCCCGCCGGGTCGTAAGCTTCAACGTCGATCCGGATCACCCCGGCTTCGAGGCCCGCGACATCGGGCCGACCGATGGCGCAGAAGGCGCCTGACGCCGTGCGTGCCATCGAAGTGCGCGAGTTCGGCCCGCCGGACGTGCTTCAGCTTGCTGACCTGCCCGACCCCGCGCCGGGACCGGAACAAGTGCTGATCGCTGCCTCGGCCTGCGACGTCTTGTTCGTCGACACGATGATCCGGTCGGGCGTCGGCCGCGGCTACTTCCCCATCCGCCCCCCGTACGTTCCGGGTAACGGGGTAGGCGGGGAGGTCGTAGCGGTTGGCGAGAACTTGAACCCGAATTGGCTCGGCCAGCAGGTGGCCGCCCACACCGGCGGCCCGGGAGGGACCGGCGGCTACACCCAGCTCGCCGTGGCCGACTTCGAACACGCTGTTGTCGCGCCAGACGATGTCGACCTGCTCGACGCCACCGCAGTCCTCCACGACGGGACCACCGCCTTGCGAGTCCTTGAGGGCTGTGACATCCAGCCAGGCGAGTGGGTCCTGGTCCTGGGAGCGGCCGGCGGCATGGGGAACCTTCTCGTCCAGTTGCTCGCAGCCCAGGGCGCGCAGGTCATCGGTGCCGCCAGGGGAAGAACCAAGCTAGAAGTGGTCGCTGCCGCTGGAGCACTCACAACCGTCGACTACGGGCTGCCAGATTGGGCTGAAACCGTGCTTGCGGCCACGGGCGGCGGGCGCCCGACCGTCGTTCTCGACGGCATCGGCGGCCCGATCGGTACCGCCGCCTTCGACATAGTGGCCGACGGCGGGCGGTTCTCGGCTCACGGGTCGCCCAGTGGTTCCTTCGCGGCCATCGACGCGGACACGGCCAGGCACCGGCAGGTCCGAGTGAGAACCATCGGCGACCTGCAGTTCGGGCATGGCGACCGTTCCAGGCTCATGAAAGACGTCATCGAACAGCTAGCCGGGCGGCGGATTGCTCCTCGCATCGGCCAGACCTTCTCCCTCGCCGAAGCGAAAAAGGCGCATCAGGCCATTGAAACGCGCCAGACCGTGGCCAAGACCCTCCTGCTCAACCGCTGAGCTCAGCCGTGCTCGCCTCCGCCTCCAGGCAACTGCAATGAAAAGCGGGCGGCAGCCCTATTATGTGTGTTTAGAGGAAGCGTCCGCCGGCCGGCTGGTACTTTCCGCCGCTTGGGCGGCCGGCGCCGGGGGTGGCGCCGGCACGCCGGTCCCGGCCGGGATCATGTCACCGGGAGGAGAAGCGGCAGCGCCCGACGGCCTGGCGGCCCGGGGAGCGCTCCGGGCCGCCGCCGGTGAGGGCTAGGACCCGCAGGAGCTGCCGCTGGCACGCCACCGCAGCCGGTGAACTCCAGCGCCCTGCTAGTAGTACTTTGTTAGGTATGGAAACTTGTCTTCCACGGTTACGCGGTTCTTCGTACTGTCGTGCCGGGATGACCCCTGAGCAGATCGCGGAGGTCCGGCCCCGGCTGGTGGAGTTCACGGCCGGCATGCTGGGCGGGCTGGCGCGCAGCGAGCAGCGGGCGGCCGGGGAGCTGTATGTGCGCGGCCTGCTGACCGATGGGCGGCGTAAGTCGATGCAGCCGATGGCGGAGCGGCTGGGCGTGGATCATCAGCGGCTGCAGCAGTTCATCACGTCCTCGACCTGGGATTATGTGGCAGTGCGGCGGAATGTGGCGCGGTGGTTCGCGGCCAGCCAGCCGGTGGAGGCGCTGGTGGCCGGTGACACCGGGTTCGCCAAGGACGGGACCGCGTCGCCGTGCGTGGCCCGGCAGTACTCCGGCACTTTGGGCAAGGTCGGGAACTGCCAGATCGGCGTCAGCGTGCACCTGGTGAATGAGCACGCCTCGTGCGCGGCGGACTGGCGGCTGTTCTGCCCGGAGTCCTGGGACGATGCCCAGCTCGGTGACCCGGTTGCGGCGGCCCGCGCCAGGCGCCGCCGTGAGCGGGCCGGCATCCCCGATGAGGTGCGCCACACCGAAAAGTGGCGGCTGGCGCTGGAGATGATCGATGAAATGACCGGGCCCGGAGGATGGGGCCTGCTGAAGCAGGTCACCGCGGCCGGCGGCGCCCGGCCGGTGGTGGTAGCCGATGCCGGCTATGGCGAGGGCGCGGACTTCCGGCTGGAGCTGGCCGATCGTGGCTGGCGGTCTGTGATCGCGGTCAAGGGCACCACCAGCGCCCGCCCGCACGACGCCGTTCCCCAGGCGCTGGCCTACGGCGGCGTGGGGCGGCCCAGCGTCTCCCGCTACCGCGCCCGCCCCGGCCAGCCTGCGCCAGCTCGCCATCGCCCATGCGGACACGATCCAGCAGGTGACCTGGCGGCATGGCACCAAGGCCACCAGCGGCAACCCCGCCGCCGCCATGACCAGCCACTTCATCGCGATCCAGGTCCGGCCCGCCAGCCGCCGCATCCCCCGCACCGCCGACGGCAGCCTGCCAGAGTCCTGGCTGCTGGCCGAATGGCCGCCCCAGGCCAGCGAGCCCACCGACTACGGGCTGTCTGACCTGCCAGAAGACACTCCCATCGCCGAGCTCGCCCGGCTGGCCAAGATCCGCTGGCGGATCGAGCACGACTACCGCGAACTGAAAACCGGCCTCGGCCTGGACCACTTCGAGGGCCGCTCTTACCCTGGCTGGCATCGCCACGTGACCCTCGCCGTTCTCGCCCAGGCCTTCTGCACCATGCTCAGGACCGACCCAAAAGTGCCTGCGCCGGGATGACCCTGTACCAGGTCCTGCACGAACTGCAGATCGTGCTCGCCCTCATCCTCGGCGCCTGCCCCCTGTGCTGCCAGCCCGTCACGCTCGGCCGCCTCGCCGCCGCCCTCACTCCGACCTAACAAAGTACTACTAGCCGCTGGGCCAGAACCCCGCCCTGCCTGCTCAAGCAGGAACGTGGCCCACGCTCAACGTGGATCTCAGCACCCGCGACCGCGACGGTCACGTTATCGTCGCACTGCGCGGGGAGCTTGACCTGGCAGACGCCGCGACCGTCGCGGCTGCCCCCACGAAGGTCGCGGCCCGCACGCCGCAGGAGGGTGACCCGCAAAGTCTCTTGTGCCGGTCATGAGGGGTTTTGGATGCCGAGGATGGCCAGGAGCAGGCGGGAGTCGTATCTGATCTTGCGGATGACGGGGACGATCCTGGTGTAGCCGGCCTGGCGGATGAGCCCGATCGCCAAGTTACGCAAAGTGGTCATGATGCGGGGCCGGGAGGCAGTCCGGATCCGGGACGCGTCTTCACGGAACGTGACATCACGGACACAGTGGGCCCTAGACGTATTGCCAGGTACAGCCCTCACTATGCTCATGGTGATGAGAGCACGGCGGGAATCGGGTACCGGCTTTGACGTGGTCTTGGACATCGTGGTGCCGCGCACATTCGACTGTCCCGTCG
>Ga0302184_10001430_pt1 | contig 15425 bp, 18 predicted proteins | sample I_Palsa_N3_3_FD_200233 | JGI IMG/M metagenome (GOLD analysis project Ga0302184, IMG submission 200233) | Peat permafrost microbial communities from Stordalen Mire near Abisko, Sweden - I_Palsa_N3_3 | ecosystem: Environmental > Terrestrial > Soil > Palsa > Peat permafrost | place: Sweden...
GTGATCGTTCCGGTCCAGGCGGAGTACTTCGCCCTGGAGGGCCTCGCGGGCCTGCTCGACACCCTGCACCTGATCCAGCGCGAGCTCAACCCGCGTCTCTCGATCGCCGGAATGCTGCTGACGATGCACGACGCTCGCACGGTGCTGGCTCAGGACGTGGAGCGCGAGGTCCGGCAACACTTTCCGGACCTCGTGTTCGACACCGTGATCCCTCGCAACGTGCGACTCGGCGAAGCACCGAGTTTCGGTAAACCGGTTATCCATCACGACCCTCACTGCGCCGGCGCCGACGCTTACTTCGAGTTGGCAAAGGAGGTTGCAGCCCGTGGCTGAGCGTCAGAAGGGAATGGGCCGCGGCCTCGCCGCGATCCTGGCAGTCGGCCCGCGCGACGAGCCCGATGAGCTGCGCCACCTGCCGATCGAGAGTATCGCTCCAAACCCCAACCAGCCGCGCAGCAGCGCCGACGCCGACGGCCTCGTCGCACTGGCCGAATCGATCCGCGCCCGTGGTCTGATCCAGCCGGTCCTCGTCCGGCCGCGGGCCGACGGCGGGTACGAGCTGATCGCGGGGGAGCGGCGCTGGCGGGCGGCACAGATGGCCGGACTCGACACGGTCCTGGCGCTGGTGCGTGACCACGACGACGCGGCCTCGCTCGAGCTGGCGCTGGTCGAGAACATGGTTCGCGAGGACCTCAACCCGATCGATGAGGCCCGCGCGTGTGCGGCTCTGGTCGAGGAGCTGGGGCTCACGCGCGAGGAGGTTGGTCTTCGTGTCGCCCGCAGCCGCGTGGCGGTGTCGAACCTGATCCGCCTGCTCGATCTTCCGGACGAGGCGATCGACCTACTCGAGCGCGGGGTCCTCAGCGAGGGGCATGGGCGCGCGCTCCTCCTAGCCCCCGAGAACTCCACCCGGCGCAGCCTCGCGCGCCAGGCGGCCGCCGCCGGCTGGTCGGTCCGCGAGCTCGAGGCGCGCGCCCGGGCGAGCTCGCCTACAGCACACGCAGGATCCCGCCGCCGGAGCCCCGCCGTGGATCATCCAGACCGCCAGGCGGCCGCGGACCAGATCTCCGACATCCTCGGAGAGGCATTCGGTGCCGACGTGCACGTCCGCCCGTCGCCGCACGGCTTCACGGCGCAACTGACCATCGCCAGCCTCGACGAGGCGGTCGAGTTCGCCGGCCGCCTGCGGGCGCCTCGCGTGGCATGACCACCGTCGGTTCGCCCCGGCGAGCCCTGCTCGTGGAAGTCCCACGCCGCGAGCCGCGTCGCTACGATGGCGACGTATCCAGCAGGGCGATTAGCTCAGTCGGTTAGAGCGCTTCTCTGATAAGGAAGAGGTCCCAGGTTCGAGTCCTGGATCGCCCACTCAGACCAAATCCCTCGCCGGGGTCTTACGAGACTGATGCTCCCAGCCACATGCGGCAGCCTCGGCGAGCCGTTTGGCGCCGCCAAGACAGCTGGTGAAGGACGAACCGAGCATCGTCGAACTTGCGGTCGCGCGCTTCTCATCAGCGCTCGAAGGCGGAAGTGGCGGCCGCGCTGGCGACAAAACGTGGTGGTTGCTCTCGACCAGGAGGGGCGATCCGCAGATCCAATCGGCCCGTCGCCGCAATGCCGCTTCGGCGGGCACCTGGCGACGTGGCCGGTTCGGCGAGTCAAGGCCGGAGAGCAGCCACCGCGTGACGTAGCCCTCGAGCGGCGATGCGGGCGCCTGAGTTCATGGGTCACTGATGGCTGCTTCCCGCGGGAGTAGCCACGACGCCGGGCGCCGCACTTCTGCATTGCCCGACAACGGTCGGCTTCTGCTTCGCGCCCGGGAGGAGTCCTCAGGGATGAGGAAGCGTAACGCTGAGGTAGTCGATGAACAGCGGGTCGGTGATCGTCCACTCGCCTCGTCCGGTTCCGCGGTTGACGATTCCGGCCGTGGCGAGCGCGTCCAGTGCCCGCCGCGCAGCCTTGGCCTCAAGGTTGCGATACGGCGGCGTTTCATGCGCCAGGTTGGTCAGCACGCGCAGAGCGCCGGGGCTGAGTCGTCGCACGTCCAACAGGCCGTCGGCGTGTCGCGCCCGTTCGGCGGCCAGAGCTCCGCGGTAGCCGCGCTCGGCCGCGGAGAGATCGACGTGGTGCGAACCCTGTTCCACGATTGCGACATGCGCCTGCTGGGCGATCAGCATCGTGCAGCGAGGATGACCCCGGCCGAGCGCGACGACGCGTTCCAGCGCATCTGCGTCGACGTGGGTGTGATCCTCGGCAAAACGGGCGGCGAGCCCGTCAGTCCACTCCGGCTCGGTGATCGGCGTCAGGTCGTGAAACCCGCCGAACCCATACAGGGCACGCTGACGGTTGGTGAACAGACCGCGCATCAGATGCTCGACGCTGCCCGCGAAGAGGCAGGTGACGTGCGGTGAGCTCGCGAGGATCTCCCTTAGCTCCTTGAGGATCCGGTGCCCGTCGCCGTAGTCGCCGTCCGCGATCTCCTGCAGCTCGTCGATAAACAGCACCAGCGGACGGCTGTCAAGGTCGGCGATCCGCTCAAGCATGCCCAGCGATCGAAGCAATGCGGCGTGAGGGTCACTTGCAGCAGATCCTGGACGTAACGCGACCTCGACGCCCTCCCCGAGTTCGGCCGTGGCCTTGACCGACAGCGTGAGCGCCGCGCCCTTCAGCACCACTTCGCCGCCTGCGCGAACCCGCTCAACCAGGCGCGCGAGCGGACCGCGGTTCGCCAGAGTCAGCTGCGCCATGCGCTCGGCCAACGACACGGTGCTCGTCAACTCGAACAGGCTCAGCGAGACCGTGTACGCGCCGCCGTCAGCGAGGCGCGCGATCGCTGCCCGGCAGACGGTGCTCTTGCCAGTCCGCCGCGGCGCGGCGAGGATACGATGAACCCCGGCGCGCAACTGGGCTACGAGTTCATCGACGTCCTCGCCGCGACCGATCATCCGCTCCGCCGGCAATGGCTCGTCCGTTGGGAACAGCGTCCGGCTTGCTTGGCGAACCATAATGGCGATTATGCCATATTGCTATGGCGTTAGTGCCATAGCAGACGGGTCGGCCAGCGCGCCGGATCTGCGGCGGCTCACGAGCGGGGAAGCGGCCACCAGCTTTCGTGGCCGAGTGAGGCAAAGGAGACGCGCGCGGCGACCGGACACCGACCGCTGCGGGTGGACGCCCTCGTGAGGAGGAATGCCGGTCGGACGCGTCCCGGCTGAGGGGGTGGTTTCGAGCGACGTGGGGAGCGGCGTCGATGGGGCGCCTACCGGCTCGCCGATCGCTGCGGGCGCGAGTCCCCAATCCAAAGTCGAAGATCGCCAAGGCCGTGGGGAACCACCGCCAAGGAGGCTCGACCGGTCCGATGAGCATGAGGGCCTCGGGAAGCCACGTCGAGGTCGAGTGCCTACCGGCAACGTCCCCCTTCTGCCGTCCGCCGACGTCACCGCGCCAGGCGATGGCTCGAAATGGGAGGATCTGAAGCGTGACAACGACCGTGCTCGATCGGGCGTCCGCCGGCGACGAGGTTGCCTTCCGCGAGCTCACGGAGCCTTTCCGGCGCGAGCTGGAGTTTCACTGTTACCGGATGCTCGGCTCGGTGCAGGATGCCGAGGACGTGCTGCAGGAGACGATGCTGGCCGCCTGGCGCACGCTGGCAGATTTCGAGCGGCGATCGAGCTTACGGACCTGGCTGTACCGGATCGCGACGAACCGATGTCTGAACCTGCTGCGCGATGCTGGTCGCCGCCCACACGCGGTACCGCCGCTGACATTTGAGATTCCGGCGCCGACGAGGATGTCCGGTCCCGGCTGGCTCGAGCCGTATCCGGATGACCGGCTCACGTGGCTGGCCGACAGCCAGCCTGGGCCGGCGGCGCGGTATGAGAGCCGTGAAGCGGTCGAGCTGGCGTTCATCAGCGCACTGCAGCGACTGCCTGGACGTCAGCGCGCCGTCCTGGTGCTCCGGGACGTGCTGGGCTTCCACGCTGCGGAGACCGCGGCGATGCTCGAGACCTCGGTCGAGAGTGTCAAGAGTGGGCTCAAACGCGCCCGCGTGACGATCGAGCAGGAGCTCGGTGACCGGACCCAGCGGGTCGCCCGGCCGCGTCCCGCCTCGGTGGAGGAGCAAGAACTGGTGGAGCAGTTCGCCAGGGCGTTCCTCGCCGATGACATCGACGGGATGGTCGCTCTTGTCACGGCGGACGCGTGGTTCCGGATGCCGCCTGCTCCGCATGAGTACCACGGCCGGGAGCTGATCGGCGCGTTCCTCACGGCGGTTTCGGACGGGCATTCGGGCCAGTCAAGCCATCTGATCGCCACCCGTGCGAACGGGGAGCCGGCGTTTGCGACCTATTACGTCGACCCGGTCTCGGGGTTGGTCGGGCAGTCCGGGCTGTTGGTGCTGTCGCTGTCGGGCGCGAGCGTCTATGAGCTGGCTTGGTTCCTTGGCCCCGGCTATCTGGTGCGGTTCGATCTTCCCAGCGCCCCCTTTGTGGACGCTCCGGTGTCTAAAGCTCCGTAACCGCTAAATGCCGGCCCCGGCCGGCAGACACCAGGAGGCTTACATGTCGGTCTTGATGATGGTCGAAATCCCCGGCGCTGACACAGCGTTCGCGGAAGGGATGCGCCACGCCGGAGTCCTCGACGAGCTGCAGACCGCCCCAGGATTCCGGGGTCACTGGAGCGGCGCCGCCAACTCCGGCTACAGGGCTATCGAGCTGTGGGACTCACGCGAGGACTGCCAGGCGTTCGCCGAGAACCACTTCGCGCCGAAGCTGCCGCCCGGGGCCCAGCTCGCGCCGATGGAGTTCTTTGAATTGAACTTCGAGGTCAAGCCCGCACCCTAGGCCTATCGCCTCCCGCGTCAATCACCGCCGACTCCATCTGACCCCAAATCCGAGTCGGAGTGGTGCCTGGGGCTACGCGCGGCTGCCGCTTCATCGCGAAGCGGCAGTCGCCGACCCGCTTGGAGACGGGTGGTCCGTCGCACGGCCAGCAAGCACGGCATGATTCACCGAACCGCTGCAGGTCTTTCGTCACCGATGCACCACAGCGATTACGTCGTGAGCTCTCGCGAGAACAATGGGGCAGCGTGACGGTTTCCGACGGGTCCTATGCGCATACCGTTACCGCAAGACGAGGAGACTCCCACATGACCGTCATCATCACCGCTTTTGACCGGTCGCCCGATGGCGGCGCGGGCCTGGGGCGCGATACGCGCGTTCGCTGGGCGCTTGAAGAGGTGGGCCAAGGTTACGAGGTGCAGCGATGACCGCCCGGCGGGGGGCTGCCCCAATCGGACGCAACCAGCCACGACGTCGCGAGATGTCTCCTTTCGGCCCAGAAGCAGGCGCCAACGATCCACGGAATCTGGTGGCTGCAGTGCCGCTGCTCGAGCCATGATGCAACATGGCCGCTCTGATGGCCGGCGCCCACCGAAGCAGTCATGTCGCGAGGCGGCCGGTGGAGCGGCGATGCGGGCACCGGCGGCCGCTGACCCCGGATAGCCGCCCTCGCGGGACAGCAGCCACCTCGAGCTCGGCGCTGGCTGCTCGCCACACCCCGATCGTTTGCTGATTTGCAACAAGCACCGATGCGCGCTTGTGGCGAAAACGACCGGTCACCAGGCGTAGTGTTCGGGAGCGGTCTTGTAGCCGGGGAAGATCTCGTCCAGCCGCGCGAGCGCCGTTTCGTCGAGGTGTACGTCGAGGGCCCGGATGGCATCGTCGAGTTGCTGCTGGTTGCGGGGGCCGATGATCGGGGCGGTGACGGCGGGCTGCTGTAGCAGCCAGGCCAGCGCGACGTCGCCGGGCTCGTGCCCGAGCTCGGCGACGTAGTCCTCGTAGGCCTCGATCTGGGCGCGCTTGGCCTGCACAGCCGCGGCGGCGCGTCCTTCCAGCCGTCGCTTGCCGTCGCGTTCCTTGCGCACCACGCCGCCGAGCAGCCCGCCTTCCAGCGGCGACCACGGGAGGATCCCCACCCCGTAGTGCTGAGCTGCCGGAATGACCTCGAGCTCGATGTCGCGGGTGATCAGGTTGTAGAGCGACTGCTCGCTCGACAGCCCGGTCAGGTGCTGTTGGGCAGCGGCGGCCTGAGCTTGGGCGATGTGCCATCCAGCGAAGTTGCTTGAGCCGACGTAGAGGATCTTGCCCGCTGTTATCGCAACATCGATGGCTTGCCAGATCTCGTCCCACGGGGTGTCCCGGTCGATATGGTGAAACTGGTAGAGGTCGATGTAGTCGGTCTGCAGACGCGTGAGGCTGGCATCGAGCGCGCGACGGATGTTCAGCGCCGAGAGCTTGCCGTCATTGGGCCACTCGCCCATGTCGCCGTAGAGCTTGGTCGCCAGGACGGTCTTCTCCCGGCGGCCGCCGCCCTGGGCGAACCAGCGGCCGATGATCTGCTCAGTCGAGCCCCTGCCCTCCCCCAGACCGGAGACCCCAGCCGAGCGCAGCCCGTAGGCGTTGGCCGTGTCGAAGAAATTGATGCCGTGCTCGAGCGCCGAATCCATGATCGCGTGCGAATCGGCCTCGCTGGTCAACGGGCCGAAGTTCATGGTGCCCAAGCACAGACGGGACACCGACAGGCCGGAACGGCCGAGGTGAGTGAACTGCATCATGAGGACAAGTGCCTTTCTGGTGATGTCATTGCGCGCGCCGACCAGGGAGCCTAGTGCAGCCCATCTGCAGGACCCGGACCTCCTCTCGCTCGTCAACAAGCATCTGCCTGCATCTGAGCTGGGTCCTGCTTCGCTCGCGGAAAGCTGGGACTGCACGCCTGTGATGTCCGTCGCCGCTCCGCCGCTGCACGAGCGACCTTGGCTCATCGCTGCTCTCGGTGGCGCGGGCATCAAAGCAGCGACGAGCTGTCACGACCCTGTCAGCGGCAGCCGCCGCGCCGCCCGCGCCGCCTAGGTGGAGCGGTCGTCCTTGACATCAGCGACAGCGACGTAGTCGACGCTGGCTCTCGCGATTGCAATCGTGGCACGGCGCTCGTCGATCGCGACAGCGGATGACGATCCAGCTCCCATCGAAGCGCGCGGTGCTTGGCCGCTTGTGGGCCGCCGCGGCGAAGGCGGGGGTCTCCGCGCAGCCTCGGCTGGTCAGATCGGCCGGAGGCGGTTGAACTTTGCCGTCAAGGCAACGGACCGTGGCGCTTGCGGCAACTTCTGCCGCCTGCGTCCCGGGCGCACGCCCAGCCTCGTGGTAGCTTGACGTCGTGTCGCCTGCCAGCCGTTCGCGGTACCGAGCGCGATGGGTGCCGGTGGTGGCGCTTGCCTTCATCGGGATCGTGGTGCTGGTCATCGTGGTTAGCGGCAGCTCGTCACCGAGCACCGGTTACGACGTCTCCTATCCGCAGTGCTCGGGTTCTTACCCGGCGGATCCGCTGTTCGGGATCGTCGGTGTTAACGGCGGGCTGGCGAGCAACGCAAACTCGTGTCTCAGCGGCGAGCTGCGCTGGGTCCGCGACGCGCCGGGGCAGAAGCGGCCGGAGCAGCCGCCTCTGTCGCTGTACATCGACACTGGTAACCCTGGCGCTCGTCACGTTGCGGACTGGCCTACCGTTGGCACCGCGCCGGCCTACGGTGCTTGTAACGGCCTGCTAACCAACTCCTGCTCGTTCATTTACGGCGAGCAGCGCGCCGCCCATGCCTACGGGCTCGTCGCCGCGCTCGACCCGGTCGCGGCCAAGATCGCGCCATGGTGGCTGGACGTCGAGCTGACGTTGAGCTGGGCCGGGACCTACCAGCTCAACATCGCCGCGGTGCAGGGTTTCATCGCCGGCTTGCACAGCGCCGGCGCGACCGGACCGATCGGGATCTATTCCACCAGCGCCCAGTGGAAAGACATCGAGGGGCTGACCGGGCAGACAACACCGACCGCCTTCAACGGCCAGCTGCCCGACTGGGTGGCCGGAACCGACGCAACGCTCACGCAGGCACACCAGAACTGCACGAACGGTGGGTTCACCGGCGTAGCGCCAACACTTGCGCAGTACCGGATCGGTCAGCTCGACGCCGACCTGCGCTGTACCGGCACGCCCGGACCATCGCCCTAGCGCCCGACGTCAGAAATCACGGTCGCGTTGCCACGAACTCGATCGTCAGCAAGCGACGACGCCGGGCGGCTCGCCGGATAGCTGGATTGGAGCCCGAGAGCAGGAGTCTAAGCCCGCGGGGGCCACTCGCCCGCTCTGCTGACGGAGTCGCGACGGCTGGTCGCCGCTTTGCCCTCCGTGGCGATGGAAGCGGCCACCAGTGTCGCCGACTCCTCGAGCGTGCGGCCATCTGCCGAATCGACGCGTGCGGCGCCGCACGATCGATCAGCTGGCCTACGCTGTTGTGGCCGGCGCACAACGGGTCGGCCTCGGGCGAGAATTATGGTCCGGCGCCGGCCCGCGCGATCAACATTCGTGGGCCAAGCACTCGGTGCTCGTCGGTCGCCGGCTCGTGGGCCGGCCGCCGATTGTGCTCCAGCACCAAGCGGCCGGCTGTCGCGTGGCGTCCGGCCGCGGCCCTCTTGCCGTACACGCGTGGCGTCGGGCGGGCTCGGGAAAGGATCAGAGAACCTCACTTTCTTAGTCCGTGGACGAATTCCGCGGCACCAGAACGACGCGAACAGTATGCGGATCCCGAATGGTGCTTTGCGCGTTGCGGGCACGCGCGACCCGAGAATCGACGACCGATGAACTCTCGAGCCCTGGTAGGTCGGCGTCCAGACGCAGGCTCCCGGAACCGTGAGGCACCACCCGCGCGGACCAGACCCGCAGGCTGGCCGAGCCGAGCGATCAGCGGACGGTCATGGAATACCGGACCTTTGTCTCGAGCGCGCGCAGCGAGGCGTCGGGGCTCCGCCAGTCCCTCGGCCCAGATTTGGTGGGCGGACTTGCCGGCGATGGCTCAGTGGTTGTGGTTGACGACTTCGACGTTGTGGCCGTCGGGGTCGAGCACGAAGGCGCCGTAGTAGCCCGGGTGGTACGCGGCGCGTTCGCCGGGGGTGCCGTGGTCCTCGTAGCCTGCGGCGAGCGCGGCGGCGTGGAAGGTCTCGATGGGAGGTCGGGCTCCCGGGCGTAGGGCCGCGTGTCCTTGGACACGGCGCCGGCGATAGGGGAGGATGTGGGGTATGGCGCGGCTCGTCGGCATCAACCATGTAGCGCTGGAGGTCGGGGATCTTGATGAGGCGCTGGCCTGGTACCGGCGGTTCTTTGAGTTCGACCTGCGGGGCCGGGTTGACGGGAGGATGGCTTTTATCGATCTGGGCGATCAGTTCATCGCGCTCGCGGCCGGGGGCACGCAGCTGGCCGATGCGGCGCGACACTTCGGCCTCGTCGTCGATGACAAGGAGGCGGTCCGCAGATCGATGCAGGAGGGCGGGATCAAGGTCCAGCCTGCCGGATCGCTTGACTTCCACGATCCGTGGGGGAACCACGTCCAGGTCGTCGATTACGGAGAGATCCAGTTCACGAAAGCGACCGGCGTCCTGCGAGGCATGCGCTTGGATGGCCTTGAGAAGAGCGAGTCGGCGCAGCGGGAGCTCCGGAATAAGGGCCTCGCTGAGTGAGCGACACCCGTGGCGGGGTCGAACTCGCGCGGCTTGGTTCGGGCGTCGGCAGAGTCGCCCGGCGTCGACGTCGCGAGATCTCAGCTACCAAGGGTCAGCGAACAGGCGCGCGGCGGCGATTCGTGGCTGGAGTCCGCACCGAGCAGCCATCTCGGCTCGAACGTCGTGGCCGCTTCCGGGGGGCCAGCCGTCATCCGGCCGCACGGAACGCGGCCGGAATAGCGGCGAAGGGTGGTCTGCCGATCCCGGGCCCGAGCGGCCCGAGCAGGCGCCGGTGGCGCTTATCCTGCGGGTCATGTCGCCGACGGCGTACGCCTCCGTTAACGGGCTCCAGATGAACTACGAGGTCCACGGCAGCGGCTCGCCGCTCGTGCTCTTGCACGGAGGTGCGCTTACGATCGGCCAGAGCTTCGGAGCGATGATCCCGGCCCTGGCTGAGACCCACCGGGTCATCGCCGTCGAGATGCAGGGCCACGGACACACCGCTGACATCGACAGAGAGATGACGCCAGCGACCTTCGCCGATGACATCGTGACGCTGCTCGGGCAACTCGGCATCGAGCAAGCCGACCTCTTCGGGTACAGCCTCGGCGGCTGCGTCAGCCTGGAAATCGCGACTCGGCATCCAAGGCTCGTAAGAAAGCCCGTGCTGGCCTCCACGGTGAGCGACGCGGGGTCAGGTCAGCGAGTCGATCCAGCGCTCGAGTCGACGCGTTTCGCGGGCGATCAACGATGGATCGCGGAGTGTGTTCGCGATCAGCGCGATGCCCTGATAGGCCGCGAACAGACCTACCGCCAGGTCGCGGGCGTCGGGTCTCCCGGCCTCACGGAACTGTCGCTCGGCCCAGTCGATTGGAACCATCAGCGCCGCCCGTGCGCCGCCGACGAGCTCGTCGTCGCGCTTATCGAGCTCTGAACAGAGCGTGCCGACCGGGCAGCCATGCTGGGCGACGACGTCGCGTTGCTCGCCGAACGCCCGGAGCATCGCCTTCAGCCGAGCGCGCGGGGTGCGATGCCGCTCGGCGCTTCGAAGCATCTCGCGCATGGCATCAGCGTGCGCCTCGAGCGCCGCTTCAACCAGCTGATCCTTGGTCTTGAAGTAGTAGTAGACGTTCCCCAGCGGAACATCCGCCCGCGACGCGACATCGGCGAGCGTCGTGCGATCGACCCCCTGCTCGTGGAACACGGCCTGCGCGCCCTCGACCAGTCGCTCCCGCTTCCCGGACCCACGCCGGACTGTCTTCGTTTGCTCCACGACTCGACAGTAGCGTGAGTCTGTATCATCGTCAAGTTAGTTGGCTAACTCAATAAGTGGAGAGACATGACCGAGCAACGCGCGAAGAGCGCTCTCATCACAGGCGCAAACACGGGCCTCGGGAAGGAACTGGCGAGGCAACTGGCGCTGCGCGGGGACTTTGACCGGATCTACCTCGGCTGCCGAAACCCAGCCAAGGCTGAACGCGCCAAGAGCGAGCTGCAACAGGTCACGGGACGCTCGATCTTCGGGGTTGTGATCATCGACCTCTCAGACACGGCATCCGTGAGAGCCGCCGTGCGTGCGATCACCCGTCCGCTCAACGCCGTCGTGATGAACGCCGGCGGGACCGGCGGCCGGACGCCTGCCTCGCTGACCCAGGATGGGGTCACCGAGGTGTTCGCGCAGAACCTGCTTGGGCATGTCGTCCTCCTCGAGGAGCTGATCTCCGCCGGGTCACTCACGGAGGTTGCTGTGCTGGTCGGCAGCGAAGCCGCGCGCGGGGTGCCGAAGATGCGGATCCCGCGACCGACGTTTTCGAGCTCCAGTGCCGACGAGTTCGCTTCGGTGATCGACGGCTCGTTCTTCGCCGGGGACAAATTCAACGTGATGCTCGCCTACGGTCAAGTCAAGTACCTCGCGGCGCTGTGGATGGCCAGCATGGCGCGGAGGCATCCCCAGCTCAGATTCGTCACGATGTCGCCCGGAAATACGGCTGGGACCGAGGCGCTGCGCGACCAGCCTGCGCTTCTCCGCATCATCGCCAACCGCATCCTGCTTCCTTACGTTGCGCCGGCATTGGGGATCGGGCACAAGCTCGAGGTCGGCGCGAAGCGCCTGGTCGACGCCGTAACGGACACATCACTGCAGAGCGGCGTCTTCTACGCGAGCGCAGCCAATACGATCACCGGACCGGTCATCGACCAAGCCGAGATCATTCCTCAACTCCATGACGCCAGGATTCAGGACCAGGCATACGAAGCAATCCAGCGCTTCGCGGCCGCGCCGGCGGCCAATTGACCCGAACCAAATGCCGGTTCACAGACCCACGTCGGCTGATGGTCAAACCTGGCCGCGCGAGCCTCGGAGATCGACACGATCATGCGGCAAGCGACTTCGGGGTTCATCAGGCCGTCGGTGTGAGAAGATCGCAGGCGAGATGTCTGTCACCGGTACGCCCACCGTCGAGAGCATCGAGGCGCCGCGGGGCCTCCGCATGGCAGTCGTCCTCGAGCCCGGCCGGCGCGGTGCCGCAACGATCGCCTATGCGGCGGCGCTCGGCGCCACTACGGGCTCTGAGCTGACCGTGGTAGCGCTCGCACCCATGGTCGGCACCGTCTGTCGCAGTTGCGGCGGGGTGTCAGCGCGTGCCTACAACTGCGCTGTGCGGGACGACGTCGCCGACGAACTGCAAAAGGCCGTCGCGAGCCTGACCGCCATCACGCCGAGGATCAAGAGCAGGCTCCTGGTGGAAGGCACCGACCCGCCGCTTGAGCGATGGATCCCGCAGGGCAGGTTCGATCTCGTCGTGCTCCCGTCGCGCTGGCGGCTGTTTCACTCACATCGCCACCCCGCGGCGCGCCGGCTTCGACGTCACACGGATGCCACCATCCGTGTCATGGGACGGCTGCACCGACAGGCCCGCCCTTGAGCGGCGGCGGGCCGGTCGACCTGGATGTCACGCGTTGTCGTTCCCGCAGAGCCACGGAACGATCCCGAAGGCGCGACTGATCGAGTCCTTTGCGGGTCTCCCGATCCAGTCCGTAAGGGGTTGGGTTTCGGACCCGGCTGGTGCTCCCTGACGCAGGTTCAGACGTCGACGGCGGTGTAGTCAGTGGTCAGCGGGCCCAGGGCGGCGAGGTCCGGATAGTCGCTGGAGTGACCCGAATCGGTGGCCCTGGCCGAATGTCAAAACGCACGGGATGACGCATGGGATGACCGTCTCCTCGGTGGCCTAGTCAGAAATGACTGGTAGGGATCTCAGTGTCCGGGAGCTGGCCACCTTCGATTTGAGCGATTTCGCGGATGATCTCGGCACTCACTCGGACTCCTCGGCAGGCGTACTCGATGGCCAGTGAGCGGGCGTCCAGTCGCCGTCTGGGTCGGTGGTTTGCCCCACTTCGATCAGATGACCGTCGGGGTCGCGGATGTAGCAACGGATTTCGTACTGGTGCTGTTTCGGCGGGGTTAGGAAGTTCGCACCCCGGGCGCTCCATTCGGCGTACACGGCCTCGATGTCTTTGACCCGGATATTGAGGAAGCTACTGACCCGGTCGGGGTCGCGTGGCGCCTCCAGGGAGACCGCGGGCTTGTCGTCCGTCGGGCCCCCGCCGACATTGATGATGATCCAGCTGTTGGACAGCGCGACATAGGTCAGCCCTCCGGGCCCGGAAAAAACCACCCTGCCGCCGAGTACCTCGGTGTAGAAGCGCCGAGAGCGCTCGACATCGTCCGAGACAATGAAGTGGGCCAGCACAATTCCCTCGGGGGGCGGTGGGAGCTCAGCCATCTGGCACCTCCACTGGTTGGGGTCCTTAGAACAAAGGTATGAGGAATCATGAGCCTCCCACATCCACCGAGCGCGAGGCTTAATTCGAGTGCCCCAATACCGCCAACCGGGACTAGCCAACCAGGGCGACGATCCCCTGATCCTCACGCTCGCGCGCGGGAACTATTGCCCAATGACCACCAACAGCACCTCGAGCTCGCCGCCAACTACCCCAAGATCGCGGTGGCCTACACGAAGATCGCCACCATCTCGACCGACACCCATCACTCGAGCCAGGAATTCCGCGCCTCGACCGGCGCCCAATGGCCCTTCCTCTCCGACCCGGAGCGGACCGTCCAGAAGGACCTCGACATCCAGGAGTACACCGACCCCGACCACGACCCGATGATCCCCTACACCCTCGTGCTCAAGCCCGGGCTCGTCATCCACACCATCTACAACGGCTACTGGTTCTGGGGACGCCCCTCCTTCGTCGATCTCTGGCACGACCTACGGACCGTGACCCGCGAGATCCGCCCCAACTGGGACCTAAGCAAGCCCGGTCTGCGCGAAAAGTGGGATGCGGGCGACTACTCGCCATTTCACGGATGGGACAAGCGCTCCCCTCAGTCGCTCCCGTCGTCTTACGAGTCTTAACATCGCGGCGCGGCGGCACCGGCCAATCTATTGACGCGAACCACCTTGCTCTGGCCGCCGCCGAGGCCATGGTCAAAGCCGGGAGTCGCGACGGAGCAGCAGCGGGCGCGATCCGCCGACGTCGGAATCGCCGTCTGCCGTCGCTGCACCCCCTGACCGTCGCGCTTCTCAGGGTTTTCGGGAGCCGGCGTCGTCGAACTGGGCGACCAGGAGTTCGATGCGGTCGGTGTCGCGGCCCGGGCGTAGCCGGTCGTTGCGGGCGAGCGTGGTCAATCCGTGCAACGCGGCCCACAGCACCTCGGTCAGGGTGTCAACGTCCCGCCCGCCGGCGACGGCCTCGACGGCCTCACGCAGTTCAGCGAACCCCGCCGACAACGGCGCCGGGGTGTCAGAGGTACCGAATCGCAACCGCGTCGCGCGCGTGAACATCGCGTCGTACAGCGCAGGGTTCTCGGTGGCGAAGCTGCTGAACGCGTGGGCCACCCGGCTGAGCGCCTCCTCCGGCGGACCGTCACCGCGGCGGGCCGCGCCGAGGGTGTCGGCGAGTTCGCCAAACCCCTCCAATGCGACGGCCTCGATGATGTCCTCCATCGACGCGAAGTGCTTGTAGAGCACCGGCTGGCTGTACTCGATCTCGGTAGACAACCGGCGGGTGGTGACCGCGTCCCAGCCTTCGCGCTCGGCCAGGGTGCGTGCCGTCGCGGTGATCAAGCGACGACGGGCAGCGCGCTCGCGAAGCTTTCGATCCTCGATAGTCATACCACTATGCTAGCACTGCTCCATAAACAAGCGTTGCTATTGACAAGTGTCGCTCTAAGGGTTAGCGTCGCTAGCGACAACGACCTTTGACTGGAGTTACGAAATGGATCAGCCCGGACAGCAGCTCGCCGAGACCTATCTCTCGATGCTCAACACCCACGATCCGGACCTGGTGGACCGGTTCGTGGCCGATGAATACCGCAACCACAACGCCTCCGTCGCCGACGGACGGGAGGCCAACCGCCAGTTCTGGACCATGTTCTTCGCCGCCCTGCCGGACCTGAGCGCCACCATGGAGGACCTGGTGATCTCCGGCGATCGCGTGGTCGGCCGCTTCGTCTACCGGGGCACCCACACCGGGGACCTGATGGGCATCCCCGCCAGCGGAAACCCCGTCGAGATGCGGTCGATCGACATCTGGCGAGTCAAGGACGGCATGTTCGTCGAGCATTGGGACGAACTGAACCTGCTCGAGGTGTTCCAGCAGGTAGGGGCCATCCCGCCGCTGGGCGCCTGACCGGCCCGCGGCATCCGCCGCGGCGGGCGCAGCACTAGCACTGCCGTTGGTTTGGCTGCTGCCTATCTGCGATCAGTTCGCCGATCACCGCGACGCTCGCTTCGGCAGTTCGGGGCGTGTCGAGATCAACGCTGGTTTCGTCGTGCCCCATCTCCGCTCAGTAAGAACACTTTTCCAAGCAAATTCAAGTTGATGAGG
>Ga0302184_10001431_pt1 | contig 15424 bp, 10 predicted proteins | sample I_Palsa_N3_3_FD_200233 | JGI IMG/M metagenome (GOLD analysis project Ga0302184, IMG submission 200233) | Peat permafrost microbial communities from Stordalen Mire near Abisko, Sweden - I_Palsa_N3_3 | ecosystem: Environmental > Terrestrial > Soil > Palsa > Peat permafrost | place: Sweden...
AGCACACGTTGCTGCGCAAGGAGCAGGCAGGTGCAGCGTCCATAGCGCTGGTCCCTGACCGGGACATGGCCGGCGCGAGGGGCTCGGCGATCGCGGCCCGCAACGCGGTCCGCTAGCCTGCCGTTCGACAGCTGCAGAGCCGCAGCTGCAGAGCCGCAGCCCGCGGACCCCCAGCCGCGGACCGGCAGCCCGCGGACCCGCAGCCCGCGGACCCGCAGCCGCGGACCAGCAGCTGCGGAGCCGCAGAAAGGTGCGACATGCTCGTTGCGGGCGTGGATTCCTCGACCCAGTCGACCAAGGTCCTGCTATGCGACGCGGACGACGGCACCGTGGTCGGCCGCGGCAGCGCGCCGCATCCGGGCGGGACTGAGTGCGATCCGGCTGCCTGGTGGGCGGCCCTGCTGGAGGCGGGCGCCGGCCTGCTTGATCGCGCGGCCGCGATCGGAGTGGCCGGCCAGCAGCACGGCATGATCGTCCTGGACGAGAACGGCCGGGTGATCAGGCCTGCCCTGCTCTGGAACGACCTGCGGTCCGCCGCAGCCGCGGCCGAGCTGATCACCGAGTTTGGCGGCGTCTCATGGTGGGCGGACACGACGGGGAGCGTCCCGACTGCCTCGTTCACGGTGACCAAACTGCGCTGGCTGGCCGAGCATGAGCCGGCCAACGCGGAGCGCACGGCGAGCGTGCTGCTGCCGCATGACTGGCTGACCTGGCGGCTCGGCGGCGGCGGCTCGGCGTCCGGCGGCGGCTCGGCGTCCGGCGGAGGATCGTCCGGCGGCGGGGCTGGCGGCGGATTGCTCAATGTCGGGGCGGCCGGCGGCGGATCGTCCGGCGGGGGCGGGCCGGTGACGGACCGCGGTGACGCGTCGGGCACCGGCTACTTCTCGCCCGCCACGGGGGAGTGGCTGCCCGACGTCGCGGCAGCCGCGCTCGGCCATCCGGTGCGGCTGCCGAGGGTGGCCCGCCCAGGCGAGGCCGTCGGCGCATCGGCGGCCAGCCCGGCCGGCCCGGTGACCCTCGTCGCCTCGATCGTCCCGGCTATCTCAGCGGTCCCGGGCACTCCGGTGCTCTCGGAAGGCACTCTCCTCTCGGCGGGCACGGGAGACAACATGGGCGCTGCGCTCGGCCTCGGCCTGGAGTCCGGGGACGTAGTCATCTCGATCGGGACCTCCGGCACGGCGTTCGCGGTCAGCGCGGTGCCGTCCGCCGACCCGTCCGGCGCGGTCGCCGGGTTCGCCGACGCCACCGGCCGGTTCCTGCCGCTGGTGTGCACGATCAACGCCGCCCTGGTGCTGTCCGCGACGGCGGCGATGCTCGGCACCGACAACGACGGGCTGGCCGGGCTGGCACTGGCAGCGGAGCCCGGCGCGGGCGGCCTTACCCTGCTGCCGTACCTGGACGGCGAGCGCACCCCGGACCGGCCCGGCGCCACCGGCGTGCTCCGCGGCCTGACCACCCGGAACGCGACCAGCCAGAACCTCGCCAGGGCCGCGGTGGAGGCCGTGCTCGCCTCGCTCGACAGCGCTGCCGGATACCTCGCCACCTGCGGCGTCGAGCAGCGCCGGGTGCTGCTGATCGGCGGCGGAGCACGCTCCGAGGCCATCTGCCGTCTGGCCCCCGGCATCTTCGGCACGCCGGTCCTGGTGCCCGAGCCCGAGGAGTATGTCGCGCTCGGCGCAGCGCGGCAGGCCGCATGGGCACTGGCCGGGACGGCCGGGCCGCCCAGCTGGCCAAGGCGTGGCGCAGCCGAGTATTCGGGTCCCCCGGAGCCGCAGGTACGCGAGCGCCATGCGGCGCTGCGCGAGGACACGGCGGGCTGGTCGTAGACGGCGTTCGTCACTACCGGGAGACTGGCGGTGCGAAGTGGAAAGAAAGGATCGCCCGTGAGCACTGAGGCTTATATCCCGAGCATCGGCGACCGATTCTCGTTCGGCATATGGACAGTCGGATGGCAGGGAGTGGATGTCTTCGGCGCTGCCGTGCGGGCGCCGATGCCGGCCGAGCGTGCCGTGCGCAAGCTCGCCGAGCTCGGCGCTTACGGCGTGAACTTCCACGACAACGACGTGTTCGACTTCGACTCCACGGAAACGCAGCGGGAGGAGCGCATCGCCGCGTTCCGGGCGGCGCTGGACGAGACTGGGCTCGTCGTCACGACCGCGACGACGAACCTGTTCTCGCACCCGATGTTCCGGGATGGCGGGTTCACCGCCAACGACAGGGACGTGCGCAGGTTCGCGATCTCCAAGGTCATGCGCAATCTCGACCTCGCAGCCGAGCTGGGCGCGAAGATCTACGTGTGCTGGGGCGGCCGGGACGGGGCGGAGTCGGGCGCCGCCAAGGACGTGCGCGCGGCGCTCGACCGCTGCAAGGAGGCGTTCGATATCCTCTGCGGTTACGTCCTTGACCAGGGCTACGACCTCAGGTTTGCGATCGAGCCCAAGCCGAACGAGCCACGCGGCGACATTCTGCTGCCGACCGCCGGGCACGCGCTGGCATTCATTAACTCCCTGGAGCACTCCGAGCTCGTCGGGCTCAACCCGGAGGTCGGGCACGAGGAGATGTCCGGCCTTAACTACGCCCACGCCATCACGCAGGCGCTCTGGCACGGCAAGCTGTTCCACATCGACCTGAACGGGCAGCACGGTCCGCGCTACGACCAGGACCTGCGGTTCGGGGCGGGCAATGCGCGGGGCGCGTTCTGGGTGGTGGACGCCCTGGAGGCCGGCGGCTACGCCGGGCCGGTGCACTTCGACTACAAGCCGCCGCGGACCGAGGACGACGATGGTGTCTGGGCGTCGGCTGCCGCCTGCATGCGCAACTACCTGATCCTGCGGGATAAGGTCCGCGCCTTCCGCGCCGATCCGGAGGTTGCCGAGGCGCTGCGCGCTGCCCGGGTCGGGGAGCTCGCGCTGCCCACCCTGGCGGACGGCGAGAGCTGGCGGGACCTCCGCGGCATCGTCCCTGATGCCGCGGCCATGGGGGAGCGGGGGATGGGTTTCGAGCGTCTCGACCAGCTGGCCCTGGAGTATCTGTACGGCGTGCGGTGACCCTGCGGGCGCCTCGGGCCGGCGTCCTGCCAGGCCGGCCCGGCGTCCTGCCAGGCCGATAAGCGAGCCTGCCTGCTGTCGTGTTTCGCACCTTCCGTTCCCATTGCGGGAGTTCCGGGAGCGATAGACCTGTTGCGGGTGTGATGCCTGCGTGCGATCGTTTAGCGGTGGGTTCTGGCTCGGTAACGCCGGGGAGGCCGCGCGGCCACGGCAGACTGACCGTCGTTAGCGTGCGTCTACTCGTGTTGGGCCTTACCACAGGACTTGTCGGCGAAGCCCTGCACCTGGACGCCGTGGGCGGAGGCAGGCTCCTTATTCTTGCTGGCGCGAGCATGGCGGCGGGCGGCCTGGTCTGCGGGGGCGCGCTGGTTGTCGCGCGTGCTCGGCGCAGGACAGACCTGAGCGATGAGGAGCGGGAGTGGGGGCAAGGCTCGGACGATTGGCGGAGCCCTGCGCGGCACGGCTGGCGTCGGTCAGCTCGCGGTCCGGCCCGCCCGTCCCCTGAACACTCGTCCTCGGACCGAGAGTTCCGGGAGTGGGGAGAGCCGGAGGATTCGTGGCCGGAGCGAGTGCAGCCGGAGCGAGTGCAGTCGGAGGATTCGTGGCCGGAGGATTCGTGGCCGGAGCGAGTGCAGCCGGAGCGAGTGCAGTTTCCGGGGGTGCAACTGGCGCCCGGGCGGAGTGACGCGGAGCCCTCCTACCTGCCGAGATCGCAGGACCCATGTCCGCCCAGTCCGCAGCAGCCTTACCCGCCGACAGATCGCCCAGCTGACCAGCGGCCCGTCCCGCCGGGGCATCCGTCCGGCCCGCGGCCTGCCCGCCTGGCTGCCCCGCAGGCCGACGAAGTAAGGCGGATAGTGCCGCGATATGCCGCCGCTCCTCGGATGAACGCTGTGCCGGGCGCGCAGCCAGCCCGCGGGCCGGATTCCCCGCCCGAGCATGTCCGCTCACGGTCTTGGTTCGAAGCTACCCCGCGGCCCCAGGGCGCGACCGGCTTGCCATCTGACGTCTCGACTGGCCGGTCACCACCATCGGGCCCCGCGGCAGGTCCGCCGCCGTTGCCGCCACCGCCGTCGGCTGAGGCGCGGCAGCGCCCGGCGCCTGCCGCGCCGAGTCTGCCCCAGCCCTCGCCTGCCCTGGCCCGCCCGCCCGCCCCGCCTGCTACGGGCCAGCTAGCGGGCAACGGATCCAGCCCGCGGCAGGTCGATCCGCCAGACCCTCGGCCCATGAACCCGACGCGTCCGCAACCCGCATACTGGCAAGAACCCGGGCCGCACTCCCAGCCGGAGACCTTTCGACAGGGCTCTTTTGATCGGCCGCGGTCTGTCACGACGGGGCAGGACGCATTGGATGACACCTGCCCGCTGCCGGTCATCCTGCCTGATCGGCCAGCCCCCCGGCCGTCGGCTTGGGTGCCTGATCGGCCTGCGTTCAGCCCTGCTCGCCCCACTTCTGCCGAAACCCCTCAATCAGCCGCTCCGCCTCCGCCTCACTGATTTCAACAAGGGTTGTGCCCAATTCCTCCCCCCGCTCCCACTCATAGATCGCTGAATCTCGTTCCCAGGTCAGGTTCCTGCGGATCGCCTCATCGAGTCGCCCCTGCGGCGTATGAGTACGACGAGCTAGGCCGGAGGCATCGCTCACATCCTGATTCTCTCTGAGAATCGCGTAGTACACCGTCTCGTTAGCCACGTCGATACCTAGCTCTCCTTCTTGTACCACCGGATTTGTTGGGCTCCGGGCGGGATAGGCACCTCCGCACAGATTGCACGCTGGTAATCGCGCAGTCGCTCCACTTCCTCGACGGGAGTCGTCACATCGTTTATTTCCTCGTAGGCATCGTGCGTTTTCTGTTTAGCTTCCCAGCTCGCGGGCGTGTGCCATTGAACTTCGAACAAGACTCCACTGGCTGAATCTCGCCAACTGCTGTTAACACCTTTATATTCGTCACTATCCCAGCTGGGTTTCAGCTCGATAAGATCGTAGCCATCCTCTTTCAGCCTCTCGCTTGTCTCCTCAACGCCATCAACATACTGATCAGCCTCAAAGAGAAAAGTGTATCTAATACCATCGTGAATTCCGGTGGCCAGATCTACGGCATCATTACCGGGAAAGCGAGCAATCAGCTTTGCGAGTTTTTCCTGGAAGCGGTCGAGGCCTTTGAGCGCGTATTTCTCGGTTTCTGGTACCAGGTTGCCGTGTTCCAGCTGGCCTTCGATGCGGCGCATCGCGGGAGTCAGGCCGTTCTCCCCATAGCCGCCGAACACGCTCCGTCCCTCCGCCAGGCGGCACTGGCCTAGCGTCCGGACGGCGATCCGGACTTGCTCCCGCGTGAGGCCCTCGCCGGGGCCGGGCCGAGGCTGCTCGACGGGCGGCGGTGCCTGGTCATCGACGATTGCCGGCTGATCCTGGGTCGCCGGTTCATCGTCATCCAGGTCGGCCGCGCGTCCCGGGGCTGGTTCCTCGTCGCGAGCTGCTGGCTCGTACTCCTCGGCGGCGCGCTGATCATAGATCTGGGAGGACTGCCCAGGGACCGTTCCGGCCGCGGGCCACTGATCCGAGATGGCTTCCTGGACGGACTGCCGATCCGGGTCAGCGGGGTCATGAACATCAGCCTCCGGATCATTACCGGGCACTGCGTCGTCGGCTTTAGCCGCCGCAGCGTGGTCGCCAGCGGGCTGAGCCGGCGCAGCGTGGTCACCAACCGACTCAACCGCCGCAGCGTGGTCACCAACCGGCTGAGCCGGCGCAGCGTGGTCACCAACCGACTCAACCGCCGCAGCGTGGTCACCAACCGGCTGAACCGCCGCAGCGTGGTCACCAACCGGCTGAACCGCCGCAGCGTGGTCACCAACCGGCTGAACCGCCGCAGCGTGGTCACCAACCGACTCAACCGCCGCAGCGTGGTCACCAACCGGCGGAACCGCCGCTTCAGGTTTGGCAGCACCGTTGGGCGCCCGCTTCTCGCCAGGCAGCGGCAACTCGAGGCTGTCCAGCGGGACCAGCGGCGACTTCAGCGTGCCGTCACTGTTGTAGCGCGAGGACGGATGCCCGTGCACGAGGCGGTTCTGGCGCTGCTGGAGGGCGGCCACCGATCCCGGAGCCGGCCGATCGCCCGCACCAGGCGTGTCCGCGTCGAGTGTGTCGTCCTTCGTGCGCACACCCGGCACCTCGGTCTCGTCTCCCTTTTCCTTGGGCTTTGGCATCGTGCCAATCTCTCGTGCCTCGGCAATCCGCCAATCGTAGCGGTGACAGAACAGTCAGCAGGAAGCACGAACTGGAGCTTTAGCTGCCCGCCACGGGAGTCCCGCCAGCTACAGGAGCTGCCATGGGAGCCCGCCCGCCTCGGGAGCCCCGCCGGCTACGAGAGGCCGCCGGCTACGAGAGGCCGCCGGCTACGAGAGGCCGCCGGCTACGAGAGCGCCGCAGGAACGACCTGGCCGTGGGCCTCGCCTAGCCCGATCCGGGTGCCCGCGGGCCCGCGCGCACTTGCCGTGATGACTACCTCGTCGCCATCATGCAGCCACCCACGCTGCGTGCCGTCAGGAAGCGAGATTGGCTCCTGGCCATTCCACGCTAGCTCGATCAGCGAACCACGCTGATCCTGCCGCGGACCGCTGACCGTGCCGGATGCGTAAAGATCGCCGGTGCGCAGCGTCGCGCCATTGACCGTCATGTGCGCGAGCATCTGCGCCGGACTCCAGTGCATGGTGGCATAGGGCGGCCGCGACACGACATGGCTGTTGATCTTCACCTCGTAGCCGATGTCGAGGCCCCAGTCCGCGGACTCGGTCAGGTAGGGCAGCAGCTCGGTGTCCCGCGACGGCGAGCGCACCCGCGCGTGCTGGAGGGCGGCGAGGGGCACGACCCAGGGTGACACCGTGGTACCGAAGGACTTGCTGAGAAACGGGCCCAGCGGTATGTACTCCCAGGACTGGATGTCCCTGGCGGACCAGTCGTTGACGAGGCATACGCCGAAGACATGCTCGGTGAACCTGCTGATAGGTACCGGCTCGCCCGGCAGGCTGTCGACACCGACGACGAAGCCGAGTTCCGCCTCGAAATCGAGCCGGGCCGACGGGCCGAACCCCGGCCCGTCGGTACCGGACGGCCTGACCTGGCCGCACGGGCGGCGCATTGGCGTGCCGGACACCACCACCGTGCCGGCCCGGCCGTGGTAGCCAATAGGAAGGTGCCGCCAGTTGGGCGTCAGCGGCTCTGCGGCATCGGGCCGGAAGATCCGGCCGATGTTGCCGGCGTGGTGCTCCGACGCGTAGAAGTCGACGTAGTCGGCTACCGAGAACGGCAGGTGCATCGTGGCTTCCGCGACGGGCACCAGCAGGTCCTCGAGCGCCACGCGGTAGGTATCGCCTGACAGCCAGCCAACGAGATCGGCGCGGACCTGCGCCCAGGCACCATCTCCGGCGGCCAGGAACGTGTCGAGCTTGCCGGTGCCGAACAGGTGGGCGCGCCCGGGGAGCAGCCGGGCAGTGGCCGCGCTGAGGTCGAGCACATGCTCCCCGACCGCGACGCCGGTCCGCTGCTCCGAGGGGCGGTCCGCGGTGGTGAACGAGCCAAAGGGCAGCGTCTCCAGCCCGAAGGGATGGCCCGCCGGAACCGCGAGCCAGGCCGCCGCTTGCTTCCCTGCCATCTATGCCCTCCGCGTTCCCTCGGATTAGCTTGACATCGAGATAATCAGCTAGTTAGCCTAGCCATAAATACCTTGACGTCGAGATACTATCGCCTGGCCGGATCTCTTTCACGAGATCGTGGAGGATAAGGCCGGCTGGAACGTGCGGATCCTCCGTGTTAATGGAGCCAATGCCGGGCGCGCAGCCGAACGACCGGGCCGGAGCGTGTGGCGACGGCGCCGGGGGCGAGCATGCCATTCGTGCCGGACTGCGGCAGGATGCAAGAGGCGGCACGGGGCAGGACCAGTTCAGGCAGGATCGGGCAGGAGGCCACGACACGATGAGCGCGAAGAACAGCGCGAATAGCTTTGACAGCCGCGCCGCGCTGCGGGTAGGCGAGACCAGCTACGAGATACACCGGCTTGATGCCGTTGCAGCGGCCACGGATCTTCCGTTCAGCCTGAAGGTCTTGCTGGAGAACCTGCTCCGCACCGAGGACGGCGTGAACGTGACGCCGGCGCACGTGACGGCCCTCGCGCAGTGGGATCCGGCGGCCGAGCCGAGCATCGAGATCCAGTTCAGCCCGGCGCGGGTGATCATGCAGGACCTGACCGGCGTGCCCGCGGTCGTTGACCTCGCCACGATGCGGGAGGCCATGCAGGCACTCGGCGGCGATGCCGGCAAGATCAACCCGCTCGTCCCCGCTGAGCTCGTCATCGACCACTCAGTCATCGCCGACGTGTTCGGCCGGGCGGACGCGTTCGAGCGCAACGTGGACCTGGAGTTCCACCGCAACCGCGAGCGGTTCCAGTTCCTGCGCTGGGGCCAGGAGGCGCTGCGCCAGTTCAAGGTCGTGCCGCCGGGCACCGGCATCGTGCACCAGGTCAACATCGAGCACCTGGCGCGGGTGATCATGACCAGCGGCGCGGGCGGCGGGGGCGGCGACGCCGGCCAGGGCGGGGCGCTCACCGCGTACCCGGACACCTGCCTCGGCACCGACTCGCACACGACCATGCAGAACGGCCTCGGCATCCTGGGCTGGGGCGTCGGCGGCATCGAGGCCGAGGCAGCCATGCTCGGCCAGCCGGTGTCGATGCTGATCCCGAAGGTCGTCGGGTTCCGGCTGACCGGCGAGATGCCCGCCGGTACCACCGCCACCGATCTCGTGCTCACCATCACCGAGAAGCTGCGCAGGCACGGCGTGGTCGGCAAGTTCGTCGAGTTCCACGGCGATGGCGTGGCGGCCGTGCCGCTGGCGAACCGGGCCACGATCGGCAACATGAGCCCCGAGTTCGGCTCCACCTGCGCGATCTTCCCGATCGACGCCGAGACGCTGACCTACCTGCGGCTCACCGGCCGCGCCGAAGCGCACGTCGCGCTGGTCGAGGCCTACGCCAAGGAGCAGGGCCTCTGGCACGAGCCGGGCACCACCACCAAAGCCCGCTACTCCGAGGAACTCGTGCTCGACCTGGGCACCGTCGTCCCGTCGCTGGCCGGCCCGAAGCGGCCGCAGGACCGGGTGGCGCTGACCGACGCGAAGAACGCGTTCCGCGATGCGCTCGGCACCTACGTCTCCGCGCCGAGCCTGGACAACGGCCTCGGCGACACGTTCCCCGCGTCCGACCCGGTGGCCGCCGGGGACGGCAGCAGGCCGTCCGCGCCGGCCGATGTCACCATGGAGGACGGCACGAAGACCTCGGTCGATCACGGCTCCGTGGTGATCGCGGCCATCACCTCCTGCACGAACACGTCGAACCCGTCGGTGATGGTCGGCGCGGCGCTGCTGGCCAAGAAGGCGGTCGATGCGGGCCTGAACCGCAAGCCATGGGTGAAGACCACGCTGGCGCCGGGCTCCAAGGTGGTCATGGACTACTACGAGCGCGCCGGGCTGACGCCGTACCTGGAGAAACTCGGTTTCAACCTGGTCGGCTACGGCTGCACCACCTGCATCGGCAACTCGGGCCCGCTGCCCGAGGCGGTCAGCGAGGCCGTCGCGCGCAATGATCTCGCCGTCGTCTCCGTGCTGTCCGGCAACCGGAATTTCGAGGGCCGGATCAACCCGGACGTCAAGATGAACTATCTCGCCTCCCCGCCGCTGGTCGTCGCCTACGCGCTGGCCGGCACGATGGACATCGACCTGACCACCGAGCCGCTAGGCACCGGCGCCGACGGCAAGCCGGTCTACCTGGCCGACCTGTGGCCGTCGGCGGAGGAGGTCGCCGGCATCGTGCACGGCGCGGTCGCGGCCGAGATGTTCACCCGCGGCTACGCCGACGTGTTCGCCGGTGACGACCGCTGGCGTGATCTCGAAGTGCCGCCCGGCGACGTCTTTGCCTGGGACCCGGAGTCCACCTACGTGCGCAAGCCGCCCTACTTCGACGGGATGCCGGCCAGGCCGGAGCCGGTCACGGACGTGCACGGCGCCCGCGTGCTTGCGCTGCTCGGCGACTCGGTCACCACCGACCACATCTCGCCGGCCGGCGCCATCAAGAACGACAGCCCGGCGGGTGACTACCTCCGGGGCCACGGGGTGCAGCGGCGCGACTTCAACACCTACGGGTCGCGGCGCGGCAACCACGAGGTGATGATCCGCGGCACGTTCGGCAACATCCGGCTGCGCAACCAGCTCGCGCCCGGCACCGAGGGCGGTGTCACGATCAAGCTGCCGGACGGCGGGCCGATGTCGATCTACGAGGCATCCGCGCAGTACATCGCCGAGGGCACCCCGCTGATCGTGCTCGGCGGCAAGGAGTACGGGTCAGGGTCGTCGCGGGACTGGGCGGCCAAGGGCACCGCGCTGCTCGGGGTCCGCGCGGTGCTGGTGGAGTCGTTCGAGCGGATTCACCGCTCCAACCTGATCGGCATGGGCGTGCTGCCGCTGCAGTTCAGCCCCGGCGAGTCGGTCGCGTCACTCGGCCTGACCGGGCACGAGGTGTTCGACGTGCTCGGCATCGAGGCAATGAACGAGGGCGAGACGCCGCGTGAGGTGACGGTGCGCGCCGACGGCCGCGAGTTCCGCGCCGTAGTCAGGATCGATACCCCCGGTGAGGCCGAGTACTTCCGGCACGGCGGGATCATGCAGTATGTCCTGCGGTCGCTTATCGCCAGCGGCTGATACCCAGGAGGCCACCGTTACCAGCACTGGCCGCGCTGGCGGGACCGGCCGCGCTGGCGGGACCGGCGGGACCGGCGGCGCTGGCGGGACCGGCCGTCGCGGGCTCGGCGCCGCCCTGCTGGTGGCCGGGATCATCGCGCTCGCCTTCAACCTGCGGGCCGCGATCACCAGCCTGCCGCCGCTTTTCCCGGAGATGTCGGACACGCTGCACCTGTCATCGGCCGCGCTGGCGGCCTTGGCGGCCGCGCCGGCGCTGTGCTTCGGGGTGTTCTCGCCCGTCGCAGCCCCGCTGAGCCTGCGATTCGGCGAGGAGCGGGTGCTCGGCTCGGCGGTCGTGCTGCTCGCCGCCGGGCTGGTGCTGCGCAGCGTCGCGCCGCTGGTGCTGCTCTTTCCCGGCACGATCGTCGCGGCCGGGTCGATCGCGATGATAAACGTGCTGCTGCCAAGCCTGGTGAAGCGCCGCCGGCCCGATCAGGCCGGCCTGCTGATCGGGCTCTACCTGATGTCCCTGTCGGCAGGCGCGATCGTCGGCTCGCTGGTCGCAGTTCCCGTTTTCACCGCGGCAGGAGGCCAGAACGGGGCCATTCGGCTCGCTCTCGGCCTCTGGGCACTGCCTGCGATGGTGGCTGCCGTGGCGTGGTTTCCGCAGCTGCGTTATCGCGCGCTGCCGGACGCCAGGGTGCGCAGCGGTGCCGAGCCAGCTGGCGGGCTGCCGCCCGGCATCGCGCCGTCCCGTGCCGGGCTGCCGCCGCCCCGTGCCGGGCAGCCGCCGGGCGCGGCTGGCAACCACGGTGTGCTGGCGATGGCCAGGTACGCGCTGGCCTGGCAGGTAGCTGCCTTCATGGGGCTGCAGAGCTTCCTCTACTACGCCACGCTTTCCTGGTTCCCGACCATGTTCCGTGACCGGGGCGCCAGCGCCGTGCACGCCGGCGACCTGCTAGCCCTGATGAACCTCGGCAACGCGGTGACGGCGATGCTGCTGCCCGTGCTCGCGCACCGGGCCAAGGACCAGCGCGTCCTGGTGGCCGCCTCGACGGTGGCGACGAGCGCTGGCCTGGCGGGCGCAGCGTTCGCCCCGCTCGGCTCGGCCGCTGGGTGGGTACTGCTGCTCGGCCTCGGCCAGGGCGCAACGCTCGGCCTGGGGATCTTCCTCACCATGGCGCGCGCACCGGATCCGGCGACAGCGGCGTCCCTGTCCGGTTTCGCGCAGGGCGGCGGCTACCTCCTGGCCGCCACCGGCCCGCTCCTCGTCGGCTTCCTGCACTCGGCGACCGGGGGGTGGGCAATCCCCGTCGGGGCGCTGCTCGGGGTTGCTGCCGTGCAGGTGACGATCGGCTGGCTGGCCGGCCGCAACCTGACCGTCCCGCAGTCGTCCGTGCCATCGCGCGGACTCATCAGCAAGCCAGGGTGAGTTCCGCGACCGGTCAGGCTGGCTGGCCGGCTTCGGGCAGGCCGGTGAGTCCCGCGCTGATCTCCCAGAGCCGCCGTGCCGTCGCCTGGTTCCGGGCCGCGCGTGCCGGGGTACGAAGCTCGCGCTTGACGTAGTACCCGCCCGTCGCGCTCTCGACGTCTGGCGAACTCGCGAGGTAGATGACGGTGCCTGCGGCCTGGTCGGCGGTGATCAGGAAGCGGCGGCCCAGGTCCAGGCCGAACCTGACCAGCGAGCTGCCATCGCGGCCGAACCCGGTGTTCACCAGCCCGGGATGCAGGCAATTTGCCGTTACCCCGGTGCCCGCCAGCCGGCTCGCTAGTTCGGTGGTGAACAGGATGTTGTCCAGCTTGCTGTTGCAGTAGGCGCGCCAGCCGCCGTAATGCTGCTCCAGCTGCAGGTCGGCGAGGTCTAGCCGGGCAGAGCGGTGCGCGGCGGACGACACGGTGATCACCCTGGCGGGCGCGCTTGCCACCAGCTTCTCGCGCAGCAGATTGGTCAGCAGGAACGGCGCCAGGTGGTTGAGCGCGAAGGTGTACTCGAAGCCGTCGGCGCTGATCCGGCGATCACCGAGCACCAGGCCGGCGTTGTTGATCAGCACATCGAGCCGGTCCAGGCGCGCCAGCCGGCCGGCCAGATCACGCAATTCCTGCAGGGACGAGAGGTCGGCGATCTCCAGCCGGGACTGGCCGGCCCCGGCCATGGCAGCCACTTCCGCGAGAGCCGCCTCGCCGCGGGCCTTGTCACGGCAGATCATGATGACATCGGTGCCGAGCCCGGCCAGCGCCAGCGAGGTTGCCTTGCCGATCCCCGAGCTTGCTCCGGTGACTACGCAGACTTTGCCGTTCATCGGCCTGCCGAAGAGACCATGCGATATCTCCTATCTCCGCTCGCCAGGGTCAGGCTACGTGGAACACCAGCCGCCGGTACCGGGCCACCCGCGCCGGGGGTGCATGGTCCCGGGCCTGGTTGCCATGGGGGTGAATCCGGGCATCGATCACCTTGGGACGTGCTCGATCACGGGATTCACCACCTTGGGTGGGCAGCGCTGCGCCGCCTGGCGGGCGCATCTGGTGCCGATGATGCTGAACCTGGCGAAAGGCAGCCACGTTCTCCTGGCAGAGACGTAGTGGAGGTACCCGATGAAAGTGCTCAGCGTGCGGCAGCCCTGGGCATGGGCGATTGCTCGGGGCCGCAAGGCGATCGAGAACCGTACCTGGGATACGGCCTACCGGGGCATCCTCGCGATTCACGCCTCGCTCCGTGTCGATCTTGACTCCGTGGACAATCCGCTGATCCGGGCCGCGGGCTGGGACGAGTCCGACCCGGTAGCCGGTACTGGCGGGATCGTCGCGGTCGTCAGCCTGGCGGACATCTGCACCGCCACCAGGTCCGGCGGCCCGTGCGGTTGCGGTCCCTGGGCGGATCCGGGTTCCTGCCATTGGCGGCTCGGCGATGCCTGGGCGCTGCCCGAGCCGATCATGACGCTTGGCCAGCCTGGTTTGTGGACGCCCGTGCCAGAGGTCGCGGCCGTACTGGCGAGGATGCTCTCCGGCCAGACCGTACCCGCCGGGCTCGCTGAGCTGGTCACGCTGAGCTAACCGGGCTGAGCTAACCGGGCTGAGCCGGCTCCTAATTAGCCGGCTAATTGCCAGCAGTTTAGTCAGGATCAGGTAAAAGCAATGGAAAAGCGCAGAGCCGTTCCGGTGGCCGGCGATGCCTCCACTGCCAAGGTCTGAGCTGGCAAAACCGCAGCTCACAAGGCATCTTCTTGCGAGACTGTGCCATGCTGGCGGCAACTTCCCTGCCCGGTTCACGGGGCGCTGGCCATGACACGCCAGTCATGTATTTGGCGGCGCCGGAGTGCGACCCGGTGGCCGACCCAAATACACTCGATCCGATTGAGTCTCCGCCGGCAACCGTGAGGGAGCGACCAGGTGACACTGCTGGAGTCCATCTCGGGTCCGCGGGACCTCAAGGAACTGAGCCCCGACGAACTGCCGTTGCTCGCGGCGGACATCCGCGACTTCCTGATCCAGGCCGTATCGAGAAACGGCGGTCATCTCGGGCCGAATCTGGGCGTCGTCGAGCTCACCATCGCCCTGCACCGGGTCTTTGACTCGCCGGCCGACCGGATCCTGTTCGACACCGGCCACCAGGCGTACGTGCACAAGCTGCTCACCGGGCGCCAGGCCGGCTTCGCGAAGCTCAAGCACCGCGGCGGCGTCTCCGGCTACCCGAGCCGGGCAGAGTCCGAGCACGACGTCATCGAGAACTCGCACGCCTCGACCAGCCTGTCCTACGCCGACGGCCTGGCCAAGGCCTACGAGGTGCGCGGCGAGACGCACCGCGCCGTGGTGGCCGTCATCGGCGACGGCGCGCTCACCGGCGGCATGGCCTGGGAAGCGCTGAACAACATCGCTGCGTCGAAGGACCGCCGGCTGGTCATCATCGTCAACGACAACGGCCGCTCCTACCAGCCGACGATCGGCGGGATCGCCGATCATCTGGCCGCCGTGCGCGTGTCGCAGCGGTACGAGCACGTGCTCGACTACATCAAGACCACGCTGTCGCACACGCCGCTGGTCGGCCCGCCGCTGTTCGAGACGCTGCACGGCATCAAGAAGGGCCTGAAGGATGTACTGCAGCCGCAGGTGCTCTTCGAGGACCTCGGCCTGAAGTACCTCGGCCCCGTCGACGGCCATGACGAGCAGGCGGTCGAGCACGCCCTGCGCCGGGCGCGCGACTTCGGCGGCCCGGTGCTGGTGCACGTGATCACCAGGAAGGGGTTCGGCTACCGGCCTGCCGAGGACGACGAGGACGACTGCCTGCACCAGATCGGCACCTTCGACCCCGCGACCGGGACGCCGACGCCGTCCGGCAAGCGCGGCTGGACGAACGTTTTCAGCGACGAGATCGTGCGGATCGGCGCTCGCCGCCCGGACATCGTGGCGATCACCGCGGCCATGCTGCATCCAACCGGCCTGGCCCAGTTCGCCCAGGCTTACCCGGACCGGGTCTACGACGTGGGCATCGCCGAGCAGCATGCCATGACATCAGCGGCGGGCCTGGCCATGGGCGGCCTGCATCCCGTGGTTGCCCTGTACTCGACGTTCCTCAACCGCGCCTTCGACCAGGTGCTCATGGACGTGGCGCTGCACAAGCTGCCGGTGACCATCGTGCTCGACCGCGCCGGGGTGAC
>Ga0302184_10001432_pt1 | contig 15418 bp, 17 predicted proteins | sample I_Palsa_N3_3_FD_200233 | JGI IMG/M metagenome (GOLD analysis project Ga0302184, IMG submission 200233) | Peat permafrost microbial communities from Stordalen Mire near Abisko, Sweden - I_Palsa_N3_3 | ecosystem: Environmental > Terrestrial > Soil > Palsa > Peat permafrost | place: Sweden...
GTCCTCCCATCGGCTTGTAATCTTCATCCTTGCATTCAGAAATCCGGTCTCCAGGTCGCGGATGCGCGCAGCTTCCAGTGCCACATCGCCACGTTGGAACATTGAACCGGTGTGAGCCGAGCGCCGGGCAATTGGTGAGGCCTACGGGGCGAACGTTTCCGGGGTGGGACTAGATCCACGCGACAGACCCTAGCGTGGGGCTAACAGCAGACGCGACCGCAAAGGACCCCGAGCTGCTTGCCCGGATCGACCTGCGCGACCGCCTATAGCAAAGTCGCGGCTTCCAGCCAAATCCGGAGGCTTGGTGTGCGATCGGTGCCAAGTCGCGACCATCCGGTTGCGGTCATGAGTTCACTCGTTGCGTAGCTGAGCCCAGAGACACGCCGCATGATGGCGGAGCAGAGCAGGGACAGGCTTGCGGCTGGCTGACCATCTGGGTGCCCGGCCCGGGTGATTACGCCAGAGGGAAGGTGGCGGCCTTAGCCCATTGCCCTGCCCCGGATCGCTCAGCCATCAAGGTGATTGCGGTCACGGTCGACGCGATAGGCAGGTGCGCCTGGAGGGACTCCTCGGCGGCGCGCAGGTCGTCCAACGATCGGCCCAGACCAATGGTCAGGTGCGGGACAACCTCGTCGTACTGTCCCCCAAACGGCGGAAACGCGGGGAATGCTTCGTGCACAAGGTCAGTCAGGCTGCGGAAGGGGGCAGCGTCGCCAGGCGCGAGCCACAGCACCTCATCGCCGAACCAATCCGTGCGGACAAGCTCGAAGCGGAACCGGCCGACAGCGGCGAATAGTTGCGCCAGCTTGGCAAGCTGATGCGGACCTATAAGCTTCGGCGCCATGAACGGGTAGAGCACCGTGATGTGAGCCGGGATACCGAGTGGGGCATTGTCATCGAGGCGTTCCCGGAACCGGGACACGGCGGGTTCGGCCTCGGGTACCTCAACGAGCAGGGCGCTTGGCGAGCCAGAACATTCCACGGCGCCAGACAATAACATGATCAAAACTGGGGAGTCACTGAATAAGGCGTCACCCCTGCGGACCGCCGCTGGCATTCTGGCGACGTATAAGCAGAGCAGAGGGACTTCCGGCAATCAGACAACAGCCAGGAAATGGCTCTCGACTGCACTGCAATCGACTTCGAGACCGCCAATTCCTATCGAGGCTGCGTGCCGCGCGTGGCAAGCACTGTATCAACGGTCGCTGAGGCGCCCCCGAAACTACGCGCGCCATGCGATGGTGATGGCGAGGCTTCACCGCAGCGCTCTGGAGGTCGGCAACACCGGATCGCGTCAAACGCTCAGGGAGCAGTGATGGCCGAGCTAACTGTCCGGCAGGACGAGTTGGTCGTGACGATGGAACCACGCGAGAAGCGGTCCCTGACGTGGTTCGGGCTCCGAAAATCCAGGAGCAAGCTCCTCGACGGATTGGAGCTGCGAGTTCCGCTGGCCAAAGTGACGGGGGTGCGTGTCGTGGATTCGGCGTACTGGGAACTGCGGGACCAGATGGATGTACGCAACGCCATGGGCGCCGGGCGGACGAGAGGAGGGCGTTATCAGCCGTCGGAAAACCAGCGCTGGACTGGCATTTTCCACGTGACGCAGGACGGGGCGGAGAAGAAGGAGCTGTGTTTCATTTGTGGCCAGGACAACACAGCGGTCGTCGTGGATCTCGATCAGGGGGACACGGTTCCGTTTACCAAGCTGGTGATCACCGTTGAACCGTGGCAGAGCGATCCGGTCGTGGCGAGCATCAAGGCGGCTGCCGGGCTGACCTAGGCCGTGCCCAGGCGGGGCGAGCGTCCGGGTCCCCGCCCTGGCGCCTTGGGGCGGGAGACGCGCCGGTCAGCTCAGCAGCACTCGCCGTCGCAGCATGAGCCGTCGCAGGTACCGCTACCGCAGCACTCGCACATCGTCATCACCTCCCTCCCGGTTATCCGGACCCCAGGAGGGCACCAGGTGCCGGGCAGCGGATCGGGGCAGTCCGGGCCCGGCATGGCCGACAGCATGCCGCGCAGCTCGCCCCGCAACGCTGACAGCCGCCTGATGTCCTCCTCGATCTGGGTGACATGCCGCCGCAGCAGATCCGCGGCGGGCTCACAGGGGCAGGCGCCCGTATCGCGAACCGTAAGCAGATCGCGGATCTCGGCCAGGCGCAGCCCCAGCCGCTGCGCGCCGCGGATGAACAGCAAACGGTCTACATCGGCCCGTCCGTAGCGGCGATGCTCACCTTCGGTCCGCTGCGGGACCGGCAGCAGGCCTTCGCGCTCGTAGTACCGGATCGTGTCGGCTCGCACCCCGGCCCGGGACGCCAGCTGCCCGACTGTCAGCTCTCCGGTGACCTGATGGACGCTCATGACACGAACGCTAAACCCTGGACCGTACTCCAAGTTCAAGCCCTAATTTCCGGCCTGCCCGCACCGTCCGGCGCGATCGTCAGCGCCTGCCTGGCCCGCGGCGGGCCGGGCGACGAGCGCCGCTTCCGTGGTGACCGCGAACGGGCTGCTGTGTCCGGCGGGCTCGGCCCGGATCCGGGCCGGCGGGCACGGACATCCGCTCAGTTCGCCTCAACGGCGTGTCGCGCAGGATCACGACGAGGATGTACAGCAACAGGAGCGTTGCTCCATCGAAGAACAGGCCTGCGATGATCGTCGGGATCGCCGAGCCGTCGCCATTGATGAGAGTCCGTCCCCTGCCCCAGGCCCACAGCGGGTCGCGGACACTGAACGGCTGGCCGAGTGGCACCTGGCTGCCCCAGGTGACGTCCGCGCCGCTTTTGGAAAGGTAGCCTTCGGTCACTATCTGGCAGCCGCCGGGGTACCGGTGGGTCACGCTGTTGCAGGCCTGACCATACGACACCGGGTTGAAGGTGTCCTGGTTCTCCGCACCGACCACATATGCCCACGAGTTCACTACCGCGGGCAGGATAAACACGGTGATGCCGGTCATCGCGGCGAGCATGACGATGACGAATACCCAGCTGCCACGGTGGCGCGGCGGATAGCGATGGGCGTGAGCGTACAGCGGGTAATGCGAAACGCTACCTTTCGCGCTTGCCCGGACGGCCGTATCGGCGCGGTGAATGCGTGACGTATCGACGATGACCACAACCAGCCCGGCCAGAACCAGCGCGAGCAGCACGAAGACGGGGATAACGCCAAGGATTTCCGCTGTCCCGGTGAGTTTATCGAACAGGTTTACGTCAATTCCCACGTACACCGCGAGGCCGATCGCGCTGCCTATCGCCACCCAGGCCCACCCGCGCCGCCGGTGATGCAACCTGACGAGCTTGGCGACATCCGATGCCTTACTGGTAGCCCGCCGTGCTTGCGCTTGCGGCATCGGATTCCCCTCGCCTGAAATGCGCCGTCTCCCCTCGCCCATGGTACGCACGGCTCATGGAAAGGTCCGGGCTAAGCGCGGCTAATGCCGGGGGAAGAGAGGGCGTAGCTGGGCCGAGCGGCCCAGCTACCCGGTGCACTGCTGGCTGGCGTAGACCAGGCCGACACTCAGCGGGCCGGTAATCCCGGCCGGCGGGCCGGTGATCCCAGCCGGGCGGGTGATCCCAGCCGGGCGGCCGGAACCGTGCCTGGGCGTGCCAGGGCTCGGCGAGGGGATTCCCGCTCCTGGCTCGTCGAAAATGGCCACGCCGGTCCCGCTGGGCAGGGCCTTCGGGTTGATGACCAGGAAGGCACCGTCGTCGCTGGTGTTCCACTGGGCGACGGCGCTCAGCACGTCCTTCTGAGTGTCGTAGGGCCGGCAGGACGCGCTCAGCGGGGGGCCGGAGAAGCTGACGCTGACGGGCAGCCCGTCGGCGCGCAGCGTGCTCTGCAGGCCTGCCGGGTTTTGCAGCTGGTTGATGGTGATGTCGATGTCGCCGTTGGCCTGCATGGCCACCGTCCAGGCGGCCAGCCGGGCGCTAGCGGGCTGGCTGCCCGGATGGCCGGAGGCCGGCAGCCCCGGGTGGCCGGAGGGCAGCAGCGTGGTCACGGCCAGGGCGGTCCCGGCCGCGACGACGAGGGTTCCGGCCACGCCGGGAATCCGCCGCCGTGCGCGGACCGCGCGGCCGCGGCTGATGATCCGCGCGACCGGGGTGGCCGAGCGAACATCGGCGACCGACTCGCGCACCGCGGTGATCAACTCGTTGTCGTTCATGATCGGTTCTCCTGCTGTAGTTCGGGCTGAAGGTCGTGCCGCAGCGCGGCCATCGCGCGGCCCAGGTGGGCCATGACCGTGCCGGTGGCGATGCCGAGCACTTCCGCGGTGCGCGCCGTGTCCAGGTCGAGGATCAGCCGCAGCGCGATCACCTGCCGCTGCCGCGCGGGCAGCCGCATCAGCGCCGCCATGATTCGCGGGTCCACCAGACTGGCCGATGCCTCGCCGACTGCGGGCAGGTCCGCGACCCGGTCCGGATCGGGGACCGATACTTCCCGGCGGCGGCGTCGCCAGCGGGAGATGCCCGCATTGAGCGCGGTCCGTACGACCCACGCTTCCGGCGCGGGATGCTTGCTCACGGTGGGCCAGGACGCCCAGGCGCGGGCGAACGCCTCGTCTACAAGATCCCGTGCCGTGTCCTGGTCACCGATGCTGACCAGGACAGCCCGCAGGCATCCGTCGGCGGCGCTGCGGTAGAACTCCGCGAAGTCCAGTTGCTGGTTCCCCACACCCATCCAACGCGCCACCGAGACATTCCCATTACCTGTAGCCGCGCGCGAGGAACAGCACCTCTCCGCGGTTTTGGGAGAAGGTTTTGGTCGATACCAGGATCAGGCCCGCGTGAGACTGGCCGGCGGCGCGGTAGCGGACATCCAAGGGGACGAAGTCCTTAACGTTGGCCGTGACCAGTGCCCGTCCCTCGGTCGCGGCGTATGCGAGGACCTGTTCGTCGGGGAGCCCTGCCAAGGCTGGGTCGGCAACAATCGAGATGACGTCGTGGCCTTGGGCGCGGAGTTGCTGTGCGATCTGGTCAGAAAACATCTCGTCTAGCAACAGCGGCTGGCTCATGGCCTACCCGGCCAGAAGCTGGCGCTCGCGCAGCCATGCCCGCTCGGCGGCTTCCTCGGCCGCGTCCGCAGCGGCGATCTCCGCGTCGACCTCGCCTGGGTAGGCGGCCCAGTAGCGGACCGCGGTGGTCAGTAGACGCAGCGCTATCCCGGTGTTCTCGCTGACCAGGCTCACCAGGTCGTCGCTGTCCAATCCGGGCTCGAGCGCGTGAGCCGATTTGACGGCGCGGATGACCTCCCAGACATCCGGGCCTCCGGCCAAGGCAGCGCGGCGTCCGGTGGGACCCGACCGGAAGATGACTCCAGGATGCTCGGCCATCCGCAGGGCCTCGTCAACCAGCCGGTTTGCCGCTGAGGACAGTGACATGCCAGGGTTCGCCGCAACGAAGGAGGCGAGTCGGTCCGCCACCGACGGGTCGAACCTGACGGGTGTCGCGCTACGCTTGCTCATGACTACATCGTAGTCGATATGAGTCGCCAATCCCGGAGGACCACCCGGGAGAGTCACCGGGCGAGCGTGAGCAGTTCCGGAATAGCCCGCTCTCGGCCCGGCCGCCCGAGGTAGGCGATGGCCACTATCGCCGCGATCGCACGGCACCACTCCACCAGCCGTCCGGCATCCAGTCCCGACGCCGCCGCCAGGGCCGCGCACCGGGCGTCGACTCCGTCGGACCCTGCCCCGTCCAGCAGGTAGTCGACGGCATCGAAGCACGGATCGCCGACGCAGGCCCTCGGGTCGATCGCCACCAGTCCGCGTGAACCGCCGTCCAGGACGTTGCCCAGGTGCAGGTCGCCGTGCAGCAGTACCCGCGTCGTCTCCGACGCGAGCAGGGCCTGGCACCGCAACCATCCCCGTTCCACATCCGCTGGTCCCACCACCCGCCCGATCTCCGGGTCGCAGACTCGGCGCCCGATCCGGGTGAAGAACCCGTCGCACTGGGCGCGCAGGTCAGGCAGGACGTCGGCTGGCACCGCGGCTGCGTGCAGCGCCTGGAGCAGGCTGGCCCAGTCCCCCGCGGGGGGCCGCGGGGTCAGCTCATCGGCCCTCGTGCCCGGCTCGATCAGCTCCAGCAGGACCACGCCCGTCGCCACGTCGGCGGCGAGCACCGCCGGAACCCTGCCGCTGGTGCCGAACGCGGTCAGCATCGCCACCTGCTCGGACACGACCGGCAGGTCAGGGCTCAGCTTCAGCACCGCGGGCGAGCCATCGGACCGGGTACAGCGCAGCACCACCGAGCTGGCGCCACTCGGGAGCGGATCGCCCAGCACGAGCGACCAGCGCTCCGCCATCTCACTCGCCAGCTCCGGAACCCCGGCGCACCAGCCCGCGATACCGGCTCCGAACCGGCGCGTCAGGCGCCGCGTGATCTCCGCGGTATCCACCGTGGCAGACTAGCCGCCCGCCCCAGCACCAGATAGCCGACGCAACCGGGTAGAACCGGTCAGCTGGGCTTGACGCTGATCCGCGTGCCGAGTTCGGCGCCCTCGCAGATCTGGCGCATCACGCCCGCAGCGGCCACGTCGAATACGTGCATGGTCAGGTTCTGCTCGTTAGCCAGCACGAACGCGCTCGTGTCCATGATCCGAACGCCCGTGGCCAAAGCCTCGTCATAGGTCAGCCGCGTGTAGCGCACGGCGTTCGGGTTGATGTTCGGGTCGCTGTCGTAGACCCCGTCGACACCCCGCTTGGCCACCAGCAGGGCATCGGCGTCGAGTTCCAGGGAACGCTGGACCGCCGGGTAGTCGGTGGTGACGTACGGCTGGCCGATGCCGCCGGCGAGCAGCACGATCATGCCGCGTTCCAGGTGATGAACGGCCCGGAGCCGGATGAACGGCTCGGCGACGCTGTGGATGGGTACCGCGGTCATGACCCGGATGTCGACGTCGGTCCTGGCCGTGAGCGCGCCGCGAAGCATGAGCGCGTTCATGATCGTGCCGAGCATCCCGATGTTGTCCGCCTCGGCCCGGCTGATGCCCCAGCCGTCGGCCATCCGGCCGCGGAAGTAGTTGCCGCCCCCGACCACCACCGCCACCTGCACGCCGAGATCGCGGAGCGACAGGACCTCCTGCGCGACCCGGGACAGGCTGGCCGGATCGACGCCGGTGCTCGCCTTTCCGGCGAGCGCCTCACCGCTGAGCTTGACGACAACCCTGCGATAGCGTGGCACAGTCAGGAACCCCCGTCCTGGCCCCCGAAGCGGTGACCCCGGCCCACGGTACCGCATGCCCATTCCCGTCTTATGGGATTCACGGCCCGATCAGGGGAGCGGCCGCGGTAACGCCGTAACGCCGGCTTTAGTGCTGCAGGTCTTCGGCGAAGCGCTTGCGGCTCTCCTCGACCTCTGCCTCGGCTGCCGCGCGATCCGCCCACGCGGCGCCCTGGACCGACTTGCCGGGCTCGATCTCCTTGTAGACCTCGAAGAAGTGCTGGATCTCGAGCCGGTCGAACGCAGGCACGTCGGTGATGTCCTTCAGGTGCGCCATCCGCGGGTCGGTGGCCGGTACGCAGAGCACCTTGTCGTCCAGGCCCATCTCATCGCGCATCCGGAACATCCCGATGACCCGGCAGGTGATGAGACAGCCCGGGAAGGTGGGCTCCTCGAGGAGCACGAGGGCGTCGAGCGGGTCGCCGTCGTCGGCCAGGGTGTCTTCGATGAACCCGTAGTCGGACGGGTACCTGGTGGAGGTGAACAGCATGCGGTCCAGCCTGATCCGCCCGGTCGCGTGGTCCACCTCGTACTTGTTGCGCTGTCCCTTGGGTATTTCGACGGTGACCTCGACGTCCACGGTTCGCTCCATCCCGGTGCGGATGATTTACTCCATTGTCTCTGTAATCCGGGGGGACGTCCCCCCGGGAGACCTCCCTTGGAAGGTACATGGTGCGCCGCACGCGGATCGCGGCACTGCTGACGCTGGCCCTGATCAACGTCTTCACGCTCGCGGCCGGCCTCGCCGTGGTCCGGATGCTCCCGCCGCGGCTGGCCGCCCTGCGCGTGCCCACGGTAGCGGACGGCCCGCTTGCGGGCGGGGACGCCGTGCTGGGCACCGGTACGCCGGACGGCCCGCTGCCTACCCCGAACGGACTGCGGAACGCCCTGGCCGGCCCGCTGTCCGCCCCGGCGCTCGGACCCCAGGTGTCGGTACTGGTCGCGGACCCGGTCACCGGGCGGGTGCTGCTGTCCGAGCACGGCTCCCGGGCCATGACCCCCGCGTCCACCACCAAGCTGGCCACCGGCCTGGCCGCCCTCGCGGTCCTCGGCGACGATGCCCGGTTCACCACCAAGGTGGTGCGCGGGGCCGCACCGGGCAGCATCATCCTGGTCGGCGGCGGTGATCCGACCCTGGCCGTCAACCCGTTCCCGGCCCGGGACTACCCCCGGCCGGCCACGCTGGCCAGCCTGGCCGCGTCGACCGCCCGGGCGCTGAAAACGCAGGGCCGGCGGACCGTCGTCCTCGGCTACGACACCTCCCTGTACGCCGGCCCGGGCCTGGCGCCCGGCTGGCCCGCGGACTACGTCACCGGAGGTGACGTCACCCCGATCGTCTCCCTCGAGGTGGACCAGGGCCGGCTGACCGCGGCCGGGCACCCCGAGGATTCGGACGACCCCTACAACCTGTCGCCTCGCTCGGAGGATCCGGCCGGCCTGGCCGCCAGTGCCTTCGCCGCCCTGCTGAACGACGACGGCATAAAAGTCACCGGGTCCCCGCGGGCGCAGGCCGCCCCGGCCCGGTCCGAGGTCACCCTGGCCAGCGTGGCCTCACCGCCGCTGTCGGAGATCGTGGCTCAGATGCTCGGGGAGAGCAACAACGTCATCGCCGAGAACCTGGCCCGCCAGGTCGCGGTGGCCACCGGCCAGCCGGCCTCGTTCAGCGGCGCGGCCCGGGCGGTCAGCACAGAGCTGAGGCGGCTCGGCATCACCACTGGCATCCACCTGGTGGACGGCAGCGGCCTGTCGCCCCAGGACGCGATCGCGCCGGTCACGCTGGTCAAGGTCCTCGAGCTGGCGGCCGGCCGCCCCCGGTACCGGGCCCTGCTGGCCGGCCTGCCGGTGGCCGGCTTCTCCGGCACCCTATCGGCTGGCGAGAGCGTATTCAGCGGGATCAGCGGCGCGGCCCTGGGCTCGATCCGGGCCAAAACCGGCAACCTGGGCACGGTGGCGGCCCTGGCCGGCCTGGCCTACGACAAGAGCGGTGAGGTGCTGGTCTTCGCCTTCATGGCCGACCAGATCCCGTCCGCCGGGGTGCTCGAGGATGCCGCGAACGCCATCGACGCGGCCGCCTCCGGCCTAGTCGGCTGCGGCTGCCGGTAAAGGCCAGCTGCGGCAGGCGGTCACGCGCACTGCCCGCAGCACGTACCGTTGGACTGTGAGCACCACGCAGATGATCGACTGGGATCTCGCCATTGCTACCGGCACCCGCTGGGCCCGCCCCGGGCCGCAGGTCAGCCTGGCCGAGGCACGGCGGACCGTCGGAGAGCTACGCGACCTGGCCGGCGCCGTCCAGCAGCCGGTCTACGAGGTCACCGGAATGTCCGCCAACGGGAACGGCTCGCTGGGCCGGGTCGCCGTGGTGGACCGGCCCGGCTGGATCAGGGCCAACGTGGACGGCTTCCGGGTCGTCCTGGAGCCGCTGGTGGATCAGCTCCGGGAACGGACCCAGGGCGCGGCCACCCCGTCCCGGGCCGCCTCGGTGATGAGCTCGGTGGGGTCGCGGGTGACCGGGGTCCAGGCCGGGCTGCTGCTGGCCTACCTGTCCGGCCGGGTGCTCGGCCAGTACGAGCTGTTCCTGCCGCCAGAGGCTTCCCCGGTCGACGGGCAGCAGCCGGGCCGGCTCACGCTCGTCGCGCCGAATATCGTCATGATCGAGCGCGAACTCGGTGTCGACCCGCACGACTTCCGCCGCTGGGTCTGCCTGCACGAGGAGACCCACCGGCTTCAGTTCACCGCGGTGCCGTGGCTGCGCGACTACGTGCAGAGCCAGATGACCGAGTTCCTGCTGGCCTCCGAGCTGGACCCGGCGGCCATGCTGCAGCGGGTCCGGGCGGCGGCCGACGCGATGGCGGGCGCGGTGCGCGGCGGCGACGGCGGCAGCCTCATCGAGGCGGTGGTCACCCCGGCGCAGCGGGAGATCATGGACCGGCTGTCCTCGGTCATGACGCTGGTCGAGGGGCACGGCGACTACGTGATGGACGCGGTCGGCCCGCAGGTCGTGCCCACCGTGGCCTTTATCAGGGAGCGGTTCAACTCCCGGCGCGGCTCGTCGGGCCGGATCGAGCAGGCCATTCGCCGCATGCTCGGCATCGACCTGAAGATGAAGCAGTACGCCGAGGGCTCCCGGTTCGTCCGCGAGGTCGTGGACAAGGTCGGGATGGCCACCTTCAACAAGGTCTGGACCTCCCCGGACACCCTGCCGACCAAGGCGGAGTTCGCGACCCCGCAACTGTGGCTGGACCGGGTGGCCAACCAGCCGTAGCCGCCATGGGTCCCAGCCCGGCGATCGCGCAGGTCCGCACCGCGGTGCGGACCTGCCTGTCCGATCTGGACCCTGGTGAGCTGGTGCTGGCCGCCTGCTCCGGCGGTGCCGACTCACTGGCCCTGGCCGCGGCGCTGGCCTTCGTGGCGCCGCGGGCCGGCCTGCGCGGCGGCGGCGTGACCGTTGACCACGGCCTGCAGCCCGGTTCGGCCGAACGCGCCGCCGGCCTCACGGTCCTGATGAGCAAGCTCGGCCTCGACCCGGTGCGCAGCATCGCCGTGACACCCACCAGGGAAAACGGCCCCGAGGCCGGGGCCAGGACGGCCCGCTACGCCGCCCTGGACGCCGCGGCCCGAGAGCACCAAGCCACCGCCGTCCTGCTCGGGCACACCCTGGACGACCAGGCCGAGACGGTCCTGCTCGGGCTGGCCCGCGGCTCGGGGGGCCGGTCGCTGGCCGGGATGCCGCCCCGCCGCGGCGCCTACCGCCGGCCGCTGCTCGGCCTCCGCCGCGCGACGACCGCCGCCGCCTGCGCCGACCTCGGGCTAGACCCATGGCAGGACCCGCACAACCACGACTCTCGCTTCACCCGGGCCCGGGTCCGCCACCAGGCCCTGCCCGCCCTGGAGGACGCGCTCGGCCCGGGCGTCGCCGAGGCGCTGGCCCGGACCGCGAGCCAGCTGCGGGCCGACGCCGAATGTCTCGATGACCTCGCGTTCGCGGAAAGCGGACAGCTCCGCGACCAGGGCTCCGACCCGGCCGGCCTCGACGCCAGTTGGCTCGCCGCGCTGCCCGCCGCGATCAGGACCCGGGTGCTGCGCGACGCCGCGATCATGGCGGGCTGCCCGCCCGGCGCCCTGACCGCCGCGCACGTCGAGCGGGTCTCCGAACTGGTCACCGGCTGGCGCGGGCAGCGCTGGGTCGACCTGCCGGGCGGGGTGCGCGCCCGGCGTCTGGCTGGCAAGGTGTGGTTCACCAGCAGCGAAGCAGGCAACCTCAGAGGCGGAGAACAGTAATTTGGACGAACGAGACGTGGGATCTGCGCTGAAGGAGATCCTCATTACCGCTGAGCGGTTGCAGGTGCGCATCGGCGAGCTCGCGGCCCAGATCGACGCCGACTACGCGGGCCGTGACCTGCTGCTGGTCGGCGTGCTGAAGGGCGCGGTCATGGTCATGGCCGATCTGTCCCGGGCCATGCACCTGCCGGTCCAGATGGACTGGATGGCGATCTCCTCCTACGGCTCGGGCACCAAGTCCTCCGGCGTGGTGCGCATCCTGAAGGACCTCGACACCGACATCACCGGCCGGCACGTGCTCATCGTCGAGGACATCGTGGATTCCGGCCTCACCCTGTCGTGGCTGGCCGGCAACCTGCTCTCACGCTCGCCCGCCTCGCTGGCGGTGTGCGCCATGCTCCGCAAGCCGGGCTCGGCGCAGATGCGCGTGGACGTGGCGTACACCGGCTTCGACATCGGGGACGACTTCGTCGTCGGTTACGGCCTGGACTACGCTCAGCGTTACCGCAACCTGCCCTTCATCGGCACGCTGGCCCCGGCGGTATACCAGGGCAGCTAGGCTGGCGCGGCAGGGGAACACAATCCGCTTGGAGAAGCGTTCACCCTCCAGGTGCGGCGCCGTGGGCGGTGTACCGTCATGTTTACGGTCGCAGCTAGCACCGAACATAGGCTGCGAGGATGAAAATGGCCATCCCGCCGGAGGTCGACGGGACTGTGAGGCTGGTCAGGAGGGAACGGCCCCGAGCCGACGGGCCGCTCATCGATGGAGCTAAGGCGCTTTTTCCGGGCACCACTGCTGTTGATCGCGGTGGCGGTGCTCCTGTTGCTTTTCGTGCTCGACTACGCCAATTCCGGGAGCTCTTACCAGCAGGTAGACACTTCCGCGATCGTCAGCCTCATCAACAACGGCCAGGTCAAGAGCGCGGTAATCACCGACAAGAACCAGACGATCCAGATCACGACCAAGAAGACGGTCCAGATCGGGACGCAGAGCGGTACGGAGTTCGAGGCTTCGTGGGTCTCCGGCCAGGGTCTGACCCTCCAGCAGGCGCTGCAGACGCAGTACCAGAAGGGCACCCTGACCGACGGTTACAACATCACCATCCCCAAGAGCAATGCCCTGCTCGACCTGCTGCCCACCGCGTTCATCTATCTGGTGATCTTCCTGCTGTTCTTCTTCATGCTGTCGCAGATGCAAGGCGGCGGCTCGCGGGTCATGAACTTCGGCAAGTCCCGCGCCAAGCTGATCACCAAGGACACGCCCAAGACCACGTTCGCCGACGTGGCCGGGGTGGACGAGGCGATCGAGGAGCTCCAGGAGATCAAGGAATTCCTGCAGAACCCGGCCAAGTTCCAGGCCATCGGGGCCAAGATCCCCAAGGGCGTGCTGCTCTACGGCCCGCCCGGCACCGGTAAGACGCTGCTGGCCCGGGCCGTGGCCGGCGAGGCCGGGGTGCCGTTCTACTCGATCTCCGGGTCCGACTTCGTCGAGATGTTCGTCGGCGTGGGTGCCTCCCGCGTCCGTGACCTGTTCGAGCAGGCCAAGGCGAACGCCCCCGCGATCGTGTTCGTGGACGAGATCGACGCCGTGGGCCGGCACCGCGGCGCGGGCCTCGGCGGCGGGCACGACGAGCGCGAGCAGACGCTGAACCAGATGCTGGTCGAGCTGGACGGGTTCGACACCAAGGGCGGCGTCATCGTGATCGCGGCCACCAACCGGCCCGACATCCTGGACCCGGCGCTGCTGCGCCCGGGCCGGTTCGACCGCCAGATCGTGGTGGCCCAGCCGGACCTGGCCGGCCGCCGGGGCATCTTGAAGGTGCACGCCCGCGGCAAGCCCCTCGCGCCGGACACCGACCTGGACATCATCGCCCGCCGGACGCCTGGCTTCACCGGCGCCGACCTGGCCAACGTGATCAACGAGGGCGCGCTGCTGACCGCGCGGACCAACGGCAAGCAGATCGCCATGGCGGCGCTCGAGGAGGCCATCGACCGGGTCATGGCCGGCCCGGAACGCAAGAGCGTGCTGCTGTCGGAGCGGGAGCGGAAGGTCATCGCCTACCACGAGGGCGGCCACGCCCTGGTCGGCCACGCCATGCCGAACGCCGACCCGGTGCACAAGGTGACGATCATCCCGCGCGGCCGGGCGCTCGGCTACACCAGCGCGCTGCCGACCGAGGACAAGTTCCTGGTCACCCGGGCCGAGATGCTCGACCAGCTAGCCATGCTGCTGGGCGGGCGCACCGCCGAGGAGCTCATCTTCCACGAGCCGACCACGGGTGCCGCCAACGACATCGAGAAGGCGACCCAGATCGCGCGGGGCATGGTCACCGAGTACGGCATGAGCGAGCGCCTCGGCGCGCGCAAGTTCGGCAGCGGCGACGGTGAACCGTTCCTGGGCCGGGATATGTCGCACGGCCGGGACTACTCCGAGGAGATCGCCTCCTCCATCGACGAGGAGATCCGCCGCCTCATCGAGTCCGCGCACGACGAGGCCTGGGAGGTCCTGGTCGAGTACCGCGACGTGCTCGACGCGCTGGTGCTGCGGCTGCTGGACAAGGAGACCGTGGCCCGGGCCGAGGTCCTGGAGCTGTTCGCGACGGTGCAGAAGCGGCCGGTGCGCGGCTCGTACACGGGCTACGGCAAGCGCCTGCCCTCGGACCGCCCGCCGGTGCAGTCGCCCAAGGAGCTCGCGCTGCTTGCCGCCGACGGCGCCGGGACCGGGCTGTCCCTGCCCAGCAACGGCCAGGCCTTCGGCTTCAACCCGGGCGGCGGCAACGGCGACGAGCCGGCCCACGGCGAGCCCGGCGACAACGGGTGATACCGAGCACATCGGCCGAATCCGCTGACGCCCAGGTCAAGGAATTCGACCAGCCGCGCATTGAGGCCGCGGTCCGGGAGATCCTGCTCGCGATCGGCGAGGACCCGGACCGCGACGGCCTGCGCGACACGCCCGCCCGGGTCGCGCGGGCCTACGCCGAGCAGTTCGCGGGCCTGCGGCAGCGCCCGGCGGACGTGCTCACCACCGTGTTCGACGTGGGCCACGACGAGATGGTCATCGTCCGCGACATCGAGGTCTACGGCACCTGCGAGCACCACCTGGTCCCGTTCATCGGCGTGGCCCACATCGGCTACATCCCGAACGTCAAGGGCCAGATCACCGGGCTGTCCAAGCTGGCCCGGCTGGTCGACGTGTACGCCCGCCGCCCGCAGGTGCAGGAGCGGATGACGTGCCAGATCGCGGACGCCCTGATGGACACTCTGGAGCCGCGCGGGGTGGTCGTGGTCATTGAGGCCGAGCACCTGTGCATGACCATGCGCGGCGTCCGCAAGCCAGGCGCCAGGACCGTGACGTCCGCGGTCCGCGGGGCGTTCCGGGACACCGTGACCCGGGCCGAGGCCATGAGCCTGATCTACGGCCACCGCTGAACCGCAGATTAACTTCGCCTCAATACTGAACTGAAAGGCTTGCTGCGTCGTCTAAGGGGTGAGGCACGACCCGAAGGGGGCTCCGGGACGCCTTTCTTTTCGAGCACCAAGCTGATCCCTCCGGGCGGTTAGCGAGCCTTAAGGTGCCGGCCCCGGCGAGCCGTATTAAGTCCGTCTCGCTGAACGGGCTCGTTGCCTAGGCCTTGGGAGGTACCGTGAAAGCAGGACGCGAGGCGACACGATGACTACGCTGACGCACCGTGATCTAGGGCCTGACAAGAGAGCTGCCGAGATGAGTGACAGCGACGTAGCTGGACACGCTGACGGCGCCGACCTGCCTGCGGCCAGGGGGGGCAGTTCGCCGTCGACACATGGCGATCCAGTTGACCGCAGACACCAGCACGCCTGGGTGCCGGCCAGCACGGCGCTGCTGACCTGGCTCATCGGCCTGTCCGACATCGTGGCCATCTTCCGGTCCGACCTGGTGCACAAGCTGC
>Ga0302184_10001433_pt1 | contig 15405 bp, 16 predicted proteins | sample I_Palsa_N3_3_FD_200233 | JGI IMG/M metagenome (GOLD analysis project Ga0302184, IMG submission 200233) | Peat permafrost microbial communities from Stordalen Mire near Abisko, Sweden - I_Palsa_N3_3 | ecosystem: Environmental > Terrestrial > Soil > Palsa > Peat permafrost | place: Sweden...
CGCCATCTGACCCCGAGACGGGCTGGCCCGCTTCACCTCGGCGATAACGCTGACGCCTTCCGCCTTCAGCGCGGCCATCGCGTCCCGCGGGGACGGCGCACGCCGCGCCATCTCCTTCAGGTGGTCTAGAGAGACGCGCCGCTGCCGTTCGGCGAGATCGGCCCGTACGCCGTCTAGGATCTCGTCGAGCACACTCACGCGGTTAGATCGTCCCCTCAAAAAATCGGTACTGTTGCGCCACCGATCGTAGCCCGGCTGCCCTTGTGCCCTTGTTACTGACCCCCCTGTAGGGGGTCCATCGCGTACCCCGCGCCGCGGACGGTCCTGATCACCGCGGCAGGCCCGAGCTTAGCCCGGAGCTGGAGGATATACACGTCGGCGGCCCGGTCCCCCGCGGCCTGACGGCCCGCGGCGGCGAGCAGCTTCCGCCGGGAAAGAACCCGGCCAGGGTGGTCCATCATGGCTGCCAGGACCGCGAACTCGGTCGCGGTCAGCGGCACCGGCCGTCCGTCCGTGATCGCGGTCCGGCTGCGGCCATCCAGCCGCAGCCGACCCGCGCTGCGTCCGCGAGGCTCGGGAGCAGGAGGGCCTGACGCCGGTGCCAGCACGTCGCCGACCATCGCCACTAGCTGCCGGGGGCTGAAGGGGCGGCCTAGCCACCGGCGTGGGGCCGCCCGCGCCAGCCCGCGCGGCCTCGGGCCAGCCACCAGGAAGACGACCGGCGTCCTCAGGGCCCGGCGAATGCGTCTAGGGTCAAGGCCGGGCATGGTCAGGTCGAGCACGGCCACGGCATCGGAACCACAGGTCAGCTCGGTGAGGGCCAGCTCGCCAGTGGTCACCAGCCGGACCCGGAACCCCTCCCGGCGCAGATAGCGGGCCGACATCTCGGCGACTTCCGGTTCATGCTCAGCTAGCAGCACCGAAGGCCCCTCGTCTGCCCGGCCGGAAACGCGGGAGTCCGCACCCGCGGGCGCCGGCCTCTCCGGGGGGCCGACGTCAGCTACGGGTGCCGTCATCGAGCTGGTCCGCCGGCGTTCTGGAGTCCGCCGGGTCCTGCGGATCTTGCCGGTCCTGCGGATCTTGCGCTGCTTTCGGGTCCATGCCGCCCTCGAGCGTCGGGTCAATGTCCCGGCTCAGCGACTCCCACATGGTCGCGGAGTCGGATCGCTTCTGCGGCTGGGCGGCCTGCTGTCCGGGCCGGTCGAACCGGGCCGACATGACCGGCCAGCGAGGGCCGCGCCCCACGGTGGCCAGGCCCGCCAGGATGATCGCGACGGCACCGACCACGGCGACCGCCCGCCACGGCGCGCCGGCCATGACCGCATGACCGGACGAGCCCGCGATGACGATCGGGTGCGCCGCATTCCCTGGTGAGCTGCCACTGGTCGTCGACCCGCCGGTGGCGCCGTTCGAGGCGCTCGCCCTGGCCGCCGCGAGGACGGCGGATGCCCGCACCCCGGTCGCCGCGGCGGCACCCGCCCCGGCCCCGAGGACAGCCAGCAGGACACCGACGGCGCGCCTGGCCACGGATCTGGTGGCGATCACGGCCGCCAGGCAGGCCAGCGCGGCCAGCGCGAGCGCGCTCGCGAGCGGGACAAGCTCCTGGCCGGTGACGGAGAAGTCCTGTGCTGGCAGCGGTCGCGGCGCGACGAAGATGGCCTGCGCCCACGCCTGCCGCGTGGCGAGCAGGACCAGCCCGGCTCCTACGGCGCCGAGCAGCAGCACCAGCGCGAATTCCCGGCGCATCACGGACATCTCAGGTCACTGGATCTTTCAGGTCGCAGGGGTTTCCTGGTCACAGGTTGTTCCTGATCGCAGGGTCTTCGGCGTCGCGGGCTGCTTAGCGCACGGTCTGGGCTGGCTTGCCGGTCACCGCCTCCAGCACGTCGGCGTCGAAGCAGGTCCGATCGCCGGTGTGGCAGGCCGCGCCGATCTGGTCGACCTTGACCAGCAGTGCGTCGCCATCGCAGTCGAGCGCCACTGACTTCACCCACTGCTGGTGCCCGGATGTGTCACCCTTCACCCAGTACTCCTGGCGGCTGCGTGACCAGTACGTACAGCGGCCCGTGGTGAGGGTGCGATGCAGTGCCTCGTCGTCCATCCAGCCGAGCATCAGCACTTCGCCGGTGTTGTACTGCTGGGCGATCGCCGCGATCAGGCCAGAGGCGTCTCGCTTCAGCCGGCCGGCGATGGCGGGGTCAAGCATCGCTTCCTCATTTCCGCAGGGGTCCGGGGGTCGCGCCGGGGCCAGCGCTGCCTCGTGACTTCAGTCAGACTAGCAATCACGCCTACCATCAGCGGGTGAGCTACTCGCGAGAAGAGCGCTTCGCGCTGTGCGCGTTGCTTGAGAAGACTGGCCCGGACGCCCCGACGCTATGCGAAGGCTGGAACACCGGCGACCTGGCCGCGCACCTCGTGCTGCGCGAGCACAGGCCCGATGCCGCCGCCGGCGTCCTTGGCGGCCCGCTGGCCGGGTACACGACCCGGGTCCAGAACCGCATCAAGCAACGGACGCCATTTCCTGACCTGATAGAGACGATCAGGTCAGGGCCGCCGCGGCTGTCGCCGATGGCGATCCCCGGCATGGATGAGCGCGCCAACGCGGTGGAATTCTTCGTACACCACGAAGACGTGCGCCGCGCCGCACCGGGCTGGGCGCCAAGGGACATCAGCAGCGGGGAATCCGGCATGCTGTGGCAGCGGCTGCGAATGGCCAGGTTCATGCTCCGCAGGGCACCGGTCGGGGTCGAGCTGGCCCGGGACGACGTCGATACCGGCGAAGTGAGCCCGGGCGGCCGGGCATATCGCATCACGGCCAAGAACGCGACCCCGGCGGTCACCGTTATCGGCAGCCCGGCCGAGCTCACTATGTGGGCGATGGGCCGGACGACCGGGGCCAGGGTCCGATTCGACGGGATCGAGGCCGCAGTGAACAAGCTCACCGTGGCGAACTGGCGGTAAACGAGCCGGGCCCGCGGGTGAACTAGCCTTCGGCGACCTGCGGGTGAACGAGCCCTCGGGTGAGCTGGGCCGGGGCACCGAGTCCGGGCTAGGCGCCCATCTCGCGCTTGAGCCTGGCCAGCTCCTCGTCGATGTCCGGCGCGCTCTGCCGGGGTGGCTGGGCAGAGTACGACGTGGTGACGTGCTCGACGTCGGCCCGGGGCAGCGGCTGGCTGTGGCGGGGCTCGCGGACTTCGCGCTTGTCCCGCTTGGCGGAAATCTGCTTGCCCGAGCGGGCCACCTTGATGGCGACGGCGACTGCGCCTACCACCAGCGCGGCGATCACCAGGAACTCCACCGCGTGCAGGACGAAACCGACCACGGCCCAGCCGATGATGAGTGCGATCAGAATGCCGACTCCGACGGCGGCCACCTTGAACCAGCGCATCCGCAGCTTCCTCTCTCGACAAGGAGCCGCCTCAGGCCCCAGCCCCCGGGTCTAGCACCTGAGGATCTGTCCTCTCTCGCGATATTACCCGACTTTCGCCCCCGCCGGCCGGCGAGCGAGCGTCAGATAAGGCGTGCCATTACGCTGGGGCCATGCATGCACTCGGCATTGACATCGGTGGCAGCGGGATCAAGGCAGCGCCCGTCGACGTGGCCACGGGAAAGCTCCTCGCCGACCGGCAGAAGATCGCTACGCCGCGCCCGGCCCTGCCCGACGCGATCGCGGATGTGGTGAAGCAGCTCACCACCTCGTTCAAGTGGTCAGGGCCGGTCGGCGTCACCTTCCCGGGAGTGGTGATCGACGGCGTGATCAGGACCGCCGCCAACCTCGACCCAGCCTGGATCGGAGTGGACGCAGGCGCGCTGTTCGGCAAGGCCGCCGGCAACCCGGTCCGGGTGCTGAATGACGCCGACGCGGCCGGCGTCGCCGAGATGACCTTCGGCGCGGGGATGGGCAACGAGGGCACCGTGCTGATGCTGACCTTCGGGACCGGGATCGGCAGCGCCCTGTTTACGAAGGGCATGCTGGTGCCGAACACGGAGTTCGGGCACGTCGAGATCCACGGTGAGGACGCCGAGACCCGCGCGTCCGAGCATGCCAAGGAGCTGCACGATCTGAGCTGGGGCAAGTGGGCCGGGCGCGTCGATGAGTATCTCCAGCACGTAGAGGCGGTGCTCGCGCCGGACTTGATCATCGTCGGCGGCGGCATCAGCAAGCAGTCGGAGAAGTGGGTGCCGCGGCTGACCGGCATCAGCGCCCGCATCGTGCCCGCGGCCCTGCTCAATGACGCCGGCATCGTAGGTGCCGCGATGGCGACCGCCAGCACCGCCGCCCCCGACACCTCGGGCGCCGTCGGCATAGGCAACTAGCGGCTTTCCTATGGGGGATGCCCGTCAGCGGACGGGGTGGCCGGCGGCGCGGAGGGCGGTTTTGACTTCGGTGATGCGCAGGGTGCCGAAGTGAAAGACGCTCGCGGCCAGGACCGCGTCCGCTCCGGCGTCGACGGCTGGTGCGAAGTGCGCCAGCGTCCCGGCCCCGCCGCTCGCGATTACCGGGACGGTGACCACGTCGCGCACGGCCCGGATCAGCTCCAGGTCGAAGCCGACGGTGGTGCCGTCCGCGTCCATCGAGTTCAGCAGGATCTCGCCCGCGCCGAGTTCGGTGGCCTGCCGCGCCCAGCTGACCGCGTCGATGCCGGTGCCGACCCGGCCGCCGTGCGTGGTCACCTCGAAGCCGCTGTGTTGGCCCGGGGGGACGACCCCCCGGAACCCCCCGATCACGGAGGGGCTCCCGCCCCCCCGTTCCCCCCTGGGGGCCCCTTCGGGGCCCGCCAGCCGGCGCGCGTCTACGGATAGCACCACGCACTGGGACCCGAATCGCTCGGCCGCTTCGGCTAGCAGGTCGGGCCGGGCGATGGCGGCGGTGTTGAGCGAGACCTTATCCGCCCCGGCCCGCAGCAGCCGGTCTACGTCAGCCACGCTGCGCACGCCGCCGCCTACGGTCAGCGGGATGAATACCTGCTCAGCGGTACGCCGCACCACGTCGTACATCGTGTCCCGGCCGCCGCTTGAGGCGGTGATATCCAGGAAGGTCAGCTCGTCGGCGCCTTCAGCGTCATAGAAGGCCGCCAGCTCCACCGGATCGCCCGCGTCCCGAAGCTCGCGGAAGTTCACCCCCTTGACCACCCGGCCGCCGTCCACATCCAGGCAGGGGATAACCCGGACCGCGACCGTCATATCTTCCTGACCTCGGCCAGGGCTTCTTCCAGGGTGAACGCGCCTTCGTAGAGGGCGGTGCCGACGATCGCGCCCTCCACGCCCAGCGGGACGAGCGAGGCGATCGCGCGCAGGTCGGCCAGGCTGGACACTCCCCCGCTGGCCACCACCGGTGCCGAGGTGCGCGCGCACACGTCACGGAGCAGGGCCAGGTTGGGACCGCGCAGCATGCCGTCCTTTAGCACGTCGGTCACCACGTACCTGGCGCAGCCTTCGGCGTTCAGCCGGTCGAGGGTCTCGAAGAGCTCACCGCCTTCGGCGGTCCAGCCGCGGGCGGCGAGCCGGGTGCCCCTGACGTCGAGGCCTACCGCGACCCGGTCGGAGTGCCGGGCGATCACCGAGCGCACCCAGTCCGGGTTCTCCAGCGCCGCCGTGCCGATGTTGACCCTGGTGCACCCGGTGCCGAGCGCGCGAGCCAGCGACTCGTCGTCCCTGATGCCGCCGGACAACTCGACGCAGACGTCCAGGTGGCTTACCACGTCCGCGAGCAGGTCCGCGTTCGACCCACGGCCGAACGCGGCATCCAGATCCACGAGGTGGATCCAGGAAGCACCGGCCCGCTGCCAGGCCAGGGCGGCCTCCATCGGGTCGCCGTAGCTGCTCCCGCTGCCCGCCACGCCCTGGACGAGCTGGACCGCATGCCCGTCGGTGACGTCGACCGCGGGCAGCAAGGTCAGCGCGGCTAGATCAGTCACGGGAGCTCCAGGAGGTCACAGCTTCTCCAGCCAGTTGGACAGCAGCGCGGCGCCGGCATCGCCGGACTTCTCCGGGTGGAACTGAGTCGCGGCCAGCACCCCGCGCTCGGCCGCGGCGGCAAACGGCTCGCCGTGCTCGGCCCAGGTGATGAGGGCGCCCGCGTCGGCGAGCTCGCGGGCGCCGGGCGACCGGAGCGCGTAGGAGTGCACGAAGTAGAACCGGGTTCCCGGCGAGATCCCCGCGAACAGGACCGATCCTGGCGGCGGCGAAACCGTGTTCCAGCCCATATGCGGCAGCACGCCGGCGTCGAGCCGCTCCACTGTCCCCGGCCACGCCCCGCAGCCTTCGGTCCAGCAGCCTTTCCCCGGGGGGACTACCCCCCCGGACCCCCCCGGCGCTTCCGCGCTGGCGGCGAACAGGACCTGCATTCCCACGCAGATTCCCAGCACCGGGCGGCCGAGCTCGATCCGCCGGGTGATGAGCTTGTCGCCGCCGACGGCCCGCAGCCCGGACATGCAGGCCGCGAACGCACCGACGCCGGGAACGGCGAGCCCGTCGCATTCCAGCACGGCGTCGGGGTCAGCGGTGACCTCGACGCTGGCGCCGACCCGCTCCAGCGCCCGCTGGGCCGAGCGCAGGTTCCCCGACCCGTAGTCGAGCACGACCACCCGCGGGGTGTTTCCCGCTCGCCTCATTACTAGAGCACGCCTTTCGTGCTCGGGATGCCGCCGGCCCGGGGGTCCGGGGCGGCCGCCGTGCGCAGCGCCCGCGCGACCGCCTTGAACTGAGCCTCCACGATGTGGTGCGGGTTCCGGCCCTCGATCACCCGCACGTGCAGGCAGATCCCGGCGGAGAACGCGAGCGACTCGAAGATGTGCCTGGTCAGCGTGGTGTCATAGCTGCCGATCAGGGGGGCCATGCCATCCGGCTCGTGATGCACGACGTAGGGCCGTCCGGACAGGTCCACCGCCGCCTGCACCAGCGTCTCGTCCAGCGGGATCAGGGCGTCACCGAACCGGGCGATGCCGCTCTTGTCGCCGAGGGCTTCCTTCAGCGCCTGGCCGAGCGTGATGGCGGTGTCCTCCACCGTGTGATGCGAGTCGATCTCGGTGTCGCCCTTGGCCCGCACGGTCAGGTCGAGGCCGCCGTGCTTGCCCAGCTGAGCGAGCATGTGGTCGAAGAACGGGACGCCGGTGCTGACCTCGACCACCCCGATGCCGTCCAGGTCGAGCTCCACCATGATCTGCGTCTCGTGGGTGAGCCGCTCCACCCGTGCCACCCGGTTCAAGAGCTGAGCACCTCATCAAGCGCCGAACGGAACGCCGTCATTTCCTGCGACGTCCCTACCGTGACCCGCAGCCAGCGCGGCGGGCCGACCTCACGTACGAGCACACCGCGGTCGAGCAGGCCCTGCCAGACGTCCCGCCGCGACTCGAACTGGCCGAACAGCACGAAGTTCGCGTCGGAGTCGGCCACGTCGAGCCCTCGCTGCCTGAGCCAGCGCACGAGGTCGTCCCGTTCGGCCCGAAGATGTGTCACGGTGGCCAGCGGCTCGTCGGCTAGGGCGAGGGCGGCGCGGGCGACTGCCTGGGTGACGGCGGACAGGTGGTACGGCAGCCGCACGAGGAGCAGCTTTTCCACCAGCTCGGGCGCGGCCGCCAGGTACCCGATCCTGGCGCCGGCCATGGCGAACGCCTTAGACATCGTCCGGGTGACCACCAGCCCCGGGTAGCGCGGGAGCAGGCTGAGCGCACTGAGCGTGCCCTCGCGGGCGAACTCCGCGTACGCCTCGTCTACCACCACGATGCCGGGGGCGGCGTCACACACGGCCTCGATCACGTCCATCGGGGCAGCCGTACCCGTCGGGTTGTTCGGCGAGGTCAGGAAGACCAGGCTCGGCTGCGCGCCGGCCACGGCGCGCGCGGCCCGGTCCGGGTCCAGGCCGAAGTCCTCGTCCCGGTCCGCGGCTACCCATCCGGTGCAGGTCACCCGGGCGATCAGGGAGTGCATGGAGTAGCCGGGGTCAAAGCCGAGCGCCAGCCGGCCCGGCCCCCCGAAGGCCTGCAGCAGCTGCTGGATGACCTCGTTCGACCCGTTGGCGGCCCACAGGTGGCGGCCGGTCAGGCCGTGCCCGAGGTAGTCAGCCAGATCCTTGCGCAGCTCGACCGCGTCCCGGTCGGGGTACCTGTTCAGGGTCGCGGCCGCCTGCGCCACCGCGTCTGCGATCGCCCGGACCATGCGCGGACTAGGCGGATAGGGATTCTCGTTGGTGTTCAGCCGCACCGGCACGTCGATCTGCGGCGCACCGTACGGATGCAGGTCTTTCAGATCATCCCGAACGGGCAGTGCTGCGGCGCCCATCAAGCCTCCTCGCCGGCCCGTGGTACCCGGATGCGGACCGCCGCCACGTGCGCGGCCAGGTCTTCGGCGCCACCGAGCGCGTCGATCAGCGGCGCGGTAGCGGCGAGGGCCTCGCGATCGCACTCCACCACGTTCACCAGCCGCAGGAAGGGGAACACGGAAAGGCCGCTGGTGTGCCGGGCGGTCCCCCCGGTCGGCAGCACGTGGTTCGAGCCGGCTAGGTAGTCCCCGAGCGATACCGGGGAGTACGGGCCGGCGAAGACCGCGCCCGCGTTGGTGATCCGGGCCGCCAGCTTGCCCGCGTCACGCGCCTGGATCTCCAGGTGCTCGGGCGCCCACGCGTCGCTCACGGCGAGCGCGGCGTCCATGTCATCGACGATGACGCATGCGGACTGGCCCGCCAGGGCCTTTCCCACGCGTTCGGCATGCCGGGTGGCCGGCACCTGCCGGCCGAGCTCGGCGTCGACGCGTCCGGCCAGGTCAGCATCTGAGGTGATGAGCAGGCAGGCCGCGAGCTCGTCATGCTCGGCCTGCGCGACCAGGTCCGCGGCGACGTGGGCCGGGTTCGCGGTGTCATCGGCGATGATCGCCACCTCGGTGGGGCCGGCTTCGCCGTCGGTGCCGACGACACCGCGCAGCACCCGCTTGGCGGCGGCCACGTAGACGTTGCCCGGCCCGGTGATGACGTCCACCGGCGGGCAGTCCGACGTGCCGTAAGCGAACATCGCCAGCGCCTGCGCGCCGCCCGCCGCGTGTACCTCGGTCACCCCGAGCAACGCGCAGGCGGCCAGCACCGACGGGTGCGGCAGCCCGCCGTACCGGACCTGCGGCGGCGACGCCACGGCGATCGAGCCGACGCCCGCGACCTGCGCTGGGACGATGTTCATCACCACCGAGGACGGGTAAGCCACCAGCCCGCCCGGCACGTAGACCCCGGCTCGCCGGACCGGGACGAAGCGCCCGGTGACGGTAAGCCCGTCCGTGACCTGGGTAACGGTCTCGCCGGGAAGCTGCGCACCGTGTACTCGCCTGGTCCGCCTGACCGCTTCGGTCAGGGCGGCTCTTACCTGGGGGTCGAGCCCGGCGAGCGCGGCGTCCAGGGCGTCCCGGGGCACCGGGGTCGCGGCCAGGTCCACGCCGTCGAAACGGGCGGTGTATTCGCGGACGGCCGCGGCGCCGCGGCGCCTGACGTCCTCGCAGACGGGGCGAACCTGGTCCAGGGCGGCCTCGACGTCGGTCGCGGCGCGCGGCAGGACGCCGGCCAAGGCGGTACGGCTGAGGCTGCCCGGTCCGCGCCCGCGCAGGTCGATACGAGAAATCACTGGCCCAGTCTACGGAGAGTGCTCTCCCGCCGGACCGCTTGTCCACATGCCGGACGCATCGGCGTTGGCGGGTCCCGCGGCCGCGGCGGACCGGCGGGCGCCGCTTTCGGCCAGCATGATCACGGCCGAGGTGAGCAGCGGCCAGAACGCGAGCGCGCTTTTGGCTCCGAGGGCCAGCGACTCGTGGAACAAGGCGCCGTTCTTGCTCGTCGCGAGCAGGTGGTTGTAGGTCCCCAGCCCGATATTCTCACCGATCCACAGCGCGAGCAGAGCGGCCGCGACCGCGCCGAGTACAAGTCCGGCCGCCGCGGTCCAGCCTGTCCGGCGCACCAGGAAGCGGTAGCCGAGGATGCCGGTGATAAGTCCCCCGATGACGGCGATCAGGCAGAACCAGGCGTCGGCGACGATATACGCACTGCTCTCGGCGTTCACGACCCCAGCTTCGCCGCGCGCGACCTCCTGCAAAACCGCCCGCGGCGCCACCGCCGCCCAGATGAGGCCGGCCACGATGCCGAGCAGCGCACTGCCCGCGAGCGCCGCCACGAAGGCGACAAGTCGCTCCTTCGTCAGTCCTCCCTCGTCGCCGGATCGCTTCCGCACGATCGTACCTGGCGGACCTCCGGGTGAACCGATGACCACGACCCTTGGACCGCTGTTGACTCTGGATCAGCCGACCCCGCATCAGCCGACCCCACGATCGGCGGATGCGGTCGCGCGAGTGACCCCAGGTACGTTCTCCCCCTCAAGATGGCGATGGATCCGGGTTCCGCGGTCGATCGGAGGTACTCCCGCGCACTTGGGCTCAAGTCCGAAGGTATCCGCCTCGACCGTCGGCTGGCCATTGAGGCCACGATGCCGCTGGCAGCGGTCGCTCCGTCCACCCGGCGTCAAGATCGGGGAGTATTCGGGCTTGCGGGAGGAGTGGGGCACTATAACCCTGCGCCCACCAAAACCTCCCATGGGCCCCAATCCTCCCGGGTAAACGGTCCCGGGGCGAGGCGGCTGAGCCAGGAGGGGTTACCGGTGCCACGGTGGTCGTTTGGAGGCTCGCCTGGTGTGGTGGATGCGGGCTCCGCGGTCGATCGGGGTACTCCAGTGCCGCATGCCAAGTGTGACCACATCTCCTCCGGCCGACGGCTCAGGATCGAAGCGACGATCCAGCTCTGATCAACGTTGCTGGCGGCAAGCAGCTCTTGGCGCCTGGCGCCGTCAGGCAAGCACGTGCCGGGTACTGGTCATGATGGTCCTGAGAGGTCATTCTCGGGCGGGTAGGTCGCTGTGTGCCGTGGGGCACGAGCGCTCTGCGGTGCGCGATGTCGGGAGTATTTGGGCTCCGGGGCGTTTTTTGTGCATCCCCGTACCAAAAATCCACCCGAAAGCCAAAATGCTCCCAGGTAAATCAAGTCATTTGGAATACATGAGCTAGCAGGTGAGGATGAGGTTGACGGGTCCCGCCAGTCTGCACGGAGCGCCCGCCCGTGCGGGCGCTGTGCGGATCCGGTTTGCCCCTGCCACATGCCAAGTATGAAGATGTCCGGCCCGCGCGTCGGCTGACCATCGAAGCCACGCTCCAGCTGTGATGCGTGTGTTATCGCCCCGGCGCACTGCGTGCGCCGGTCACTTCGTCGGGCCCGGGTTCACGCGGGAGGCCGGTGCGCGCTGATGTAGGCGGCCGTCTCAGATTGCACAAGGTCAACGAGGTTGCCGAGCGCGAGATTCGGATCGTCGACGTGCAGTCCCCAGGCTGGGTTAGGAGCCGCGGTGAGAAGGGAGCCGTCGTGGATCTGCGTCACCATGAGCACGTTGGCTCCGTCGCTTTTGACGCAGCTGGCGCTGTACTGATCGTCGAACTGGATCCAGGGCGTCGATACGGCGGGATAGTACTCGAGGATTCCGTCCGTCGCGCTGCCGGCCACCTCCTGGGTGGGAAGCTGGACCCGGTACGCAGACACGAGCGTTCCCGTTCCTCCCGCGAGCGCAGCCGGGTTCGTGCAAACCTCCTGTTGCGCGATGCCGTTCAGGACCGTGGGATCAGGCCGGCCGAACAGCGCATCGGATGGCGGCGGCTGGAAGAAGGCGTTGTAGGCCGCCACGCACCCCGTCTGGGAAGCGGAACGGCACACGCCGATCTCGCTGAACGGCCCGGTACCGTCCGCGCCGACCGTAAGGTTTGCGCCGGTCAGAATGGCCGAGACGAGGAGCCGCCGGACGCTGGCATCATTGTCGATCTGCCCGGAGATGAGCTGGTCGAGTTCGTCGGCGCCCTCGGAATGCCCGATAAGGACAACTCCGCGGCCGTCGTTGTAGTGCGCCAGATAATCGCGCCATGCGGCCAGCACGCTGGCATAGGCGACCTGCTGAGCCTGCTGAGCCTGCTGGCTGCTGACGGAACTGAACGTGACCTGCTGGTACATCGGGGCGAAGACACGGCAGACGCGGGAGAAAGGCGACGCCTCAAGCTCCGCGATCGCGGTCTCCTGGGGATCGATGCGGAGCGTGGTATTCGGGGTCGTCTGGAGACTGACAAGGGGATACACGTAAAAGCAGTCGATGGCAGGATGGCTCGCCGGTTCGTAGTCGACAACCCGCTTGCTCCCAGTGCCGTTAACCACCGTCGTTTCGAGAGATGCCGTGCACGGATCATGCGCGAGCCCGGGACGGCAGAGCCAGACGGTCGCGGCAGCGGCCGGAGAGTTCGAGCACGACGTCAGGCCCGTGACGCAGAAGATGCTGACAAGCAGGAAGGTGACCGGCAAAGAGCGCCGCCTCGCCACCCGTGATGTAGCCATCCGCCCATAGTGGCACCGGTAGCACCGGACCTAAAGAACCCGGACGGCAATGACCCGAAGAGGCAGGGCATCGATCAGCGAGCCGCCCTCTGCCGCCCGTCAGTCCGGCGCGTCAGAACCCCGCCGCGCTGCGTGCGCCGCCCCTCCCTCGGACCCGGCCGGAGGAGGACACCCTGGCCCCCCGGGCACCAGATCCACCGCCAAGCGCGGATCCACCACGAACTTTCCTAACGGATGTGAATGAGGATTGGGATGGGATTAACGAGCCCCGTGAGATGGCTGAGGTCGGAGTCGAGGGGCGGATGGCTGCGGAAGGCTGCGGTACAGAGCATGTGACGGCGCGGGGGGTGGGCATGCGGGGGTGCGGGGGGTGGGGGTCCGGCAGGGCGAGATTTCTCGGCGGCGGAGCCACATCGCCGGCGGTATGGGAGTTATGGGTCGTTTAGGGCGACCTAACGGGGGGAGTTGGGTGTGCGGTTCCGACACCTCACGGAGGTCATCATGTCGACCGGAGCAATCATAGGCATCATCATCGCCGTCATCGTCGTGGTGGCAGCAATAGTGGTCGCCTCGGCAGAACTAAGGCGGGCACGGATGCGCCGCCAGTTCGGCCCCGAGTATGACCGCCTGGCGCAGGAGCTAGGCAGCAAGAAGAAGGCGGACGCCGAGCTGACCGCCAGGCAGCGGCGGGTTGAGGCCCTTAACATTCATGAGCTTTCGCCCGACCAGCAGGCCAGCTACAGCGGCGACTGGACGGCGGTGCAAGAGCGGTTCGTTGACGCCCCGGCCGAGGCGGTTTCGGCGGCGGGCACCCTGATCTGGAACGTCATGCGAGACCGGGGGTACCCCGCCGACGACAGGAACGCCAGCATGGAGGCCCTGACGGTCTACCACGCGCGCTCGCTTGCCGGTTACCGCCAGACGACCGAACTAAAGACGGAGACGGCCACTACTGAGGAACTCAGGGAGGCCATGATCCGCTATCGCGCCCTGTTCGAGGACCTGACCGGCCTGCGCGGCGGCGAGGGAAACGCTGAGCGCGACCGCGTGGCGGAGATCCGCGAACGTTCCCTGGAGAACAGCGAAGTGACCACAGGGGACCGCGACCTTATCGAAGAGGACCGCGACCAGCCCGTGGAGACCAGCGACCGGACCGCGGATACGCCGCGATAGCACTGATGGACTGATGGAAGGTAACTCGTTATGACGCAGGATCAGTACGGCCAGGCGCAGGGCGCCGGCTACGGCGTCCGCGGTGACGTGGTCGAGGACGAGAACGACGAGTACGCGGACGACCAGGATAAGCCGATGACCCGCTTCCAGAAGGTAGCCTCGGCCCTTCGCGGGGACAGGACGGACCAGGACGAGCTCGACGAGGACCCGGTGCCTGCGGATCAAGCGGGTGTGACCACGCCAGCCGACGCCGGCTCCGGCACGGCCGCCGAGTCGGATCTGGACTCAAGGTCGGCCGTTGAGCCAGGGCCGGACGTGGCCGCAGACCCGGACGTCGTGCCGCACCAGGGCACCCAGCCATGGCCGACTCGCCGCGACGAGGGTGCCGTCGCGACTGGTACTGGCGACCGGGTGGGCGACTACTGGGACGAATCGCGGGCCCCGATGACGGGACAGGACCAGGTGGTCGCGGTGACCAACCCGGATGTACCCGTCACCGACGCGGGCACGGACCCGCTGGCCGATCCGGACGAAGTGTCCGCTCAGACGAGCCCCGACGTCCCCAACGCGGACCTCCCTGTGGCCCAGGATCCCGACAGGACCGACCCGGACATGTACGACACCGGTGCGGGCGTCTCGGCCGGGAGCATGGAAGCCGGTAACGGGAGCACGGCCGCGGGTAACGGCTCGGCTCGTTACCAGGACCAGGCGGGCGCCGCGACCATCTCCGATGTCCCGGTGACGCCGACGGCGGAGGACGCCGCGGTCACCGAGGCCGCCGGCCATACCGGACGGCAGGCCAGCGTTCCCGCGCAGGAGATGCGCCCCGGCGATGCGGCCGACACGCTGGACGACCTCGGGGACCTGGCCCTCGGGAAGCTGCTGCCGGACGCGGCGGATTTCACCGCGCAGTGGCAGCAGATCCAGTTCAGGTTCGTCGATGACCCTCAGGCCTCGGTGACAGAGGCCGCCGAGGTCGTCTCGCAGGTGACCGCCAAGCTGGAAGCCGCCATCGCCGAGCGCCAGCGGGCCATCCAGGAGCGCCAGCAGGCCATCCAGGAGCGCCAGCGCTCGCTGCACGACCGCTGGGGCGGGGGCAGCGAGGCTGACACCGAGACGCTGCGCGAGACGCTGCGCATGTACCGTGCCTTCCTCGACCAGCTCATCGGCCCGAAGGTCTAGTCACCCGAGGTCTAGTCAGGAGCCCGCCGAGGACGGGCTAGCTCACGCAGGCAGGTCCGAGTAGCTGCTTCAGATCGCCGATCAGGGCGGGCGAGGCGGCTACTCGGAGCTTGTCGTCTAGGCGTACCACCGTCGTGCGCTCGTGGCCGCGCAGCTTAAGGTGCACCTCGGTCGGCCCGGGATGGGTGCACAGCACCTCCCTGAGCCGCTCCACCACCGGCGGGACGCACCTGGCCACCGGCATCGAGACCACGAACGGCCCCGAGTCGTCGAGCGACAGGTCGGGGATGGTCAGGTCCATCGCGATCAGCTTGGGTGCGTCGTCCCTGCGGTCCACTTTGCCCTTCACCACCACCACCGCATCCTCGGTGATGGAGGTGGCGTACAACTGGTAGGTCTGCGGGAAGAACAGCACCTCGATGGCTCCGGCCAGGTCCTCGAGGGTGGCCGCGGCCCACTGGTTGCCCTGCTTGGTCACCTTGCGCTGCACCCCGGACAAGATGCCGCCGATCTTGACGATCTGCGCGTCTGATCGCTCGCCGCCGCGGGGCCGCTCGGTTTCGTCGGCCATCAGTTCGGCCAGCGAGCAGTCGCTTTCCCTGGCGATGATGTGCTCGACGCCGAACAGCGGGTGGTCGGAGACGTAGAGCCCGAGCATC
>Ga0302184_10001436_pt1 | contig 15388 bp, 15 predicted proteins | sample I_Palsa_N3_3_FD_200233 | JGI IMG/M metagenome (GOLD analysis project Ga0302184, IMG submission 200233) | Peat permafrost microbial communities from Stordalen Mire near Abisko, Sweden - I_Palsa_N3_3 | ecosystem: Environmental > Terrestrial > Soil > Palsa > Peat permafrost | place: Sweden...
CGGACCGCCAGGTGCTGGCCCGGCGGCTCGCCGCCAGGCACGGTCACTTCTTCCCCCAGCAGCTCCTCGGCACCCAGTTCGCCGACCTGGAGCTGCCCCGGCCCGACGAGCACGTGGTCACCATCGTCCCGGCTGAGGATCCAGGCGACACCGTCACATCGATCATCGCGGTACTGTTCGGTGGGGAGAAGGGGCGCTCGGCGGGCACCTCTGCCCCACCTAGCGCCTCCGACGCGGCTGGCGGTGATCATGAAGCTCAAGCTTGACCTGCACGACATTTACAACCGGGGCCAGGACATCGACCGGGCGCTGCAGGCGATCATCGACGAAGCCGTGGCGAAGAAGGCCCCGCTGGTCGAGATTATTCCGGGCAAGGGCTCCGGCCAGCTCAAGAAGCACGTGCTGAAGTTCCTTGACCAAAAAGAGATCAAGGCGAAGTACCACCGGGTCGAGAAGGACTCGAAGAACTTCGGCCGCGTGTTCGTACATTTCCGCTGGTAGACGAGATGCCACCGGACGGCGCCGCGGTCCGGCCGCTCTGGCCTGGCCGCTTTCCCTGACGCGCGCGTCGGCCTGCGCCGGGTTACTTGCCGCACCTCAGGTCACATTCGGTGCAGACTCTGAAAAGGAACCGCCAGACCCCGCCATAATGACTGCCTTCAGCTATACCTCCAACCGAGATAAAGGAGGCGCGTCATGCGATTCAATCTCTTGGCTCGCTGGATCACGGCCCTGGTGCTTGGCCCGGCTCTCGCCGTGGCGGTGGCGGCCTGCAGCAGCAGTTCCAGCACCTCCGCGGCGACGTCGCCGTCGAGTTCCGCGGCCTCAGCGGGTGCCCCATCGCCTGCCTCGGCTCCTGCCTCGGCCCCGGCCGGCAGTTCGTCCGCCCCGGCCAGCTCAAGCAGTTCCGGCGCGGTGGCGCAGATCACCGCGAACTGGGAGAAATTCTTCAGCTCAAGCACCACGGCCTCCCAGAAGGCCGCCCTGCTGCAGAACGGGAGCAAGTTCACCTCGGCCATCAGCGACTTCGCCCAGCTGCCCCTGGCCAGCGGAATCGGGGCCAAGGTCACCAAGGTGGTGGTGAACTCCGCCGCCAAGGCCACCGTGACCTACAACATCACGTCAGGCGGAACGAGCCTGCTGTCCGGCCAGACCGGCACATCGGTGTACCAGGACGGCACCTGGAAGGTCGGCGACGCCAGCCTCTGCGCCCTGTTCAAGCTGATCCCGGGTGGTTCGGTGCCGGCCGCGTGCAGTTCGGCCGGCTAAGGCAAGGCCGCTTCGTTGGCTAGCCAGGCGGAGGCCGTCTCCGGTGACCGGCCCGGCGTGGTACCGCGCGGCGGCCAGGGGCTCGCGCTCGCGACGCTGTGCACGCTGCTGTTCCTGACGTTCCTGGACAACACCGTGGTCAGCGTCGCGCTCGGCGACCTGCAGACCAGCCTGAAGGCGGACGTCACCGACCTGCAGTGGGTGGTCGGCGCCTACGCGCTCACCTTCGCCAGCATCATGCTGGCCTGCGGGATGATCGGGGACGAACTCGGCCGCAAGAAGGTCATGCTGGCCGGGGTCGGCGTGTTCTGCGCCGGCTCGCTCCTGTGCGCGCTGGCCCCGAACGTCTCCGTGCTCATCGCCGGCCGCGCGGTGATGGGCCTGGGCGCGGCCGCGAGTGAGCCGGGCACCCTATCGATGCTGCGCCAGCTGTACCCGAACGCCAAGGCCAGGAGCCGGGCGGTCGGAGTATGGGCCGGGACGTCCGGGTTCGCGCTCGCCGCGGGCCCGGTCATCGGGGGCGTGATCGTGGGCGCCTGGAACTGGCGTGGCATCTTCTGGTTCAACCTGGTGTTCGGGCTGGCGGCCCTGATCGTGGCGGCGATCATCTTGCCGGAGAGCGCGAACGCCGAGGCGGCCCGGGTCGATATCCCGGGTACGCTGCTCGGCGCGGGCGCGCTCGCCACCGGAGTCTTCGCGATCATCGACGCGGAGTCGGCGGGCTTCGGCGCGGCCGTCGTGATTATCTTGCTCGGCGCGAGCGCGGTGCTGTTCGCGGCGTTCGGCTGGTGGGAGCACCGCGCTCCGTACCCGCTGCTTGACCTGCGGTTCCTGCGCGTACCCGAGTTCACCACCGCCCTCGTCACCGCGTTCGCCACTTACTTCGCCACCTTCGCCATCTTTTTCTTCACCGCGTTGTACCTGGTCGAGGTGGTGGGCGCGTCCGGCTACCGGCTGGCGGCCGTGTTCTTGCCGATGACCATCTTGATGATCGCGGCCTCGGTGCTCGCGGGACGCTGGACGGCCCTGGTCGGGCCGCGCTGGTCGATCACGATCGGCTGCCTGCTGTTCGCGGCCGGCTTGTTTCTCGCGAACGGCTACCTCTCCCCGCACCCGGACTACGGGCCGCTGGTGGTAGCCCTGAGCCTGGCCGGAATCGGCATCGGCACCACCGTGGTCCCCATCACCTCCTCGGTGCTATCCGCCGTGCCGGCCGAGCGATCGGGCATGGCCGCGTCCGCGACCAACACCAGCCGGGAAATCGGCGCCGTCACCGGCGTGGCGGTCCTCGGCTCGCTCGTCTACTCACAGCTCCGGTCCAGCCTGGCCATGCAGATGACGCATCTCGGCATCCCGGCAGGCTTCCAGACGCTCGTCGCCAACGCCCTCGAGACGGGCCAGATCCCGAGGAACACCTCCTCCTACGCGGGCTACGGCAAGCTCGTCCAGGAGGTCATCGGCGCCGCGTACACCGCCTTCCATAACGGGCTGCACGCGGCGCTCTACCTGTCAGCCGGGCTGACGCTGGCCGCCGGTTTGCTCGCTTTGATCACACTGCGTTCACAAGTGGTTGACACAGGGTCTTGACTTTTCGGCTCAATTGAGCGATCCAGGTATAGGACGGCAAAGGCGCACGGCCAATCCTCGACGGAAGAACGCAGCGAAGCGAGGCTGACCATGGTCTGTTATGCCCGGCCCGCGAGCAGGTTCGCGGGCCTCCTGATCGTCGCCCTGCTGGTGTTCGGCCGGCCGGTCAGTCATTTCCTTGACACCGCGGCCATCCTGGTCGCGGCGCTGGCGGCTACCGGCGGCGCGGCCATCGCCGCGGCGCTGGTCTTCGCCGCCTTCGCCTCGACCCGGCACCGGCGGGCCGCGGCCGGCGGCTGCGTGAGCTGCCAGTTCCGCTGCCAGCACGCCATGACCTCCGCGCCGCGACGGCCCTGGCTGGTGACCACCACCGACCGCCACGAACCCGGCCCGGCCCATCCCGCCCGCACGCCGCCATCCGGCCCCCCGGGACCCGTGCTGCTGCCCATACCGTCCATCCGACCCGCCGGTGCCGCCGCGGCCACCGGGGCCGGGGCCGCCGGGGCCGCCGGGGCCGCGCCACACTGGCCTGACCGGCCCCTTCACCGCGTCCCCGGTCAGCAGGAGCGGGTCCGTTCGCCCGCGTAGTCCTCCGCCCTCTGCCCTCTGCCCTCTGCCCTCTGCCCTCTGCCCTCCGCCCTCCGCCCTCCGCCCTCTGCGTATGGTTGCGGCAACCTACACAAAGGAGTGTTTAGGGTGTCACAACCATACATTCCGGTCTATTCCATCTGGTCCCAGGCGCCCCAGCGGCACTGGGGCGTGCACTTTGGATGCCGCCTGGCAATCGTTAGCCGCGAGGATGTAACGTTGACGTCGGGGTTAGATCTGCTTTCGCAGCAAGCATTCTTCGCAGGAAGCTCATGAGGAGCGCACATGGCGGTTGACAACGTCCGGCCGGATCAGAATCCGGGCACCGCTGGCCGGGGCAAGAACTACAAGTGGATTGCCTTGTCCAACACCACGCTCGGGATCTTGATGGTCACGATCAACCAGTCCATCTTGCTGATCTCGCTGCCCGCGTTGTTCCGGGGCATCAAGCTCAACCCGCTGATACCCTCCAACACCTCCTATTTCCTGTGGATCTTCATGGGGTTCATCCTGGTCACCGCGGTGCTGGTGGTCAGCCTGGGGCGGGTCGGCGATATCTACGGCCGGGTGAAGATGTACAACCTCGGCTTCGCCGTGTTCACGATCTTCTCGATCCTGCTGTCGGTGACCTGGCTCACCGGGCCGGCCGGAGCGCTGTGGATCATCATCATGCGGGTGTTCCAGGGCATCGGCGGGGCGTTCCTGTTCGCCAACTCCACCGCGATCTTGACCGACGCCTTTCCCCAGGACGAGCGGGGCAAGGCGATGGGGATCAACGGCGTCGCCGCGGTGGGCGGCTCCTTCCTGGGGCTGATCCTGGGCGGCGTGCTCGCCCCGATCGAGTGGCGGCTGGTGTTCCTGGTCTCGGTTCCGTTCGGCCTGTTCGGCACGGTCTGGGCCTACCTCAAGCTCCGCGACAACGGGATCCGCATCCCGGCCAAGATCGACTGGCTGGGCAACGCGCTGTTCGCGATCGGGCTGATCGCGGTGCTCACCGGGATCGTGTACTCGCTGCTCCCCTACGGCGGGCACCCCACCGGGTGGACCAATCCCTACGTGCTGGCCGCCATCTTCGGCGGGATCGCGGTCCTGGTCCTGTTCGGCTGGGTGGAGACCCGGGTGCCCGCGCCGATGTTCCGGCTCAGCCTGTTCAAGCTCCGCGCGTTCACCTGCGGGAACATCGCCGGCATGCTGGGGGCGCTGGGCCGGGGCGGCCTGCAGTTCATGCTGATCATCTGGCTGCAGGGCATCTGGCTGCCGCAGCACGGTTACAGTTTCGCCCGGACCCCGCTGTGGGCCGGCATCTACATGGTCCCGCTGACCGTCGGGTTCCTGCTGCTCGGCCCGATCTCCGGGATCCTGTCCGACCGCTTCGGCCCCAGGCTCTTCGCCACGGCCGGCCTGTTCATCTCCGGAGTGACCTTCCTGCTGCTCGAGCTGCTGCCGATCAACTTCAGCTACATCTGGTTCGCCCTGCTCGTCTTCCTGTTCGCGGTCGGCATGGGACTGTTCTTCTCCCCCAACCAGGCGTCGGTCATGAACAGCCTCCCGCCGGACCAGCGGGGGGCGGGCGCGGGAATGCTCAACACCTTCCAGAACTCGGCCACGGTGCTGTCGATGGGCCTGTTCTTCACCATCGTCACCCTCGGCCTTGCCTCCCGGCTGCCCACCCACCTGTACAAGGGGCTGGTGGCCGCGGGGGTCAATCCCAGCGCCGCCCACCTGGTGGCCAACGAGCCGCCGATCGGCAGCCTGTTCTCGGCCTTCCTGGGAGAGAACCCGATTGCCGAACTGCTCGGCCCCACCGGCGCGCTGAAGCACCTGGCGCCCAGCCAGGCCGCCTACATCACCGGCCGGTCGTTCTTCCCGAAGCTGATCGAGGCGCCGTTCGCGGCCGGCCTGCACCTGGCGTTCACGTTCGCCGCCATAGCCACGGCCATCGCCGTGGTGGCCTCCGCCCTCCGCGGCCGCCGCTACATGCACCAGCCGGTGGCGGCCGCCACCGAAACGGTGGCCGAGGAACTGGCCGAAGGCGCCGCGGAGTCCGCCGCGCTGGTGGGCCTGGACGAGTCCGCCGCGCTGGCGAGCCTGGACGAGGCGGCGCGGCCGGGCGGCAACGGGAACCGGGCCAGGTCAGGGAACGGCCATAACGGCGTTTCCGCTGCCTCGGCGAGCGCCGGCGCGGACACCGAGTTCGGATCCTCATCCGAGAACATCTGATGAGGTCGAGCGCGACTCCCGCCACCGCGGAGCCGGCGGCCGCAGGCGAGCCGCCGACGGAACAGAACGGGGCGGAACCCGGGCGGTTGCTCGGCATCGGGGCCGCCGCGGCCCAGGCCGGGGTCTCGGAGCGGGCCCTGCGTTACTACCAGCAGCTCGGCCTGATCACTCCCTGCTCATGCACCCCGGGCGGGATGCGCCGCTACTCCGAAGAGGACCTGGCCCGGGTGGCGCGGATCCGGCAGTTGCAGGTCCTGCTCGGCCTCAACCTCGACGAGATCGCCGTCGTGCTGCGCAACGAAGACCGGATGGCCCAGATCAAGCGCACCTACCTGCACGAGCACACCAGCGACGCCGAGCGCCGGGAGCTCGTCCGCGAGAGCCTGCAGCTGCAGCACGACCTGCGGGCGACGGTGGAAGCCAAGCGCGTCGCCATCGAAGGTTTCCTGGCCGACCTGGACGCCCGCATCGCCCGCTCGAGCGACCTGCTGGCTCAGATGACGGCCCCGGCCCGGTGACCGCCCGGCCCCGTCGCGGGCAGTCCCGGGAGGCAGGCAGCGCTAGAGGTACCGCAAGATCCTCGCCGGCGACTCGACACAGTCGGCGATGAACCGCAGGAAGCCGCCCGCGGCCTGGCCATCGCAGACCCGGTGATCGAAGGCCAGGGTGAGCTGAGTCAGGTGCCGGGCCACCAGCTGGCCGTCCACGATCCAGGGCCGTTCGATGATCCGGCCGATGCCCAGGATCGCTACCTCGGGGTGGTTGATGATGGCGGCCGAGCCGTCCACGCCGAACACGCCGTAGTTGTTGATCGTGAAGGTCCCGCCGGTGAGATCGGCGGGCCCGAGGGTGCCCTTCCTGGCCCGCAGCGTGTAGTCGGCCAGCGCGGCGGAAAGCTGCTCGACAGTGCAGGCCTGGGCATCGGGAATGACCGGGACCAGGAGGCCGCGGTCGGTCTGCGCGGCGAAGCCCAGATGCACGGACGCGCCCATCACGATCGTGTCGTCTTCGACCTTCGCGTTCAGCTCGGGATGACGGCGCAGTCCCAGTACCGCGAACCGGGATAGCAGCGCCAGCAGGCTGATCCTGGGCTCGGCGTCGTCGGCGTTCAGCGTCGCGCGCAGCCTGAGCAGTTCGGTGGCGTCCGCATCGACCCAGACCGTCGCCTCAGGGATCTCCCGCCGCGACCGGCTGAGCTTGTCGGCCATGATCTTGCGGATGCCCTGGAGCGGTATCCGGACGACCTGCTCGGCTCCGGCGGACCGGGCCGCGATGGCGCGTTCGACGTCCTGCCTGGTGACCAGGCCGTCGGGGCCTGATCCGCTCAGGGCGGCGAGATCGAGGCCGGCATTGCGGGCCAGCCGCCGGACGATCGGGGAGACAACCGCGACCCGCCCCGGCGGTCGGGAAGGCTGTTCCGTGCGCGGTAGGGGCGGCCCGTTCCGAGAGGGTCGCTGTCGGCGGTGCCGGGCGTCGGGGGTGCCGTAGCCGATGAGGACGGCGCCGCTCTCGCCGTCGGCGACCGATCCGGTCCGGTCATCGCTGACGGTGATGAGCGGAGCCCCGACGGCGAGCAGGTCGCCCGGGCTCGCGTGCAGCTCCGCGACCCGGCCGGCGAACGGCACCGGGATTTCCACGACCGCTTTCGCCGTCTCGACCTCCACCACGTCCTGGTCGACCGCGACGACGTCCCCCACCTGAACGTGCCATGAGACGATCTCGGCCTCGGTCAGGCCCTCGCCCAGATCCGGAAGAACGAAGGCGGGCATCTAACCGGCCACCTCGGCGAGGGCGGCCGTTTCCTGCCACTGCAGAGCGTCGATCGCGTCGAGGATGCGGCCGACGCTCGGCAGGTGGTATTCCTCCAGGTGCGGCGGCGGGTAGGGAATGTCAAATCCCGCGACCCGCAAGACCGGGGCCTCCAGGTAATGGAAGCACTGTTCAGACAGGCGCGCCGCTACCTCCGCGCCGTAACCGCAGAAGCGGCTCGCCTCGTGCACGACGATGGCCCGGCCGGTCCGCTTGACGGAGGCGGTGACGGTCTCGTCGTCAAAAGGAGAAAGGCTCCGCAGGTCGATGACCTCGGCGCTGCGGCCATCCTCCTCGGCCGCCTCGGCCGCCTCCAGCGCGGTGGCCAGCGCTCCGCCGTAGGCGATCAGGGTGACATCGGTGCCCGGCCGCCGCACCAGGGCGCGGTCCATGGCGATGTCGCCGTGCTGCTGACAGACTGTCTCTTTGGACCAGTAGCGGCGCTTGGGCTCCAGGAAGATAACGGGGTCGGGGCTGCTGATCGCCTGGCGCAGCAGGACGTAGGCATCGGCCGGGGTGGCCGGCGTGACAACCCGCAGGCCCGGGGTGTGGGTGTAATAGGCCTCGGAGGAGTCGCAGTGGTGCTCCACGCCGCCGATGCCGCCACCGTAGGGAATCCGGATGACGATGGGCAGCTCCACGCGGCCCCTGGTGCGGTTGCGGAGCTTAGCCAGATGGCTGGTGATCTGCTCGAAAGCAGGGTAGGCGAAGGCGTCGAACTGCATCTCCACCACCGGGCGCAAACCGTTCATCGCCATGCCGATGGCCGTGCCGACGATGCCGGACTCGGACAGGGGCGTATCGAATACCCGGGTCTGGCCGAATTCGGTGGCCAGCCCGTCGGTGATCCGGAACACGCCTCCGAGCGTCCCGACGTCCTCGCCGAAGACGAGGACGGAGTCGTCCTCGCCCAGCGAGTCGGAAAGCGCCTGGTTCAGGGCACTCGCCATGGTCACGACCGACCCGGTCGCCAGTCCTCGGTGCTCAGCGATGGCCGTCATCGGGCCCGGCCCAGCTCGGCGGCCAGTTCCCGCTGCTGCCTGCGCAGCTCCCGCGTCGGCTCGGCGTAGACGTACCGGAAAAGATCATCCGGATCGGGCCGGGTTTCGGTGGTCATGCGCTGTCGCAACGCGGCCGCCTGCGCCTCGGCCTCCGCGTCGACCGCCGCGATGGCGGCCTCGTCGAGCAGGCCACGGTCGCGCAGGTGCTCCCGCAGCCGCGTGACCGGATCGCGCGCGAGCCAGCCATCGACCTCGCCGGCGGAGCGGTAACGGGTGGCGTCGTCCGCGTTGGTGTGCGCTTCCATCCGGTAGGTGAGCGCCTCGATGAGGACCGGGCCGGTGCCGGCCGCGGCTGATGTCACCGCGCGCCGCACCACCGCGTACACCGCGGCCGCGTCGTTACCGTCCACCACGGTCGCGGGAATCCCGTATCCGATGCCCTTGTGGGCCAGCGAGGGAGCGGCGGTCTGCTTGTCCAGCGGGACGCTGATCGCGTACCCGTTGTTCTGGATGAGGAAGACCACCGGCGACTTCCAGACGGCCGCGAAATTCAGCGCCGCGTGCGTGTCGCCCTCGCTCGTCGCGCCGTCGCCGAGCATGACCAGGGCGACCGTGTCCTCGCCCTTGATCGCCGCCGCGCGGGCCAGCCCGACGCCGTGCAGCGCATTGGTCGCCAGCGGCGTGCACTGGGGCGCGACCCGATGCTGGTAAGGGTCGTAGCCGCTGTGCCAGTCTCCGCGCAGCAGAGTCAGCACCTGGACCGGGTCCACTCCCCGCGCGGTCACCGCCATCGAATCGCGGTAGGTCGGAAACAGCCAGTCCTGGGCGCGCAGGGCCAGCACCGCGCCGATCTGGCACGCTTCCTGCCCGCGGGCTGACGGGTAGACCGCGAGCCGCCCTTGCTTGGTGAGCGCGGTCGCCTGGGTGTCAAACCGGCGGCCGAGCACCATCATCCGGTACAAGGCCAGCAGAACGTCGTCACCGGGCAGGCCATGGTCATCGCCGGGGACCGCCCGGCCCGTCGGGTCCAGCAGCGTGACCGGACTCGCGGGAGGCAGAAGTAGCTCGGGCGTCATAGGGACGGTCACGGTCACCACGTGGCTCCTCAGCGTTAGTGCATCTGGCTCCGATCATGCGCCGTATTTAGCTATATGTCCAGAATCCTCTGAGAACTCTGGATATTACGGCTCATTTGCCGTAAAATAATCGTCAAATGGATCCCTCTGAACAAGTCGAAGCGGCCTCCGCTGGACAGGTTGTCGCGCTGGATCAGACCGATCACCGGATCCTGGCGGAGCTCAGGCAGGACGGCCGGCTGTCGATGCGGACCCTGGCCGAGCGGATCCATATCTCCCGGGCCGGGTGTTACGCGCGGGTCGAGCGGCTTAGGCGCGAGAAGGTAATCACCGGGTTCACCGCGGTGATCGATCCGCGTCGTCTCGGGCCGTCCCTGTCGGCTCACATCTACCTGCGGATCAGCCAGCACTCGTGGAAGGACGTCCGTGGCGAGCTGGCCCGCATCGCCGAGATCGAGCACGGTCAGCTGGTCACCGGAGAAAATGACATTGTGCTCTTTGTCCGCACTCGCGATGCCCAGAGCCTGCGGGCTCTCGTCCTGGACCGGCTGCAGACGATGGACGGAGTGCTGTCAACCCACACTGTCCTGGTCTTCGATGAGCTCTGAGGGGGCTGAGGGGTCTGAGGGTTCCGGCCGGGCTCCCAACCGGTACCCGTCGAAGATGCGCCAGCACGCTCCCCCGGCTCGTTTGGCCTCATACATGGCGAGATCGGCACGGGCCAGCAGGTCCGGGAGATCACCGCAGCCGGCTGATTCCGCCACACCGACACTGACCGTGAAACTGACCGGCATCCCATCGCTGCTGGTCACCCGGGTCGGCGGTCCGGTCAGCCGGGCCGCGAGCTGAGCCGCTCGCAGGCTGGTGGTCCCCGGAATCATGATGATGAACTCATCGCCGCCGTAGCGGCCGGCGATATCGTCCGGCCGCACCTGCTCGCGGCAGGACCGGGCCAGGTCGGCGAGCACCTGGTCGCCGGTGGCATGACCGTACAGGTCATTGATCTGCTTGAAGTGATCGACGTCGATCATCAGCGCGACGAGAGGCTGGCCGAGCCGCTGCGTATGGGCGAAGGCACCGTCGGCCAGGTCCATAAAGTGGCGCCGGTTGTACAGGCCGGTCATCTCGTCCATCGAAGCGAGTTCCTGGTAACGGCTGGCCAGACGTCCGTTGTCCCGCAAGGCGGCGAACTGGCGCAGGCTGACCAGGACCGTAAGCACGAACGCGCCAAGGAGGATGGCGCCCAGCGGATTGAAGGCGACGCTCCGCAGGCCCACCAGCATAAGCAGCAGGTAACTGCCTGCGACAGCCACATAAGGCAGGACGCTGGGACGCGTGGCAGGATGCCGCGGCGGGACGGCGAAATCTTCCCGGGGCTCGGCGCGTAGCTGGCAGCTGACTGCGATCCACATGATCGCCAGCGCCACGAACCAGAGGGAGTCGACAGGATCCCCGCCGAGATAGGTCGAGTGGACCGTGATGTAGTCATAGGTGACATCGGCCGCGATGAACACGACCATGCCGGTCGCGAAGATCCTCAGGGACACCAGGCTCGAGCGCGGTGCGCCTCGCCACAGCAGCGACAGCACCCCGAACAAGAGCAGCAGGTCGCCGACGGGATAAGCAAAGGTCACCAGGTCGGGCGGGTCGAAGTCGACGCGGGCCGACGCGACGGCCGGCCCGAGTGCCACGTACCAGATGAACGTCGCTCCGCCGGCGAAGACCGTGCCCATGTCGAGCAGGAGGCGAATTCGCTCGGACCGCGTGCGGCGGCGGGAGGGGAAGCAGCGCAGCCCAGCGAAGGCGACGACGTAGAAGGCCAGGTATGCGGCGTCGGCCCAGGTTGGATAGGCCCTCTTGTGGAGTATGTTCTCGTAGCAGAACTGCAGCAGGTCACCCAGCATGTAGACCCACAGCGCGGCAGAAAGCAGGCGCCACGCGCGGCACGTACGCGGGCCGAGATCCCGGCGCAACGACACCCGCCAGGCGCAGATGGCGGCGGCAGAGTTTATCGGGACGAAGGCCAGGTCTCCGATCAGGGCCTGGTGCGAAACACCGCCCCAGCGGAACACCTGCCAGAGTCCGTATCCGACCAGCATCGCCAGCACGGCGGTAAGCGTCCGGGTCCCGGCCTGGTCCACGGCGCGCCGGCCGGCTCGCATCAGTCGTCGACGAGTTCTGCCCGCCTGGCCGCCGGCGCCATCCGGTGCGACCGCTTCAGTCCCTGACGGCGCGATCTGGCGCTCCAGCGCGCCTGGTCGCAGCGAAAGCTGGTCCTGCTCGGGCAGCCAGTCCGCGAAGGCACCGGCGGACATGGGCCGGGCGAAGAGAAAGCCCTGGGCCAGGTCGCAACCGAGGGCATGCAGCTCGGACCGGACGGCCTCGGACTCGACCCCCTCGGCAACGACCTTGACTCCGAGCTGGTGGGCGAGGTCAATGGTGGTCCGGACGATCATCCGGAAGCTCGCGATGGTGGCCATCGGCTTGACCAGGGACATGTCGAGCTTGAGCTCGTCGATGGGCCAGCCGCCGAGGCTCTCCAGCGAGGCGAAACCGGCACCGAAATCATCGAGGGCGACCCGCACGCCGGCCTCGGCGAGCTGACCGAAGAAGGTGGCGCTCACCGCCGCGGTCCCGGTCTGCTCACTCACCTCGAGGGTAAGCATGCGGCCGGGCACGCCCTCGGTCCGCAGCAGCTCGACGATGACGGCGGGAAATTCGGGGTCGGTCGCGCAATCGGGCCCGACATTGACCGAGACCGGCATGCTCCATCCCGCGGCGGCCCAGACCTGCTGCTGGGCGAGGGACAACCTCAGCATCAGGCGCGTGAGTTCCGCCATCAGTCCCAGCCGCTCGGCGCACTGGGTGAACACGGCGGGCGGCAGCGTGCCCAGTTCGGGGTGCTCCCATCGCGCGAGGCATTCCGCCGCCGCCACCCGGCCGGACGACAACTCGACCTCGGGCTGGAAGTAGGCCACGATCTGCCCGCTCGCCAGGGCAGCCGGAAATTCTGCTAGCAGCCTCGCCGCCACCTCTTCGGTTTCGACCGCCACCCCTGCCGCTCTCCTCGATGAAACTACTACGCCGCTTATACACACTGTAGTCAATCATCCACAATTTGTGAGTAAGCGATCCGACCCGACAGCCCGATTCTCAGTAACTGAGGCTCATCACAACGCTGAGGCTAGATGGTGAAGCCGATGGCGTGCAGCTGTTCACGACCACTGTCGGTGATATCGGCCGGCCGCCAGGCTGGTATCCACTGCCAGTCGACGACAAACCCGTCGAGGTCGCCCAGCGGGGCGAGCTCGGTGCGGATCTGGTCCTCCATGATGCCGGTGAGGGGGCAGGCCGGCGACGTGAGGGTCATGGTGATGACGGCGGTTCTTTCCTCGACGGTCACGGCCCGGACGAACCCGAGGTCGACGATGTTCACGCCCAGGTCGGGGTCGATCACCTCCGACAGCGCCTCGCGCACGGCGGCGGCGCGTGCGCCGTCCGGTCCGGCGGGGCTATCGGGCACCAGGGCAGCTGGCACCGGCGGGAGGGGGGCCGGATCGGGAGCGGGGGCCCCTGGCAGCAGGGGCGCGTCGGGGCGGGTGCTGGCATGCAGTCCGGCGGGCCGCAGGATGATCCGCACCCGGCAGGTCGGGCTGTGGATCCAGTCCGCGACGCCGTGGGCCTTGCGGCGCACCCGGATAATGTCCTCCGTCGCCTGCACGCTGCCGTCGGCGACGACGAGCAGCGCCGGATCAAGGCCCGCGCCCTCGGCCTGGACGATGGCGCGGTCGAGCAGCCGGGCGATTGGTTCGCAGGTGCGGCCGGGGCCGAAGCGCAGCCGGGCCCGGGCGGAGATAACGGGCTGGCCGGTGACGGCGCCGAGCGCCGTCCGGCCGTCACCCTCCGCGATCCGTAGCCGCGGTTCGTCGAGCTGCCAGTCGGCGGTGAGGGTCAACGGCCGATGTCCACGTAGATCGTGCCGTCGTCGCCGACCCGGCAGCCGAAGCTCTTCAGCTCCACGTTATCCGGGTTGATGCCGCAGCCGGTGGTCGCGTTGAACTCCCACAGGTGCTTGGCGCAGGTGAGCGTGTCCCCGTCCAGATCACCTTCGTCCAGGGCCGAGGCCTGATGGGGGCACCGGTTGGAGTAGGCGCGGACCTGGCCGTCGATGTTGACCAGCAGCACGGCTTCGCCGTCGACCAGCACGGCGGTCATATCGCCTTCCCAGAGGTCATCGATGTTGATCGTGTCCCGCCACGGCGCGGTCATCGCGATCTCCATGTTCAGTTCGCCAGCGTCGTTCCGTTACTGCTTATGACATCGACCAGCCCGCCGAGATGCCGCTCGCGTGCCGCCCGCGCGTGCGCGGCGACGTCAGCCGCCGACCCGTGGTTCCCCGGTGCGGCGGCCAGGATCGTCCCGAGTCCCAGCGCCGCGTCATCAGCCCACGCCGACCAGCGGCCGATCCACTTGGCGAGCACGGCGCGGTTCGCCGGGCGCTGGCTCACCGCGAAGTCGGCCAGGGCCCGGCTCCACCGGTCGCGGCGCTTGGAGTCCTGCGCCAGGAACGAGGTAAGCAGCCAGGTCAGGTCGTCCGAATTGCTCTTGGCGACCTGCCCGAGCTGGGTCAGCAGGACATCGTCGAGGGTCGGCCCGAGGACGAGATTGAGGGCGGTGAACGCCTCGCCCCAGTCGTAGCTGATCAGTGCGTACTCGATCGCCTTGCGGGCCGGCTGCCAGCCGTCGTGGTCCTCCCACCGCGACCGCTCGGCCGAGCCGATGCCCGAATCCGGCCGGGCGAGCTGCAGTTCCCTGGTCCGGTAGGCGATGGTGGTCACGCGGCGGAGGAAATCCGCCGTGGTGAAGCTGGCCGCGTTGGTGATGTAGGAACTCGGGGCCATGTAGCCGATGTAGGCCTGCACCTGCTGAAAGCCGTGGCACAGATAGCGCGACGGGGTGAACAGCTGGCCGAGCAGCGTGACCGATTCCGCGGCCAGGCCGGCGTCGGCGGCCGCGCCGGCGTGGGCCTCGAGCACGCCCTGCACCTTGGTCTCCGCGTCGGACTGCAGGTTGACGTAGGCCTTGTAGGTCAGCGCGTCCGGGTCGCGGTAGGCGTCCCAGTTGTCCGCCTGCAGCGGTGAATTGTCCCGGTAGGTGAGGAACCACAGGTTGGCCGCCGACGACGGGTTCTGCTCGAAGGCCGCGGACCGGTTCTGCCGGGTGGTCCAGTTCATCGCGTGGGTGACGATCTCGTACTCACTGGGCATCTTGCGTACGTCACCGAACGCGCTGAAGGTGCGGCGCGGGCGGATCTTGCGCGCGGGCGTCTCGGTCATGCGGTCACCGCCTTGTCCTGGGCTCCGTCTTGGACCTGGGCTCCGTCTTGGACCTGGGCTCCGTCTTGGACCTGGGCTCCTTCTCGGGCCTGGGCTCCGTCTTGGGCCTGGGCCTTGTGCAGAGCCACGCTCTGCCAGGTGATGGCGTCGCTGGTGTTGACCACCCGGCCGCTGAACGCGGACATGATCCCGCCGAACGACCTGATCTCGTAGTCCGCGCCGAGATAGCGGCGCAGCGTCTGCTCGGTCACGGTGATCTCGTCCTCGCCCTGCACCCGGATGTAGGCGCCGCGGTCGATGATCTCGATCTCGGTGTCCGGGTTGTCGTCCTCGATCGCGGCGATGACCTGCTCGACCTCGTCGCCCATCCGCAGTACCGGGCCCACCGGGTTCTTCATGACTGCTCCGGGATGTCGTACTCGACCGTGACGTGGTCGAGCGGCTTGATTCCTGCGGCCGCTACCGTGATGTCGGCCGACAGCCGTTCGCCCTGGTAGATGAC
>Ga0302184_10001438_pt1 | contig 15345 bp, 15 predicted proteins | sample I_Palsa_N3_3_FD_200233 | JGI IMG/M metagenome (GOLD analysis project Ga0302184, IMG submission 200233) | Peat permafrost microbial communities from Stordalen Mire near Abisko, Sweden - I_Palsa_N3_3 | ecosystem: Environmental > Terrestrial > Soil > Palsa > Peat permafrost | place: Sweden...
GGCCTACGCAACCGCCGTCGCCGGCGAGCCGGTTGACGTGGAGCCCACGCAGAAACGCAAACGCACCCGGCGGGGGAGCCTGATCGCCCCGGAGGAGCCCGGCGAGCAGCTGTCCCGAGAAGAGTTCCAGGAACTGGTGCGCGACATCGACATCGACGGCGAGCCCGCTGCGAGCAGCGGCCGTGGCGCTGCCGCCGCCGGCGTGGCACAGCGGGCGCCCGCCAAGAAGCCCGAGCCGGACGTCGAGGAAGCCCCGGCCGAGCCGCAGCGCGACCCGGCGGCGGACCTGACGCCCGAGGACCTCGTGCTCAAGGATGAGCCCAAACAGCGCGATAAGCGCAGGCGCCCGCGTAACCGCCGCCACGGAAGGTCACGATGATCGCGATGTTCGAGCCGACGAGAGCACTGCGAAGCGGAGGGCGACGCTGATGGGAATGCTCGGTTGGGTGATGATGGGCCTCGCGATCTGGCATTACACGATCTTCCTCCCGGATCGCTTCTGGGGAGGCATCGTCGGCGCGTTCGTGGGCTCCCTCGTGGGCGGGATCCTCGCGGGGCTGATCATCTACAGCGTGAAAGTCTCGGCGCTGGAGATCCCCGGCATACGCGCCACGGATGTCGCCGTGGTTCTCTATTCGGTTCCCGGTGCGCTGATCGGCATCGGCCTGGTCTACCTCGAGGGCATGCGTCGCGAACGAGCCGGCGGCACGCGGCACGCCTGAGCAGCGATCCGGCGGGCCCGAACGTTCCGTCTCGCACCGGCCATAGGGTGGCCGGGTGCCGATACCGCGCTTTGAGATAGGAGCCTGTCCCTCGGCCGAGGTTGAGCGCCTGCAGCGCGAGCTCCGCGTCAGCGGTCCGATCGCCCAGGTGCTGGTGCGAAGGGGATTCGTCGAACCGGACCGCGCGCGTGCGTTCCTGGCCGCCGAGGACGAACATCCCCCCACGGCGTTCACCGGCATCGCAGACGCGCTCACGCCGATCCTCGAGGCGGTCGAGAAGGGCGAGCGGATCACGATTCACGGCGACTACGACGTCGACGGAATTTGCGCCACGGCCGTGATCGTGCGGGCGCTGCGGGGACTCGGAGCCAACGTCGACTCCTACCTGCCCGACCGCGCGAGCGACGGCTACGGGCTGAACGAGGACACGGTGCGCATGCTGGCCGGCCGAGGCACACGACTGCTCATCACGGTGGACTGCGCGATCACGGCCGTCGAGCAGGTCGCCGCCGCCAGGGCGCTCGGGATGGGAGTGGTCGTCACCGATCATCACGCCCCACGCGCCGATGGCGTGCTCCCGGCGGCCCCGATCGTGCACCCGCTGATCTGCGGCTATCCCTGCCCGGAGCTGTGCGCGACCGGCGTCGCCTACAAGCTTGCGCAGGCGCTCCGGCAGGCAGGCGAGCGCCAGCCGAGCGAGCGTGAGCTCGAGGCGGACCTCGACCTCGTGGCCCTGGCCACCATCGCCGATGTAGTGGCGCTCGTGGGTGAGAACCGTACGCTAGTGCGCCGCGGTCTGCGCGCGCTGGCCGCCACGACGAAGCCCGGACTGCGCGCGCTGATGGCGGTTGCTCGGGTCGATCCCGGCAAGGTGAACGAGCGCTCGGTCGGGTTCGCGCTCGCCCCGCGCCTGAACGCGGCGGGACGCCTGTACCGGGCCGATGCGGGACTCGAGCTGATCCTGACCGAGGACCCGGCGCGCGCCCGTCAGATCGCCGCGGAGCTCGACCGCGCGAATCATGAGCGCCGAGCCGTTGAGACGCAGATCCGCTATCAGGCCGAAGCGCAGATCGCTGAGCTGGGCGAGCGCGCCTGCTACGTGCTCGCGGCGGACGGCTGGCACCCCGGCGTGATCGGCATCGTCGCCTCGCGCCTGGCCGAGCGCCACCGCCGGCCGGTGGTGATGATCGCGCTGGATGGCCAGCTGGGGAAGGGCTCAGGACGGAGCATCGAGGCCTTCGACCTGCTCGCGGGGCTGAGCGCATGCGGACAGCATCTCCTGCGCCACGGCGGCCACCGCGCGGCCGCGGGCCTTGAGATCGAGCGCGACCGCGTGGCTGCATTCGCGGACGCCATGTGCGATCACGCCGAGCGCGTGCTCGAGGGACAGGAGCTCCTGCCCGCCGAACGGGTGGATGCCGTGGTCGGAGGCGACGAGCTGGATATGACACTCGCCGAGGAGCTCCAGAGACTGGCGCCCTTCGGTCGCGGCAACCCAGGTGTGTCTCTGCTCGTGAAGGACGCCACGTTCCGCGACGGGCGCCCGATGGGGGAAGGCAAGCACGTTCGCTTCACGGTCGAATCCCGCGGCGCTCGCGCCCGCGCAGTGGCGTTCGGCACAGGCGGACGCCTGCCCATCGACGACGGTGCTCCTGCCGAGGCGACCTTCACGCTCGAGATCAACGAGTGGAACGGCGTGAGCGAACCTCGCCTGGTGCTTCGCCAGGCGCGAGCCGCCGCCGAGCCGGCGCCCGAGCCGAGCCCGACACCCAGGGCTGATCAGGCAGACGAGGAGCTCGTACTGTTCGCTCTCCCCGGGTAAATTCCGCCCATAGGAGCCAGGCGGTTCAATCCGGGTAGAGCTTCCCCTACCCTATGAAGATGGCCATCGCAAAGGATCCTCAGAGTCCGCCGAGGTCAGACGTGGCCGAGCGTGCGGCGCCGGCCGATCCCTCAACGGAGCTCAAGCACACCCACGAGCAGGCACCCGGACGTGCGGTGGCCGATCAGCAGACCCCGGACAGGGCGCAGGCGCATCTGGATCTTTCAGAGCCCGAGCGGCGACTGCTCGACGATCTGTTCGCGATCGTCTCCGAGCATGCAGCGGACTCGGCTGTTGAGATCGACCGCGGGCGCGTGCAGGACGCCTTCGTGTTCGCCTGCGAGCACCATGCCGCTCAGCGGCGCAAGTCCGGCGAGGACTTCATCGTGCATCCGGTCGGCGTGGCGCGCATCTGCGCGGGCATGCGCCTGGACACCGAGACGCTGTGCGCGGCGCTGCTGCACGACACCGTCGAGGACACCTCCGCGTCGATCGAGGAGGTGCGCGAGCGCTTCGGCGAGGAGATATCGGGCGTAGTCGACGGCGTGACCAAGCTCACGGGCATCACCTTCCAGTCACACGACGAGGCGCAGGCCGAGAACTATCGCAAGATGATGGTCGCGATGGCCACCGACGTGCGGGTCATCCTGATCAAGCTCGCCGACCGCCTGCACAACATGCGCACGATCGACGCGATGCCCAAGCAGAAGCAGATGGAGAAGGCGCGCGAGACGCTCGAGATCTACGCGCCGCTGGCTCATCGCCTGGGCATCCACGCGATCAAGTGGGAGCTCGAGGACCTCGCGTTCGCGACGCTTCACCCCCGCAAGTACCAGGAGATCAAGGGCCTCGTGGCCCAGCAGCGCAACGATCGCGAAGGCTACGTCAACGAGGCCGGCGAGTACCTGGCGCGCGAGCTTCAGGAGCTCGGCATCGAAGCGCAGATAGCCGGCCGCGCCAAGCACTTCTACTCGATCTACTCGAAGATGACGAAGAAGGGCCGCGAGTTCAACGAGATCTACGACCTCACCGCGATGCGCGTGATCGTGGACTCCGTGAAGGACTGCTACGGAACCGTCGGCGTCATCCACTCGCTGTGGAAGCCGCTGCCCGGGCGCTTCAAGGATTTCATCGCGATGCCCAAGTTCAACATGTACCAGTCGCTGCACACGACGATCATCGGGCCCGAGGGCCGGCCGCTGGAGATCCAGATCCGTACGCAGGAGATGCACGAAATGGCCGAGTTCGGCGTCGCCGCGCACTGGGTCTACAAGCAGCAGCCCAAAACCGAGCGCGACGGGCAGGACCAGCTCTCGGCGCCGAGCGAGGACACCAAGCTCAAGTGGCTGCGCTCGATGCTCGACTGGCAGAAGGACCTGTCCGATCCGCGCGAGTTCATGGAGACGCTCCGCACCGACCTGTTCGAGGACGAGGTCTACGTGTTCACACCCAAGGGCGAAGTCAAGTCGCTCGCGGCGGGCGCCACGCCGCTCGACTTCGCCTATGAGGTGCACACGGAGATCGGCCACCGCTGCGTCGGCGCCCGCGTGAACGGCAAGATCGTGCCGCTTCACTACGAGCTCTGCTCGGGGGACATCGTCGAGATCCTCACCGCCAAGCGCGAGCGCGGTCCCTCGCGCGATTGGCTCGCGATGGTGAAGACGACCCGCGCGCGCAACAAGATCAAGCAGTGGTTCAAGGCCGAGTCCCGCCAGGACACCGAGCACATCGGCCGTGAGCTGCTGCAGGAGCACCTGCGCAAGCAGGGCCTCCCCGCGCAGAAGATCACGGGCTCGGCGCTCTTGGCCGATGTGATCCGCGAGGTCGGCTACCGCAAGGCCGATGACTTCTACATCGCCCTGGGCGGCGCCAAGATCTCGCCCAAGGTGGTCGTCAACAAGGTGATGCAGCGCCTGAAGCAGGGCGAGGCCGCCGATGCCGAGGCAAGCGCCGCGGAGCTGCTGCGCGTCGGGCGTCCGCGCCGGCACCCGACGAAGTCCTCAAACCAGTACGGCATCAAGGTGGAGGGCGTCGAGGATGTGATGCTGCGCCTGGCCAAGTGTTGCCGCCCGGTCCCCGGGGATGAAATCGTGGGCTACATCTCGCTCGGTCGTGGCATCACCATCCACCGCGAGGACTGCCCCAACGCCGAGCTGTTGCGCAAGGACCCCGAACGCTTCACGAACGTCACCTGGGAAGGTGACCGCTCGACCTCCTTCGTGGTCGAAATCCAGATCGACGCGTGGGATCGCCACCGCCTGCTCGAGGACCTCTCGCGCGTGTTCTCGGAGTCGGGCGCCAACATCCTGGAAGCGCGCTGTCTGTCGACTCCGCCGATGGTCAAGAACCGCTTCGTGGTCGAGGTCGCAGACACCCACACGCTCAAGGGGGCGATCACCCGCATGCGCAACATCGAGTCGGTGTTCGATGCCTACCGCGTGATACCGGGCGGGGCCGCCTGAGCGCCGCCGGGACGCGGCGCGCTCACACGACTACGTTCAGGGCGCCGGGCAGGACGCTGTAGCGGGCCTCGCTGACGGCGCCGAGGTAGTCGCCGTCGACCTGCAATGGGAGCGGGCGATCATCGCTAGCGCGCACCGTCAGCTCGGTGACGCCCGAGAAGCCCGTGACCTGGCGATGGCGCGCGACGTGAGCACGGGAGGAGAGGGCCCGCCAGCCGATCATCGGCAGCGCGAGGGGCGTCACACGGTGAAGCACGCAGGCCGCGAGCGTTCCGGAATCAAGCCGGGCGCCCTCGGCCAGATCCACCGGGCGATCGTTGAAATAGGTGAACGGCGAGCCGTTCTGCACGACGGCCGTGACGCCCTGGACAGTCCGCTCTCCAACCTGCACCTCCATTCGCGGCGGTTTCAGCAGGTATCGGCGCACCAGCGTCGCAACGGCCGCCGAGGCGTAGTAGTAGGGCCCGAGCCGCTCCTTCAGGCGCGGGTTCGCGTCAACCCGCTCGACCACGCTCGCATCGAGGCCGAGACCCGAGGAGAAGGTGAAGCAGCGGCCGTTGACGCGGCCCAGGTCGACCTTGCGCGGGCGCCAGTCCTCGGCCATCGCGAGCATATGCTCGGTCGCGTCGATCAGCTCCCCGGGGATGCCGAGCATCTTGGCGAACACGTTCGCCGAGCCCCCTGGCAGGAAGCACAGCGGCGTGGGGGAGCCGAGCAGGCCGTTGGCCGCTTCGTTGATCGTCCCGTCGCCCCCGAAGGCGACGACCACGTCGTAGCTCTCGTGCGCGGCCTCGCGGGAGAGCTCGGTGGCGTGCCCGCGTGCCTCGGTGTCCACGGCCTCGACCTCGAAGCGCCCGCGCAGCGCGTAGACGACGACATCGCGCAGGTGGGGGGACACCGCCGTCGCATACGGATTGACGATCATGAGCATGCGCCGCTTCTTCGCAGGCGCCGAGGGTTTGCCGGCCTCGGGCATCAGCTGTCTGCCCTGCTCGCGCGCGGAAGTGCTCATGATCAGGCCTACACCACCAGGCGGAGGGCGTTACCGAGGGCCGGCGCTCGCCTCCCTTGCGTCCGTCCGGATGATTGCTAGACTCATCGCGTAAGACATAGCTGGACACATCCAGAGGGGTGGAGGGACTGGCCCTACGAAACCCCGGCAACCACCGTCAAAGTCACAGCGGGAACGGTGCCAATTCCAGAGAGATGTGTGGCGGGCCTTCGTGCTCTTCGCCACACCGTGACACGGCGAAGACTAGAGCGAAGGAGCCCTAATGGCTGTCAGTCATCTGGAGTGCAAGGAGTGCAAGGCGCAGTACGCACTGGAGGCGCTGTATGTGTGTGAGCGCTGCTTCGGGCCGCTGGAGGTCGCTTACGACCACAGCAGCTCTGAGCGCGACGTGGGCGAGCTGCGCCGCCGGATCCAGGGCGGCCCGCAGAACATCTGGCGCTACGCGGACTTCCTGCCGCTCGCGGGCGGGCCTCCCGGTCCGTCGGGGCGACTGGCCTCGCGCGTCGGGCTGCCGGCCGGCTGCACGCCGCTGATCCGTGCCGACCGCCTGGCCGAGCGGCTCGGCCTGCGCGAGGTGTGGGTCAAGAACGACGCCGCCAACCCGACCCACTCGTTCAAGGATCGCGTCGTCTCGGTCGCCGTCGCCCGTGCGCGCGAGCTCGGGTTCGAGACGATCGCATGCGCCTCGACGGGCAATCTGGCGAACTCGGTCGCGGCACACGGCGCGGCGCTGGGCCTTGAGTCCTACGTCTTCATCCCCGCCGACCTCGAGGAGCAGAAGGTGCTCGCCACTGGCGTCTACGGGACGAAACTGGTGGCCGTCGAGGGCACCTACGACGACGTCAACCGCCTCTGCACCGAGCTGTCCGCCGAGCGCGACTGGGCATTCGTGAACGTCAACCTGCGCCCCTACTACGCGGAGGGGTCAAAGACGCTGGCCTTCGAGATCGCCGAGCAGCTCGGCTGGGAGCTCCCCGACCGCTGCGTGGTCCCGGTTGCCTCGGGATCGCTGTTCACGAAAATCGCCAAGGGCTTCGAGGAGTGGCGCGATCTCGGACTGCTCGAGGGTGAGCTGCCGCGCATGAACGGCGCCCAGGCCGAGGGCTGCTCGCCCGTGGCCACCGCGTACGCTCAAGGACAGGACGTGTGCCGCCCGGTGAAGCCCAACACGATCGCCAAGTCGCTCGCGATCGGGAACCCCGCCGACGGTCCCTACGCGCTCGATCTCGCGCGCCGCACTGGCGGCGGAGTGGATGCGGTCAGCGATGATGAGATCCGCGCAGGGATCGCGCTGCTCGCCCAGACCACGGGCATCTTCACCGAGACTGCGGGCGGCGTCACGACCGCGGTGCTGACGAAGCTCGCCGCGCAAGGAGACATCGACCCCGACGAGCGCGTGGTCCTGGTGATCACCGGCGAGGGCCTGAAGACACTCGACGCGGTCAGGGACACCTTCGAGACGTATTCGATCGCCCCGACCGTCGAGGCGTTCGCAGCCGGCGTGCCCGAGGCGGTCAGCGTCTGATGACGGTCGTCGTGAAGATCCCCACACAGCTGCGCGCCGCGGCCGGCGGTGAGACTGAGACCGAGGTCGACGGCGAGACAGTGCAGGAGGTGCTGGACGGCCTCTATGAGCGCTTCGATGAGCTGCGCGTGCGGATATCTGATGAGGATGGCTCGCTGCGGCGTTTCGTCAACGTGTACCTCGCCGGCGAGGACATCCGCTTCCTGGACGGGCTGCAGACACCGGTGGCCGACGGGTCGGAGCTGACGATCCTCCCAGCAGTTGCTGGCGGCTAAGGCGCTGCGGGCTGATGGATTGCGGGGCTCGGCCGGCCGGCCTGGGCTGACGGGACGGTCGAACCGCTGAAGCCGATCGTCGAGACGAGGCCGGCTGCGCACATTGCGCCGATCGTCAGCGCTCTCAGGCGGCGCGGCGTCAGCCAGCCGAAGTGATGGGTCTGAAGCCAGGTGCGAAAGCCTGTTGCGGCCGAGGCGGCACACATCGCGCATCCGACGCACATGCCGTGAGGATAGTAGGTGTCCCGACGGCGCATCGACGCTCCGGCTTGGTGGGATCTAACCGGCTGCCGGATGCTCCTCGGAAGGGGGCACGGTCACGGGAGCGTCCCCACCGCCGGTCTTCAGGCGGTTGCGCAATTCCCCACCGCGACCGGCTGCGACAGCGCGGGCTGCACGCGCATCGGTGAGCTCGAGCCCCTGGGAGTGCGCGAAATCCAGCAGGTCCTGGCGCTCCTCGCTCTCCTTAGCGGCCCGCAGGAACAGCCAGCAGAACAGTCCCAGCGTGAGGATGGACTCCTCGACCATCATGATCGCCCCCGCGATGTTCTGATCGGCCAGCGGGGAGATGTGGTAGACGGCGTCGCCGTGAATGTAGAAGGGATAGAAGACCGTGCCCGACCAGAGGAAGATGTTTCCAAGCACGGTGCCGGTGAGACGCACGGCGACGATGTACAGCAGCTTGCCCAGGTTCCCGAACCAGCTCGGCGTCGGCAATGGCCCGAACAGCGGCATCCACATCGCGATGCCGAAGCCAAGGAACATGACGTGCTCGAGCGCGTGAACCCCCGGGTGCCGAAGCGCGGCTTCATACAACGCCGGCACATGCCACACGAAGAGGTCGATCGCCCACAGCGGGAAGGCCACGAGCGGGTGCGTGAGCACGCGCAGGCGATCGAAGAATCCGATGCGCAGGACCGGCGCGAGCAGCGGGCCGGTGAGCCCCAGCACGATCAACAGCGCCGCTATGTCGCCCAGCAGCAGATGCTCGATCATGTGTACGAACAGCAGGTCCTGGCTTGCCGAGCCCAGTGACGTGAGCGCCGCGCCGATCACCACGAAGCCGCCGTAGAAGCATGCCTGGCGCCAGCCGGGCACCGGGTGGCTGCTGAGCGCGAGCGTCCGGACGCGCCGGGCGTAGAGCACGGCGAGCAGTGCGAGCGGTCCCAGCTGGAACACGGCCGAGACGTCAGTCGAGACGGCGAGTGGGAGCTGCAGCATGCAGATGCAGGGTACGCGAGCGCGACCGGATCGGCGAGCCCCGGCAGGCTGTTCCATAAACTGCGGAGCGCATGAGGGTCCAGCGCGGTCGCCTGCTTTCGTTGCTCTCCGGTGGCCTCGGCCTCCTGGCGCTCGCGCTTCCCGCGAGCGCCGAGGCGCATGGGATCGTGGGCAGGGCCGATCTGCCGATCCCCGTGTGGCTGTTCAGCTGGGCCGCCGCGATCGTGCTCGTGGTTTCGTTCGTGGCGCTCTCGACACTTTGGCGCGAGCCGCAGCTTCAGGAGCAGCACGCGCGGCGGCTGTTGAGGATCCCAGACCCCGTGGAATGGCTCGCGAGCCTGGTCGGCATGGCCCTGTTCGCGCTGGTGATCTACGCCGGGTTCGCGGGCGCCCAGGTACCGAACGCCAACCTCACGGTCACGTTCATCTACGTGATCTTCTGGGTCGGCATACCGGTGGCGAGCGTGCTCTTCGGCGACGTCTTCCGAGCGTTCAGCCCGTGGCGAACATCCGCAAGGGTGCTTCACGGTCTGATGCGCGCACTGCGCGGCGGCCGCTCGCGCCCGCCGTTTGTGCGCTATCCCGCGTGGCTTGGGATGTGGCCGTCGGTCGCCACGATTGTCGGGTTCGCGTGGCTCGAGCTCGTCTACATTCCCGTCGACCGCGAGCGCCCGTCAACCCTGGCGGTGCTGTCGCTTGCCTATTTCCTCGTGACGCTGGCCGGCATGACGCTGTGCGGCGTCGAGGAGTGGGGCGCCCAGGCCGACGGTTTCGGCGCCTACTTCAACCTGCTCTCGCGGCTATCGGCGATCTTCAGGGACGAGGATGGTTTCCTGTCGGTACGCCGCCCGCTCAGCGGCGTCACGGACCTCGAGATTCGTCCTGGGACCGTCGCACTGATCTGCACGATCATCGGTACGACGACGTTCGACGGATTCAGCAACGGCGGCGTCTGGCGGAACCTCGAGCCGGAAATCGGCAGCCTGTTCTCCGACCTCGGCTTCAACCAGACCCCGGCACAGGAGCTCGCCTACTCGCTCGGCCTCGTGTTCTGCATCTGCGTGATCGCACTCGTCTACCGCCTGGGGATCGCGGGCGTCAAGAGCGTGGGCACGCGCTATGACTCCAGGGAGCTGACCCACGCGTTCGCCCACACGCTCGTGCCGATCGGCTTCGCCTACGTGCTGGCCCATTACTTCTCGCTCCTGCTCTGGCAGTCCCAGGCGATGGTCTATCTCGCGTCTGACCCGCTCGGCAACGGCGCGAACCTGTTCGGCACGAGCTCCTTTCAGATCGATTACCACGTGATCTCCTATGCGGCGATCTGGTACGTCCAGGTGGCGGCCCTACTCGGCGGTCACGTGGGCGGGCTGATGCTCGCTCACGACCGCGCGCTGGTCATGTATCCAGACCCCGAGGAGGCGGTGCGCAGCCAGTACTGGATGCTGGCGGTGATGGTCGCGTTCACGAGCTTTGGCCTGTGGCTGCTCTCTTCGGTCGGCACCTGAGCCGGTCCGGCGCCCTCATGTGCGGCCTCCGATACGGTGTTCGGGTCGTGCTCCGCCGCCTGGTCCCGCTCCTCGGTGCGCTGCTGCTATTGCTGCTGTCAGCAGCCCCTGCCGACGCCCAGGGCACGAGCACGCAGCCAAACGCCGCGAGCGAGAGCGGGAGCCCGATAAACGACCAGGGCAGCAACTTCAACTACCGCTCCAACATCACCTCGATCACGCCCAGCGTGCCCGGGGTGAGCCTGCAGGTGCTCGAGTTCGCAGATCGCCTGCTGCTGACGAATCACAGCGGCCGCACCGTCACCATCTACGGCTACTCGGGTGAGCCGTACGCGCGGGTGCTCGCGAACGGCACCGCCGAGCAGAACGTACGCTCACCGGCGACCTACCTGAACACGAACTTCTATGCCGACGTCGTGGTCCCACCGATCGCCAACCCGAACGCGCCGCCGAAGTGGGAAGTGGTCGACCGCACGGGCCAGTTTGAATGGCACGACCACCGCATCCACTGGATGTCTCCGGTCGTGCCGCCGGAGGTCAAGAACAAGAGCAAGCGCACGCTCATCTTCAACTGGCAGGTACCGATCCAGGTTGGCGCCGAGAAGGGCACCGTCAACGGCAATCTGTTCTGGACGCCTGAGAACTCCAAGGCCTCGGTTGCGGTGATCGTGCTCGGGGCCGTGATCGTCGTGCTCGGCCTGCTGTTCGTGATCTTCGTGCGAAGGCGCCGCGCCCGCGCCGGGGCCCCCGGCGGAGAGGGGCTCGCGCCCGGTGGACCCGGGGGGTCGCCGGGCGAAGCGTGGTGAGGTCGTGATAAGTTTTTTGCGGATGGCACCGCTCGCCTGCCTGATGCACTGGTACATCTCGATGATGTACGTCGTGCCCGTCGTAGCCGTCGGCGGCTGGTGCTGGTGGAGCTCCAAGCGGATGACCAAGCGCAAGGCCGACCAGAGCACCCGCCCCGCCTAGGTTCCGCCGGCGATCGGCTCGGAAGCCTCGGGCCATGCTCCCGGAAGCTTCGGAAGTTCTTCAGCACCGTTGAGGTTCAACTGAGCGCCAAGCGGTTAGCTGTCAAGTATGTCCACACAAACACTCACCCGTCCCGCCCCCACCGAGGGGCTGACCGAGAAGTTTGATCCGATCTCCTGCCTCGACGAGCGCGTCCGTCGCGGCGGCACGCCGACGATGCCCGCCACCCCGGGCCGCTATATCGAGGTCCAGGGGCCCGAGGAGACGCTGCTGATCCCGCTGAGCCGCGGTGTGACTCACGTCGGCCGCGGCCTTTCAGCGGACCTGCGCCTCGATGAGGCCTCCGTCTCGCGCCGCCACGCGATATTTCATGAGGCGCGCTCGGGCGTGAGAGTGCTCGACGACCGCAGCGCAAACGGCACGTTCGTCAACGGCCGGCGGATCGTTCAGGCAGATCTACAGAATGGCGACGTGCTCGTGCTCGGGCGGGTCGTGATGCGATATCTGCAGGTCTGAGCATCCCTCCCGAGGCATGCCTGCGCGCTGATCAGCAGAGGGCGAGCGACAGTCGCCGCTTTGCGTCCAGCCGCCGTTTACCGTGCAGCCTGCGCACACGCAGCCTGTCGGAGCGAATCCGTGTGGTTGATGCGCGCCTGCAGGTTGACGCCTTCGTCGTACGGCTCGCCGCGGGTTTTCTCGCTGCCACCGTCTGTGCGGAGGAGTTGGGCGAAGAGGCGTGCAGTGAGCCTCGAGCGGTCGCGCTGAGTTCTGGGCCGATCGCTTCGTATTCGGGTGCTTCCTGTTCCTGGGCTTCTTCGGCCTGCTGTTCTTCGGGTTCTTCGGGTTCTTCGGCAGCGCATTCGGGTTCGCCGGTTTCGCTGGATTCGACCAGGATTTCGCCCGCGCCGCAGGAGATCGACGATTCGGCCGCGGCGATGCCGGGGGCCAGCAGCGACGCTGCGAGAACGCAGAAGATGATGATGAGCGGCTTGCGCATGGGCTTCGCGAGGTCCATCGACCGACGATCCACTCGGCCCAAGGACAACTCGCTCAACTCAACGCTCGGGGGCTGCAGAGGCCACCGAAGGCCGGAAAGACGGGGCCTTTAATGGCACGTTGGCAACGGGAAAGCCCGCCCAGAACGACAACAGCCCGGGTGATTAGCCCGGGCCGCCCATGTCAAAGGAAGATTCGCTTGGAAACACTACACCAAAGAGCCGGCACTGTCGAGCGGGCCGCGCGACGCATCTACAGCGCGATCGCCGATGCGAGGATGATCGCGGCGCGAGACTGTGCTCGGAAGTACGATGGACAAGTGCCACGTGTGCTGTTCACTGCCACCAGCGGCCCGGCGACGTCTGCCGGACAGCTCTTCGGGGGCTAGATCTCGGCGCGCGGCTTCGGCCGACACCGAGCAAGGATGAATCGGCGGGAAGACCAGAATCGACTCAGCGCCCAGCGGCGCGTCGTTTCGCTACAGACGACCAACGAGCGTGGTGGAGCCGAGTACGCGAACGTCGACCTGCTCGAGACACTCGCGGCACGAGGGCACGAGGTCGTTCTCATGACGAACCTGCCTGAGATCGCGGCCGGTACCCAGCTGACGGTGCGCGAGATCCACCTCGGCCCCAAGCTGTCTCGCAGCAGCGTGGCCCGAATCGTGCTGCTGGCCCCCGTGATCCTCGCACGGCTCGCTCGCGCGCTGTACGTCGAGCGCCCGGTCGGCACGCTGCTGTTGCACTTCAAGAAGGAGCAGCTGCTGTGCTCGCTGTTGCCATCGCGGCTGACAGGCATGATCGTGTGGGCCGAGTGGGGACCGCTGCCGCCGCAGATGCGCAGGGGGCCGGCCCGATGGGCGTATGCGCTCGCCGCGCGGCGCGCGCGCTCTGTGATGGCGATCTCCCAGGGCACGGCACGCACGGTCGTCGAAGCCGGCGTTCCCGCTTCGAGGGTCGAGCTCGTGCCGTCGGTTGTAGACGCCGAGGAGGTCAGCTTCGATGCGATCAGCCGTGCGCGGCTGCGCGAGCAGTGGGGTGTGGACAACAGCACGCTGGTGGTCGGCTGCATGTCGCGCTTTCAGCGTCGTAAGCGCAACGACGTCATCATCGACGCGCTGGCCCACCTGGACGGCGATGTGCTTCTGGTGCTCGCGGGGGAGGGTGATCAGGAAGCTGAACTGCGCGCCCGCGCCGCACCCTACGGCGAGCGTGTGCGCTTTGCTCCGAACGTGCGCGGACACGTGCAGGCGTTCCTGTCCGCGTGCGACCTGCTGGTCTTCGCACCGAGCCCGACAGAGGGGGAGCCCCGGGCGATCGTGCTGGCGCAGCTCGTGGGCGTGCCGGTCATCGCGACCGACCCCGAGGGCGCCGAAGGACTGATCGCAGAGGGGGGCGGGGCGATCGTCTCACCATCGCATGACCCGACGGCACTCGCGGCAACGATAGATGTCTACCGCCTGGACCCCGAGAGTCGCCTGCGCGAGGGCTACACGGCGCGCGAGAAGGTGCTCAAGAGCCACGACACGGAACGAACATTGGAGAGCGTTGAACGCGTGTTCGGGCTCTCACGCGAGCCGGCAGGCTCGAGCTCGAACGGTCACGCGGAGCGCAACGCTGCTCAGGCTGAGCCCAGCGAGCGGGCTGACACTCGCGCGCCAGGCGTGCGCAGGGTCTGGCGCAAACCAACTGGGCGCTCCTTGCGAAGGAGCCGCACGGACAGGAAACGCTGCTGAGAAGTCCACTCGGAGCACTAGCCGTAACGGTGGTAGGCGGAGACCCATTCGGATGCGATCGTCTCCTGAGCCTTCGACAGGGGCATCCTTCCGCCGCAGACCAAACGGTTCAGCGCCCGCTCCAGGTGATCCTTGGGGTTCAGGTAGAAGCCTGACTGCGAGGCGTAGTTGGGCTCGGGCCAGAGATTGCGACGGTCATTGACCGCGCCGCCCAGCTCGAGTGGCACAAGGTGGTCATACTCGTAGGAGGAGACCGGGCCCGTGTCGCCGTAGGCACTGATGCTCGCGAACTTCTCCGGCTCGGTGACCGACTCGGGCGGCCGCACGGTCGAGGTCCAACCGCTCCTGCAGATCGTCGAGTAGATCGTGCTCTGCGTCACCGCGGGGTTGAGCGCGCCCGGCGTGCAACGGGGATCGGGCATCGAGTACAGACCCGAGCCGAGCGCGTGGCAGCTGCGGGCCGGAGGCTGCTGCTGGATCACATGAGCGCTGGCCGTCGAGTAGGCAAGCCCGTCGATCGCGGTGCGGCGCGTCGCGGCGCCCGCGACGGTTGCGAGGATCCCCAGGAGCGCCGTTGCGAGCGACAGGGCCCGGGTCACCGTGGGGCGGGGGACTCTCTCGGTCACAGCACGAGTGTATGCGGCCGTCCTCGGTGCTCGACGCCACGGCAGGCCCAGCGAGAAGCTCTCGCCGGGCCTGCCCTCCTCTAGCCTCAGCTCGCGCCGAGCACGTCGACGCTGACGGATTGGATCGTGGGGTGGCCGCTCATCGCGCAGTCATCGGCCGCCTTCGCCGTGAGCGTGTGAACGGTGTCTTGACCGGGCTCGAACAGCCACGGCGAGACGGCTTCTTCGGACCACGTTCCAAACGGCCCGCTGGGGCCGACGGGTAGATGTTTGCTCCAGCCGATCGGCACGGTTTCGGTCACTTCCGTTTCGCTTGCGCGGATCGAGGCTCCTCCCACGAGCTTCCCGTCGAGCAGTAGCTCGACGGCAACCGCGTTGGAGCCTTCACAGTCCGCTTCGGGCGGGAAGGTGATCGTGACCTGACCGGCGAGCTGATTGAGTTCGTTTGAGTGCTGGGTCCAGCTACCGTTGA
>Ga0302184_10001443_pt1 | contig 15320 bp, 8 predicted proteins | sample I_Palsa_N3_3_FD_200233 | JGI IMG/M metagenome (GOLD analysis project Ga0302184, IMG submission 200233) | Peat permafrost microbial communities from Stordalen Mire near Abisko, Sweden - I_Palsa_N3_3 | ecosystem: Environmental > Terrestrial > Soil > Palsa > Peat permafrost | place: Sweden: Abisko...
GTCGAAGTCGTAGCCGGTGGTGGGCCGGCTGGACTGCCCGAAGCCGCGGCGGTCGTAGGTGATCACCCGGTAGCCGGCCGCCAGCAGCGCGTGCGCCTGCGGTTCCCAGGACCGGCTGTCGAGCGGCCAGCCACTCAGCAGCACGACCGCTGGGCCGCTGCCGAGGTCCTCGTAATAGAGGTTGATATCGGCGGTGTTTTCCTGGCCGACCGTGATGAGCGCCATGCGAGTGCCCTTCCTCTGCGGTGGCTTAACCCACCCAGCCGACCACGGCACGGCCGGTCCCCGAATCAGGGAAAGACCCCAGTCAGTACAAGTCCGCCGGGCTTGTGCACCCGCCGTCAGCGCTTGAGGGCGGCGGCAAGCTGCCGGCGGGAGGAGATGCTGAGTTTCCGGAACACCTTGCTGAGGTGGTACTCGACGGTGGACGTGGTCACGAACAGGCGGGTGGCGATCTCCGCGTTGGTCACGCCGGCCGCGGCCAGGCGGGCGATCTGCGTCTCCTGCGGCGTCAGGTCCGGGCCCGCCAGCTCCGCGGGCCGAGGGAGGTGGCCGCCCACCGCCAGCAGCTCTGCCCGGGTGCGGCGGGCAAACCCGGCGGCCCCCATGCCGTCGAGCATGCGGTAGGCCGTGCGCAGCTGCGCGCCGGCCTGGCTACGGCGCTTCTGGCGGCGCAGCCATTCGCCGTACAGCAGATGGGCACGGGCGAGTTCCGTGCGCACCGAGGTTCGGGTCAGGTGCGCTATGGCCTCGCGGTAGAGGGCCTCGGCACCGGAGTCGGGGGCCAGCAGCGCACGTGACCGGGCCAGCATGCCCAGCGCCCACGGTGTGCCGCTGGCCGTGGCCCGGTCCGCCAGGCGGTCGAGCGCGGCGCGGGCGGCGCGGTGATCGCCGGCGCGCGCGCCCGCTTCGACGATCTCGGGCAGGACGCGGTTGCCGAATCCCGGCGGGTCGCCGTCGTAGATGCGCAGGCCCCAGCTCAGCGCTTCGGCGTAGCGGCCCAGGCTCAGCTCCAGCACGGTCAGCCCGATCAGGGCGAAGAACCCCAGCACCGGTGCGCCGCGTTCCTCGCCCCATTTCTCGGTCGTCGCCGCCAGGGCCCGGCTCTCCGCCTCCCGCCCCTGCCAGGCCCGCAGATCCAGCAGCACCCCGGTTGACGCCGGCGCCGGTATGCCGATCAGCGCGGAGATCTCGGCCGCCTCGAAGTACCGTGCCTCGGCCTCGGCCAGCCGCCCCGCCCACAGCTCGCTGGTGCACAGGCCCGCCAGGATGACCCGCAGCGCGCCCAGTGCTCCGTGCCGGCGCTGGACTGTCTCAGCGCGCAGGAATATCGCCCGGCGTCCCTGGTCGTCCCACAGGTCATCCGCCGCGAACTGGACGAGGATGGTGGCAGGTATCCCGGCGGGCGTGGCCTGGTCGCTGGTGCTGAACGCCTCGACCGCGGCGCGGAGCAGCGGCACCGCCTCCGGGTATCCGACGGCGATACGGGTGGCGAAGCCGTCCAGCAGCAGGCCGGTAGCCGTCGCATCCAGGGCCGGGTCCCGCGGTGCCTGCAGCGCGGCGCGGGCCACCTCCACGGGAGTCGTGCCGACAGTGTACTGGCGGGCGACCAGCGCCGCCTGCAGGGCCTCGAAGAGCATCGCGCGGATCAGGGGCGCGTCGGGAGGATCAACGGCGGCGACGGAGTCCAGCAGGAGGCCGGGGGCGTCCTTGTGCCGCGAGAAGAACACGGCGATCGAGGCCCGCAGGCGCTGCGCCGCCACGTGCAGTCCCGCTTCCGCCAGCCGAGGCGCCGCCACATCCAGCATGGCCTCGGCGAGGGCACCGTCTCCAGCGACGAGATGCGCCTGGGCTGCGGTGAGCAGCCGCACGGCACGGTCCCGCGGGTCCGGGGTCAGCTCGGCCGCCCGGGCCAGGAACGTGGCCTGCGCGACGTAGCCGCCGCGCCGTTCCGCGCGCGCGGCCGAGCGCTCGAGGGCCGCCGCGACATCCTCGTCGGGCACCACGGTGGCCGCGGCACGGTGCCAGGCCGCCTCGTCCGGGTTGCCGTCCTGCCCAGCGATGCTCGCCAGGGCCTCGTGCACCCGGCGCCGGTCGCCCGGCCGGGCTCCATCGTAGACCGCCGAACGGATCAGCGGGTGCCGGAACGCCACCCGCGGGTCAACCGAGACGATGTCCTGGGCCACGGCAGGATCGGCGACGTCGGGCTCCAGGCCCAGCAGTGCGGCAGCCCGCCAGAGCGCGGCGGGGTCATCGCCGGGCGCTGCCGAGGCGAGCAGCAGCCAGGTGCCGGTGGCGGGCGGCAGCATCCTTGCCTGGCCCAGGAAGTGCCCTTGCAGGAGGCGGCCGACCGGCAGCCGCGGCGGCAGCGGCGACCGGCCTGCCAGCTGGTCGGGCGTGAGGTGCATGGCCAGTTCCCGCAACGCGAGCGGGTTACCGCCGGTCTCGTCGATAATCCGTGCGGCCACCCGGGCGTTGAGAGGCTCCGAGACGGTCGCCGCGAGCAAGGTCCGGGCCGCCCCAGGCTCTAGGCCACTGAGACGGAGGGTGGGCAGCCCATCGAGCGCTGCCAGCCCCGGCGAGGTCTCGCGCGCGCAGAACAGCAAGCCCGTGCTGTCCGCCTGCAGGCGGCGCCCGACGAAGCCAAACACCCCCAGCGACTCGCGGTCCACCCAGTGCGCATCATCAACCAGCCAGATCAGCGGCTGCTCGGCGGCAATCTCGGCGACCAGCGTCAGCACGCTCATGCTGACCAGGAAACGGTCCGCCGGCGGCCCGGCCGCCAGGCCGAACGCCGAATCCAGCGCCGCCCGCTGCGGAGCAGGCAGCAGGCCGACCCGGTCCAGGAAGGGCACCAGCATCCGGTGCAGCGCGGCGAAGCCCAGCCGCAGCTCCGACTCCAGCCCGGCAATCCTGACCGTCCGCACGCCGCCGGCCGCCTGCGCCGCGTACTCCAGCAGGCGGGTCTTGCCGATGCCCGGATCGCCGAGGATCACCAGCGACCGGCTCAGGCCATGGCGGATCGCCTCCACCAGCTCATCTAGCGCCCCGCAAGCACCGCTGCGGCCCACCAGGACGTCCGGGACGGCCTGTGCCCCGACCAGCTCCTGGCTCGCAAAATCCCCGGACCATGTCTTGCTGTCGCCGTGTCCCCAGGTCATGACTCAGCACGAGCGGTGGAAAAGGGATGAAATGCTCACAAGATTCGCCTCGCCAACCACAGTCCGGCAACGTCACAATAACAGCGGCGGCTCAGCCTGAACCATCACAATATCCACTGAATCAGACCGGAGATGGCGGCATCCTCTCGGCGAGATAGCGCAGGGGTTCAGTCAGGTTACGGATACCGGGCCGGAGCCGTGTACCGCAGGATTGAACCGTCGGCGGCCACCGCCGCTCACCGCCACGACTTACCCTGCGGCTGATGTCCCCCTGCGGCGGCAGGGGCATTCCGGCAGCCCGCACAGAAGGAACGACCGGTTATGTACGCCGAAACCTTCACTTCCGGCCCAAGGCCCCTGCCGGCTCACGTTCCCGCGGTGCAGGCGGCCACGCTGAATCCCCTGCGCGGCCGGCCCGCCGAGCTCGCCTCGCTGCAGGGGCACCTCAGCCGGCTCCGGAACGGGGCCGGGACCAGCTGGCTGATCGAGGGCGGCCCGGGCCTGGGCAAGAGCCGCCTGGTGCAGCAGGCCCTGTCGGCCGCGCAGGAGGCCGGCTTCGCGGCCGGGTATGGCGCGGCCGGGCCGGGGGACGCGGCCGTACCGCTGGCGGCGCTGATGGAGGCGCTGTTCGAGGGACCCGGTCCGCTGCTCGAGCGCGCCGCGCTGCCGGACTCGCATGCTTCACCGGAGCAGCGCTACTGGCTGCTGCAGGACATCCAGACGCTGCTCGAGCAGGCCGCGCTGCGCCAGCCAATACTGATCTGCCTCGACGACCTGCAGTGGGCGGACAATGGCACGGCCGCGGCCATCCGCAGCCTTCCGGCCCGCCTGGCTTCGCTGCCCATCGGATGGGTGCTCGCCTTGTGCCCCGCCCCGCCCGGCAGCGATCTGGGCCGGGCCGCCGCGGAACTGCTCCGGGCCGGGGCGCAACGGACGGTCCTCGAGCGCCTCGATCAGGCCGCCGTCGCCGATGTGGCGGGCGACGTTCTCGGGGCCGCTCCCGACGACGCCCTGCTGGCCCTGGCCGAGGGCGTGCACGGCAACCCGTTCCTGCTCACCGAGCTGCTCTGCGGCCTGCGGGACGAGCGCCTTGTCGACATCCGCGCCGGGCACGCCACCCTGGTGGAAGCACGGCTCCCGCTGCGGGTGCGCGACGGCATGCGCCGGCGCCTCGGCCGCATGTCGGCGCCCGCCCGCAGAGTCGCCGCGGTCGCCGCGTCGATGGGGCGGCGTTTCACGCTGGCCCAGCTCGCCGCCGTCCTCGACGTACCCGCCTCGGGTCTCCTGGACCCTGTCCGGGAGCTCATCGGCAGCGAGCTGCTGGCCGAGGGCGACCAGACGCTGAGCTTCACCCACGACCTGAACCGGGAAGCGGTGCGGGCCAGCCAGCCGTCCTCCGCCGTGCACGCCCTCGACCGCCAGGTCGCCTCCACGCTCCTGGCCGCGGGCGCGCTTCCGGTAGAGGTCGCTACCCAGCTCGCCGCCAGCGCCGAGCCTGGCGACGAGGTCGCGATCGCCACCCTGATGAAAGCCTCCGACGCGCTGAGCGGCAGCGATCCCGGGCAGGCGGCCGGCCTTGCCCGCCGCGCCCTCAGCCTCACCGGCGAGCAGCACCCGCTGCGCGGCCCGCTCGTGGCCCGCGTCGCGATCCAGCTGCACGCGGCGGGCCAAAGCGAACAGGCCAGGGCGTTCGCGGACAGCGCGCTGGGGCAGGCGCTGCCGGCCGATCAGGAAGCCGAGGTTCGCCTCAGCATCGCCAGCCTCTCCGTCATCTCCCCCGAGGAGCGGGCCGACTCGTGCCGGCGGGCTCTTGCGCTGCCCGGGCTGCCGCCCGATCTGCGGGCGCGGCTGCTGGCTCAGCTGGTCTACAACCTGGTGGTCGCCGGCCGTCCTGACCACGCCCGGCGCCAGCTCAAGGAGGCCAAGGAGGCCGTCGAGGGGACCCGCGACCCCGCCGCCTGGTGCACTATGCAGCTGGCCGAGGCCGGGATGCACTACATCAGCGGCCACTACGAGACTGCGCTCGCCCTGACCGACGCTGTCCTGCGCAGCGCCGGCGATGACTCCAGGCGGCGGCTCGCCGGACACTTCCGCTGCGGAATCCTGGTCGTGATGGACCGCCTCGACGAGGCGCTAACCGCCACCACCCAGGGCATCCGTTCCGCCCAGCAGGCCCGGCACGGCTGGGCACTGCAGCTGTTCGAGACCAACCGGGCCCGCCAGCTGCTGAACCTTGGGCGCCTGACGGACGCCGCGGCCGCGCTTGAAGGGCGGTTCCGCCCCGAGGACGCCCATCTGGTCGTCAGCGTCCTCGACGCCGAAGCCGTCGTCGTCCTGGGCCAGGTCGCCCTGCACACCGCGGACCCGCGCCAGGCCGAGCTCACCTCGGCTGTCGCGCGGGGGATGCTCACGTCCGGGGTGCCCGGCGTCGAACGGCACGCCTTCTGGCTGCTCGCCCTGCAGGCCCAGGCCGCGGGCGACCCGGCCCAGGCCCGCCGCTGGCTGGCCGCCCGCGGCGAGAAGGAGCGCGTGCGTGTCTTCCCGCTCTTCCCCCACGATCCAGCGGACGACCCGCAGCTCGTCCGCATCGGCATCGCCAGCGGTGATCCGGAGCTGGCTGAATCGGCGGCAACAGGCGCCGAGCAGCGGCACACGATCAACCCCGGCGTACCTTCGCTGGCCGCCAGCGCCGCGCACGCCCGGGGCCTGCTCACCGGCGACGCCGGCCTGCTGGCCCAAGCCGTCAGCATCCTCGAGCCCGGGCGCAGGCCGCTAGCGCTGGCCTCCGCCCTCGAAGATCTCGCCGTCGCCGAGATCCGGGCCGGCCACACCGGGCAGGCCATCGCCGCGCTCGACCGCGCCCTCATCGTCCACGCCGGCTGCGGGGCCCGCTGGGACCTCGCCCGGGTCCGCAGGCGGCTGCGGCAGCTCGGGGTCCAGCGCCGCCTGGCCACCGATCCCCGGCCCACCCGGGGCTGGGCTGCCCTGACGGATTCGGAGCTCACCGTGGTCCGGCTGGTCGCTGCTGGCCTCACCAACCGTGCCGTAGCTGAGCGGCTCTACGTCTCCCCGCACACCGTCGACGGCCATCTCCGCCACGCGTTCGAGAAGCTCGCGATCAACTCCCGGGTCAGGCTCACCCGTATTGTTTCCGAGCATTCCGAACCCGCGCAGTAAGCACGTGCACCGGGAACCGTCCGGTGCCGGGGTGCTGATGGAAATGTCCAGCTTGCGGTCCCGAGCTAGCTGGGCCTAAGCCGTCGGGCGGTGGCTTGGCTGGCTGGGCCTAAACCGTCGGGCGGTGGCGTGGCCGGCTGACCGGGTGCCTGATCGACCAGATCGCGGAGCTGGTGGCGGCCTGCTATGCCGAGCCTGGGGTAGGAATGGTACAGGTGTGAGGCGACGGTCCGCGGGGACAGGAACAGGCGGTCGGCGATCTCGCTATTGGTCAGGCCGCGGCTGGCGAGGATGACGATCTCGCGCTGCTGGGGGGTGAGCTGCGCGAGCGCGTCGGGTGGCGCAGGCACGGCCGCCGTGGTCACGCCGCAGGCCCGCAGCTCCGCCTCCGCCCGCTGGGTCCAGGACGCGGCACCCAGGCGGCGGAAGGTTTCATGGGCCGTCCCCAGGACGGGCTTGGCGTCGTTGATCCGCCGCTGCCGGCGCATCCACTCCCCGTAGTCCAGCTGTAGCTGGGCCCGCTCGAACGGCCAGCTGTCCCCGGCCGGGTCGGACATGCCCTTGGCGAAGTAGGCCGCTGTGGCGGCGGGCTCGGCGAGCAGCGCGCGGGCGCGGGCCGCGAGCTGCTCCAGCCGGGGCCCGGGTGCCGGGTCTACCCGGGCCAGCGCGCGCTCCACGATGTCCCGGGCCGCACGCTGCCGTTCCGCGCGTACAGCGGCGGCGGCGAGATCGGCGATGCCGAGGTAGGACACGTGGTAATGCAGCGGTGCGCCGTCGGCGCCGAAGAGCTGGCTCAGCTCAGCGTAGGCGGTGAGGTAACTGCCTTCGGCCAGCGCCGCGAGGCCGGCGGCATGACGGGCCCTCGCGGCGACCGAGCGGTATTCCGCCGCGTCGACGGCGGCGAGCGCGCTGGCCAGGAGCGGCCGTACCTGGTCATGGCCGCCGCGGATGGCGAGCACGGTGGCGGTGGTGAGGTCAGCCGTGGCCGCGACAATCTCCATCTTGTACGCGGCGGCCGCGTCGCTGGCCTCGCGGGCCGCGGCGAGCGCCTCGTCCCATCGTCCGCTGTCGATGCAGGCCCACTGCAGCGCTGACAGCGCGGCCCCGCTGCCGCCGCGCACGCCGGGAGCACGCAGCCGGCCGAGGGCTTCGCGGAGCAGCCTGACCGCGAGTTCGGTCTCGTCGAGCAGCCAGCCCGCCGCGCCGATCTTGGCGAGGTCGGTGACGGATCCGCGGGCTACCCGGTGCAGGTAGGGAACAGTTTCCGTTCTCTTTCCGAACGGGTCCGTGCTCGCTCTTATCCACACCCGCTGCTCGTCGGCGTGGCCGGCCGGCCAGTCCGCCGCGAGCTGCGCCGGGTCGTCCAGGCGATCGAGGGCGCTCAGTACCGCCCGGCGGCCGGACGGGATTCCGGACTGGTAGGCGACTGTACTGGCCAGCCCGATGGCCTCCCAGGCGATAACTGGCTGCCGGGCAGCTGCCTCCGCCGCGACCGAGATGAGCGTGGCGAGGGCGTCGGCGTTCCGGTTCGACCAGACCAGCGCCCAGCCGATGTACCGGCGGGCGGCCACCCGCAGTCCCGGGTCCGAGGTCACCGAGAGCACCCGGGTGGCCAGTTCCTGCACCCAGTCCGCCTGCCCGGCGGCCAGGGCGAGCTGGGCCGCGGCCAGCAGCCTGCGGGCCTGATCCTGCTCTCGGAGGCTGAGCTCGGCGGCACGCTCGAGAGCTAGCGCGGCGGAAGCGGCCCCGCCGCGCTGCTGCGCCTGAGTGGCCGTTTCCGCCAGCAGCGACGCCACGCGCTCGTCGGGTTCCAGCGCCGCTGCCGCCAGGTGCCAGGCATGACGGTCGGGCTGATCGCGCAGCGCGGCCGCGATCCGCAGGTGCGCCGCGGCGCGCTCGGCGAATGGCACAGCGTGATAGACCGCGGCGCGGGCCAGCGGGTGCGTGAATTGCGGCCCCAACCGGCCCACCTTGATCAGGCCCGCTCTCTCGGCCGGGGCCAGCGTGCCGGCGGTGAGCCCCGGTATGCCCGCCGCCGTCAGGTCGGGACCGTCGGCGGCCGCCACAAGCAGCAGCGCCGCTCGCGCGGACTGGGGAAGAGCGCCGAACTGGGCGGCCATGATGGCCGTGAGCCGCTCAGTCAGCGGGAGAGGTTCGGCGGCCCAGCGCCGGCCAGCGGCTGGGTCGGCCGCGATGGCGCGGGACAGCTCGATCAGCGCCATCGGGTTGCCGGCTGCCTGGGCCAGCACCTGCTCCCGGCCCCGGCCGTGCGGCGCGCGCGGCTGCTCAGAGAGCAGCCGGCTAGCGTCCGCCGTGCTCAACGGCGGCAGCAGCAGCTCCGGGAAGTCCCGCTCGAAACCCACGGGCGGAACATTCCCGCGCGCGCCGAGCATCAGCACGAGCCGCTCCGATTCAAGCCGCCGCGCGGCGAAGGCGAGCGTGTCGAGCGAGCCGCGGTCCAGCCACTGTGCGTCGTCGGCGACCACCAGCAACGGGCGATCCTCGGCCAGTTCAGAAAGCAGCGTGAGCAAGGCGATCCCGGTCAGCAGGGCATCGGGCGGCACCGGATCGGCGGACAGCGCGAACGCTCCCAGCAGCGCCTTCGCCTGACGGTCCGGCAGGTCTGCCACGCGGTCGAGCACCGGCAGCAGCAGCTGATGCAGCCCGGCGAAAGCCAGGTTCTGCTCGGACTCCCGGCCGGTCACCGATAGCACCCGCAGCCCGGCCGACCTGGCCTGCCGCGCTACGCCGTCCAGCAGCACGGTCTTGCCCATGCCCGGATCGCCCAGCAGGACCAGGATCCGGCTTTCCGCCGGGGCAGGGTCCACGAGTCCCCGGAGCAGCGACAGCTCGCTGTCCCTGCCGATCAGCCCGGTGTCCGTGTCGGCCCCCTCGCGCTGTCCCGAGGCCAAATATATGGCCTCGTCTCCGGAAGGCGAAGGGGCAGTCAGGCTGGGGGCCTACCGGGGCTTAGGTCCCTTCCCGGTCATGCCCTGAGCGATCAGGATGGGTGCGAGGCTAATCCATCCGGTTGCTGGAATTGACCGGCCCGGAGGTGGCGGCAGGATGACATCGCCGGAGGTCCGTTCGGGTGCCTCTCTGCCCGGCCTGGCTGAGGCCGGCCATCCGGGCACGCTCGCGGTGGATGTTCGTGGTCTGGAGAAGTCCTACTCGGGCATGCAGGCTGTCAGGGGTGTCGACCTGGCGATCCGGGCAGGCGAGGTGTTCGCGCTGCTCGGCCCGAACGGGGCGGGCAAGACGACTACGGTCGAGATACTCGAGGGTTACCGGACCCGGGACCGCGGCGAGGTCAGCGTCCTTGGCGTGGATCCCGGGCGTCACCGGGCCAGGCTGAAGAGCCGCATAGGGATCGTGCTGCAGTCCACGGGCATCGACCGGTATCTCACCGTGCGCGAGACGATCGCCATTTATCGGTAAATGGAGCGAGCGGGCCGGGAATGCCCCCCGATAACTGGCAGCTATGAGGGCGGCTCGGCGAACAATTCGAGCTGAATGTTGTCCGGGTCGCGGAAGACGAGCACGGCAGCGCCCGGTACGGAGTTCGCCGCCGTGATTGGGGAATGGACCACTGCGGCGTCCGCCAGCCGCGCCGCCCAGGTGTCGAGTTCCTCGTGGTCCGCGACGGTGAAGGCCAGGTGATCCAGGCCGGCGCGCGTCTCGTCGAACGCGTCCTGGCTGCCGTGCCGATGCTGCGTGAGCCCCAGGCGAGCTCGCAGGCCGTCATGCCGGAGAAACACCTTGCGGCGTTCCCCGTCCGGCGCCTTGAACTCGCCCACGCGCCGGAAGCCGAGCACCTCCTCGTACCAGGCCGCGCTCGCGTCAACGTCACGAACGGTCAGTCCAAGGTGGTGAATGCCTCTGATCATGCCCTGTTCACCGCGTCCATGCCCAGAGCGGCCAGTCGCACACGGGTCTTGCGCTGCACCAGGCACCTGGACTTCACGGGCCCTCTTACCGCTCGATCATCTCATTCAGATGCCGCACGAGACCTCAGGCGCGCCACCGGGCGGACCCTATGCGACTTGCGGCAAGAGAGGGTGGCCTCGCTCAGAGGCGTACGTCGACCGTCGATCCTGCGGGCGAATTCCGGGGTGCCGTTGGCTAGGATCACGCACCACCTGGCGCGCGCCCTATGCGACACGGCGGGCTGTGCGATCCTGAACCCGGCAGGACCCTGCGAAGCCGCGATGAGCCGGAGCACGCGGTCCCGAGGGGAGATAAATGACCAAGGTTCCCGGTAGGGCCGGGGTGTGCGCCGGCTGCGGCGGGCGAAGGCGCAGACCGGGCCAGGTGCCGCAGGCGGGGGGGCAGGGTGTGCTTCTCACCGCAGGCTGACATCGCCGGGGGCCTGGTGATCACTGCCATCGGCGTTGATGCTGTCCGCCACATCCGTCAGCGCCGCGAGTTCATCGCGCTGGCCTGGCTCCCCCTGCTGCTAGGCGCTCACCAGTTCATCGAGGCGTTCGTCTGGTTGTGGCTCCAGGGCCATGTGCCGCGCGCGATCGGCCAGGCCGCGCTATGGGCTTACCTGCTGATCGCATTCGTCGTGCTGCCCGTGCTCGTCCCCCTGGCGGTCATCGCGCTCGAGCCCACCCGGCGGCGGAAGTGGATGATGGCGCCCTTCGCGGTGACCGGGACGCTGATCGCTATAGCGCTGCTCGTGGCGATGGCCCGAGGCCCGGTCGGTGTGAGGCTCGCCCCGTACCACCTGTCCTACGGCCTCCGGATACCCGACGGTTTCCTGATCGTCGCGCTCTACGTTGCCGCCGTGTGCGGGCCACTGCTGCTCTCGGGCTACCGTAACGTCGCTATCTTCGGCATGGTTAATCTCATTGCCGTCGTCATCATCGCCCGGCTGACCATTTCCGGGTTCGCCTCCGTCTGGTGCGGCTGGGCGGCGGTCTCCAGCGCCGCCATCACACTGCATTGCCGCTCCGCCAAACCCCATCCCAAACACGCCCAGGCCAGGGGGGACAGACTCACTTCGACCGGCTGATCGGCAGGCCCTGAGCGTCTGCACGCCCTGATCCGGGCGGCGAGATCCCCGTCGCCGCCGCACCAGGGTGTCGGCAAAGTCGGGCCGATGGTGATCTAGGTAGTTTGCGACACGCCGATATAGGCCGTAGCAGCGCGGGCACGGCCCCAGAAGTGATCATGGCGGTTCCTGCACCTGCAAGATCACCGCTGAGGGGCCACGCCCGCTGCGCCATCATCCCTGGCCGGCCCTGCCATTGGCCAGTTGCTCACCGCCGCGCAGGCCCTGAGCGGACAGCGGGCGTGCCTGCTGGCGGTGCTGGCCGATGTCCCCGACCCGCGGGCGCGCGCCGGTGTCGGCGCAGCGACTGGAACAAGGCCACCGCAATCAGCGTGAACCCGGTGACCGCGACAGGAGCAGGAAAGCTGGCAATCTGGACCGCCAGCTGCAGCAGGGCCGCGCCGGCCGCGCAGATCATGACCGCAGCGGCCGCGTAATCCACCGCCCGCCGGACCATGCCGCACGCCCTGGCGGGCACGCTGGCCATGCCGGGCAGCCACGTCGCCTTCACGTTCTCCCGGATAACGATGGCAGTCATTTCGCCTCCCCAGTTCCTGACACGACCAGCTGCGCCCAGCATGCCGGGCAGCGCGGCAGCTGCCAGTCACCTGGCCGACGCCGCTGCTGTCAGCTTCCCGGCACGGGCACGGCCCACGCCGGCCCCTGAACGCCGACGCGTCCTACCAGGACAGAGCGCCGACAGTCAGCCCTGATACATCGGCGTCCACACCCAGTTCGCGGCATCAGACCCCGCCCGCCCTTCCGCCCCAGCCCAGGTGCCGCGGACGGTATCCAAACCCCCGCGGCACGTGGTGACAGCATGCGCGGCCACGTCGAGGATCTTGCGCCGCGTCTTGGCCATGAGGGCGGCCCACGTGGGCTGGCCGGGCCGGTTTGCCGAGCCGTTTGAGCGCGGCGATCTGGTGGACGGCCACTGTGGTGCCGTCCTCGCACAGCTCGCATGCCCGCTTGAGGAGCCGGATCAGCTCTTTGCGGGTAGCTGTTCTGAGCCGGGGCGGGGTCGCGGATGACCGCGCGCTTGCCGTGCTCGAGGGGTATCCCGCCGAATCGTGCTACCAGGCCTGTTCTGCCCTCGCGCCGGAGCCTGCTCCTGCCGCCAGCTCGAGCACGCGCTGGCCGATGGCACCAGCGCGGGTGCGGCTGGCATGACCGGCCGCCAGGAGTCAACCCGGGCGGACGCGCGGCCTGGTGCGCCGGGATCACATGGATCTGATGATCTGGCGTCCGGCTGGTTGGCTCGCGAATGGAAAGGGCCCGGCAGTTGCTGGCTCCGGGCCCCCGGGTAGCACCGCCGCCCGCCCGGCGTCGCACAGCGGCGACGCGAGCCGCTCACCGGAAATCGTGCAAACCATGTGACGCCGGCTCATCAAGCCGGGCGGCAGCCTTAGGTCGTGCGGCCACCCGTCCCGTTCGGAATCAAATCTTCGGACCGGACGGACCGTGGTTCACCGGCCAGCCCAACTCTTAGCAAGTAGGAGATGATCAAGTAGGAGATGATATGGCGAACAACTACCGCGTCTTCAACGCAAAGCCCGGGCACGAAGGTGTTTGCGATCCGGCAAGGCGAGCTCCTGGGAAGGCAGCACGCCGGCTACGAAGCGGTTCTTGGTATCCCGTATGCCGGCGAGCAGCACAGCTACGCGGTGCAGCTGGGGCCAGTTCGCCGCGTCCGGTGATCCGAACGGTCCTGATCTGCCGGACTGGCGCTCGTTCAACGACGGGTGCATCCAGTACCTGGAGACCGACCACACCAGCGGGTCTCGGACGGTTCCCAACGCCGAGTACCACCAAGAGCACCGATTTGAGTTCTGGAGCCCCCTCGTTCATCCCGGCCCTAGCGCAAAGTAGAAGGGTGCGCGGCCATGTCCGCTCAGGGCCTGCGCGGCGGTGAGCAACTGGCCAATGGCAGGGTCGGCCAGGGATGATGGCGCAGCGGGCATGGCCCCTCAGCGGTGATCTTGCAGGTGCAGGAACCGCCATGATCACTTCTGGGGCCGTGCCCGCGCTGCTACGGCCTATATCGGCGTGTCGCAAACTACCTAGATCACCATCGGCCCGACTTTGCCGACACCCTGTGCTTGAGGTAGATGACACCGTGGCTGAGCGCGACCGGATCGTAACGGCGAGATGGCCCTTGGAAGAGGATCTCCAGCGCCGCGTGTGGGGCCTGACAGACTGCCGGAACCTCAATCCAGCCGTTGGGCCGATGATGGCCTTTTTTCAACCTCCGGGCTTTGCGTTGTTACCTTTCTGAGACGGCTTGCCATTTTTCTGAGAGGTGCGGGATCCATGGACGGGATTGAGAAGAGCAAGGAGACCGCCAGCGATCAGAGAGGCAAGAGATGTAAGACCAGTAGGCAGACTCACCGCCTCCTTACTGATCGATAGGTACACGATGCCGACTATTAGAGCCAACAGTGCGGCTCCCAGAATCCAGACAAGCCAGATATTAATCCGCTGCTGATCGCCGTAATCCTGATCGCCGTCCTGCTGCCCGGTGTGGGGGATGCCCTGGGTGGCCAGCCCAGGGGTGGCCGGTGTGGTGGTGCCGGGCGTGCTGGTGCCTGGCCCGGTGGCGCCCGATTCGTTATCCTCCGGAGTATTCATGGCAAAAATCCCCTAAGCCCGATTCATAGCGGTATGCGCCGAAAGTCTCACGGGTTCTTGGCGAATTTCTCGCTAGTTTGAGGAGGACAATACACACTTAGTCATGGTTTGTCACGTAAGTCGTGGGGGCTTACGATCCTTCCCCTGCGGCTTAGCTAACAGTCCCGCTTTGCTAAGAGAGGCTGGCGCCGCCTGCAAAGAAGCAGAGCACCGAACCGGCTTATCTGCGCTCGGTCGCATACTCGACCGGAAAGCTGGTTAGATGCAGATATTCGACGATCGATCTGAGTTGCTTCGGGCGCATGACGAGGTTGCGCGGCAATCCCTGCCGAACTACAGATGAGTCAGCCATGCGGGAGTAGATATGCCGCGCTGCAGCGATATGGGGTTCCCGGCGCTGCGGCGGCTGGATGGCCGCCCGGCCCGGCTGGGTCAGCCAGCGGGGGACGTCAGCGGAGTTTCGAAGTCAAGGACGATACGGCCGCGGATGCCTCCCGCCGCGAGCCGGCGATGGGCCTCGGGCGCCAGCCTGGCCGGCATGATCTCGGCGACATGGAGACTCAGGGTGCCATCTTCAGCGAGGTCCCGCAGCTCCTCAAGCAGCGCGGTGTCGGTCACCGACCCGAACGCTGAGATGGGGCGGACGGTGATGCCGCGTTCGGCGGGGCCGCTCCAGCCTTTCAGGCTCGCGATCGCGCCCCCGTCGGCGATCGCCCGCAAGGCGGCGGCGTCAAGATTGGCGCCGTCGACGAGCCCGGGAACACCGCCCGGCACCAGCGCGCGGACCTGGCCGGCGAATCCCGCGCCGCGAGCAACGACATGATCGGCGCCCAGCACGCCGACGGCATCCTCGCCGCCCGGCGAGGCGTCGGCGACCACGGTCAGGCCCCGCGCCTTGGCCAGCTGGATGGCGTACCCGCCAACAGCCCCGGCGGCGCCAGTGACCGCGACGGCCTGTCCCGCGCTGAGGCCGAGCGCATCCAAGGCCAGGCGGGCGGCCACCGCGTTGAGCAGCAGGGTGGCCGCTTCGGCGTCGGTAGCACCCTTCGGCGCGCGGACCACGGATGCTTCACCGGCCACGATCTGCTCGGCGTAGGTTCCGCCATGGGGGCCCATGGGGATGACCAGCGCGATGACCCGGGCACCGGCAGACAAGCGCCCGCTGGTGCCCGGGCCTACCTTGTCCACGACGCCTGCGGCGTCCATGCCGGGAACGTAAGGCGGCGTCCGGTCCGCAAGCTGCGCTGCGCGGCCGCCCGCACGGAACGTGGCATCCGTGGGGTTCACCGCGACCATGT
>Ga0302184_10001444_pt1 | contig 15320 bp, 10 predicted proteins | sample I_Palsa_N3_3_FD_200233 | JGI IMG/M metagenome (GOLD analysis project Ga0302184, IMG submission 200233) | Peat permafrost microbial communities from Stordalen Mire near Abisko, Sweden - I_Palsa_N3_3 | ecosystem: Environmental > Terrestrial > Soil > Palsa > Peat permafrost | place: Sweden...
AAGACGCTGGTCTGGGAGCTTTCCCGGTGGCGCAACGCCGAGGCCGAGCGCCTCGGCACCACTCCCCCGATCCCGGAGAACTCCATCACCAAGCCGCCGAGCGCCGAACTCGCGCCCGGACAGATGGACACCGACTCGCTACCCCCGTATGAGGTGCTCGACGCGCTGCTCGATGACTACGTGGAGAAGGACATGGGGACCGCGGAGCTTATCGCCGCCGGGCACGACCCGGCGCTGGTCGAGCGCGTGGTCCGGATGGTCGACGCCGCCGAGTACAAGCGCCGCCAGTACCCCCCGGGCCCGAAGATCAGCCAGAAGAACTTCGGCCGCGACCGCCGCCTCCCCATCACCAACCGGTGGCGGGAACCGCGCCCCTCCTAAGCGGCTGCAGTGATTTGCCGTTAGCTGAGCAGGAGGACGGCGTAGGCGGCGAGCCAGTGGGTGACCATGTAGTCGCCGATGGTCACGTGAGGCAGGGACGCGTCGGCGTGCGCGCGGGCGGCGGCGAGGCAGGACGGGATGCGCGGGTCGGTGGCGGGCAGGGTCTGCGCCAGGCGGCGCCAGCACCAGGCGCGGCTGAGGTTGAGGCCGTGCAGGTGCGCGATCTGGCCGTCGCTGGGATCCGAGACGATGGCGGGCGTGAACAGCGACGCCGGCTCGCCGGCGGCCAGGCCGGGCAGGAACGAATGCAGCCACCCGGCGAACTCCTCGGCCGTCTGCAGGCAGGCCATCAGCTCGGCCTCGGCCAGCGCCGGGGACAGGAAGTCGTGCCCGGACGGCTCCCAGCTGCCGGGATAACCGGCATCCGCCGCGTACCAGCGCCGGGCCGCGTCCTTGATCGCGGACTCAAGCTCGGACGGCTCAGGCGACCGGGCGGGCACAGGCTCGCTGGGGGATGACCGCGGCCGGGCCTGAAGCCGCGCGTAGGGCAGCGCCCGGGAGAGCCCGAACGCGCTATTGGCGTGCAGTCCGCCCCGGACCGGGTAGGTGGCCTTGGGCAGCCAGCGCAGGAAGCTGCCGGTCAGCACCGACGCCAGCGGTTCCATCGCCTCGGCCCAGCGGCGCGCGTCCGGGTCGTCCCAGCTGGCGAGCTCGTGGGCCAGGGTCAGCGCCCAGCCCCAGCCGTACGGCCGCTCACTGCCACCGCTGGCGGCCATGAATTCCGCCTCGGCGCGCAGGCCGGGCACGGTCAACTGGGCGTCGAGCGCGGCCCTGATCTCGGCGGCCGGGACGGCGTCACCGGCCACCTTGAGCAGCTTGACCAGGACCCAGTGCATCTCCACGCAGGAGTGCCAGTCCAGGCTGCCGAAGAACACCGGCGTCCGGTCCCTGGGCCGGTCAGGGAACTCCCCCGGCCCGTTCATCAGGACGACCACGTAGGAGGGGAATTCCCGCGCTATGTTCTCCAGCGCCAGCCGGGCATAGCTATCGGCCTCGGCGCGCAGCTGGTCTTGCCACTCCGTCGCAACATCCACGCTCTGGAGCCTAATCGGAGCCGCCCTAGCGGGCGGCCAGGCCGAGCAGTACGCCGTCGACCACGCGGGTGGCGAACTCGTCGTTGAGGGCATCGGGGCTTCCGGCCGCGGACTTTTCCTTGGCCAGGACCACCCCGGTCAGGGCGAGCAGGGCAATCTCGACGTCGGTATCGGGTCGCAGTTCGCCGGTCTCGATACCCCGGCGGATGACCGCGCGCATCACGTCGCGGCGCGGCTCGACCACCGTCTCCTTGTACCGGGCCATCAGCCGCGGGTACTTCTCGCCCTCGCCGAGCAGCAGCGCGTACCTGCGCGCCTTCCTCGGATCGGCCTTGTCCGCGCACATCACCTTGACCATCGCGACCAGGTCGTCCCGGACGCTGACACCGGCCGGCTCGGGGTATGGCGACTTCAGCGAGCCGAACGCGGCGAGCAGCACCTCTTCCTTGTTCGGCCAGCGGCGGTAGATGGTGGCCTTGCCGACTCCGGCCCGTGCGGCGATGGCCTCAACGCAGACGCCCTCGAAGCCCTGTTCGGCGAACAAGTCGAGGGTGGCCTCGATGATCGCCTGCTCGGCCTGCTCGCTGCGCGGACGGCCGGGCTTGCCGGGGCGGCGTTGAGCCGCCCCGGCCGGCCCGGCTTCGGTGTCAGGGCCGGGCCCCTGATCGACGATGATCACGGGCTCCATGGTTGGTTATGCCTCTCGCTCAGCGCTGTCGAGCATGACTTCTTGTTCCAGTATCGCAAGCTCGGCCTCGTATCCGCCATTATCGGCGGCCGCGGACCCGACGGCCTTCGGCGGCAGACCGGGCATCCAGCGCAGCACCACGAACCCGCCCGCCAGCGCGAGCAGCGCCGCGACCAGCGAGGTGAAGTGCATGGCGTGCACGAACGCGTCGTTCGCGGGCACCAGCAGCGACCGCCCGGCCGTGCCGAGCTGCTGCGCGACCGCCTGGGTGGCGGTGATCGACGACGACGCGGCGGTCCGCGCGGCGGCGGGCAGATGCGTCAGCGACGGGCTGAGCGCGCTGCGGTAGAACACCGCCAGGATCGAGCCGAGGATCGCGACGCTGAGCGCCACCGCCACCTGCCGGGCGGTGTTGGTCAACGCGGAGCCCGCGCCTGCCCGCTCCCGCGGCAGCACGTCCATGACCGCGGAGGTGGCGGCCGGCATGGAGACACCGATGGCCGCGCCCTGGATCAGGTAGAGCACGATGAGCACCCAGATCGGCGTGGTGACACCGAGCGCGGCGTACCCGATGAGGTCGACGCCCATGACGAACAGGCCCGTCGCGCCGACGGCCTTGGCGCCGTAGCGCCGGACCAGGCGCGCGCTGCGCGGCGCGAGCAGCAGCTGGCCGATCGCGAACGGCACGGTCAGCAACCCGGCGTCCAGCGGGCTGTAGCCCCGAACGTTCTGCAGATAGAAGCTGGTGAAGAAGTAGACGCCGCCCATGCCGAAGAACACCAGCCCGAGCGCCGCGATCGAGGCGGAAAGCCGCCGGTCGCGGAACAGCCGCACGTCAAGCGACGGATGGGCGATCCGCGCCTCGTAGGCGGCGAAGCCGGCCAGGATGGCCAGGCCGGCCACGATCGGGCCGAGCACTGGCAGGCTCAGCCACGAGTCGCCATCGCCGCCCTGGACGATCCCGTACACCAGCGACACCAGGCCCGCGATGGACAGCAGCACGCCGATGTAGTCGATTTTCCCCGCCTTGGGGTTGCGCGACTCCGGCACCATGATCGCGGCGGCGATGCCGCCGACGACGGTCACCGGTACGTTGATCAGGAAGACCGAGCCCCACCAGAAGTGGTCGAGCAGCAGGCCGCCCAGGACCGGGCCGGTCGCGATGCCGAGGCCGACGGCCATGGCCCACAGGCCGATCGCCCGTGGCCGTTCGGCGGGCTCGAAGACGTTCGAGATGATGGACAGGGTCTGCGGCATCACCGCGGCCCCGCCCAGGCCCATCGCGGCCCGCGCGAAAATCAGCTGATCGGGCGACCGCGAGTAGGCCGAGAGCAGCGAGGCGATGCCAAACAGCGCGAGCCCGATGATGAGCATGCGCTTGCGGCCGATCTTGTCGCCGACGACACCGAACGTGAACAGCAGGCCGGCGAAGAACAGCGTGTAGGAGTTGATGGCCCATTCGAGCTGGCTCTGACTCGCGCCGAGGCCCCCGTGTGGCTCGGCGATAGTCTTCAGCGCGACGTTCAGGACCGTGTTGTCGATGACGATGGCGAGCAGTCCGACGATCAGCACGCTGAGAATCAGCCAGCGCCGACGGTAGATGGTCTGCGTATCCATGGGTCCCTTCCGGATTACTTGAAGCTCGTGCGCGAAACCAGGAAGGCGCTGGCCCGTCCGTGTGTTGCCATGAACAGCGCCCAGGTCCCGCAGCTAACAATACGGAACCGTCTCGTATCGGAATCTATTTCCGTGACGCCCCGGCGAGCGCGCGTGATCCAGGTCACACCGGGCTCGGACCCCGAGTCTCATCGCACCATCCAGACACAATTGCCCGATCTGGTCCCTATTTGCCCCTTTTTGGCATATTGTCATCCCCAGCCGGATGCGGCTTGGGACGCGGGGCACCGGTCGGGGCAGCCCCGGTACGAGGGGGGTTGCCTGTCGTGGCCTTGTTCAAGAGACCCAGCAAGCCTCCGCCCTCTCACGCTCGGTCATCTCAAGGTCGGCCCTCTCAGGCCCAGGCCCCGCAAGCTCAGGCCCCGCAAGCTCAGGCCCCGCAAGCTCAGGCCCCGCAAGCCCAGGCCCCGCAAGCCCAGGCCGCGAAGGAACAGCGCACGGGACCGCCGACTGACCCGATGGCAGGCGATGCGGCCGCGTACCATTTCCGGGCCGAGCTAGCCGAGGGCCGGTGGCAGGAATTCCACGATTTCCTCGAGACCACCAGGGACTGGGACAGCCATAGCCGCGATTTCTATACCGCCAGGCTCGCGAGCTTCGCCGGACGTCCGGCCTGGCTCGAGGAGTGGGCCGCGGCGCGTCCCCATTCGCCGCTGCCTTACCTGTTCCGCGGCTGTCACGGCACGAACTGGGCGTGGGAGGCACGCGGATCCGGACGCGCCAGCACGGTCGGGCAGAACACCTGGCCGGTCTTCTACTCACGGCTAGTCGAGGCGGACCGCGACCTAGCCAGGGCCGCGGCCATGGACGAGGAGGACCCTACTCCGCACGCGCGCAGCATCGCGATCGCGATGGGGCTCAACCTCGGGCAGGCGGAGAAGCGGAGACGCTACAGCGAGGCGATCCGCAGGTACCGTTGGCACCGGAGCGCGCACGCGGAGATGATCCAGGCCGTGGCGGCCAAGTGGTCGGGGTCGAACGAGGAGATGTTCGAGTTCGCCCGGTCGGCGTCGGCGCAGGCTCCGGACGGGCACAGCGTGCATGTGGTGATCCCGCTCGCCCACCTGGAGAAATGGCTCAACCTGCCCCGCGAGTCCGACGACGGGAAGGTCCGGCAGCTGGAATATTTCCGCGGTGGCGCAGTGGCGGCGGAGATACTCCGGGCGGCCGACCAGTCGATCCGCTCGCCGCGTTACCTAAGGAACCGGTTCACGCCTGGTGACCGGAACATCTTCGCCATGTGCTTCTGGCTGATGAAGGATTACAACGCTCAGCTCGAGCAGATGCGCCAGATCGGCCCGCTGATCCAGGCGGTCCCGTGGCGCTACCAGGGGAATCCTGGCTGGGCCTACGAGCGGGCCAGGACGCGGGCGCTGACCGCGATACAGGGGGCAAGCACGGGCGGCTGGCCGCCTCCCGCGTCATGATCCCGGTGCTGGAAGCAGGCTCGATCGGCGGGGTGAGGGTCCTGCGATCGGGCTCTGCCACCAGCCGGAACGCGGCGGCGCTGGTGTTCGGAGTTGGGCGTTACGACGAGACGCTTCCCACCGCGGGGATCACCCACCTCATCGAGCACCTCACCCTCAGCGGCAGGCCGAAGGCCTCCTATGAGTTCAACGCCGAGGTCAGCGGCCGGTACACCCAGTTCTTCATGGAGAGCGCCGATCCAGCCGACACGGCGGACTTCGTCAGCACGGTCTGCCGGGGGCTGGCCGCCGACTACGGCGAGGCGCTAGAGCGAGAAAAACGCATCCTCAAGACCGAGGCGGCCAGCCGGGGTACAGCCGGGGCGCTCGGCCTGTGCCTGGGCGAACGCTACGGCGCGACCGGGCCAGGTCTTGTCGGCTACGAGGAGTACGGGCTGGACCGGCTTGGCTGGTCCGACATCGAGGCCTGGCGGCGCCGCTGGTTCGTGGCCGGGAACGCCGTGCTGTGGATCCACGGCACGATCCCGCGCGGACTTCGGATCGACCTGCCTCCCTATCCCGCCCCGGCCCCGGCCCCGTTGCGCCCGGCCGGTCTCACCCTGCCCGGCTTCGTCGTAGCCGGACGCGGCGGCATCGGCCTGTCGCTGGTCACGCCGCAATCAGATCCGGCCGTTGTCGCCCTGGCCATCCTGCAGGAACGACTTACCCAGGTCCTCCGGCATGAGCGCGGGCTGTCCTACGGGGTGCAGGCGACCCGCGACCAGCTTGACCGCGACCTCTGGCACGCCTGGCTGGTCGCCGACGCGCTCCCGGAGCAGACGGCCATGCTGGGACATAGCATGCTCGCGACCCTCGAGGCACTCGCCGAAGGCGGTAGCACCGACGAGGAAGCCGGAGACTACCTCCGGCGACTGCGCAGCGCCTATGAATCGCCTAGCGGTCCGGCCATGGTCATGCACCGCCAGGCGCAGGACATCCTGAGCGGACGCCGTCCGCGGGATCCGGCCGAGACCCTGCAGGCTGTCAGCGAGGTGGACACGAAAGCCGTCGCAGCGGCGGCCGGGCAGCTTCTCGGCCAGATGATCGTGGTCACGCCGCAGCTCGTCCCGGCCATCCAGGGCAGGATGCCCCGACTGCCGCTCTGGTCGGCGGCGACGATCACCGGCATGACGCTGCAGTCAACTGATTCCGGTTCAACGCTGACCATCGGTGACCAGGGGGTCATGCGGACGGTCGAGGCTGGTCAGCACGTGACGGTACGTTCCGGCGCGGTAGCGGCGCTGTTCCGCTGGAACGACAAGAAGCGGACCCTGGTCGGCACGGACGGGTTCACCCTCCTGCTCGACCCGGCCGAGTGGCCGGACGGCGACACCGTGGTGCGCTCGATCGAGGCCCGCATCGACCCGCGCCTGGTCGTCAGCATCGACTCCCCTGGGCCCGGCCGCCCCAAACCGGAACCGCCTCCCACCGCGGCACCGCCGCCGCCCCAGGCGGTTCCGCCGGGAAAGGTCAACCCGCGGCCATCATGGGGTTCGCGGATCCTCCTCGCCGTGAACATCTGCGTCGTTGTCTTCGGTGTGCTGGCGATATCGGGCGGGGACTTCATCGGCGGGATCGCCTTCGTGCTCATCGGCGGCACGGGCCTGGCATGGCAGCAGCTAGCGAGCCGGCGCACGACCCGGCGCCTTGGGCATCCTGGCGACTAAGGCTGACCAGCCCGGGCGTCAGGGCAGCGGCTCGGGCGTCACGGCAGCGGCTCGGGCGCGACGTCGGCTAGGTGGAGCAGGCGGGTGCCTGGGTCAACGACCAGCGCCAGGGTGAGCGCGCCGTGCTGGCCAGCCAGCTCCACCGCGGCCGAGGCGGAGCCGTCCCCGGCCTGGAAGGCGCCGACTCGGCAGGCACCGGCCCACACGGCGGCCATCCGCAGGCGGCGGGCCAGGAGGGCGACCTCGACCGTCCCGGCGACCGGGATGGAGGCGGGCCAGTCGCGGTCGGAGCCGTTCAGCCAGGCGACCACGGCGTCCAGGGTGTCACCCAGCGGCGAGCCCGCAGCGGGCGGGACGGCCAGGGAAAGCGACTGAACCCGGGGCGGCCGCTCGGGAGTGAGCTGGATCTGCACCTGGACCACACCGCGCTCCCCCTCGAGCCACCACCGGCAGTGCGCGGGCGTGTCGAACTCCGGCCGGCGCCCGGCGACCCGGAAATCCCCGATCCGCTCGCGGACCAGGGCAATCCGGCGCTGCCGTTCGGCGAACGGGGCATCTTGGGCGACGTTGGGCGCGAACAGGCGCTCGGCGGCGGCGCCGTCCCAGGATCGCATCAGCCGTTCCACCGCGTCCCGCGCCGCCAGCGTCTCCGGCCACGGACCTGACCCTTCCGGGCTGAGCGCCACGTCGTACCCGTGCGACGGCCGTTCACGGCGCCACAGCACGGCCTCGAGCAGCCTGGCCGCGAGGGGCGCCATCGCCGCGTAGGTGCTGTTGCCGAGCGCGATCACGCCGGTCTGACTGGCGGGATGCCAGCACATGTTGCTGCCGAACCCCGGATACCCGCCGCTGTGACTGACGATCCGGCCCAGCGCCGGATGCTCGGTCACGAACAACCCGAAGCCATAGGCACCGGGAGGCGTGGCGGCTCCGTCTCCCGGGAAGCTCGGCGAGGAGTCCCATCCGGTCAGGACCTGGGGCAGCTGCATCTCCCGCCGGGTGGCGCGCCGGACCGGATGCCGGCCGCCGGTCTCCGGGTCCCCGGGCGGGAACCCGGCCGCGAAACCGGCGACCCAGCGGCTGAGATCGGTGACGCAGCTGAAGATGCCGCCCATCGGGGCGAACGCGCCGCACGGTTCGAACGGCACCTCCGACCAGCCGCCCGGCGCGCGACGGTAGCCGCGGGCCAGGCCGCCGGATGTTTGCTCCGCGGTGGTGTCGAACTCCGCGGCCTCGTAGCCGGTGCGGGTCATGCCAAGCGGGCGGAGCAGCCGGTCGCGGATGTAGTCCGGGTAGGCGACGCCGGTCACGGCGGTGATGAGCCGGCCGAGGATGGCAAAGCCGAGGTTGGAGTACTCGAACCGGGTGCCGGGCGCCCAGTTGAATCCGACGCCGCGGGCCAGGAAGGCCGCGAAGTCGTCCAGGGGCAGGCCCTGCTGCCGGTCCCCCCAGGGGTCGTCGGTCGGGAAACCTGCGGTCATGGTCAGCAGGTGCCTGATGGAGATCCGCGCGGCGTCCGGGCTCACCGGCGGCCAGTCGCGCAGTTCGGGCACGTAAGCTTCGGCCAGGTCGTCGAGCCTCAGCGCGCCGTCGTCACGCAGCGCGAGCACCGCCGACGCGGTAAAGCTCTTGGTCATCGACGCGATGCGGAAGACGGTGCCGGCGTCCGGCGGCGGGCCGCCGAGGTCCCGCTCACCGAGCCCCGCCGCGTGCACGAGTGCGCCGTCGATCACGACCCCGTACGCCAGCCCAGGCTGCCCGCCGCGCTGCTGATAGCCGGCCGCCAGGGTGTCTATGTCCGCGAAGTCCACCATCGGCCTAGTCTCCCAGAACAGATTGGCTATACCGCGTTACCGGGTTCTCATGCGATCATCTAAGAGTCCGGGTACGCCACAGGGGCGACACGAGACACGGAGGCCGACGAAGATGTCACAGCACACGGGCACGCTTATGGCCGCGACAGGACAGCGGACCACCCCTGAACCTCTTTACGGCGGGTCAACCGCCGGGCGTCGCGTCACCGTACGCGATATCGCCGCCGCGAAGGCACGCGGCGAGAAATGGCCCATGCTCACCGCCTACGACGCGCTCACCGCCGGGATCTTCGACCGGGCCGGGATCCCGGTGCTGCTGGTCGGCGACTCGGCCGCGATGGTGGTCTACGGCCACGACACCACGATCCCGGTGACCGTGGATGACCTGATCCCGCTCACCGCGGCCGTCGTGCGCGGCACGAGCCGTGCCCTGGTGGTGGCGGACCTGCCGTTCGGGTCCTATCAGGCCTCGGCCGGCGCCGCGCTGCACACTGCCACCCGGTTCCTGAAGGAGACAGGCGCGCACGCGGTCAAGCTCGAAGGCGGCCAGCGGGTCGCCCAGCAGGTCGAGGAACTCGTCGCGGCCGGCATCCCGGTCATGGCCCACCTCGGCCTGACCCCGCAGTCGGTCAACGCCTTCGGCGGCTACCGGGTGCAGGGGCGCGGCGAAGACGGCGAGCAGCTGCTGCACGACGCCAAGGTACTGCAGGCCGCCGGCGCCTTCTCCGTGGTCCTGGAGTGCGTGCCCGCTTCCCTGGCCGCCCGGGTCACCGAGGCGCTGACCATTCCGACCATCGGCATTGGCGCCGGCTCGGCCTGCGATGCCCAGGTCCTGGTCTGGCAGGACATGGCCGGCCTGTCCCCCAGGGTGGCCAAGTTCGTCAAGCAGTACGCCGACGTGGCGGGCGTCCTGCACGACGCCGCCCGCGCCTTCGCGGACGATGTCATCAGCGGTGCGTTCCCTGATGAGGAGCACTCCTACAATTGACTTCCACTCCGCCCCGATGCGCTACGGACGCAGCCGAAGCCGGCCGATCCGGTTAGGGCACGGTAACGGGCTGGATGACGACGGGGCCGAGGGTGGGGTTGAGTTCGGTCGCCTGGGAGACCCCCGCAGGCGTGAGCACGTCCATGGCCTTCGGCACCGTGGTGGGGTCGACCGAGCAGATCTTCGCGGTCCCGCCCGCCGCGCAGACCCCGAACGTGTAGGCGCCCGGTGCGGTGGTGAAGGCACGGGCCAGGTCGGGGCTGAATCCGTCCTGGCCGGTCAGCACGACGCTGAAGCCCCAGCCGGACGTCGGGGTGCCGAACTGCGCTTCGGGCAGCGCGACCGTGATCGTGTTGTCGGCCTGCACGGCCAGCGCGGACGCGGTGCCGACCGAGTTACCGGCGGCGTTCACCCACACCGGCGAGGCGAATCCCTGGACCTCGACCCGCTGGCTCCAGGCTCCGGACGGCGCGATGGTGTAGTTGCGGGATGCGTACGCGGCCTGGGTGGAGGTGGACGAGGCGCCCGGCACGTGCACGTAGAAGTCGAGGAGCTGCGCCCCGTCGAGCGCCCCGAACGTCGGGACCAGGGTGCGCAGGGTCACCCGCAGGTAGGCGTCGGTGCCGTCGCTCAGGACCTGGAACCGGGTCAGGTCGAACGACCCGGCCACGAAGTCCGACGCGGTCGGGTACTGGTAGGTGCCCGGTCCGTTGTCGTCGCCGGTGGGGTCGGTCACGTCGAGCACGGTGCTGCCGCCGCCCTCAGCGCTCACCGTGACCTGGGCGTAGCCGGTGCTCCGGCCGCCGGGCGCGGTGGCCGTCGCGGTGATCGCGTTGGTGCCGAAGCCGACCGGCACGCTCGCCGAGAAGGACCCGTCCGACGCCGCGGTGGTGCTAGTCACGGTGGCGGCCTCCCCGGTCGTGGTGTCAGCCGCCTCGATCGACACCGCCGAGCCCGGCGTGGTCGTCCCGGTCACCGTGGTGGTGGCGGTGGTCAGCGTGGCGCCCGAGGCCGGAGCCGTGATCGTCACCGGCAGCGAACCAGGTGCTCCGCTGGTGATGTAGCGCGCGGTGGTGACAGCCGGGGTGTCCACGTTGTGGCCGGTGCCCAGCGAGGCGATCAGCCGCAGTTCCTGGGCCTGGGCCCAGCTCAGCGGGGACGCCGACCCGGCCGCCTTGCCGTCGGTGAACCCGATGGACGCCGTGGCCGGGTCGCTGCCGTACGGCGAGGCGGCCAGGTCCGGGTCTTCCCAGGCCTGCTCGGGCACCAGCCCGACCCCGGAGGAGAAGTTGATCATCGACTGGAGCAGGGACTTGGCGCCGCTGGTGTTCCCGTCGGCCAGGTCGGACTCGGCCCGCTCACCGGACAGGACCGGCCAGAGGTGCCCGGTGCCGCTGTCGGTCGGCGGCCACGGCGCCCCAGGCGTGGTGCAGGAGTCCTGGCTCGGCTGGTAGCAGTCGCCGTACCCGTCCGCGCTGCCGTCGGCAGCCGAGTCGCCGTACCGGTAGTAGCCGGTCCCGCTGGGCGTGGACACCGAGATGTTCTTGTCGTAAATCGCCAGCGAGGCCTGGATGTCGGGGTCGGTGACCGGCAGTTCGCCGAGCCGGACCAGCTCCTGGAAGCCGCCGTCGAGCACGCTGCGCTGGTCCAGGGTGGGACCGCCGTTGCCGAGGCTGTAGGTAATCGCGGCGTTCGGGTCGCCGGTCTTGGACAGCCTGATGAAGTAGGCCGGGCCGTCCGGGCCGGTGGTGGTGACCGTCCAGGACTTGATGTTGCGCTGGAAGTCGTCGGCGGTGGCCTGGTACAGGTCGGCCCGCGCCGTGTCGCCGTGGCTCGCGGCGATGGCCGAGGCGGCGGTCAGCCCGGCGATCTCGGCCGCGATCGTGGACGGCGAGTAGCCGGTCTGCTCTTCCCAGCGCTCCACGCCGTCCGAGGGCCCGTTGGCGACCAGGAAGTCGGCGGCCGGGCGGATGTGGTCCTGCCACAGCTCGGTGTCACTCCCGAGCCCGGACTCCTGCGCCATCAGGATCGGGTAGGCCGTCTCGTCCAGCTGAAGGCCGCCAGTGTCGGGGGCGGCCTCGCCGTTCAGCAGCGAGTTGCGCGGCATCGCCCCGGACGCGAGCTGCTGCTTGTCGAACAGGAACAGCGTGGCTGCCCGGGCCGTGGCGACGTCCCCGTCGGCCATCAGCCCGGTGAAGATCTCGTACAGGTCACGGGCGAACACCTCACGGTAGGAGCCGAAGTAAGACGGCTCGCCGTTCGAGGTCACCCCGGCCGGCACCGACTGGCCCCACGGACTGGCCAGCGACGCCACGATGGCACCGGGGTACGTCTTGTCCTCGCTCGCCTTCAGGACGTTGGCCGACAGGTAGTAGTTGCGATCCAGGCTGGCCTGGCCGGACGGGCGCTTCAGCCCAGCGTCGTAGATGGCCCAGCCGAGCAGGTACTTGGCCGCGGTCAGGACGAACGAGTGGCTCACTGAGGTCCGGGCGACCGAAACGGACTGGGCCTGGCTGCGGCCGAAGCCCAGCGCGAGCGTCACCTCGTGGCCGCTGCCGGGGGTCACGTCCTCGGTCGCGACGATGTGGCCGTCCGGCGCGGAGGCGTAGGAGGTGAGGGCGTGCGTCGCGTCGAGCTGGGTGAGACCGTCGCTGGCGGTGCCCTCGTAGCCGACGCTGGCCGCCTGGTCAGACGAGGCCGCCAGGGCCATGTAGGTCGGCACCGCGTAATTCCGGTTGACGGCGTCGGTGACCGTGTTCGTGCTGGAGACCACCGGGACCGGCGCCCCCGCCGAAGTGTCCACTACGCCGGTGTTGGCGCCGGCGTTCTGGGTGCCGCCGCCGCCGTTGCCGTTGACGTGGGCGTCGAGCCGGGCGTACAGGTGCAGGCCGGCCAGGCTGGTGCTCGAGCCGGGGGTGTCGGCCAGCGTGGTGTGCATCAGCACCGTGTCGCTGGCCGGGTCGGTGATGTAGGTGGTGATCAGCCGGAAGCCGTGCTTGGCGTCGGTGGAGGTCACGGTGCAGGCCATGCCGGTGGGGTCGGCGGCTACCGCGTAGGTCATGTCCCTGGTCTGCAGGTCGGTGAACGTGGACCCGTCGGTCACGACGTACTGCAGCGTGCTCACGTTCGTGTTGTCGATCGTGGGCTCGTAGACGTCGGAGAGCACCCCGTCGGCCACCGTGTACCAGACCTTGGACCCCGTGCCCGCCGCCGTGCCCACGCAGTCCTTCCTGGCCAGGTCGAAGTACGACGGCGCGCCCGGCGCCCCGGGCGCTATCGCGTCCGCCCGGGCCGCGGTCGCCGCCGGGCTGGCGACAGCCAGGCCGGCCAGGATGGCCACGCACCCAGCCAGGGTGATGAAACGACGTCCGCGTGCCATGGCCAAGCCTCCATCGTTACGTCTGCGGGCCGAAGAACACATCAGCCGGCTGTGGGGCAAGCCTCGCCCCGGACTAGCCGGCCAGAGCCGTTGCTGAGCTTTCTCCCACCCAGCGCTCAGGTCAAGTAACAATTCGGCAAGGCCGCGCGTTCGGTCCGGGCGGGCGTGCGGGCTGCTCGTAGAGGTGAGCAAGGACCGTTCGGGAAAAAAGGTCTTAAATATCGGTGATGCGCAGGCCGGCGTGGGCCTTGTAGCGGCGGTTGATGGACACCAGGTTGGCGGTCAGCGCCTCGATCTGGCCGCAGTTGCGCAGGCGGCCCGCGTAGACGCCGCGGACGCCGGGGATCCGGGCCGCCAGGGCCTGAACGGTGTCGGTGGCGTGCCGGTCGTCACCGAGCACGAGCACGTCGCAGTCGATGGTCTCGATCTCAGGGTCGAGCAGCAGGACCGCGGACACGTGATGGAACGCCGCTACGACCCGGCTCTCGGGTAGCAGCGCCGCGGCCTGTTCGGCCGCGCTGCCCTCGACGACCGGCAGCGGGTAAGCGCCGCGCTTGTCGAAACCGAGCGGGTTCACGCAGTCCACCACGATCTTGCCCGCCAGCTCGGCCGCCAGTCCGGAGAGCAGCTCGCCGTGGCCTTCCCACGGGACCGCGGCAATCACCACGTCCGCCGCACGCGCGCAGTCACGGTTGGCCAGGCCCCGGGCGCCGTCCCCGATCTCCCGCGCGACGCCCTGGGCCCGGTCGTGGCTGCGGGAACCGATGATCACCGGGTTCCCGGCCAGCGCAAACCGGCGGGCCAGGCCGCGTCCCTGCTCCCCGGTGCCACCGAGGATGCCGATCACCAACCTGTCTACCGCCGGAGTTTCCTGCACGCTCATGAACCTGAATCCTGCCAGACCGACCCCCGCAGGGGGGTCCCAGGGGGTATGGGGGGTGGAACCCCCCATAAGCGGGGGGGTCTGGGGGGCAGAGCCCCCCGGGGCAACACCTCCCCCCGAGAAAACACTGCGCGTAAGGACTTTTGGGGGCACCATGGAGAGGTGGACGGCAACCAGGTGACCACGCTCCGTGCGCTTCTCGCCCCGACCGGATGGCTCGAGCGGACCCGTGCCTTCGCGCAGGGGCTGCGCAAGGCGACCCGGTCCCCTGGCGGTCTCCTCCTTGTCGGCACGCCCGACGAGGAGCCCTGGCACCTGACCGCGCACCTGGACGAGGAAAGCCGCCTGTCGCAGATTCCCGAGTTGAGGCCGACGCTGGTCCGCTGGCGAGTACCGCCGGGCGCGCCGTCGCACCTGCGGGTCGGTATCGAGCGGCTGGAAGCCGCCAGGCGCGGCGAGACGCTGTTCGTCGTGTCGCCATCGACCGCGCCGGTACCCTTGCTCGAGCGGGTCCATGACGCGCGCCGGACTGGCGCCACGATCTTCGCGCTTGACCAGGGCGATCCCGAGCTCGACTCCCTGGCCCACGAGACGATGGCGATCAGGACCGGGTTCGACCCGATGTCGTTCGGGGCGGCGCAGCACCTGATCAGTTCGGCGGTCGGAGACCTCGACCGGCCCGAGGGCTTTGACGACGGCGAGTTCGGCCTGGCCAGCGCCGTAGGCCGCGTCTCGCAGCCGGGAGTTCCCGGCTACCAGGGTTACCGGCGGCGGCCCGGCGTCCGGGGCCTGAGGGAACGGGTAGCGCGCCTGCTGGACGCGGTCAGCGGCCCTACCGGTTAGCCCTAGGCGTCCAGGGTCAGGACCATGGTGGGACGCTCGATGATGTGATCCGGGCGCAGCGGTCGCACAGCCGTGCCGATGGCGAAGAACTCGGTGGTGTGCGAGCCCCAGGTGTGGCTGTGCTGCCTGAGCTGCACGCCGACGATGCCCTCGGCGTGCAGGGCTTCCGCCTCGGCCTGCATCCGGCTCATCGCGAGCTCGCGAGCGTCGTACAGGGCCTGGGTGAACTGCTCGATCTCCACGTTCTTGCCGATGTTCCCGATCTTGCTGCCGAACTTCTGGTGGGCGATGTGGTACACGCACGTCCCCATCACCATGCCGAGCGGCGCGTAACCGGCCCGGATGAGCGTCCAGAAGTCCTGGCCGGACAGGTCCGAGGTGAACGGCTGGTTCTTGTTATTGCGCCAGTTATCGACCCCGCCGCCGCCCGCGCCCTCTTC
>Ga0302184_10001447_pt1 | contig 15304 bp, 13 predicted proteins | sample I_Palsa_N3_3_FD_200233 | JGI IMG/M metagenome (GOLD analysis project Ga0302184, IMG submission 200233) | Peat permafrost microbial communities from Stordalen Mire near Abisko, Sweden - I_Palsa_N3_3 | ecosystem: Environmental > Terrestrial > Soil > Palsa > Peat permafrost | place: Sweden...
CCGGCGAGGGTGACGCGTTCCGCACCAACCGGCGCTTCCAGCTGCTGTCCCGCGGCAACGACGCGACCCGGCTGTCGACGGCGTTCGACTCGGTGACGCTCTACGGCCGCGATCCCGACCCGCGTCCGGACATCTACGGCAAGGTCGGCACATCCGGGGTGTCGATCGCCACGGTCGAGGACATGAAGGTCCTGTACTCCGGGTTCGACCTGTGCGCCCCGGCGACCTCGGTGTCGATGACGATCAACGGCCCGGCCCCGGCCATCCTCGCGATGTTCCTGAACACCGCCATCGATCAGCGGCTCGATGCCTTCCGCGAGGAGCATGGCCGCGACCCCGACGAGGCGGAAACCCGCGAGATCCGGGCCTGGGTGCTGAGCAATGTCCGCGGCACCGTGCAGGCCGACATCCTCAAGGAGGACCAGGGCCAGAACACCTGCATCTTCTCCACCGACTTCGCGCTGCGGTGCATGGGCGACATCCAGCAGTACTTCATCGACCACCAGGTGCAGAACTTCTACTCGGTGTCGATCTCCGGCTACCACATCGCCGAGGCGGGGGCCAACCCGATCAGCCAGCTGGCGTTCACCCTCGCCAACGGCTTCACCTACGTCGAGGCGTACCTCGCCCGTGGCATGAACATCGACGACTTCGCCCCGAACCTGTCGTTCTTCTTCTCCAACGGCCTGGACGCGGAGTACTCCGTCATCGGCCGGGTGGCGCGGCGGATCTGGGCGGTGGCGATGAAGGAACGGTACGGGGCGGGAGAGCGGGCGCAGAAGCTGAAGTACCACGTGCAGACCTCCGGCCGGTCGCTGCACGCCCAGGAAATGGACTTCAACGACATCCGCACCACGCTGCAGGCCCTGTGCGCCATCTACGACAACTGCAACAGCCTGCACACCAATGCGTTCGACGAGGCGGTCACCACCCCCAGCGAGCATTCGGTCCGGCGGGCGCTCGCCATCCAGATGATCATCGACAAGGAATGGGGCCTGGCGGGCAACGAGAACCCGCTGCAGGGCTCGTACGTCATCGAGCAGCTCACCGACCTGGTCGAGGAAGCCGTGCTGGCCGAGTTCGACCGGCTGGCCGAGCGCGGCGGGGTGCTCGGCGCGATGGAGACCGGCTACCAGCGCGGGCGGATCCAGGACGAGTCGATGCTCTACGAGCAGCGCAAGCACGACGGCAGCCTGCCCATCGTCGGTGTCAACACCTTCCTGCCCCCGGACCGCGGCGACACCCCGGCCGGACCGGTGGAACTCGCCCGCGCCACCGAGGAGGAAAAGCAGTCCCAGCTCAGCCGGCTCGCCGACTTCCATGCCCGGCACGCCGGAACCGCGCCGGAGGCGATCGCCCGGCTGCAGGACGCCGCCATCAGCGGAGGCAACGTCTTCGCCGCCCTGATGGAAGCCGTCCGGCACTGCTCGCTCGGGCAGATCAGCGACGCCTTCTTCGAAGCCGGGGGCCAGTACCGGCGCAACGTGTGAGCGTCAGGCCGGCTGACCACGCCCATCGCGGCGCGGCCGCCGGGCGGATCGGTCGGTAACGCCAGCCGGACCTGCTGCCACAATGGGTTATCACCCGGAATGGGCCAGAGCACCGGAAGGTGAGGGGACAGGCTGTGACGACGGCTCCGCTGACGTTTGATCCTATCGAGGAGGCCGCCCGACAGTGGCGGGCTCACGGCTGGGGCGACGCCGCCGACGGCATGGCCGCCGTCACATCCCTCATGCGCGCTCAGGCGATCATGCTCGCGCGAGCCGAGGCCGTGCTGCGGCCGCTAGGGCTGAGCTTCGCCCGCTACGAACTCCTCACCCTGCTCTCCTTCACCCGGCGCGGCACCCTGCCGATGGCCCGGGCCGGCACCCTGCTCCAGGTGCACCCGACCAGCATCACCAACGCCGCGAGTAGGCTCGAGAAAGCAGGGCTGGTCCGCCGCGAACCGCATCCCAGCGACGGCCGGGCGGTGCTCATCCAGATCACCGAGCCGGGCCGCGAGCTCGCCGCCGAGGCCACCAAGCACATCAACGCGACCTTGTTCACCTCACCCGGGCTCTCGCCGGAGCGGCTCAGGATGCTGACCTCGGTGATCCGCGACCTCCGCCGCGAGGCGGGCGACTTCGCCTGACATCCATACCGAAGGGGGCGTCATGCCGGTGCTGCACGATGACCTCGGACACGCCCTCAGCCTGACCAGGCCCCCGCAGCGCATCGTCTCGCTGGTCCCGTCCCTGACCGAGGCCCTCGCCGTCACCGTCCCCGGCCGGCTGGCCGGCGCCACCGACTGGTGCACCCACCCGGCCGGCCTCGACGTCCCGCGGGTCCGCGGCACCAAGAACCCCAACCGGGCCGCGATCACCGCGCTGGGCCCCGATCTGGTCGTCGCCAACCGCGAGGAGAACCGCCGGCACGACGTCGAGCAGCTGCGGGCGGCCGGGATCCCGGTGTGGGTCACCGAGATCGAGACGGTCGACGCGGCCCTGCGCTCGCTGCGCCGCCTGTTCACCGACGTCCTGTCCGTCCCCGAACCCGAATGGATACGCTCGGCGGCCCGCGAGTGGTCTGGACCGCCCGTGCTCCCGGCCCTGCGGACCGTCGTCCCGATCTGGCGCGATCCCTGGATGGTGGTCGGGGCCCGGACCTTCACCGGAGACATACTCACCCGGCTGGGCCTCGCGCACGTATTCGCCGCCTCCCCCGATCGCTACCCCCGGCACGAGCTGACTCACCTGGTAGCCGCCGGAGCCGAGCTGGCGGTGCTGCCCGACGAGCCCTACCCCTTCACCGCCACCGACGGGCCCGAGGCCTTCCCCGGCATCGCGGTGGCGCTCGTCTCCGGCCGGAGCCTGACCTGGTACGGCCCCTCGCTGACGACCGCCCGCGCCGAGCTGACCGGCTGCATCCAGGCCGCGACCGCTAACCTGGACCGGAAACCGGGGTGACTTATTACTTTCATGCGGGGACGGGCGGCGGACGTGGATGCGGCTGAGGCGCTGGCCGCGGCCGCCCGCGCCGGGCCGTACTTCGCTCTCGAGCCCTGGACCGAAGGCACCGGCTGGCGGCCGGCCAGCCTGCTGGTAACTGATCCGGCGGTGCTGGCCGACCAGGTCACTTACGCCCGTGCCGTCATCGCCGGGCGGGCCGGGATCGCGGCTGCGGAGGTGACCGAGCGGGTCGCCGCCTCGATAGTGTTCCTGGGCCTGGCCTCGCGCCTGGTGTCACCGTCGCTGGGCGCGGCGGTGCTCGGCGGCGTGGTCCCGTACCTGACCCTGGACAACCTGTGGTGGCGCCCGGTCGACGGCGGCCCGGTGCCGCTGGCGGTCAGGGGGTCCGGCCCGGTCACCGGGCGGGAGATCGGCGACGCGGCGTCCGGCCGTCAGCTCGACGACGCTGCCGCCTTGCTGTCGGAGCGCTGCGTGCAGGGCATGGCTGATCCGGTAGCCGGCGGCTTCCAGGCCCGGTTCCGGCTCTCGCCGCTGGTGCTGCGGGGCAACATCGCGTCCGCGCTGGCGGGCGCCGCCGGGATGCTGGCTACGACCTTTCCGGACCGGGCGGAAACCGCCGGCCAGCTGACGGCCAGGATCCTCGCCCTCGAACCGCTCCGGGGCACCGGGGAACTCGTGCAGCCGGACGCCGCGCAGCCGAGGCGTTTCCTGGTCCGCCGCAGCTGCTGCCTGTACTACCGGGTTCCGGGCGGCGGGACATGCGGTGACTGCGTGCTGACCCCGGAGCATATCCGGCGCCAGCAGTGGCAGGCCGCCCTCCGCCGCTGATACGGTGACGTTGCCGCGGTCAAGGACCGCGGTGACGCAGTACCAGCGAAGTCCGGTGAGATCCCGGCGCTGTCCCGCAACGGTGGTTCCCTTCGGGGACGAGCCCGGTCGCCTGGCCCTGTGTCCGCGAAATGGCCCTCGAAGGAAGGGCGGTTCGTACGTGGCCCGGAATCTTCCCTGCCTCGCGTTCTTCGCCTGCCCACCGGCAGCTGCCGGGTGAACCCGCGAGTGGCAGCCCGTTCGCCGGCCGCGCCGCGCCGTCGTATCCCGCTTGCGGTCGCCCTCGTCGGCTGCACCATCTTCCTGCTGATCACCATGATCATGGGCGTAGCCATCGGATCGGTGTCCCTGAGCCCAGGAGCGGTCTGGGGGGTGATCGTGGATCACCTGGCCGGACACCCCAGCAATAGCGTCGCCGACGCCATCGTCTGGGAGATCAGGCTGCCCCGGGTGCTGCTCGCCGCCGTGGTCGGCGCGGCCCTGACCACCGCCGGGACCGTGGTGCAGGTCCTGGTACGCAACGCCCTCGCCGACCCGTTCCTGCTCGGCGTGTCCTCCGGGGCCAGCGTCGGCGCGACCGCGGTGCTGCTGTTCGGGGCCTTCGCCTCGCTCGGTTTCTGGGCCGTCTCCTTCGCCAGCGTGCTGGGCGCGCTCGGGGCGATGGCCGCCGTCTTCCTCGTGTCCCGCCAGGGCCGGACCCTGTCGCCGACCCAGCTCATCTTGTGCGGCGTGGTCCTGTCGGCTCTGTTCGAGTCGGTGACCAGTTTTCTCATCTTCCGCGGCAACCCGCAGGCCACCCAGTCGGTGCTGTTCTGGCTGCTGGGATCGTTCGGCCTGGCGACCTGGCCGCAGCTGCCGATCCCGGCGATCGCCCTCGGGGTCGCCATCGGCTACCTGCTGACCCTGGGCCGGTCCCTGAACGCGCTGGCCATGGGCTCAGAGCCGGCCGCGGCGCTGGGTATCGACGTGCACCAGCTGCGCCGCAACCTGTTCATCATCACCTCGCTGATGGCTGGGGTGGCGGTCGCGGTGAGCGGCATCATCGGGTTCGTGGGACTGGTCGTCCCGCATATCGTCCGGCTGATGGTGGGATCCGACCATCGCCGCGTGCTGCCGGTCGGCGCGGTGTTCGGCGCGTCGTTCATGGTGCTCGGCGACCTGCTGGCCCGCACCATCGTGGTGCCCCAGGAAATGCCGATCGGCGTCATCACCGCGTTCATCGGCGCGCCCACCCTGATAATCCTCATCCGCCGGCGCCCCTACCTGTACGGAGCCCGCGGGTGAGCCTTGAGCTGCAGGATCTCTCGGTCGACATCGCGGGCCGGCGGATCGTCTCCGACATCAGTTTCACGGTTCCTGACGGCAGCTTCGCCGGCCTGCTCGGGCCGAACGGAAGCGGGAAGTCCACGATCCTCAAGGCCATCTACCGGCTGCACCGGCCGGCCGCCGGGCGGGTGCTCCTCGACGACGCAGACCTGCTGTCGCTGCGGCCCAAGGACGCGGCGCGGCGGGTCGCCGTGGTGGCCCAGGAATTCGCGCTCGAATTCGACTTCACGGTCGTCGAGATGGTCATGATCGGCCGCACTCCGCATAAGCGGGCCTTCGACCGGGACGGCGAAGCAGACCGGGCGATCGTGGATCAGGCCATCGAGCAGGTTGGCTGCCAGGACCTGGCCCACCGCGGCTTCAACACGCTGTCCGGAGGCGAGAAGCAGCGGGTCCTCATCGCCCAGGCCATCGCCCAGGAAGCGGATCACCTGATCCTGGACGAGCCGACCAATCATCTCGACATCCGCTACCAGGTCGAGATCCTTGAGCTCGTCTCCGCGCTCGGCATCACGGTCCTGGCCGCCATCCACGACCTCAGCCTGGCCGCCCTGTTCTGTGACACCGTCCACCTGATCGCCGACGGCCGGATCATCGCGGGCGGCCCGCCGGAGTCAGTGATCACCGCCGACAGCGTCCGCGACGCGTACGGCACGGACGTCCTGGTCATTTCCCATCCCGAGACCGGTACCCCGCACCTGATCCCGCGGCGCTCCCGCCCCACGCAAGCACCCTCTTCGCCCACCGTGCACCCACCGGTCCCGCCCGCCGGAACCGGCAACTGAAAGGCTCGCCCGTGCTCCTCTCGTCCCCTCTCCGGCCCAGACCCGGCCAGCGTACCTTCCGGATGACCGCACTCGCCGGAGCGCTCGTGACCGCCGCCGTAGGCCTGGCGGGCTGTGGCTCATCGGCGACTTCCTCCACTGCTTCCTCCGCTGCCCCCTCCTCGGGCAGCGATCCGGCGAAGACGGCCGGTTATCCGGTCACGGTCACCAGCTGCGGCGTGCCGGTCAGCTATGACAGCGCCCCCACCCGGGCGGTATCCAACGACATCAACACCACCGAAGACATGCTCGCGCTAGGACTCGAATCCCGCATGGTCGGCACCTTCGGAGTCACCGGCGACGGCCCCGTCTCACAGCCGGTACCGGCCCAGTACCTGGCGGGTTTTAACCAGGTACGCGACGTCTCGTCGGACTACTTCACCCTGGAGGAACTGGTCAGCCTCCACCCGGACTTCCTGTTCGCCGGGTGGAACTACGGCCTGCAAGCAGGCACCGACCTCTCGCCGCAGGGCCTGGCCAAGTACGGCATCAAGACCCTCGTCCTGACCGAGTCCTGCGCCCACGTACAGCCAGGCACGAACTCGGTCAGCATCAACGACACCTACCAGGACCTGACCAACCTGGGCGCGATCTTCAACGTCCGCGCCCGCGCCCAGGCGGTGATCGGCGCCATGCAGGCCCAGGTAGCGGCCGCGCAGAGCAAGATCGCCGGGCTCAAGCCGGTCACGGTGTTCGACTACGACAGCGGCGAGGCCGCGCCGTTCACCGGCCCGGGGCTGGCGATGGTCAACGCCCTGATCAGCCTGGGCGGCGGCACTAACATCTTCGCTAGCCTGAAGCAGAGCTGGACCTCGGTGTCCTGGGAGCAGGTGATCAAGGCGGACCCCCAGTGCATCATCATCAACGACTACGGCAGCCCGACCGCCGCGCAGAAGGAGAAGTTCCTGGAAACCAGTCCGATCACCAAGAACCTCACCGCGGTGAAGAACCGCTGCTTCCTGCCGCTCAGCTACGACGAGGTAACCCCCAGCCCCCGCAACGCGGCGGCCGCGGTCGCCACCGCCCACTGGCTGCACCCCAGCGCCTTCGGCCTGCCCGCCGACGGCTCCTGACCCGGCGGAGCGGAGTTGCACGTGAGCGGGGCGCTGCTGGTCGCTGGCACGCACAGCGACGTGGGTAAGACGGCGATCACGGCCGGACTGTGCCGGTGGCTGGCGCGTGAGGGGGTGCGGGTCGCCCCGTTCAAGGCACAGAACATGGCGCTTAACAGCATGGTCACGGCCGAGGGCGCGGAGATCGGCCGGGCCCAGGCCATGCAGGCAGCCGCGGCCCGGATTGCCCCGACTCACCTGATGAACCCGGTCCTGCTGAAGCCGGCCAGCGACCAGCGATCCCACGTGATCGTGCTCGGCCAGCCCTGGCGCGACGCGGACGCGCGCAGCTACGCCCAGCTCAAGCTGGAGCTGCTCGATGTCGTCCTGGACAGCCTGGCCACCTTGCGGGCCAGCTATGACGTCGTCATCTGCGAGGGCGCGGGCAGCCCGGCCGAGATCAACCTGCGAGCCGGCGACATGACCAACATGGGCCTGGCGCGCGCGGCGGATCTTCCGGTGCTGATCGTCGGCGACATCGACCGGGGCGGCGTGTTCGCCTCGCTGCTCGGCACCCTGGCCCTGCTTGATCCCGCCGACCAGCGGCACATCGCGGGTTACGTGATCAACAAATTCCGCGGCGACCGCAGCATCCTGGACCCCGGTCTTGACTGGCTGTCCGACCTCACCGGCCGGCCGTGCGCCGGAGTCCTGTCCTGGCTGCCCGGTGCCTGGCCGGATGGCGAGGACAGCGTTCGGCTGGAACAGAGCCAGCCGTGGGCCATGCGTGACGCCGCCGGCCAGGCGCTGCGGGTCGCCGTGATCCGCTTCCCCCGCCTGGCGAACTACACCGACGTCGATCCGCTGGCCTGCGAGCCGGGCGTGCTCGTGCGCCTCGCGACCCGGCCGGATGACCTCGCCGACGCCGATCTCGTCATCCTGCCGGGCACCCGCGCCACCGTGCACGATCTGCAGTGGCTGCGCGATCGCGGCTTGGCGGAGGCGGTGCGCCGGCGTGCTGCGCAGGGGCTGCCCGTCATCGGCCTCTGCGGGGGTTATCAGATGCTCGGCCAGCGCATCGCCGACGGGGTGGAAAATGACCTGGCCGAGGTACCGGGACTTGGCTTGTTGCCGGTCACGACGCAGTTCACCCGGGCCAAGACGCTGCGGCAGTCCCGCGGCAGCGTGCGCGGGATGCCGGTGCACGGGTATGAGATCCGGCACGGCCAGGTGCACGCGGATGAGGGCGAGCCGCTGATCATCGCCCAGGACGGATCGGCCGAGGGATGCGTGGCCGGATCGGTGACCGGCACGTCCTGGCACGGGATATTCGAGAACGACGCGTTCCGGCGGGCTTTCCTGGCCCAGGTTGCCAGCCAGGCCGGACGCCGGTGGGCCCCGGCGCAGGTGCGCTACGCGCAGGTGCGCGACGACTGGCTCGACGCGCTGGGCGACCTGGTGGCCGACGGGCTCGACACGGACCTGGTCCGCCAGCTGATAACCGACGGGGTGCCTGACGGCCTGCCCAGCCTGCACGTGAGCCGGAACGGGTAGGATACCGCCGATGAGAACGGTGTCCGTGGTGGGAATCGGAGCCGGCAACCCCGAACACATCACGATGCAGGCGATCAGCACGCTGAATGCCGTCGACGTCGTGTTCATGACGGACAAGGGCGACGCGGCGCGCGAGCTGGCCGAGCTGCGCCGGGCCGTCTGCGAGCGGTACATCACCAGCTCGTCCTACCGGATCGTGACCGTGGCCGACCCGGAGCGTGACCGCGGCGCGGCGGCCTACGAGCCGGCCGTGGGTGACTGGCGCACCCGGCGCGCGGTCAGCTACGAGCGGCTGATCGCCGATGAGCTCGGCGAGCAGGACCACGGCGCGTTCCTGGCCTGGGGCGACCCCGCGATCTACGACAGCACCGTGCACGTGCTAGGCGAGGTGCAGGCCCGGGGCGCGGTCACCTTCGAGCTCCAGGTGATCCCGGGCATCAGCAGCGTCCAGGCGCTGGCAGCCCAGCACAAGATCAGCCTGACCAGGACCGGGCGGCCCGTGCACATCACGACCGGCCGACTGCTCGCGCAGGGTCTTCCGGACAACGCCGACGATGTCGTCGTGATGCTGGACGCCGGGTGCACGTTTACCGAGATCGGCGGCGACGACCTGGACATCTACTGGGGCGCCTACGTCGGCAGCAAGGACGAGATCCTGATCTCCGGCCGAGTGGCCGAGGTGGGGCAGGAGATTGCCGCCGCCCGGGCCGCGGCCCGCCGCCGCCATGGCTGGATCATGGATACCTACCTGCTCAGGCGACCGGACAGTCCGTGACCCGAACCGCCGTCCTGATCCTCGCCGGGACGGCCGAGGCGCGGGAGCTAGCCGCCCAGCTGGCCCGGCAGCCGGATCTGCGGGTGATCTCCTCGCTGGCCGGCCGGACAGGTGATCCGGACCGGCCAGCTGGCGAGGTGCGGATCGGGGGCTTCGGTGGCGTGGCCGGGCTGACCGGCTGGCTGGCCGCCCAGCACGTCGCGGCCGTGATCGATGCCACCCACCCGTTCGCCCAGGCCGTCAGCGCGCACGCCGCGGCGGCGTGCGCGAGATCGCGGACACCGCTGCTCCGGCTGCTCCGGCCGCCGTGGACCGCCGTCCCGGGTGATGACTGGCATGAGGTCGGCTCGCTGCAGGCCGCCGCCGATCTGCTGCCGTCCGCGGGACGGCGCGCGTTTCTCACCACGGGCCGGCTGGGGCTGCCGGTCTTCGCGGCGCTCGACCGGACGTGGTTCCTGATCCGCTGCGTCAGTCCCCCAGCAGGCCCGCTGCCAGCCGCGCGGCACCTCATCCTCGCCCGCGGCGCTTATGACGCCGATGCCGAACGCGCGATCATGACGCGGCACCGGATCGACGTGCTGGTGACCAAGAACAGCGGCGGGGAACTGACCGCCGGAAAGCTCGCGGCCGCCCGGGATATCGGCCTGCCGGTCATCGTGATCCGCCGTCCGCCGCTGGCCGATGTTCCGAGCTGCTCGTCGCCCGACGAAGCCGAGGCCTGGCTGCTGCGCCAGCTCACCGGCCGGGACGATCGCAGGACGACCTAATCGAGGCAGTCGGTACCGGAGCCGGTCAGGTCAGGTCAGGTCAGGTCAGGTCAGGTCAGGTCAGGTAGGCGTACGCGGGCGTGCCCGGACTGATCCGCTCGATGCGCATCGGCGAGGCCTTCATCCGGGAAATCAGCGGCTGCAGCCCGTCGGCGGAGCCCAGCTCGATGCCGACCAGCGCAGGCCCGGTCTCGCGGTTGTTGCGCTTGACGTACTCGAACAAGGTGATGTCGTCATCGGGGCCGAGTACCTCGTCCAGGAACCGGCGCAGCGCACCGGGCTGCTGGGCGAACTCGACCAGGAAGTAGTGCTTCAGCCCGCTGTGCACCAGCGATCGCTCGATGACCTCACCGTACCTGGAGACGTCGTTGTTCCCGCCGGAGATCAGCGCGACCACCACCGCGTCCTCCGGCAGCCCGGCCAGTTCCGCGGCTGCGGGCAGCGCGGCAACGGCCAGGGCACCGGCGGGCTCGGCGATGATGCCCTCGTTCTGGTACAGGGCCAGCATCGCGGTACAGACGGCACCTTCATCGACGGTCAGCATGGCGTGCGGGCTGCGCGAGATGACCTCGAACGGCGCCTGGCCGACCCGGCGGACCGCGGCGCCGTCGACGAACGGATCGATCTCCTCCAGCGTGACCGGCCCGCCCGCGGCCAGCGCGGCCGTCATCGAGGCGGCGCCAGCGGGCTCGGCCCCGATGACCCGGACCGACGGGGCTCGCTCGCCCAGGTAAGCGACCAGCCCCGACATCAGGCCGCCACCGCCCACCGGGACCACCAATGCGTCCGGCGGACTCGCCAGCCCAGCCAGGATCTCCGGACCGATGGTGCCCTGCCCTGCCATTGTGCGCAGGTCGTCGAACGGCGGCACTAGCGTGGCCCCGGTGGCGCGGGCGTGATCCAGCGCCGCCGCAGCCGCGTCGTCATAGGTGTCGCCGACCATTATCAGCTCGACTCGCTCGCCGCCGTGCACGGCGATCCGGTCCCTCTTCTGCCGGGACGTGGCCCGCGGCAGGTAGATCCGGGCGCTGATCCCCAGCCGCCGACCGGCGAACGCCACGCCCTGCGCGTGATTCCCGGCGCTGGCGCACACCACCCCGGCCGCGCGCTCAGCCTCGGTGAGCTGCGCCATCAGGTTGAACGCCCCGCGCAGTTTGTAGGAGCGGACTGCCTGCAGATCCTCTCGCTTGAGATATACCTGCCACCCGGACGCCCGCGACAGACGCTCACACGGATGAAGCGGCGAAGGCTCGATGACACCGGCAAGCCGGGCACTAGCCGCGTCGACATCGGCTGCCCTGAGCGACGCGCTCCACGTCATGTCGATAGTCACGCGACCAATCTAGCGGCCAGTGGAGTTGGCCGGCGCTAGCCCACCGACGGCCGGGCCGGAACCAGCAGATGGCCACGATCCGGAGTACGTTGGCTGCTGGGAGGGATGGATATGCACGAGATTGCGTTGGCCGAGGCGATCGCCGGCACGGTCCGCCAGCGGGCCCAGGGCCGTACTCCCGCCCGGGTCCGGGTCCGGATCGGCTACCTGCGTCAGGTGGTGCCGGATTCGCTGGTGTTCAACTGGGACATGGTGACGGCCGGCAGCGACCTGGCGGGCTGCGTCCTGGACGTCGACTACATCCCGGCCGTGGTGGCCTGCGCGGCCTGCGGCACCCGGACCACCCTGGATCTCCCGGTCCTGATCTGCGGGTCCTGCGACAGCGCCGACGTCACGCTGGTATCGGGTGACGAGTTCGACCTGGCGTCGTTCGACGTGGCGGTGACCTGAGATGGGCCGGGTCCACGTCCACGCCGACGGCACCGCCCACGACCACGACCACGACGATGGTCAGGGTCACGGCGACGACCACGGACCCCGTGATGTCGGCGACCACAGCGGCTATACCGCCACCGGTACGGCGCGGGTGGAGGTCCTGGAGCGCATCTTGTCGGAGAACGACCGGGTGGCGGCGGTCAACCGGCAAGACTTCGCCGCCGCCGGCATCATCAGCGTCAATCTCATGTCCTCCCCCGGCGCGGGGAAGACCACGCTGCTCAAGCGCACGCTGGCCGAGATCGGCGGAACCCGGCGGGTGGGCATCTTGGAAGGCGACATCGCCACCAGCATCGACGCCGACGAACTGCAGGGGTCGGGGGCGGCCGCGGTCTCGCTGGTCAACACCAGCGCCGGCTTCGGCGGCGAGTGCCACCTGGATGCGGTCATGGTCCGCTCCGGCCTGGCCCGGCTGCCGCTGGACCAGCTCGATCTGCTCATCATCGAGAACGTCGGGAACCTCGTGTGCCCGGCCGAGTTCGACGTCGGCGAACACGCCAAGGCGATGGTCTACGCCATCACCGAAGGCGAGGAGAAACCCCTCAAATACCCGGTGATGTTCCGGGCCGTCGATGCCGTGGTGGTCAACAAGATCGACCTGCTGCCGCACCTGGACTTCGACCTGGACCGGTTCCTGGCCAACCTCAGGGCGGTCAACCCGGCCGCGACCGTCATCCAGGTCAGCGCCCGCACCGGCGCCGGCACCGGCGAATGGTGCCGCTGGCTGCTGAGCCAGGAATAAGCCGGGCTGCGAAGAAGCGGTACTTGCGACAGATGTGCAACTGAGCTAGCGTGCGAGGGGGCGCAAGACCTGCTGCGCAAGTGACTGAGGGGGTGGAGGCCGTGGCCGCGCCAGGCGTGATGGAGCCCGGCACCAGCATGCGCAGGATGATCCGGCAGTCGTTCCATACGATGACGCCGGTGGAGAAGCGTCGCACGACCGGGATGTACTTCTCGATCCTGCTGATGCACGTCCTCGGGTTCGCCCTGTTCATCGGCTACGTGCTGCCGGCTCACTACAAGTTCTTCGGCATCGGCCTGAGCATCACCGCCTACACCCTGGGCCTGCGGCACGCCTTCGACGCCGACCACATCTCGGCGATCGACAACACCACCCGCAAGGTGATGAACGAACGGCACGGCACCGGCAAGCCGCGCCCGTTCTCGTTCGGCTACTTCTTCTCCCTCGGCCACTCCACCATCGTGTTCGTGATCGGGATCGCGATCATCATCGCGGAGAAGGCCGTGCTGCCCGCGGTGACGCACTCCAGCTCCTCGCTCCAGTCGTTCGGGGGGACCTTCGGCACGATCGTGTCCGCGGCCTTCCTGTTCCTGATCGGCCTGCTCAACCTGGTCGTCCTGGCCGGGATCGTCAAGGTCTTCCGGTCGATGCGGCGCGGCCAGTACGACGAGGCGGAGCTGGAGCGGCAGCTGGAGAACCGCGGGTTCTTCTACCGGTTCTTCGGCAAGTGGATGAAGGTCATCGACAAGGAATGGCAGCTGTACCCGGTCGGGGTCGTGTTCGGGATGGGCTTCGACACCGCCACCGAGGTCGCCCTGCTGACCACCACCGCGCTGCTGGCCTCAGAGCACATCGCGTGGCAGGCCATCATCGCGCTGCCGATCCTGTTCACCGCCGGGATGTGCCTGATGGACACCACCGACGGCGTGTTCATGAACCTGGCTTACGGCTGGGCGTTCTTCAACCCGGTCCGCAAGGTGTTCTACAACCTGGCCATCACCGGGCTGTCGGTGGCGATCTGCTTCTTCATCGGCGGGATCGAGACGCTCAGCCTGGTCCCGCTGGAGGTCCACGGGGTCAGTCAGACCAGCGGCTTCTGGGGCTTCATGTACAACTTCAACATCAACACCGCGGGCTTCGTGATCGTCGGCCTGTTCATCGCCACCTGGGCGGTGGCCATCCTCATCTGGCGCTACGGCCACATCGAGGAGAAGTGGAGCGCCCGCCTGCAGGGCGCCGGCGGCCCGGAAACGCCGGTGTCAGCGCCGTGGGCCGGGGCCGAAGCCACCGAGTGACAGGCCGGTGGCGGCCTGGGGTACCAGTGCCCGTTCCGCCTTATTGTCTTATCTTTTCCGAACGGACACTGGCTCTTGCGTCCGCGGAACCCGTCCAGGCCGGCCCGGGCGGGGCCGGCCTGGACGGCCGCGATCAGGCCAGGTCGAACCGGTCGAGGTTCATCACCTTGTGCCACGCCGCGACGAAGTCGCGGGTGAACTTCTCCTTGGCGTCATCGCTCGCGTAGACCTCCGCGAGCGCGCGCAGCTCGGAGTTCGACCCGAAGACGAGGTCGGCCCGGCTGCCGGTCCACTTGACCTCGCCGGTGGCGGCGTCCCGACCCTCGAACGCGTTCGCGTCCTCCGACGTCGGGTGCCACGTCGTACCCATGTCGAGCAGGTTGACGAAGAAGTCGTTGGTCAGCGACCCGGGGGTGGTGGTGAAGACGCCGAGCGGCGACTGCTGGTAGTTCGCGCCCAGGACGCGGAGACCGCCGACGAGCACGGTCATCTCCGGCGCGCTCAGGGTGAGCAGGTTCGCCTTGTCCAGCAGCAGGTACTCGGCCGGCAGCCGGTGGTTGCCCTTCCCGAGGTAGTTGCGGAACCCGTCCGCCTGCGGCTCGAGGTTGACGAACGACTCCACGTCGGTCTGCTCCTGCGACGCGTCGGTGCGGCCCGGCGTGAAGGGCACCTCGACGGTGACGCCGGCGTTCCTGGCCGCCTGCTCGACGGCGGCCCCGCCGGCCAGCACGATCAGGTCGGCCAGCGAGACCTGCTTGGGGCCGGCGTTGAACGACTGCTGGATTCCCTCCAGCGTGCGCAGCACCGTCGCCAGCTCGTCGGGGTTGTTGACCTCCCAGCCGTTCTGCGGCTCGAGGCGGATCCGCCCGCCGTTGGCGCCGCCGCGCTTGTCACTGCCGCGGAACGACGAGGCCGCCGCCCACGCCGCCGAGACCAGCTGGGATACCGACAGGCCCGAGGCGAGGACCTGGCTCTTGAGGGCGGCGATGTCGGAGGCGTCGACGAGCTCGTGGTCGACCGCGGGAACCGGATCCTGCCAGACCAGCGTCTCGGCCGGGACCTCCGGGCCGAGGTAGCGCACGATCGGGCCCATGTCGCGGTGGGTCAGCTTGAACCACGCCCGGGCGAAGGCGTCCGCCAGCTGGTCGGGGTTCGCGAGGAAACGCCGCGAGATCTGCTCGTACACCGGGTCGAAGCGCAGCGACAGGTCGGTGGTCAGCATCGTCGGCGGGCGCCGCAGCGACGGGTCCTGCGGGTCGGGCACGGTCCCCGCCCCGGCCCCGTCCTTCGGCTGCCACTGGTGCGCGCCGGACGGGCTGGCGGTCAGCTCCCACTCATAACCGAAGAGGTTCTCGAAGAAGCTGT
>Ga0302184_10001448_pt1 | contig 15300 bp, 10 predicted proteins | sample I_Palsa_N3_3_FD_200233 | JGI IMG/M metagenome (GOLD analysis project Ga0302184, IMG submission 200233) | Peat permafrost microbial communities from Stordalen Mire near Abisko, Sweden - I_Palsa_N3_3 | ecosystem: Environmental > Terrestrial > Soil > Palsa > Peat permafrost | place: Sweden...
ACCTCTACCTGCTGATGCTGCTGAGCCCGATGCAGACGCTCGGCGTCTCGCTGACGATGGCCCAACGAGCGACCGCCTCGGGCGCACGGATCTTCCAGATCCTCGACCGGGCGCCACGGATCACGACACCGGCCGACGCGCCGCCGCTGCCGGCCGGCAATGGCCACGTGCGCTTCGAGGGCGTGTCGATGCGCTACGCCGGCGCGAGCACGGATGCGCTGCGCGCGATCGATCTCGATGTGCCAGCCGGCGAGACGCTGGCCGTGGTCGGAGCGACGGGCTCGGGCAAGACGACCCTGGTCGCGTTGATCGCCCGGCTGTATGACCCGACCGCCGGGCGCATCCTGATCGACGGAGCCGATGTCAGCGGCGTCGAGGTCGGCTCGCTGCGCCGAGCGATCGCGATCACCGGCGACGATCCGTTCCTGTTCTCCAGCAGCGTGCACGCCAACATCGCCTACGCGCGACCGCAGGCGACACGCGCCGAGGTCGAGGCCGCCGGCCGGCGCGCCCAGGCCGACGAGTTCATCCGGAAGCTGCCCGATGGCTACGACACCCTGATCGGCGAACGCGGCCTGACCGTCTCGGGCGGTCAGCGCCAGCGCCTGGCGATCGCACGCGCGATCCTCGCCGACCCGCGGGTGCTGATCCTCGACGACGCCACCTCGTCGGTCGACGCAAGCACCGAACGTGAGATCAAGCTGGCGCTCGCCGAGGTGATGGCGGGGCGCACCACGTTCATCATCGCCCACCGCCTTTCGTCGATCGCCCTCGCCGACGAGGTCGTGATCCTCGAGCACGGCGAGATCGCCGCGCAGGGCAGCCACGAATACCTGCTCGAGGTCTCCGAGCTCTATCGCGAGACCGTCGAGCGCGGCCAGCTGGCAGGCGATGTCACGGCGCGGCGCGGTCGCGGCGCGCCGAAGGCGGTCGGGCGATGAGCGCGCCGACGCGGACGAGCGAGATCGTGCGGCGGCTGCGGGGAACGCGCGGGCGCGGGCGGAGGCTACGGGGCCTCGGCGCGCTGCTGGCGCCGTACCGCCTGCGAGTGGCGGCAATGATCTTCGCTCTGGTCGCAGGCACAGCCGCATCGCTCGCGCCGGCACCGCTCGTGGCCTACGCGATCGACGACGGGATCGAGAAGCACGACATGGGCCTGGTCGTGCTCGTCGTCGCGGGCTTCGTCGTCGCGGCGATCGTCGTCTGGGCGATGACGGCCGCGCAGACGTTCCTCGTCGAGTGGGTGGGCCAGCGTGCACTCGCCGACCTGCGCCTCGCGATATTCGCTCATCTGCAGCTGCTGCCGGTCAGCTTCTACGAGAACCGGCCGACCGGCGTCCTGATCTCGCGGATGACGAACGACGTCGAGGCGCTCGACAGCCTCGTGACCGACAGCGTCGTGACGCTCTTCCAGGGCAGCCTGACACTGATCGGGACGCTCGTGATCCTGCTGTTCCTGGACGCCCGGCTGGCCCTGATCACGTTCATCATGCTGCCGCTGATCTTCGCTGCGTCGATCGTCTTCCGGCTCGCCTCGTCGGGCGCCTACGCCCGCACGCGCGAGACGATCGGCGCGATCACCGGCTACCTGCAGGAATCGCTTTCGGGGGTGAGGATCGTCCGCAGCTTCGCGCAGGAGGATCGCCACAGGCTCGAGTTCGCCGAGCTCAACGAGCGCAACCGCGCGGTGAACATGAGAACCGTCAATCTGAACGCCGCGTACTTCCCAGCGATCGAGTTCGTATCGGCCGTCGCGATCGTCGTCGTCTTGCTCTACGGCGGCGACCAGGTACTGAACGGCCACCTCGAGGTCGGGGTTCTCGTCGGCTTCCTGGCGGCGCTCAACAACTTCTTCAACCCGATCACGCAGCTGTCGCAGCTGTACACGACCTATCAGGCCGGGATGGCGGCACTCGACAAGATCTTCGACCTGCTCGACGAGCAGCCGAGCATGACCGAGCGGGCAAACGCGACCAAGCTGACGCAGCTACGGGGCGAGCTGCGCTTCGAGCACGTGAGCTTCGCCTACCCGAAGCGGCGGGGCGACAGCCACGACGACGCGCCGGTTCTGGTGCTCGATGACATCGACCTCGTCGTCGCGCCGGGCGAGACCGTGGCGCTGGTCGGCGCGACCGGAGCCGGCAAGTCGACGCTCGCCAAGCTCGTGGCGCGGTTCTATGACGTCACCGCGGGACGGCTCCTGATCGACGGCCACGATGTGCGCGACGTGAGCTACCAGTCGCTGCGCTCGCAGCTCGGAATCGTGCCGCAGGAGGCCTTCCTGTTCGCCGGGACGATCCGCTGGAACATCGCCTTCGGGCGCCCCGATGCGAGCGATGAGGAGATCGAAGCCGCCGCGCGAGCCGTCGGGGCGCACGAGTTCATCAGCGAGCTGCCCGACGGATACGCGACCGAGGTCGGTGAGCGCGGCGTGCAGCTGTCCGCGGGCCAGCGCCAGCTCGTCTCGTTCGCGCGAGCGCTCGTCGCCGATCCACGGATCCTCGTCCTCGACGAGGCCACATCCAACGTCGACCTGCGCACCGAGCGGAGGATCGAACAGGGCCTGCGCCGGCTGCTCGCCGGACGGACCGCGATCGTGATCGCCCACCGCCTGTCGACGATCAAGGGCTCGAGCCGGATCATCGTGCTCGCCGGCGGGCGGATCGTCGAACAGGGCACGCACGAGGAGCTGCTCGCCGGCGGCGGCGTCTACGCCGACCTCTACCGTGACTGGGCGGAAGGCGCCGCGGCGGCCTGAGGGGCCGTGGATTCGTGGACCTCAATCGAGAGCCGCGGCGGCCGATCTATAATCGGGCCGGTCAGCGGCGCGCCCCGACCGGCGCCGCAGACGCATTGCGGGATGGTGTAATCGGCAACACGTCTGCCTCTGGAGCAGAAATTTGGGGTTCGAGTCCCTGTCCCGCAGTTCGCAAGAAAAGGCCCGTTGTGCGGGCCTTTTTGTTGAGTTAGGACTGATCGCCTGCCTTGTCGCCGCCCGCTACATCCAAACCGGCGTGGAGCAGGTCCAGCCGCAACGACCCGCCCACGCGACGACGCGCTGAGAAGGCGACGGGCCTCGGCTTACGCGGCCGCGCGTGTGGCGCGCCTTACCGCCCGCGCGAGCCTGCGGGTCGCTAACCCGTCGTCATTCCGGCGCCGCTCAGCGCTGGCCGCGAGGACGTGCGCATACGCGTCAGTACGCGGCTTGAGACCGGCGTCACGTCCGGGTGGATCCCGCCGTTGGCTTCGGTCGCGGCCCGCCACGCCTGCGCGCGCCGCGCGGACTCGTCCGCGGCGTCGAGCTCGAGGCAGTCCATGCGGTCCGCGTTGATGTCGATGGTGATCGTGTCGCCGTCCTCGATCAGCGCGATCGGGCCGCCAAGGAACGCCTCCGGCGCGACGTGGCCGATCACGAGCCCGACCGACCCGCCCGAGAAGCGCGCGTCCGTCATCAGTGCGATCGTGATGTTGCGCTGGCGGCACAGTGCGGTGATCCGCGACGTGGGATCGAGCAGTTCCGGCATGCCGGGGGCCCCTCGCGGGCCCTCGTAGCGGATCACGACCATGTCGTGATCGGCGAACGAGTCGGGGTCCTGCTCGAGCGCCTCTATCAGCTGGCGCTCGCTGTTGAAGACGCGCGCCCGGCCTCGAAAGACACCGTCTTGGAGCCCGCCCTCGACGCCGGCGATCTTCAGCACCGCGCCGCCGTCGGGTGCCAGGTTTCCGTGGAGGAGCCGGAGGCCCCCGGTGTCCTTGTACGGCTTGGCGACTGGGTGGATCACCTCGCCGACGGGCGCCGGCGGATCGAGGCGGCGGACCTGTTCGGCAAGAGTCTCGCCGGTGCAGGTGAGCGCGTCGCCGTCAAGCAGGCCGGCCTGGAGCAGTTCTTTGACGATCACCTGCAGACCACCCTTGGCGTCGATGTCGACCATCGAGTAGAAGCCGAACGGGCGCATGTTGACGAGCACCGGCAGTCGGCGTGAGAGCGCATTGAACTCGCTCTGGCTGAGCACGTCGTCCCAGAGGTCGAACCCGGCGGCGCGCGCGATCTCGACGCTGTGAAGCACGACGTTGGTTGATCCGCCCATCGCGATCGTGACCGTGAGGGCGTTGCGCAGCGACTCCGGTGTGACGATGTCGCGCGGGGTGATCCCGGCATCGGTCATCGCGACGAGGCAGTCGATCAGCTGGTCCGGGAACTCCTGCAGGCGGCGAGGGTCGTCGGACGCCGGCGCAACCATTTGCAGAGGCTCCATGCCGAGCACGGCGATGAAGGTCTGCATCGTGTTGTAGGTGAACATGCCGCCGCAGCTGCCCTGGCCCGGGCAGGCATGCAACGCGATGCGCGTGCGGGTCGCGGGGTCCGGGTCGCCAGCGAACTGGAAGCCCGTGACGATGTCGATCCGCTCGCCGGTCTGCGGATCGCTGCCGGGCCTGATCGATCCGTCGGACAGCAGCACGGCGGGCGCGTTGTGCTCGAGGATCGCCGCGAGCGTGCCGACCGGCGGCTTGTCGCACGCGACGACCGCGATCAACCCGGCGATGGTGTTGGCGTTCAGGTGCAGGTCGATGCTCTCGTTGACGAGCTCGCGACCGATCAACGAGAAGCGCATGCCGGGGGTCCCGTTGAGCTGCCCGTCGGAGACACCGATCGTGTATGCCGGCGCGATCAGTCGTACCGCCAGTTCGTCGCTGCGTACGCGCTCCGACAGGGCGGCTTGGATGGCGGCGACCTTCTCCTGCACGCCGAGGTAGCACTGGCTGTCGCCGAGACTGCCCGTGACTCCCCAGACCGGGTCGTGGATCTTCGCCACGTCCTCGCCGAGGAAGCGTGCGGTGCCGACCAGCTGGACGTCGCGGCCGGGGTTCGCGGACTGGAAGGCGTTGCCGCTCAAGGCCGAGCATTGTAGGCGGCGGAGGCTAGGCGGCCCTCGTGCCCCGTTCATAGCCGGATCGGGATCCAAGCGGGCACCACCTGTGAAGCGGGGGGCGCGTTTGCGCTCCTCGCCGGCAGCGGGAGCACTAGTTGGCTGCGATACACCCGCAACCGCGTTGTTTTTGCTGCGTTTACGGCGACGGTTGGATGTGCTGGTTTGCCAGCGTGAGGAACTGTTCTAGCTCGCGGTGGGATGCCAAGGCGCGTGCGGGCAGGATGTAGAACGTGCGGCGCCTGGTGATCAACAGGCAGAGTCCGTTCAACCGGTGCAGGGCAGTGATCTGCGACCACGTCGTGTTCTCAGCCTGGGCCGCGTCCTCGATTGTTAGCGACTCGTCAGAGAAGCGATACGTCAATTCCGTCGCCGCCGTTGCCCGCTTGCGGCCGCGCCCGACAGCCGCTGGCCCGTCCCAAGGCGGCGCGGGGCCGTGAGGCTGTATCCACCGCGAGCAGTGTTCTCCGATGTGCCGGTGCGCTATGTTGTGCCGGATCAGATGGAGTCCTGAGGTGAGGGCTGCTAGAAGGTTTAGCTTCCTCCGAACCGCCCACTATGTACAAGGGCTGATGGCTTCTTTCGCGAATTCACTCGTACGCGAGAGGAGCTTTGAAGCGTCGTGCCGATCCTTCCCGACTGGGCCGTACAGGTTCTCCAGGTCGTAACGATCCTGTCGCTGGCGCCGTTGGTCAGCGGGATCATCGCGCGCGCCGAGGCGGTCATCCAGCAGCGCAAGGGGCCGCGGATCCTGCAGCCCTACTACGACATCTTCAAGCTGCTGCGCAAGCAGACGGTGCTGCCAGAGCCGGCAGGGGTCGTCTTTCGTGCCGCGCCGTATGTCAGCTTCGCTGCGTACGCGACGATCCCGCTGCTGATACCGGCGTTGACGACGTTCCCGCTGCCGCTCGGCTACATGGCCGACTTCTTCGGCGTCGGGCTGATCCTCGCGCTCGCGAGCTTCTCCGTTTCGATCGCGGCGATCGACAGCGGTAGCCCGTACGCGCAGCTCGGCTCGAGCCGGCTGCGCTCGTTCGGGGCGTTCAACGAGCCGACGGTGATCTTCGTCACGTTCGTGCTCGCGTTGACTACGCACACCGACCTGCCGTATGCGTTCAACGCCGCGATCCGCTCCAGTGCGGTCGAGGTCGTACGACCGAGCCACCTGTTGATGATCGCCGCGTTCTTCATGCTGGTGTTGAACGAGACCGGGCGGATCCCGGTCGAGAACCACGGCGGCACGCTCGAGTTCGGCCAGATCGAGGAGGGCCGGGTCGCCGAGCATTCAGGGCCGGGCCTGGCGTTCCTGCGCTGGGGCTCGAGCGTCAAGCAGCTGCTGCTGTTCACGATTTTCATGAACGTGCTCGTCGTTCCGTGGGGCCTGGCGGGCAGCGGGCGTCTCGGCGTCGTCCTGCTGGCGATCGGTCTGCTGTTCGTGAAGGCGCTCGGCGTCGGCTCGGTCGTGGTGGTGATCGAGTCGAGCTTTGCCAAGCTGCGGCTCTACAAGATCCCCGAGTTCACGGTGGCGAGCTTCATGCTCGCTGTGCTCGCGGTAGTGATCTTCCTGTTCGAGCCGGCGTTCGGCGACGTCCACCTGAGCGTCTTTGGTGCGGCCGCGACCTGTTCGGCGGTCGTGGTGTTGCTGCTCGAGCTTTACATGTTGCGCTCGCAGGAGGTTTGGGAGCAGCTGCACCTTTACGCGCTCGCCTCGACGGTGGTCGCGATCCTTGCGTTCATCACTGCAGCGACCGGGCACGGTGGCGCGTCGCTCTACGTGCTTGGCGCGGTGACGATCGGCTTGAAGGCGCTGCTGTTCCCGCAGGGGATCCGCTTCGTGCTGCGGCGGCTGGACATCGAGCCGCGGGTGCCGTCGCTGATCGGTGTGCCGAGCGCGATCCTGCTCGCTGTCCTGCTGTGTTCGCTCGCGTTCATCGTGCTGCGCCCGGTTCACATCGGCGCCGAGTCACCGCTGCCGCTGTCGGCGCTTCCGCTGGCGGTCGGTGGTGTGCTCGTCGCGTTTCTCTTGATGGTGTTGCGCCCCTACGCGCCGTCGCAGCTGCTGGGCTTCCTCGCGCTCGAGAACGCTGTGTCGGTCGCGAGCCTGATTATCGCCCCGGGGCTGCCGATCATCCTCGCGCTGCTGTTGCTGTTCGATGTGCTGATCGGAGTGGTGGTGTTCGTCGTGCTCGTGCAGTACCTCGCAGTCGAGCGGACTGCTGTGCATACCGATTCGCTGAACAGGCTGACCGGATGAGTTGGGCGCTCTATGCGATCCTCGCTGTGCCGCTGGTGGCGACGCTGCTGACTCTGTTCGACGGCTGGCGGCTCGCGCGTGGGGCGACGCTCGTGTCCGGCATTGTCTCGCTGGCGCTGGCGATCGTGATCGCGATCACTGTCGAGCACGGCCGTGTCGTGTACGCGGCGGGCGGCTGGTTGCGCGTCGACTCGCTCGGCGCGGTGTTCCTGCTCGCGACCGGACTGCTGTACGCGATGGCCGGGGTGTTCTCGATCGGCTACCTCGGCGTCGAGCAGGACCGGGCTGGCTTCCCGGGCTTTGCCAAGCGGTACTTCGCGCTGCTGAACCTGTTCGGCTGGTCGATGCTGCTTGTGCCGCTCGCATCGGATTTCGGGACGTTGTGGGTCGCGGTCGAGTTGACGACGATCGTCTCGGCGCTGCTCGTCGCGATCGACCGCACCGACGCCGCACTCGAGGCGTCGTGGAAGTACATCCTGATCGCCTCCAGTGGCCTCGGCATCGCGTTGCTGTCGATCATCGTCCTCTACGCGGCCGGCACGCACGTCTTGGGCACCGCCTACGTGCCGCGGTTCGAGCGCTTCCTGGCCCACGCTCACGGCATCTCACCCGACGCGGTCCGGCTCGCATTCGTGCTGGCGCTCGTCGGCTTCGGCACGAAGGTCGGGTTCGTTCCGATGCACAGCTGGCTGCCGGACGCGCACAGCGAAGCGCCGGCCCCAGTCTCGGCGATGCTGTCAGGATCGCTGCTCGCCGGCGCCCTGTACGCGATCCTGCGCCTGTTTCAGGTGGCGGTCGCCAACGGCGACCGCGCGTTCGCTGAGCACTCGCTGATCGTGTTCGGCGTGATCTCGCTTGTCGCGGCGAGCTTTTTCGTGCTGCGCCAAGGCAATTTCAAGCGTCTGCTCGCGTACTCCTCGATCGAGCACATGGGGATCATCGCGATCGGTATCGGCTTCGGTGCGCCGCTCGCGATCGCCGGCGCGCTGCTGCACGTGATCACGCACGCCTCCGCCAAGGGCCTCGCTTTCCTTGGCGCCGGATCGCTGTTGCGCGGCTACGACACCAAAGAGGTCGACGGCGTGACGAACGCTGGGCGGACGATGCCCTGGACCGGGCCGATGTTTCTCGCTGCCGCGCTCGCGTTGTGCGGACTGCCGCTGTCGGGCGTCTTTCGCAGCGAGTTCGAAATCGTCGCCGGCGGGTTTGCTCACTCGCAATATGTCGGCGTGACGCTGCTGCTCGTGTTCGTCAACGTCGCGTTCTTCGGGATCATCTGGCACACCGGACGGATGGTGCTGAGCACCGCCGCCGAGACAACATCCGGCGAGCCGGAACCAGCTGCAGGCGAGCGCAGCTGGTGGATGATCGCCGGCATGCTCGGCTGCCTGTTCGTCGTCGTCGCGCTCGGCGTCCATCTCCCTGGTGATCTAGCGGCGCTACTGAACAACGCCGGGCACAGGCTGGCGGTCCCGGTATGACGAGCGCAACCAAGGAGCAGTCCGAGGTGTGGGCCGACCTGGCGGAGCGCCCCGGCGCGGTGCTGGAGCCCGGACCGAGCGGGGAGCGTCGACTCGGCGTGCCGGCGGCGGACTTCGAGCGCACCGCGCGTGCGCTGCGAGACGCTGGGGCGCGGTTCGTAACCGTCTTTGCGGCGAGCACGCCTGAGCCGGCGATCATCGCCGCTTTCGCGTTGCGTGGCGAGCTGGTCGTCGTGCGCGCGCCGAGCGGCGACACTGATCTCGCTGCCGTACTGGCGATCGGCGATTGGTGGCCGGCGGCGCGCTGGGCCGCGCAGGAGCTCACCGAACGCCAAGGACGCCGCCCGGCCAGCCGCAGCAAGAAGCGGCTCCTAACGGCGCCAGACGCCGATCTGCTCGACCGGCATGTCAGCGGGCTGGACGTTTTCACGATCCCCTACGGTCCGGTCCGCTCAGGGATTTTCGAGGCGATCCAGTTTCAGATCGAGACCGGTGGCGAGGACGTGCCGCGCGTCCAGACACGCCCGTTCTTCAAGCATCGCGGACGCGAGCAGCGCTGCGTCGGGCTGGCGCCCGACGCCTGCGTCTATGTCGCCGAGCGCGTCGCGGGCATCGCGAGCGTCGCTTACGCGAGCGCTTTCTCGCAGGCTGTCGAGCGGGCGCTCGGCGCGTCGCCGCCGCCGCGTGCGGAGCGCTGGCGCGCGGTGTACGGGGAGCTCGAGCGGATGGCGTGCCATCTCGATGTGATCGCCAAGGAGGCCGAGACGACGGCGCTGTATGTCGGTCAGGCCCGCTTCCAGATCCTCAAGGAGCGCGTCATGCGCTGGCGCGCAACGCTTACCGGCAGCCGCTTCGGACGGGGCGTGATCGTCCCGGGTGGCGTGCGCTTCGAGGGGGCGATGGACCTCGACGAGCTGCTCGGCGAGATCGACGTGTTCGAGGTCGATCTGCGTCGTGACCGCCGCCTGTTTGTCGGCACCGCGTCAATGACTGACCGACTCGTCGGATCGGGGCGCCTGCCGCGAGTGCTGGTTGAGGAGTACAGCGCGGTCGGGCCGCTCGCGCGCGGCTCGGGCCTTTCGACCGACGCCCGTCACGAGCGCCCGTACGGCGAATACAAGCGCCTTGGCCTGCAGGTAATCACCGCAAGCGAGGGCGACGCGATGGCCCGCGTCAACGTGCGCTTCGGCGAGCTCGGCGAGTCGCTGCGGCTGTTGCGCCAGTCAATCGATCAGCTGCGTCGCCAGAACGGCGAGCTACAGACGCGGCTCTCAGCAAGGGGCAGCGGTTCAGCGTTTGGCTGGGTTGAGGCGCCGCAGGGCGAGCTCGTGATCTGGGTTGAGCTGCGCGACGGACTGCTCGAGCGCGTTCACATCGCCTCGCCGTCGCTGCGCAACTGGGCGCTCTTTGACCACGCATTCCCCAAGGACGTGCTGACCGACTTCGCTTTCATCGAGCACAGCTTCGGACTGACGCCGGCGGGAGCTGATCGCTGATGCTGCGGTGGATCGCCCGCGGCCTCGGCAAGGGACGGATCACGACCCGCTATCCGCGCCGCGCGGAGACACCGCCCGCCGGCTTCCGCGGCCGGATCGAGGTGCTCGACAGCGAGGACGCGCCGGCGAAGCTCACCAGGCTCTGCCCGACCGGGGCGATCGCGATCGACAGGCAACGGCGACTGACGGTCGACCGCGGCCGCTGCATCCTCTGCGGTGCTTGCGTCCAAGCGGCCCCTGATCGCTTCGCGTTCGCCGCGCACTATGAGACCGCGACTCGCACACGATCCGCGTTGATCGTCCCCGAGGACCCTGGAGTCCCGCTCGAGCCGTTGCGCGAGACGCTGGCCGAGCAGGCTCGTGCGCTGCGCCGCTCGATCCACGTCCGCCACATCGACTGCGGCTCGGACGGCTCGGAGGAATGGGAGATCCAAGCGCTCTGGAACCCTTACTACGACATTCAGCGGCTCGGGTTCTTCCTCACCAACGCCCCGCGACACGCCGACGTCCTGCTGGCCACTGGCCCAGTCACGAGCGCGATGTGCGAGCCGCTCGAGCGCACCTGGGATGTCATGCCGCGACCGAAGGTGCTCGTCGCGGTCGGCAGCGACGCCTGCTCGGGGGGTCTCAGTGATGCCGGTGAGCTGACGGCGGGCGGCGTCGACGCGGTGCTCCCAGTCGACGTGTACGTGCCCGGCTCGCCGCCGTCACCAATCGCGATCATGCACGGGCTGCTGCTCGCGACGGGGCTGTTACAGGCGGTGGCGGCATGACGGTCCTGTTCGCGGTCGCGATGGGCCTGCTGGCGCTCGCGCCGCTGCTCGCGCTGCGCGTCGGTCGCGTCGCCGCGCTGAGCGCAGCCGCCGGCTGCGTGCTGCTCGTGATCGTCGGCATCACCGCGGCGTTGGCCGGTGCGCGACCGGTGCTCGATCTCGGTAGCTGGCTCGGGTTCGGACAGAGCGCGCTACGGGCGGACGGGCTCGCCGGCATCTTCCTCGCGCTGACCGGCCTGGTCGGCGCAGCAGTCTCGCTCTCCTACGCGGAGCTCCCGCCCAGCAACTGGCAGACCGGCTTGGGCGCCACGCTGCTGCTCTGGGTCGCGGTTGCGATCGGCACGGACAACGCGTTCCTGTTCTTTCTTGCCTGGGAGGCGATCACGGTCTGTGTCTATCTGATCGCCAGCGGCGGGCGTGATCGCGACGATCTGATCGCCGGCTACCTCACGGGCGGCCTCGCGAAGATCGGTGGCGCCGCGCTGCTCGCAGCGTTCGCCCTGCTCTACGCGCATACCCACAGCTTCTCGCTGGAAGTCTGGGCGCACGCCTCGCTGTCGGCGGGCATGCGGAGCGTGCTGTTCTCGCTGTTCCTCGCCTGCTTCGCCACGAAGGTCGGGGTGCTACCGCTGCAAGGCGGCCTACCGGCCGGGTACGGCTCCGCGCCAAGGCTCGGTGCCGCTTCGCTGTCGGTCGCGCTGTGCGCGGGCTTCTACGGACTATGGCGCTTCGAGTTCCAGATCCTCGGGCCGCTGCCGGTCTGGTGCGGCGACGCGCTGCTAATCCTCGGCGGCATCACCGCGCTGACCGGGATCGCCTACGCGCTCACGCAGGATAATCTGCGACGGTTTCTCGGCTATTCGACAGTCGAGCACGCCGGCGTCGTGCTCGTCGGGCTTGGCGTCGCACTACTCGGGCAGACCGAGCACATGCCTGTCCTCGCCGCCGCCGGCCTGCTCGCCGCGACGCTTCACGTCTGCGCGCACAACCTGTCAAAGACCCTTGCGCTGATCAGCATCGACCGGGTCGAGCAGACGACCGGTAAGCGTACGCTCGACCCGCTCGGCGGGCTCTCACGTCGACTCCCGGTGACCGCGCTCGCACTCGGCGTGTCCTCACTCACGCTCGCCGCGATCCCCCCGCTCGGCGGCTTCGTCAGCGAGTGGTTCACCTTCGAAGCGCTGCTCCAGGGTTTTCGCATGCCGACGCTTCTCTCGCGCCTGCTCTGCACACTTGCCGCCGCAGCGCTCGCACTGACGGCGGGGCTCGGCCTGCTCGCGTTTGCCAAGTACTACAGCTTCACCTTTCTGAGTACGGCACGAGCAAAAGTCGAGCAGCTTCGCGAGCCGTCACGCTGGCCCGTCGGGCTCGTCGCTCTCGGGGTCGTGGTCCTGTTCCTGGGGACCGCCGCACCGTGGGAGATTCACGCGCTCGGGTCCGGGCTTCAGCAGCTGCTCGGCTTCAACCCGGCAACGACGACGATCACTCACTCACTGACCCTCGGCCCCGTGTTCAGCGGCTTCTCGGTGCTCGACCCAACCTATTTGAGCTTCGTCCTACCGGCCTACGTGCTGCTGGCAGTGCTGGTCATGCGGGCCACGCGCGGGCGCAGTGTGCGCCGCCAGCCCGTACGGCGCGCACCGGTCTGGGTGACCGGTAGCGGCGCGGAGCTCGCCGCGGTGCAGTACCGGCCATCGGCGTACTCCAATCCGATGCGGGTGATCCTGCGCGGCCCGCTCGGCTACCGCACGCGCCTGCTCGTCACGAAGCGGCGCAACGCTACGACTGAGCTCACGCTCGACACGCGCGTCGTGCTCGCCATCGACCGCTTCCTCTACACACCCGCGACATCACTCGCACTCGGGATCTCAAAACAGGTGCGCGCTCTCCAATCCGGGCGTCTCTCCGCATACCTGCTCTACATGCTCGTCGCACTGATCCTTGCCCTGACCCTCGTCCCCATCCTACGGTGATGTTCCAAAGAATCCTGATTGCCTGGGACGGCTCACCGCTCGCACTCCGCGCCCTCGACATCGCGATCGATGTGGCACGCCGCTACGACGCCGAGCTCGTCGCCATCTCGATCGTCTACTCCCCCACCCACGCCGAAACCGCTGCGGACCGCGACGAATCGGCCGCCGCCGCCCACCGCTACCTCGAGCAGACATTTCGCGCGGTCATAGACCGCGCCCAACGCGTCGGCATGAACGTCGCACACGAGATCATCGACGCTGACACGCCGGCACGCGCGCTCGCCGACTACGCCCACGAACACGGCTTCGACCTGCTCGTCTGCGGACACCACCACACCAATCGCGCCGGCCGACTGTTGCTTCCCGGCGTCAGCCAGGATCTGCTTGCTGCCACCAGCCTGCCGGTTCTCGTCGTCAATGACGAGAACCCGTAACTGAGCCCAGCGCGACTCGCTCGTCAGGGACAGAACGGTGGTTATCGGGCGTCGTTGCGGTCAACCAGGCGCGCCTCGCGCGATGTCGGACGGATCAATGGGCGCCAGCCAGGTACCGCCCGGGTGGATAGGGCTCGAGCCGGAACCGTCATTGGCGATCACGCCTACCGCGCTCAGGATGCATAATCTATTATTCGCCGTATGAGACATCACCGCCACGACCTACTTCCGGACGAAGCCCTTCAGCCCACTGACTCCGTGCCTCACGTCCCACTCGAGGTGCAGGCCGCGTCGATGCGCAAGCTGCGCGCAATGCACAACGAGATCCCGCTCGGTTACCAGAGGCGGGACGGGCAGATGACAGCCTGGGCCCTTAGTAACAGCCTCAGCCGCAGGGACATGGCGATCGCGACCGGCCTGGCCAAGAGCCGTGTGGATCAAATCATCCGCGACGAGTACTTGGCGTCCGGCTCCGGGAAGGTCGCCACACTTATCGAGAAAGAGCGGGAGTTGTTCGGGCAGCCCTACGAGGTCGATCCCTACTAGCAGGGTCGCTTGTTCGACGCGTCGAGCCTCGTTGCCAGACGCGTCTGCCCGGGTCAGCTAGCGCCATCAGCTATAGGCGTTTCACGGCCGATCCGGCTGGGTCTGTCTTCCGTAGGCCTCGTGGACGCGTTTGGGCGCCCGTGGGAGCCTCCTGTCACAGATTTGAATCGTGGTGGACGGTCCGGCTCAGCGGCCGCTGTCGGGCATTGGACCGGCGCAGCCGTCGCTCTCCCCGTTTGGGCGCCGGCTGGGCCGGCCACGAGGTTGCGCGATCGTCTGCGCGTGTCACAGCTTTCGTCGTCGTGCGCATCTATGAATGTACCGTCGCCGGATCGACCGAATGGTTTTGGATGCTGCCGCCATTTCGCGCCTTTACCGCGCGCACGCCGCGCCGATGCTTGGGTTCTTCGTGAGGCGGACCTTGGATCCGGAGGTCGCGGTCGATCTTGTCGCGGACACGTTCGTTGGCGCGATCGCGGCACGCCGCTCGTTTCATGCCGAGACTGACGATGAGGCGGCCGCGTGGCTGTATGGGATCGCTCATCACCGCCTTGCGGACTATTGGCGGCGCGCCCGGGTGCGCCGCCGCGCGCTTGAGCGCGTCGGGTTCGAGCGCCGCGAGTTGAGCGATCCGGAGTATGAGCGGATCGAGCAGCTGGCCGGGCTGGGTGAGCTGCGCGACCAGGTTGCGGCGGGACTGAACGGCCTTAGCGAGGACCAGCGTCGAGCCGTCACTCTGCGGATCGTTGAGGAGCGTCCCTACCCGGAGGTCGCGGCCGTGCTCGGTGTTAGCGAGCAGACCGCGCGGGCGCGAGTAAGCCGCGCTGTTGGCGCGCTGCGCGCATCGCTCGAGGCCCGGCCATGACCATTCACAACGAGCGCGATCCCTTTGACGAGCTGCCGATTCTCAGCGAGATCGGCGGCGAGCTCGACCGGATCCTCGCGGCGACAGAGCACGAAACAGCACTCCGCCGCGCCTGGCGCACGCTCGCGCGCTGGCGTGGCCCACGCCTCTTCGCGCTGGCTGGGGCGGTTGCCGTCATTGGCACTGGCACCGCGCTCGCGGCGAGCGGCGTCTTGTTCGGGAGCCCGGTCAAGCCGATAGGGCCGCTTGTCGCGACAGCAGGAGTGGGCGTACCGCTGCCCGGCGGCAGCCGGCTGTTGTCGCTGCGCGTGCCGGATCCTGCGGGCGGGCTGCCTTGGGGCATGCGTGTCGTGCGCACCACACGCTCCCAGCTTTGCATTCAGATCGGCCGCGTCGAGGACAACAAGCTGGGTGAACTTGGAATCGACGGCAACTTCGGCAACGACGGGCGCTTCCACCCGCTGCCGCCCGACGCCTTCTCAACGACTTGCGGCACGCCCGGTGCCACCTACAGCGATCTGTACACCGGCGTCGACGCGAGCGCCGCTGG